>Ga0194124_10004316_pt1 | contig 14017 bp, 12 predicted proteins | sample TA2KigCas0mmetaG_FD_148605 | JGI IMG/M metagenome (GOLD analysis project Ga0194124, IMG submission 148605) | Freshwater microbial communities from Lake Tanganyika, Tanzania - TA2015031 Kigoma Deep Cast 0m | ecosystem: Environmental > Aquatic > Freshwater > Lake | place: Tanzania: Lake...
CTGTTGCTGTTGTTGTTGTTGTTGCTGTTGCTGTTGCTGTTGCTGCTGTTGCTGTTGCTGTTGCTGTTGCTGTTGCTGTTGCTGTTGCTGTTGCTGTTGCTGCTGTTGCTGTTGCTGTTGCTGTTGCTGTTGCAGCGGTAGTTGTGGCATCTGTTGCTGCTGTTGCAGCGGTAGTTGTGGCATCTGTTGCTGCTGTTGCAGAGGTAGTTGTGGGATCTGTAAATTATGTGGCATTTGTGCAAGCATATTTAAAATATTTGTTGTTACTTTTACATTATTTTGTCTACTTCCATTATTTATTTTATTTTTTAATTCATTACTCTCAAAATTAGCAGATAAATCTACACCTTTCTTAACTGATCCTAGTAAAAATAATATTTGTAGAATATGTGGTAATTTTATAAAAAAATTTTTAAATGAATCATTTTTTATTTTACATAATCCTAATTGATAAGATAACATTAATGTTGCAGAGTCTTTATTTTCTTGTTTATATGTTAGACTCTGATTCCCACCACACATTAAAAAATATATTAAAAGGTGTATTGCACCAATAATTGCAGATAAACCTAATAATGTTACATTTATCATATCAGTATCTTTAACACCTGGAATACCAGGAAATATGTCTGATATTTTTACTCCGAAAAATTTATTTACAAGTGAATAGTTATCTTTAAGAAGATCATTAATATTTTTAATAACATCCTTTTTTGATTTTTCAAATGAATTATTTTTATTCAAATTTGGATTATTTTGAAAAATTTGTCTAGTTTTTAAAAGGTTATCAACAAAATTTTTAAATGTTGTATATGATTCATTATTTAGAGTGGTTTTATCAGATCCAAAATTCCATTCTTTATTGTGGATTATTATTATGTCTTTTATTTCGTTTAATTTATCGGTGGTTTTTTTATTATTTTGCGTTTGGTTTTGCATTTGAATTTCGATGACTGGGATTGGGGGGTTTTCTACAATAAATTTAAAATCAGATGGTATTGATGATTTTATCGGTGAATTATTTTTCATGGATCCATAATTTTTATTATTTTTTGATAAAGGTGATAAAGGTTCAGGATTTAGTTTACTTTTTGCAGTGCCCATATTTTGATTATATAATATAATCAAATATATTAAAAATTATTAAAATTTAAAAAGTAATCTCTAAAACTTAATCATATAGAAATATAATCTTTTTTTAGTTTTATTCAACTTAACTAAACATAACCTAGTTTTTTCCAGCTGATTCAGGTGCGTCTAAATTACATCCCCAGCAAGGAATCTTACTTTTCTTAATATAATCTTTCGAATCTGGGTGCTTCTCAATATCAAATTTGCGAAAATCACATTTGTCTTCTGCTTCAAAATTTCCGCGCCATTTCATGCACTCCGACTTCTCTAAATTCTCTTTTCTCCAGCAATAGCATGCTGGATCAACATCAGAGTATTTCGAACAATATACATCAACACTCCTCTTACAATTCTTATTATCAGGAATACCATTTGTCCAGTTCGTTTTTCTGCATTCAAATTGATTGCAAGGATTATCCGGAGTTAGCATAACAAATGGGCATTCACTCAAGTCCGCTTTATATTTGGTTTTGTCCAAAATATCTGGTAGCTTGCATTTCGAGAAATTAATTTCAAATATTTTTCTAGCAGTATCAATATCTCCTCCATAATCCCTTATTCCACTGTATCCAATGTCTTTCGCCAATTTTGAGCCATGCGGAATAATTACATAATACCGGTCATTTTCATAAATTACTTTCGGACAAATCTGGTTATTTTTATCTTCTTTATTCTCTTCTTCTACATCATCCTTTATTCGTAAAATAAAATCCTCGACATTATTATCATTAAATGAATTCATCAATTCATTTCCAATTGCTTTCATTCTCATAAAATACTTCGTTATTTTACTAATATCTTCACTAGACTGATGATCATTATAGTAGGCAAATGTATAGAAACTTCCATGGAATTTACCCTTTGGATTTATCATAATTGGGGAATTATCATAATAAATTTTAGGACATCTAGCATCCAATACTAGTTCTCCATTAATATACATGAATATTTTATCTCCATTGTATGTAATCGCCAGCATATTTTCCAGAGAGGACAAATATTTGATCTCCGTTTTAAACTTCTCTCCACCAGCAATCAAATAAATATTTCCGTATTTTTGCGGCAGGATGACTTCAAGGGCTATATTTTGATTCCCGGATATTTTCAAAATTGTTGTGCCCAAAAGTTCTTCCCCAATTAGGATATCCTCACTGGAATCCTCTTCTTCAACAGGAATATTTCCACGATTTGCTAATGACTCAATTATTGACTTCCCAGCCCCTTTAATAAATAGAAACAGGCTAAATTTATTATTGTATTTCATACGATCATTATTCTGCAACTGGAATGCATTTGGTCCCGTCAAAATGTTATTCGTCAAATCTACATCCATCTTTTGAACACCCACATTTCTTGAAGCTGTAAAAGAGAAGTCATTACTACTTATATCTTTTAAAAATCGATTGGAAGATTCAACTGAATTTTGGTGAAACGCATTCAAATAACAGCGCAAATTAGCAGTCACTGGAATATTATATCCATCTATTATTTCTTCTAAAACTACATCAGTCAAATAATTATAGCCCTTTATGTTATTAAAATTAAACATAAGGCTAATAAATAATTCCAGCGATTTACCAATGTCTTCATTTGGAGTTTGAAATAAACAATAGTAATTTTTAAAATTTCCACTAGTTTTATCATCACTCATCGTTTTCAAAAATATTGATTTTCCAATGTTCAATTGTTTATATTGAAGCCTATGAACTAATGGTAAATTATTAGTGGAATAATACAAACACCTAAGGCTGTATATTTTATTCGGTTTTACGTCCATTTTTATTTGGTAAAAAATGGACTTCCTATAGTCCATTTCATTATTTTTGGATTGTCTTAAAACATATTTACTTACGCCCGGATTGGGGAAAACAATTATGTCAGCATTCCCCGATTTTTCCTGGAATTCCCGAATATTTTTGCCATCTTCGAATGAACTATTTTTCAATATGTTTTGCTCTGACAGTCTTTTTGAAGTAAATGATTCGGTGAAATCTTTTTTCCTGAAAATAAAAGCGAAAACAACCACAAAAAATAATAATAATAGAAAAATAAATAGATAAATATGAATCATATTAATTTATATAGAGAAATAATTTAAGATAAATTATATTATCTCCGAATACCACAAGTAGCATAGGATTGGTTGCCTGTTGCAGTATTATTGTCAGATATACTGAAACATTGTTTTCCCCAATTAGGAATACTATTATCATGGTAAGTTATTGCTTTTGCATTATTTGGTATATTCGGTGATTTTGCACAATCTTCATATGAATCAAAATTACCTAAATATTTATAATAATTATTGTACCCATTACTTTTTGGACCCCAATAAATTCGACTATATACACAATTTGTTCTATCAAGTTTTTCAAAAGTTGTCGCTTGATAATTAGTTGGAGTTACACTATAAACCTCTAAATCAACTAATTCATAATTTTTATTTGTATCTTTTGGAACATCAAATGGTCCCTTATTAATATATAAATAGGTTTTTGGATTAGCAAAAATAACTCCTGGCGCCCATCTACTAAAAGTATAAAAATCAAATCCTTCTCCAAATGTAGGACCTGCCGTAGATGATTGATATATTGCTTTTTCTGGATTTGTACAATTATATTTTCGTTTATTATCAAATAAAAACGTTTCATTATTTCTAATAAATTGACCATTAGCTATTAATCCCCAACTTATTGGACTATAAGCTCCAATATACATATTGTTCTTAAGTCTTGCAATACTTATTGTTGGTCCTTTCCTATCACATTTATTATGAAATGCTTGCCTTGTTTCCCCATCTCTACTTGATTTATATAATAAATATGCTGATTTTATTTTATTTGTTTCTGGAAAAAATTTATTTGCATCTCTAATAATATCTGGTAAAGCTAATTGTTGCTTAATACCATCATTAAGTTTAGTCATATTTTGTTCAGTAAATGCTAAATTTGGATCAGTTTGGATACCTGATGCTTCTAAGAAATTTGCTAATACTAATTTTTCTGTTACGATTTTTGTTGCATATCCTTCCATATTATTAATATTTCCGGATGAAAAATTATAAGTAATTTTATTTGCAAAAAATGAAGTAGTTTTCTTGAATTCTCCTGTGTTTCCACTAAATTTCACAGATTTCTGATTCGGAATAAGCAATACTGAGGGAACATTAACATCGAACCATTTTTGTGTTCCAATTCTTCTACCTTGTAAAACTGCAATAACATCGTTCGGAACATCCGATAATCCAAATGATATGTCCGGATTTGTTAAACCACTTGGTGAATCTGATTTAATTGTTAAATTAGAAATAGAACCATTTGAAAATACTAGCCTATATTCCGCATTACAAACATTATTTGTTGTATTACTACACCAACTTGAATATCCATTACCATTCTTAGTGACTCCAATTGCATTATATTGAGGAACAATATTATATTGAGTAGCAATTCCGACTACTTTCGGAAAATTATATTCAGATATTGTTCTCATTTTTTCAATATAATATCTCATTTTAACTGGGAATGATTTTATGGGACCTGAATATTTCAGATTCGTTGGAATTAATATAAAATTTGCACGAAACCCTTGATATTTTCCTGATTCTATAAGTCCGGTTAATATATTAGAGCCTGCATTTATAACATTTATTTTAAATTTATGAAATTGATCATATACAACCCCCTTACCATCAGCATTTACTTTTATTTTTAGAAAATCAACATTATTTATATCTAAAGTTGCCTTATAGCTTTCAACTGTGCCATAATATATCCAATTACCATTCCATATTTCTGAATATCTTTCATCCCATACTGTTCGACCTTGAGATTCTAATGTAACTTCTTTACCATTTGCTGTATAAGTTATTTTCCATACAGGATCATCATTTGAACCATAATCAGATGGCACTTCAGTTTCAGTAAAACCTTCAATTAAATTCTTATTTGCATTGTTTAATTCTGTTTCAGATATAATTTTTATATTCCATGTATATTTCTCTGACTTTGTCAAAAATACAGAACCATCATCATTGTATAAATATCCATCAAAATCAGAGAATCCTAAATACATACCAGAATTTACACTTCTTATTTTATAAATAGAACCAGTCGTTCCTTGTTTAATAAGTTCCCATTTTTGTTTCATTCCACCTTTAAATCGACTAGCTTTAAGAGTCATAACTCCATTTTCTAATTCAGTGTCTAAATAAAAATATGGTTTTGTATATGTTCGTATAAAAACGATAAGTGGATATGTTATATATTTAGTTACTGGTTCAAATGTCCATAATTGTGGTTTTTCAGTATTTAAATATGTATTACTTACTGGACCAATATCTTCTTTTGGACTTTTAGCATATAATGACATTGAATCTTCCAATTTACGGGATGATAAATAAACAAATGATTGATTATTATCAATAGTAAATGATAAAGCATAATTTGTATTCGCAGTAGAAGGTGAAATAATATTTATCTTTGATTTTATAATTGGGTCTTCTTCTATTTTTTTATCTAATGGTTTTGTTGCAACTTTTTTAAATTCACTATCATCTCCTAATTTTTCAACATAAATTGGATCAGCCATTATATTTTGTTTTATTGATATAAAATAACTTTGTTGTGTAAATTTTTGATTAATACTAGTATATACACCATTAGATTTTGATAATAATACAATAAATGCTCCTGTATACCACCAATTATTATTAACCCAGTTACCAAATTTAAATTTTTCCATAAGTTTATTTTTAACATCTTGTGTAACATCACTATTATGAAGGAAATGCCCATTATTTCCAATAATAATGATATAAGAATTATTCGGAGTATAACTATCAAGATTATCAGATAGATCTTTCAAACTATAAGTTTGCTTAATGTTTTCCTTTATTTTCATATAATCTTTATTAACTAAATTATCATTTGTTATATAAGTATATATTAATACATTACTAAAATTTGAATATAAATATTCATATTTATTTTGATAATTAATAAGTATAGCAGTATAAGGTCTCCAGTATAATGTAAAAAATTCTAATGTTATTGGTTCTACTTCTTTTTGAACAATAATAGTCTGCACTGGATCTTTAATTAATTTTATTTTTTTTAACTCTTTTAATTGGCTTTCTCTTGTATTTTCTTTTGTATAATAAATATCAAGTGATGAATTCATGACTTGATTATAGTCTGAATAACTTTCTATATCATTTTTCTTTTCTAAATATGTAAATGGAATTATTAAAATAAGAAAGAACATGAAAATAATTGGTATATTTCTAGATATTTTACCTTGATAATAAAGATATATTAAGCATATTAATATAACAAAAAAAAGTAATCCAAATATTCTTTTCATTATATTTGAATAAGATAAAAATTTATGCGAAAAATTATTTATCAAGTGGCTTCAATTCTGACCATGGATTCTCTAATAAAACTGGGGATGGATCATTTTGCTCATTTAAAATACGCTTCATCATCTTCATTTCATAATTATCATCAACTTTTGGCTGATTTTTATTAAGTGGATTTTCTAAATAAGACGGATAATATTTTTGATTTATATTGTCAATACCTGATTTAACAGACCGATTCATGCACCCATCATCAAACCTATAGCTATTTATATCAGTTGTTCTTCCTTTTGTTCCACGGATATTTTGTAAATTTTGGTCATTATCTGGATTATTAAAATCATTCACTGTAAATGGTCTATTATTATTATAGCTAACATTTATATTGATTGGATTTATAGTCTCTGAATTTCTATTACTTAATCCATTATTTCCATCATCCATTAAATGTTTATTAATATCCGGTCGTTCTTCTTGTTTTTCACTAGCTTCTTTAGCTTTTTTGTCTCCACTTGGTGTAGCAGATGGCTTTGATGAACTGGGTTTTTCAGCATGTTCTTCTTCAACTTGTGCATATTTTGGGAATGACTCTTCTTCAGCAGTTTCTTCTTCCATAACAGGTGCTTTACGTATCATTTCTTCCTCCATAACTTGAGGTTTTTGAATAGATTCTTCTTCAGTTGTTGGTATCATCTTTGATGATAAATTAGTCTCTTCTTCTTGTGCTTCATTATTTAATCTATTAAGTAGTCCAGATTCAAAGCCTTCAGTAAAAAATTTTTCCATTTTATTTTGATACATTGATTTTGCGGAAAAATCAATAATCAAGAATAACAATATGGCAAATATTGGAACGGTAATAATATCTTGCTTTTGGAAGCCTTTATGAATCGTAAAAACAATTAAACAAGATACAAAAATTGCGAAAATAAGATAAGAAATTCGGTATCCAATAATTTGTGTATTCATATGAATTATATATAAAATAATATTATAAATAATATAAAAATATGGATAATATTTATAGAGGGGAGACAGTCAGAGAATTAGTGAAAAAAGATTTTATTATAAAAAAGAATAAGGTTAAGCTAAATACTTATAATGTATTTATAAATAAAAAATTCACAGAGGGGAATAATGGGATTTTAGTTATTTACGCGCCATGGTGCGAAAGTTGTGTTATGTCAAAAAATATGTGGGAGAATTTTGCTAGATTATTCAAATATAAATTCAAAATATATGCACTTAATACCTATAATTTTAGAGGCATGAACCAAGATATGACTTTACCATTGGATATTCATGTTTACCCTGATTACCGTTTCGTAAAAAAAAATGGGGAAATTGTGGATTACAAAGGGAAGAAAACAGAAGCGGAAATTGTTAAATTTATTGTAAAAAATATTTAATGATATTTATATTTATAAAATATCTCTTATATTTTATATGTATATATATATTATATTATTATCTCTAATAATATTAATAATATTTATAATTATAGCAAAATTTATTAATAATTATTGGTGGTATAAACTTTTTTATAAATTATATATATTTGAAACAGCTTCAAATGACATCATTATTGCAAATAAATTCAACACAAATAATAATAATAAAATAATAAGCCTAAGTTTATTTGGAGATAACCCATATTATTATAATCATGCATATAAAATGAAAGATGATTTATCAAAATTTTTCCCAAATTGGGAATTAAGAATCTATATTCATTACAAAACACCAACATTTGTAATTAAAAATTTTATTGAGAAAGGTTGCCAAGTGATAATTATTCAACAAGATAATATGACACCATCAGATTGCACATTTTGGAGATTTTTACCTGCACAAGATAATGTAGTATTTTTATCTAGAGATGTTGATTATCAATTAAATTATTTTGATTATGAACAAGCTACTAAATGGATAAATCAAGATAATACATATTTTATTAAATATTTACAAACTAATTCTGTCCATAAAACTAAAATATCATTAATAGGAATAAAATTATTTCAAGCTGGATTTTGGGGGGGAAGAAATCGTTGTGTTCCAGATATGTTAGAAAAAATTAATAATTTTAAATATAGAAGGCATTGGATGAAAGATGAAATATTTTTAGAAAATATAATTTGGGAAGAAGATATAAAAAAGAAAGGAATAACAATTGTTTTTGATTATAAAATGGAAAAAATTTATAAAAAATTTATTCAACCCTATATCAAAATTCGACAATTAGAATATGATAATCCTATGAATACCTATTTAAAAAGTCAATCAATAATTGGTTCATTAATAAAACTATTTAAATATTAGTTATAAAAAAATATTTTTATAATTATATAAATTCTATATCATTTGGATCTATCTCAGTAATATAACCTTTATAATCATTTACACCTAGTCCTACAACTATTTTATTATTTTTCCATTGTAAACCTGATGCAAATTCAATTCGCTCATTAAAAAAATGATATATTTTGCTATATTTAATTGGTTGATAAGGATATGTATCTTCAATAACAAAGAAAAATGAACGATAATATAAATAATATTTTTTAATATGAAGAATACATATTAATTGATTATTTTTCCATGGAATAAAATTTGTGCTACAACGGATAAAACACTTTTTATAAATTTGTGGAAAAAAATTTGTTGTATCATGCTCAACTTTGGAAATAATATTTGCATTTTCTAAATTAACTTTTTTAATAATCATTTTTGGGTATACATCAGTTATCATTAGAATATTATTGTTTCTATCATTAAATAGATTCCAGTTTTTTTGTGTGATAGGAATTTTAAATTCACTCATATCAAATGGTAAAATACTTATGATATTAAAATGATTATCTAATTTTATTAATTTTGGAATAAAATTTCTTTTATCATTTTTATAATCATAAAAAGTGCTTGAATCAATTGCTATTAAATAATATTTATTATTATGATAAAATATTCTAGGATCTTCCAAACTAATATTTAAATCTATTCTATTTTCATTTTTATAAATAATTAGACTATTAATCATTCTTTTTTTTTGTTTTTGAAAAATATTATTTTTAATATAGCTTAATATTAAATTATTTTTTTCAATATTACAATTTCTAATTGCAATTATATTTTTTTATATTTATGGATTATATTCATTTTTATTTGAAGACCAAATAATAAAATTATTTAATCTTTTTCCATTAAATTTTGAAAAATAAAATGCTTTGCAAATTACTATTAATATTAAAATTATGCTTAAGATTGGTAAAATTATAAATAATTTCATAATATAATATATAAAAAAATTATAAAAATTCAATATCATTTGGTTCTATTTCAATTAAATATCCTTTATAATCATTAACACCTAATGCTACTATTATTTTATTATTTCTCCACTGTATACCTGATACAAATTCAATTCGCTCATTAAAAAAATGATAGATTCTGCTATATTTTATTGGTCGATAAGGATGTGTATTTTCAATTATAAAGAAAATTGAGCGAATATATAATAATTTTTTAAGATGAAGAATGCATATTAATTGATTATTTTTCCATGGAATAAAATTTGTGCTACAACGGATAAAAAATTTTTTATATATTTTTGGGAAAAAATTTGATGTATCATGATCATATTTTCTTTGAATACTTGCATTTTCTAAATTAACTTTTTTAATAATCATTTTTGGGTATACATCGGTAATCATTAGAATATTATTATTTTTATCTTTAAAAAGATTCCAATTTTTTTGTTTAATAGGTTTTTTAAATTCAGTCATATCAAATTCTTGAATATTTACTAAATGTAAATTTCTATCTAATTTTATTAATTTAGGTATAATATTATTCTTTATTGTATCAGAATCAACCGCTATAATATAATAATTATCTTTATAATAAAATATTCTTGGATCTTCTAGATTCATTTTTAAATTTATTGAAATATTATTTTTGTAAACAATAATATTATTAATTATTGTTTTTTGTTTTTGTAAAATTACATATTTAATTAAGCTTAATAAGTTTTTTTTTTCTATATTGCAATATCTTATCGCAATAATATTATTTGAAATGGATGGGTTATATTCATAAGCATTTGATTCCCATATAATTTTATTATTTAATATTTTTCCATTTAGTTTTGAAAAATAAAATAATTTATATAGGAATATTAATAGAAGTAGTATTATACTTAAAATTATTAAAATAATTGATATATTCATTATATAATAAATAAATAAAAATTATCTAATTATAAATATGGAAATTCCAAAAATAATATTTCAAACATGGAAAACATATGATATTCCGGATAACTGGAAATATGCACAAAAAACTGTAAAAGAAAAAAATAAAGACTGGAAATATGTGCTATTATCAGATGAAGATAATTTAAGTATTGTAAAAAAACATTTCCCTGATTTTTTACCTTACTATGTAGATTTTAAGTATAATATACAACGAGCTGATGCAATAAGATATATGATTTTATATTTATATGGAGGTGTTTATCTTGATTTAGATTATCAAGCGTTAAAACCATTTGATAAAATAGTTTTAGAACATGATAAAGAAGTTGGATTAATAAAAAGTAGTAATATTGATTACGTAACAAATTCATTTTTATGTTCTCATAAAGGCTCTAAATTTTGGCTAAAATGTATAGAAGAAATGAAAAAACCTTATAAATGGTATTATTTAACGAAACATTTTAAAATTATGTGTAGCACTGGTCCAATTATGATTGATAAGATTTATAGAGAAAATAAAGATATAGTGCAAATATTAGATATTAATGTTCCTTGTAATATTTGTACTATAAATGAATGTCCTTATAATAAAAAATATTTTTTGCGAAGTATTGAAGGTGGCACTTGGAATAGTTGGGATACTTTGGCTATTAATTTTGTGCTTTGTAATAAAATAAGTATTATGTATGTAATACTAATTATTATTATTACAGGAATTATTATTAATCAGATAATGCGATAGATTTTATTATTAGTAATTTTTTGGCAATGAGATTCAAATATTTTATCTTGCGATTTATAATATTTTTTCAAATCACATATTTTATTTTGTTTGTTACCATTATTTGGAGTATACGAAAATACAAATGTTGGCTTTTTGGAAACTGTCAAAACTACATTTGAAATTTTTATATGTTGAATATGTCCATATTCTCCTAATGGATTATGTGTTAAAACAATTTTTACATTTTGTTTATTTATTTCATTCTTTCTATCTTTGTATAATTGAGGATGCATATTATAGTGGAAAGCACTGTCTTCATAATTCCAAATTTCTAGTGCGGTATCAAAATGAATTGCTATATTTTTTAATTCAATAACACGTATTGAATTATTCGCATTTGTTACGCATAATATCTTCCAGCCTTTACTATTTTTTAATTGATGGTATCCCCATAATGTTTCATCATCTGGATGAGCTACAATTAATAGCTTATTATATGGTTTATCAATAATAATTTTTTTGACACCGTCAAACATTGTTACTTTTGAAATATATAATCCATATATGATTATAAAAATAATTGTTATCATTATAAAAATATTTTTCATTATATTCTTACTAATATATAAATATTATTGAATCCAATTTTATTAACTATATATTTTAATTGATGAATATATACCTTTTTCAAACATATTTCTGTCATTTGAACCAGCATAATCAGCTGGATAGAACATTCTTGCTCGATTTCCACGTTTCATTACTCCAATCCTTTGAAGTATAACTCCAATCATTTCGCTACAAAAAAATGTATCTTTTTCATCATTTGGATAAAATATTTCTGTTGAATAATTAAAATTTGTAGGCATATCTTTAAGTAACCATCCAGATGCTGCAATCATTGCAACTTTTTTATAATTATTAAAATCTTTATCAGATAAAATATGAATTTCATTTTCTAATCTTTTATTTAATTCTTCTTGATTAATTTTTCGATTAATAAAGCGTATTCCGTAATTTTGACAACAAAATTCATCTTTTTTAGTATTTTTTTTTAATTCTTTAATATATTTTTCAAATTCAATTATACGTAATCCATCTTTATATTTTGGAGAAACTAAATAATATTTTTTCATACATCTATTTCCAAAAGAAAAATCTATTAGATAAATTTTATTATTTTTTCTATAAATCATAGTAATATGGCTATAATTATAGCCATTTTTAACAAAATTTGCTCGACTATTTTTAAAGCATTTAAATTTACTTGTTTTTTCATTTGTGCAATTTACTGCGATTATAATATCCCCTGTTTGAAGATGTGGTAATACATCTTCAATTTTTCCAGATATTTTCATATTTTTCATATAATTCATATATTCTGAACATTGAAATCTCTGATATGTTATAAAATATACTAGAGCCACTAATAATAATATTGCAAAAATTATAAATAGCAATATCCCAATAAATTTCAATTCTTTTACAATCATTATTTTATAACAACATTATTTTCGAATAACCATAAAAAGAATTAAGACAGAAATTAGAAAAATTAGAATGAAAATGACGGAGGATATAATCACATATGGATATACTTTATCAATAATGTACATAAAAATCGGGTCAATTACTTGGTGTTTCAGTCTATTTTTATTCTCATCTTTTGATATTTCAGCAACGAAATATTCAATCGCGGATTTTGAGACCTTTTCTATCATATTAGATCTATTCCCGGAAATAAATATGTTTAATAACCGAAAAATGTTTCGCTCCTAAAATATGAGTCAAATTTGGATTTATGATACTACATCTCCTTTCGGAATTGATAAAAATGGGGGAATAACCTACTTTAAAGTAGCATTAGACAGGGCAAAGCATAGTTTTGTAATTGATGCTATTCAGGACCGTGAAGATTCTGAGAAAAATAAGCGGGGTATGGAAGTCATATCTAGCCTGAAGGAGCTAAAAGATAATCAAATTCTACTTCGAATCCGCGTGAAAGTATTTAGAGGTCGCATGAATGTAAAAATGAACTATGCACAGGGTGGCGCTAAAGAGGATTATTTAAAAACCCTCGAAGACATTGGACCCCTTGACAAATTAAATGTCCGATTTAGTTTAGGAGATAGCTATGTTTTCAACTGGGAAGGCAAAAGCCGCCTTGGAATTAACATCTATTTAGAAGAAGTTGTTATCGTTTAGGTCTGCATTTTTTTGTATTTTTCATGTTATGGTTGGTAAATTATTTCATAGTTCAAACAGCGAATTAAAAGATAATTCCAAAATACATTTTTCAAAGCCCAGAATTGATAAAAATGGAGTATTAAAGAGCGAAGCGTACTATTTGGAAGAGGGAAAGCCAAAAATTGAATATCAAACCGATATTTTTGAATTATCTTCCGGTATACAGAAGTCTGCTTCGGGTGTGAAATATTTGGATATGCCTTTAACCCAAGAAACTTCCCCATTTTTTGACTTTATGGGTGAAATGGATGAGCTGGCAATTGGAAGAATATTTCAGAATCGTAAAAAGTGGTTTTCCGA
>Ga0194124_10004320_pt1 | contig 14002 bp, 18 predicted proteins | sample TA2KigCas0mmetaG_FD_148605 | JGI IMG/M metagenome (GOLD analysis project Ga0194124, IMG submission 148605) | Freshwater microbial communities from Lake Tanganyika, Tanzania - TA2015031 Kigoma Deep Cast 0m | ecosystem: Environmental > Aquatic > Freshwater > Lake | place: Tanzania: Lake...
TGCCCACGCCCATCTCCCGCAGTTCACTCACCAGACCGGCCAGCACGGCCTTGGCATCGCCGAACACCATGGCGGTCTGGGGCAGCTCAAACAGGGCGTTCTTGATGCCGGCATACCCCGCCCCCAGGCTGCGCTTGACCACGAACACCTGCCGGGCCTGATCCACCTCCAGCACCGGCATCCCGAACAGCGGGCTGCTGGGATCGCTCTTGGCGTCGGGGTTCACCACATCGTTGGCCCCCAGCACGATCACCACATCGGTGCGCGGAAACTCGGGGTTGATCGCATCCATCTCCTGCAGCTGCTCGTAGGGCACGTCCGCCTCGGCCAGCAGCACGTTCATGTGACCGGGCATGCGACCGGCCACCGGGTGAATGGCGTAGCTCACCTCGGTGCCGTTGGCCTCCAGCAGTTTCGAGAGCTCCCGCAGGGTGTGCTGGGCCTGGGCCACCGCCAGGCCATAGCCGGGCACAAACACCACCCGTTCGGCGGTTTCCAGGGCCATGGCGCATTCTTCAGCGCTGCAGCTGGTGATGCGGGTGTAGCCGGCTTCATCGCCGCCACCGCCCACATGGCCGCCCGCTCTCGCCCCCAGGGCGCCACCGAACAGCACGCTGACCAGCGAGCGGTTCATGGCCGTGCACATCACCTGGGTGAGAATCAGCCCCGCAGCGCCCACCATGGCGCCAGCCACGATCAGCAGCTGGCTGCCCACCACGAAGCCCGCCGCCGCTGCCGCCACACCTGAGTAGCTGTTGAGCAGGGAGATCACCACCGGCATGTCGGCGCCGCCGATCGGCAGGGTCACGCCGATGCCCAGCACGGTGGAGGTCACCACCAGTAGCCACAGCGCTGATCCGGCCGGTTCGGCCGGCAGCGCTATGGCGCCCCCAAGGGCTGCCACAGCGAGGCTGATGTTGATGCCATGGCGCACGCTGCTCTGGGTCCAGCCGGGGGTGCCGATCCAGCCCTGCAGCTTGCCCATCGCCACGATCGAGCCGCTGAAGGTGATCGCTCCCACAAACACCGAGATCACGATCGAGATGCGCTCGACCAGCACGGCGCCGTCGGCCGGCCCACCTGGTGCGCTCTGAAACAGGGCCACGGCCAGGGCCACGAGCAGCGACGCCATGCCGCCGCAACCGTTGAACAGGGCCACGGTTTCGGGCATGGCGGTCATCGGCACCCGCTGGGCCAGCAGCAGACCCGCCAGGCCACCGATCGCCGTACCAGCGCCGATCCACACCCAGGCCTGCAGGCTCAGTTGCTGCTCGATCAGCAGGCCCACCACCGCCAGGCCCATGGCCAGGGCCGCCAGACCATTGGCCGAGCGGGCCGAACGCACCTTGGAGAGCCCCTTGAGCCCCAGGGCCAGCAACAACACCGCCACCAGGTCAATGACGTAGGGCAACGCCGACAGGGCTGAGGTCAAAGGGGCAGCCGAGGCCGGTGCCATGGCGAACAAGGTGGTTGGCATGGTGCAGATCACGGTGCTGGGGATCAGAAGGCTCAACGGCCTGAGGGCTTGCGCGAAAACATCGCCAGCATGCGGTCGGTGACCACAAAGCCGCCGATCACGTTGAACAGGGCAAAGGCCAGGGAGGCCGCCCCCAGCAGCAGCAGTGGAGGCTGGCCATCGGCCTGGGCGATCAGGGTGAGGGACGCCAGCACGGTGATGCCGCTGATGGCATTGGCACCACTCATCAGCGGCGTGTGCAGGGTGGGGGGCACCTTGCCGATCAGTTCAAGGCCCAGCAGGCTGCCAAGCAGCAGCACCCACAGAGCCTGAGACAGGGAACTCATGTCAAGCGGGGGTGAAGGAGGGGTTGGCCGAGGCGCTGCCGGAACCAGCAGGCTCGGGCAGCAGATCCGGCCTCAGGCAGCGGCCGGCATGGGTGATCAGGCAGCCCGCCAGGATCGGATCCTCAGGGTCGATCGCCAGCTCGGGCTGGCCGCCGTCTTGAGCAGCGTTGCCGGAGCCCTGCAGGTGCTGCAGCAGCGCCATCAGGTTGCGGGCATAGAGGGCGCTGGCGTGCTGGGCCAGGCTGCTGGGCAGCGCGTCGGCGCCGATCAACTGCACGCCATGGCGCTCCACGGTCTGGCCGGCGACGCTGCCCTCACAGTTGCCGCCCTGGGCCACGGCCAGATCGACCACCACCGAGCCGGCCTTCATGCCGGCCAGCATGGCATCGCTGATCAGCCGCGGTGCCGGCTTGCCAGGCACCTGGGCGGTGCAGATCACCATGTCGGCCAGGGCCAGCTGCTCGGCCAGCTGCTGCCGCTGGGCCGCCAGAAAGGCTTCACTCGCGGCCTTGGCATAGCCACCGGCCTCGGCGGGGCGCTCCTGCTCGCTGGGCGGGTCGATGAAACGCCCCCCCAGCGACTCGACCTGTTCCTTGGCCGCAGGACGCACGTCACTCACGTAGACGATGGCGCCCAGACGCCGGGCCGTGGCCACCGCCTGCAGCCCCGCCACACCGGCACCGAGCACGAGCGCCCGTGCGGGCTGGATCGTGCCGGCGGCGGTCATCAGCATCGGCACATAGCGGTTGAGCGCTGACGCCGCCAGCAGCACGGCCTTGTAGCCGGCGATGTTGGCCTGCGACGACAGCACATCCATGCTCTGGGCCCGGCTGATGCGGGGCAGCAGCTCCATCGACACCGCCGACACCCCGCGCTGGCTGAGCAGCTGCAGCCGCTCAGTCGCGCCATAGGGCTCCAGCAGGCCGACCAGCAGGGCACCGGCCTTGAGCTGGGCCAGCTGCTCGGCGTCGGGGGGGGCCACCGTGAGCACCACATCGGCCGCTGCCCAGGCCAGCTCGGCCGGGGGCAGCACCGCGGCGCCGAGCTCGGCATAGGCGCTGTCAGCAAAGCCGGCCTGTTCACCGGCGCCTGCCTCCACCTGCACGGCCATCCCTGCTGCCACACAGGTTTTGACCGTCTCGGGGGTGGCGGCCACCCGCCGCTCGGCAGGGCGCAGCTCCCGTGGGATCAACACCTTCAACACAGCATCAGCTCCTGAACCCGCACAGCGGTCATGGGCCCCATTCTTGGGGATCATTGGGCCATGGGGACCATTAGGCGATGGCCAGGGGGAGTGGGCAATGGTTTTGGCGCGATTGTGCGCACACCCCCACCGAATCGAGTCGCCCCTGGCGACCCAAACTGACCCACGCTGACTCTGACGGGTTCAGACGCACTCAGACGGACGCAGACGCACTCAAAACAGCGGCAACAGCTCCTGCTCGAGGCAGGCCGCCTGGGGCCAGGCCCCCTGATGGCGCAGCTGGCGGGCCCGCAGGATCATCGGGTCGATGTCGCATTCGAGCTGCCAGCACTGCTCCAGCCGCTGGCGCCGCTGGGCGGGCGAAAGCTGCCGGGGATCGCGATCACTGGCTTCAGAGGAAGGCATGGTCAGCGCCGCGATGGCCTGAAGCTAGGAACATCCGGCGCTGTGCCCATAGGCCAGAACACTCAATAATGCGGCCATGGTTCCCCCCTCCTTTGCGCTGGGCCGCCGGCCGTCGGTTCAACCGCGCCAGTGGCAGACCCGCCTGATTCAGCTGCTGCGGGCACGTCTTGGCCAGGCCTCCAGCGAGGGACACGATGTGCTGATCCACGCCGGCCCCGGAGCCGGCAAAACGCTGGGCGCCCTGCTGGGGGTCGAGCAGCTGCTGCGCGAGGGGCGCCTGCAGCGGTTTGTGGTGTTCTGCCATCGCACCGCCATCGCCCGCCAATGGGTCCAGGCGGCGGCCCGCCTGCAGCTGGAGCTCGCCGAATGGCCAGGCACCAGCACAGCCCCCGGGTTGCTGCTGAGCTACCAGACCGCGGCCCTGCACCGCGCGCGGTTGCTGGAGCAGCTGCAGGCCTGGGAACCCTCGCCCTGGCTGGCCATCGCCGATGAGGTGCACCATCTGGGCCTCGACCCTGACGAGCCTGAGGCCGCCGCCTGGGGCCACGCGTTCGCCACCCTCAGCCGCTCCGCTGCCCTACGCCTCGGACTCACCGGCACCCCCTTTCGCGCCGACCAGCTCGCCTTCTGCGCCGCGCGGCAGGTGCAGGTGCGCGATGGCGACGCGCTGGTCTGGCGGATCATGCCCGACCTGTGCGTCGAACCACGCCAGCTGATCGCCGCCGGCGATGTGCGCCCCCTGGAATTTCGCTTTCAGGACGGCTGGGTCGACCACGCCCGCACAGCGGGTGACGACGCCGAACGCTCCTGCCTATCAGCCGAAAACCGGGAAAGCTGGCGGGCCCGCAACCTGCGCCGTGCCATCCGCCTGGCCGACAGCAGCAGCATCGCCCAACGGGTGCTGCTCCAGGCCCGCGACCGGCTGGAGCAGGTGCGCCAGCAGCATGCCGGCGCCGGCGGACTCGTGATCGCCCGCGACATTGCCCATGCCAGGCGCCTGGCCGATCTGCTCAACGAACAGGGGGAGAGCGCGCAGCTGGTGCACTCCCTCGATCCCGAAGCCGAGCAGCGGCTGGCGGCCTTTCAGCGCGGCGAGGGCGACTGGCTGGTGAGCATCGACATGTGCTCCGAGGGCTTTGATGCCCCACGCATCCGGGTGGTGGCCTACCTGAGCACGGTGGTCACCCGCAGCCGCTTCGTGCAGGCGATCACCCGGGCGGTGCGTCTCGACGGTGGCCGCGAGGCCAGCGAACCGGTCCCGCGCCATCCGTCGTATGTGTTTGCACCGGCGGATCCGCTGCTGATCAGCCATGCCCGCAGCTGGTCCCTCAGCGAGCCCTACCTGCTGCGGGGGCGCTCAACAGCGGCGGCAGCCGAGGCCGGAGGCGGCCACTGGTCCCCCTCCACGCCCCTGGCCGCGGTGGCCGATGGGGCAGGGTCGGTGATCGCCATGAACGGGCCCCAACTGCCGACCTTTGTGCAGCAACCGCGACCTGCATGAACGGGAGATCTGCGACGTTGTGTCAACCGACACCCCCAATCGGCACGTCAACCGTCAGCGTGGTGCGACCACCAGGGGACGGTGACCATGGACGCAGCCATCGAACGCCGTCTCACCGTGGCCGTGAGCTGGGCCCTTGCACGGCGCGCCACCCTCGACACGCTGGAGCACTACGAGGAGAGCTACGCGCTCAACGAAGAATTCCGCGAATGGCTGCTGTGCCTGGGAGAACACCCTGACCTGCTCGCCGCCAGCGTGTTGATGGTGCCCTCAAACCTGAGCGATCGGCTGCTGAACTCCAATCCAGAGAGCGACGGGCTGCTGGAGATCTGACGGAGATCGCAAGCCCAAGGGTGCGGCGCTGAGCCAGGGTTCTGGACCGACAAATGCGGCCTGCCTCCACAAGAACAGCCGCAAATCTAAAGCAAATCTGAAGATCCACCCCGTCCTCGCGACTGCTGGCCGGCCTGACTTCATCAAACGTGACCCGGGCGCGCGTCCGATCCCCTAGGCTTAACTCGAAGTCATTCCGCTTTAGCAGGGCCATGGCCGTTGAGAACGCCGACATAAACACCGTTGAGAACCTGGTGATCGTGGGTTCGGGCCCGGCCGGTTACACCGCCGCCATTTATGCCGCCCGGGCGAATCTCAACCCGCTGCTGATCACCGGCTTTCAGGACGGCGGCATTCCCGGTGGCCAGCTGATGACCACCACCCATGTGGAGAACTTTCCCGGCTTCCCCGACGGCATCCTGGGGCCCGACCTCATGGACCGCATGAAGGCCCAGGCCCTGCGCTGGGGCACGCGTCTGGTCGAAGCCGACGCCGAGGCGATCGACCTGTCGCAGCGTCCGTACCGCATCACCGCTGAAGGCCAGGTGATCGAGACCCAGGCCGTGATCCTGGCCACCGGTGCCAGCGCCAACCGTCTGGGACTCCCCAGCGAGGCGCGCTTCTGGAGCCAGGGCATCAGCGCCTGCGCCATCTGCGATGGCGCCACGCCCCAGTTTCGCGGGGCGCCGGTGGCCGTGGTGGGCGGCGGCGACTCCGCCTGCGAAGAGGCCGTCTACCTCACCAAGTACGGCAGCCACGTGCACTTGATCGTCCGAGGCGACAAGCTGCGCGCCAGCGCCGCCATGGCCGATCGGGTGCTGGCCAACCCCGCCATCACCGTGCACTGGAACCGCCAGGTGGCCGATGCCCTCGGCAGCGACTGGCTCGAGGCGATCCAGCTGCGCGACAGCAGCAATGGCGCCCTCGAAGACTTGGCGGTCAAGGGGCTCTTCTACGCCATTGGCCACACCCCCAACACCCGCCTGGTGGCCGGCCAGCTCGCGCTCGATGCCAAGGGGTACCTGGTGACCCAGCCCGGCCGCCCCGAAACCAGCAAGGAAGGCGTCTATGCCGCCGGCGATGTGGCCGACGCCGAATGGCGCCAGGGCATCACCGCCGCCGGCAGCGGTTGCCAGGCGGCCCTGGCGACCGAGCGCTGGCTCAGCCATCACCAGCTGGCGGTCACCGTGAGCCGCGAGCAGGTCGAGCCCCAGGAGGTGGGCCAGCCGGTGCGCACCGCCGTCAGCGACGAAGCCAATTACGACCCCAACGCCCTGTGGCAGAAGGGCGGCTACGCGCTGCGCAAGCTGTACCACGACAGCAGCAAGCCGCTGCTGGTGGTCTACACCTCACCCACCTGCGGCCCCTGCCACGTGCTCAAGCCCCAGCTCAAGCGGGTGCTCGACGAGCTGGGCGGTCGTGCCCAGGGGGTCGAGATCGACATCGAGGCCGATCAGGAGATCGCCGTGCAGGCCGGGGTCACCGGCACCCCCACGGTGCAGCTGTTCTTCAACAAAGAACTCAAGCAGACCTTCCGCGGCGTCAAGCAGCGCAGCACATTCAAGGCTGCCATCGAAGCGCTGATCGGCGTTCCGGCCTGAACGCCGGTTGCGCTCAGCGGCGACGGGGGCCGCCCGGACGGTTGCCGCCCGGACGGGGGCCGGCGGCACCGGCGTTGCGCTCGCGGTACGTGATGCGGCCGCGGGTCAGGTCATAAGGGCTGATTTCCACCAGCACCTTGTCACCGGCGAGCAGCTTGATGCGGAACTTGGTGAGCTTGCCGGCAGCACGGCACAGACACTGGTGACCGGCCGGCTGCTCCAGGGTCACCAGGTAAAACCCGTTGCCCTGTTCCTTTTCGATGACGCCGGAGGTTTCGATCATGTGGCTGTGTATCTGATCCTTGCGTGCTGGTGCATGCAGCTTAGGGGTCTGCCCTGATGGCCACGGTGCTGTTCCACAAACCGTATGGGGTGCTGAGCCAGTTCACCCCCGAACCCGGCAGCGCCTGGCAATGCCTGGCCGATTACATCGCCCTGCCAGGTGTGTATGCCGCTGGCCGCCTCGACGCCGACAGCGAGGGGCTGTTGCTGCTGACGTCCGATGGACGTCTGCAGCAACGGCTCACCGACCCGGGCTTTGGCCATTGGCGCCGCTACTGGGTTCAGGTTGAAGGCGACGGGGCGAACCAACCCGGCGCTCTTGCCCAGCTCAGATCCGGCGTGCTGATCCAGCAGCGGCCCAGCCTGCCGGCCCGCGCCCGCCTGATCCCCGCCGCGGAACTCGGGTCAGCAGGAATCACTCCACGCCAACCGCCGATTCGCCAGCGGCAGAGCATCCCCACCAGCTGGCTGGAGCTGGAGCTGCGCGAAGGGCGCAATCGACAGGTGCGCCGCATGACCGCAGCCGTGGGGCTTCCCACCTTGCGCCTGATTCGCATGGCGATCGATCTGATGGATGGGGGCCCGCCGCTGAGCTGGGCCGGCCTGGCACCCGGACAATGGCGTCCGGTGAATGCCGAGGAAGCCCAGCGGCTGGCCCTGTTGCAGTCACATCCCCGGCACAAGCGGGGCCGCAGCTCACCCGGGCGCGGCGGCCTGGCCGGCGGCGGAAAATCAGGCCACGGGTGTGGTGGCGGGTAGGGCGGCTTGCCGCTCAACCTTGTAGGGCGCACGGTTGAGTTCGCGCTCCAGGGCGTTGACTCGCATCGCCCGCAGACAGAACTTGCAGCCGCCCGTGGTCTGCAGGTGCTTTTCCGGAGTGATGCTGATCAGCTTGACCGGATGGGCGGTGCAGCGAATCTTGATCGGCGTTTTGAAGCTTTTGTAGACGATCTCGCTGTAGTCATACAGATCGCCAAAGCGCGCCTGTGCACGCTGCAGAAAAAGCTCCTTGCTGATTGGGCTGCCCATGGCCATGGAGGCTAGACAGCAACACGGGGCTGGCAGGCAGCGGTTCAAAAAGCGTGATGTGGCCCCCAGCATGGATGGCGGCCCTGACAGCGGGCTCAGGCCAGGGTCTCCTTGAGCTCGCGCACGGTCAGCAATTGACCGTAGTAGTAGTTGGCCCGCGCCCGCCGCGCCGGGTCCTCAATGCTGTCAAGGGCGTCAAACCCAAGGCTCTGCCAGAGTTCATGCCCGCTGGCACGGGTCACCTCAAGCATCGCTTCCTGCTCGAGGTTGGCCAGACGGCGCTGCAGGTTTTTGATTTGAGCAACGGACACGAACCAGACCGAGACGCAGTCTTCATAGTACAGGCGAACTGGTCTTGAGGGGAGACCTGGAGGACAGCTCTAGAAGGGAAGCTTTTTCTTGGCGTCCTTGTCGAGATCAGCCTCCATCTCGCGCAGGCGCTTGAGGATGGTGTCGTAGTACTCCTTGAGGTAGTCCTCAACCGTGGTGGTCTCAGCCGGATCCAACCCGAAGGCGGCATAGCTTTCCTCCATCGGAGCGTCGAGGGCCGCCCCACCGCCCGTCACCGCAGCAAACGCCAGCCGCTCAGCCACATTGACGCTGGGCTCAAAGAAATTGGCCACGGACTGCATGGCCTGCAGCAGCGCCGGTGGCACCCGCACCACGCGGGCATCCTTGCCGGTGAGACGCTCACACAACTGGGTGATCTCGCCGGTGGTCCAGGGCCTGGGGCCCACCACCGGAAAGCTGCGGCGCACCGTTTCGGGGCGTTCCAGCGCCGCCACAGCAAAGCGGGCCACATCCTGGGTGTTCATGTAGGCCAGCGGCGTGGGCGAACCGCTCACCCACACCGTCTGCGACTCGAGCACGGGGATGGCGAACTGGCTGATCAAGCCCTGCATGAAGGCCACGCCCTGCAGGATCGTGTACTTCAGATCCGAAGCAGCCAGCCACTGCTCCGTGCAGGACTTGATCTCCATCAGCGGCACCTGCGGGTGCTGGGCGGCGCCAAGCAATGACAGGAACACCACCCGCCTGACCCCTGCCCGGCGAGCGGCGGCAAAAAGGTTCTGCTTGCCGGTCCAGTCGATGTCGTAAGCACTGCCGGGATCGGTGGCCCGGGCCGTGGCGGCATCGATCAGGGCCTCCTGGCCCTCGAGGGCGTAATCGAGGCTGGCCGGCTCGAGCAGATCGCCACGGGTGAGTTCGCAGCCCCACTCCGTCAGGAAGGCCGCCTTGCGGGGGCTGCGCACCATGCAGCGCACCTGATGACCCTGATCCAGGGCCCGGCGCACGATCTGCCGGCCGACGGTTCCTGTGCCACCAACGACCAGAAGCTGCATGCCGAGCGAGTCCGATTCAGGAGCGGCCTGAGCCTAGGTGTGCATGCGCACGAGCCGCGCAAGCTCAGCAGGCGGCTCAATCCTTGAGCAGCTTGAGCAGCAGGGCGCCACCGGCCAGCCCCAGGGGAATCAGCACCCAGAAGACAGCGGCGATGCCAAAGATTTCAGAGGCCATGGGCAGACCGCACAGTGCGAAACGGTGGCTACCTATTTAGCAGTCCCGCCGTGAGCGGCGTGGCGCAGCTGGCGGGAGGTAGCAAGAATTTGCGCCCAGGGCGCATCGCTGCGCAGCTGCGCCGGCATCAGGCCGCTGGCGTCGGCGCGAAACCCCAGCTGCCGCAAGGCCACCAACAGGGTCGCCAGAGGAGGTGGTCCGCCGCCGAGCTGACGGGCGATCGCGCTGGTGGGCCAGCAGCGGGGCAGGTCGCCTGGATCCTGAGCCAGTCGCTTCAGCAGCCTTGCCGTGGCGGCGCAGCACTGTGGACCAGGCCGAATCTGCTGCAGCCGCTCCAGGGTGGGGCGGTGCTGCAGCGGTCCGATCCACAGCGGTCCGCTGATCGCCAGGGGTGACGGGCCGGGGCACAGGCAAGGCTGCCACTGCCGCAACCGCAACAACGGTTGCACCTGCTGATCACCGCAGCCATGGCAGTGAGCCAGCATCCCCAGTTGCTGCAGGGCCTCGCTTCCAGGCCGCTTGCGCAGGCGCAGGGCGGTGCGGAAGGTGCGGCCCTCGCTGAAGCTGAGCACGGGCTCGATGCCACGGCCCTGGGCCCAGGCCGTGCGTGCCACCAGGCCGATCTGGAGGCGCAGGGCCAGCTCCCAGCTGGCCGGGTGGGCCCGGGCCGCGGCACCGAACTGGCGCACCGCCGCGCTGCGGTCATGGCCGGTGGGGGAGCGGCCATCGCTGCTCGCCACATACAGCAGACCACCCGCACGCACCGCCTCCAGCGCCAGCGGCAGCAGGGCCGCTGGGCTGCCAAAGGCATCGAGGTCGAGCAAATCAAACCGCTGGCGGCCCAGCAGGCAGCGCGCCAGCAGCTGCTGGGCCGTCTCGCTGTGCAGCTGCAGCTCGAGCCCAACACCTGCCAGGGGCTGCAGATTGGCATGCAGCAGCGGCAGGCGATCGGGATCGGCGTCATTGACCCAGAGCTGATCGCCCCGCTGGCGCGGCGCCAGCACCTCGAGCCCATAGCGAAGAGCGCGGATGCCGCAGCCCGCCATCGCATCGAGCACCGCCAGCGGAGCCGGCCCCGCCGTGGCCGCCAGATCGGCCAGCAGCAGCAACCCCAGATCGCGCGCCGGGCGCGAATCGGGCCGGAAGAAGCCGCTCCCCGGCAGCAGCCGCGCCGCCCCTTCGCAATAGTGATCGCCAGCGTCTGTGGCCACAACCGCGATGACAGTTCGCCCCCACCACAGTGCTGCAACGGCCGGCTGGGGCAGCACCCAGCTGTGGAGCTGGCGGGGCATGGCCTGCCACTGGCGGGTGCTGGGCGAACGGCAACGGCCTGCCCTGGTGCTGCTGCACGGCTTTGGCGCCGGCAGCGGCCACTGGCGGCGCAATGCCGCTCCCCTGGCGGCGGCGGGCTGGTGTGTGTACGGCCTCGATCTGATCGGCTTCGGCGCCTCGAGCCAGCCGGCGGGTCGCCTCGACAACCGGCTCTGGGCACGGCAGGTGCAGGCCTTCGCCGAACAGGTGGTGCAGGCCCCGGTGGTGTTGGTGGGGCACTCCCTGGGGGGGCTGGTGGCCCTCAGCTGCGGCGTCTGGTGGCCCGCCTGGGTGCGGGCCGTGGTCGCCGCCCCCCTGCCGGATCCCAGTCTGCTGATGCCGCCGCGGCGCCCGGGCCGGCGCCGCCCCTGGCGCCGGCGGCTCAAACGCCTGATGGTCAGGCTGCTGTGCCGGCTGCTGCCGCTGGAGCTGATCGTGCCCTTGCTGGCCCACTCACCGCTGCTGGCCCTGGGGCTGCAACTGGCCTACAGCGAGGCGGTCATCGGTGATCAGGAGCTGTTGCGGGTGATCGCCAGGCCGGCGCGACGCCCCACGGCCGTGCGGGCCCTGCGGGCCATGAGCATCGCCATGGCACTGCGGCCGTTTGCGGCCACGGCCCGCGCCCTGCTGCCGCGGCTGCAGCTGCCCCTGCTGCTGATCTGGGGCCGCGACGATCGCCTCGTGCCGCTCGAGGTGGGGGAGCAATGCCGCCGGCTGCGGCCCGATCTGAGCTGGGAGGAGCTCGAGCGCTGCGGCCACTGCCCCCACGATGAACGCGCGGAGGCCTTCAATCAGCTGCTGCTGCACTGGCTGGCACGTACCTTGGGATGACCTGCCTGCAGTGCGCCCGGCTCCCCCATGAAGCACACCCTTTCGGTGCTGGTTGAAGACGAGTCGGGTGCGCTCAGTCGCATTTCAGGGCTGTTTGCCCGCCGCGGCTTCAACATCGAAAGTCTGGCGGTGGGTCCTGCTGAAAAAGGCGGCATGTCGCGCCTCACGATGGTGGTCGAAGGCGACGACCGCACCCTCGAGCAGATGACCAAGCAGCTCGACAAGCTGGTCAACGTGCTGGGGGTGATCGATCTCTCCACCATCCCGGCGGTGGAGCGGGAGCTGATGCTGCTGAAGGTGGCCGCCCCCGCCGATCAGCGCAGCGCCATCCTCGAGCTGGTGCAGGTGTTCCGCGCCAAGGTGGTGGATGTGGCCGATGACGCCCTGACCCTGGAGGTCGTGGGCGATCCCGGCAAGCTGGTGGCGCTCGAACGGCTGATGGAGCCCTACGGGATCCTCGAGATCGCGCGCACCGGCAAGGTGGCGCTCGAGCGCGCCTCCGGAGTGAACACGGAATTGCTCAAGAGCACCCGCCTCGAGAAGCGGGTGCCAGCCTGAGATCTACGGCTCTCCCTTCACCAGGGTGCCGCCGTCCACGAGCGAAGCCTTGATCAGCCTGTCGCCCTGGTGGATCGTGTCGACCACCTCCATGCCCTGCACCACACGACCAAACACGGCATAGCGGCCATCGAGCTCGGGCAGAGCCTGAAGCGCGATGTAGAACTGCGCGCTGGCCGAGTTGGGATCGTTGGACCGGGCCATCGCCACGGCACCACGCTGATGCACCAAGGCCAGCTGGCGGGTGATCCCCGGAGCCGTGAGCAGCTCGCCATAGCGGGGTGCGCCCTCCTTGCTGAACTTGAGCTCCAGCGGAATCAGACGGCTCTGGCCGCTGGCCGGATCGAGGTAGTTGCCCATGCCGTACTGGGTGGGGCTGACCTTGGGGTTGGCGGTCTGGGGATCGCCCCCCTGCACCACGAACGGCACCGGTTCGCGCACAACCCGGTGAAACAGGGTGCCGTTGTAGGCCCGTTTATTGACCAGATCCACGAAGTTGCCGGCGGTGAGCGGTGCGGCGGCGCCATCGAGCTGGACCCTGACCTTGCCCCTGCTGGTGTCGAGCTCCACCAGGGCCGCGCCCTGGAGGCAGGGCACGACACCCGCCTCGCAGCCCTGGGGCCTGCCACCGCTTTCAGCGGCACAGGCCGTGAGCCCGACAGGCGTCAGCAGCAACAGCAACGTCAACAACCATCGCGCCATCACAGCCCCTCCAGTGGCACGCCCAGAAAGCGGGCCAACTGCGCCCCGCCCTGCTCCAGATCAGCCAGCGGCATGGGCTCGCCCACCCGGGTCAGGGGCATGTCGCGGCGGCCCTGCACCCGCAGAGCGAGGCGTCGCCGCGGGTTGAGGCCATCGCGCACCTCCACCTTGACCGCCTGGATCTGGACGAGGGGGATGGTCACATCGATGCGCTGGCGAAAACCGCGGCGGCTGATCGTGGCCTCACCGCTGACGCGGTCAAAACGGTTGCTGCCGGCGCCCACGTCGAGCCCGATCACCGCCCACAGGTAGGTCGACAGCAGCACCGCCGCGACGCCATAGAGCCCCATCACCAGACCCTGGGGCACAAACTCGAGCGCGGCGGGGTGGCCGATGGGCAGCAGATCAAGCCCCAGCCGGCTCGACAGGCTCGTGAGCAGGAAGCCGGCGCCTCCGGCGCTCACCGCCGAAGCCACCAGCACATTGGACAGGCGCCTGGAACCCAGCACGGGCTGCTCCAACACCTGGTCTTCAGCCTTGGACGAGGTGGCTGGGGCCTCGGGAGTCGCCATCGACTGCGTGATCAGGTGAAGCCATCCTGACCCGCAGGCGAACGGGCTGTGGCCCCGTGACAACGTCGCTGCCAAGGCGATCGCCGGACCGAACGCACGAGCGCAGCCAGCGGAAATCAGAAGAAATACCTAAAAAGGCTGATCAGCCCTTGGATGTCAGCGCATTGCAATCAGCCACGGCAGGCCTCTCAACGTTGATACCATCGGCCGGTATTTCGCTCTACCCATGACGATCGCTGTAGGGCGCGCGCCGCAGCGGGGATGGTTCGACGTCCTCGATGACTGGCTCAAGCGCGACCGCTTCGTTTTCGTGGGCTGGTCTGGGCTGCTGCTGTTCCCCACCGCCTATCTG
>Ga0194124_10004321_pt1 | contig 13998 bp, 12 predicted proteins | sample TA2KigCas0mmetaG_FD_148605 | JGI IMG/M metagenome (GOLD analysis project Ga0194124, IMG submission 148605) | Freshwater microbial communities from Lake Tanganyika, Tanzania - TA2015031 Kigoma Deep Cast 0m | ecosystem: Environmental > Aquatic > Freshwater > Lake | place: Tanzania: Lake...
TAATATGTCCTTTATTCCTTGGTTCGGAGTCAACTTATTCAGAACATAATCAGTTGAAATAGGTTTTAGGTCTTGTGGAAAAGGTAATGGTGGTTTTCCGTTGTACGCATTACCTAAGAACGTCGCCAAATATATTGACCAATATTCTCCTGGCACACCAACAAATCCAGTTGAATACGTTTTGTCTCCTGTAGTTATTGTTAACATATCAGGTACATCTGCAGGTATAAAAACAAACTTCAATTTTTGACCATCAGGTAACTGACTTATATCTATCGTTTTTTCAACAAAAACAAAATTATTTTCTTTTTTTGCTTGTCCACCTTTACCCTCATCTTTGAAATTACATATTTTTCTAATTTCTTCTTCTTTTTCTCCTTGGGCTAGAATATTAAAAGTAACGTACTGATGTTTTGTATATTCGGAACTATTAGCTAACTTTCTTATATCATCTGTACTCATTTGTGGGTTAATTTTCCAATCAGGACCTTGAGCGCCTAAATCTCTCACAACTATTTCTACATTTTTAGGTAGTTTATCAACTAAATAGTTTCTCAAAGTTTCCGCCCTCAATTTCGACAATTGTCCCTCAGGAAGTTTTTTCTCAGGTATGTAATCAATTTTAGGGTCGCCAGTCGATGGATATTTTTCCCTATCATAATTTGTAACCTTGGATTCTGAGGATACTATTTCAACCTTAGTTCTTTGATTTTTCGGAAAAGTTTGTAAATAATTATTTATTTGATTTATAATACTGTCAACCTGTTCTTTATTAAACTGTGAATATTTTCCACCCTGAAATGAATTATTTGGCAGTGTTAATGTTATAGGCTTTGATATTGTTTGTTGTTCTGATAACAAATAATGTTTCTTTGTTCTACTTTCATGTAGTGAGAGTATTCTATACTTTTCCTCAAAGGGAATATGGAATCCTGTTTTAATCATATTAATAAATATCTAATAATAAAAAAGGGTCCCGAAGGACCCTTTTATATTTAGGTTAGACCATATTATCTCAACTCTCTCAAATCAAATGTTCTAACTCCGTCAACTGTGATTCTACCATAGAAACGGTTGTTAACCATTTTCTTAGCGTATCTAGTCATGATACCCTTGATAGGTGTAAAGTTGAATGGATTGTACATTGTTGGAGTAAGTTGTAATGGTACATATGGAGCGTAGATGTAACCTGTATCAAGTAAAGATGTACCTTTGTGTCCCAATAACACTTGGTTTGGTGGGAAATAAGGGTCTCTATAAACTTGATATCTACCAGCTAAAGTACCGATTCTTTCAATACCCATGTTGTACTGGTCTTGCTCAGGAGCTGCGTTTGAAACGTGGAAATACTCCAAGTCATCAAAAATAGCACTGATTTCAGAAGATACAACAATCCAATTAGCACCACCTCTTAAGGTAGATTTGTGGATTTGAGCTGAAATTTGGTTGATAGCTGTTATAAGCGTTTGGTTCCAGTCTTTCTGAGTATAAGGAACAGCACCTGTACCTAATCTCTTCCAACCGTTGTAATCCCATCTTAAGTTCCAAGCCGCACCTTTCCTAAGGTCTCTCAAGATTTCTCTATCGATTTCAGCTGCAACTTGCTCAGACAATAAAGCTGTCAATTCAGCTTCAGCGTCGATGTTGTGGAATGCTGCAACGTCTTGTGCCATTTCAGGAGACCATTGAGCTCTTAATTTTCTTTCAGTTACAGAAACTGTTACTGACATAAGGTCAAATGAAACCTCACCAATTCTATCTTCGAATTCCAAGTTTTTGTAAATTCTGTACTTAGCAGTGAACGCGTTGTCAAATGCTGTTGAAGATGAGAATGTTGAACCTGTGTAACCGTCCATTGAACCTCCACAAGTTACACATACAGGTACCTGTAAGTCAACTTCTAAAAAGATTTTTCCATCAGGTGTACAAAGGTCGTCATATTGACCACCATCAGTTTTAGAATTGGGGAATATTGCAGTTGTGTTGTTATTACCATACTGAACAATTCCTTTACCATATCTTTGAGTTACTACTCTGAAAAGATAAGGGTTGGATGTGTTTGCCGATGTTGTGGTGTTACCTGCAACTCCGTAAATAGTCAAATCAGACAAGAAAGCTTCGTTGTCCATTGGTTGACCATCAGGACCGATAAGCTTACCTGCACCGTCAGATGCAAAACCTGTCAAAACGATAAGTACTTTTCTATAGTCGCTATAAGTGTAAGCTGAAGCGGTTAAAGTGTCCACTAACCAAGAAACAGTACGTACACTAGCAGTAATAGCTGAATACTGTCCTTTAGAGTAGTCAAATAGACCTGGTGGGTCTAAAGCTGGTTCATTACCTTCATAAAATCTATCATAAAGGTCTTTTTGTGTGTTATAGTCATATCCTGATTGTGGTGTCTGGTCAGCAGCAGCGTTCGGAGAACCATACGGTGGGTAGTGAATACCAGTGGTTGCCAAATTGTCTGGGTCAGTATATGCCTGAATGTTTGGTACAAAGTAGAACAATTTACCGATTGGTAAGTTCATAGCTTGTACAGATACGATGTCATTAGCTAATAACTTAGAGAAAACTCTTCTTACGATTGGAAAAACAACAGTTTCGAATGCACCTGTGTCGGATGTAGATGCAGCCTCGTTGATTAAGAAAGAAGCTTGGTTTTCATAAAGTTGAGCTACGTTTTCTCTCATGTGACCTTTAAGACCCTCTAAGAATCCTAATTTGTCCCATTTGTTGATTGTGTCTTCTTTGATAACTTTAAGGTGCTTAAGACCGATGTTACCAACAAGACCTGATTCTAATAATGCTCCCATTTTGATTGGTTTTTATTTTTTATTTATTTTTTGTTTTTTATTAACCTAATTTACTCATTAAGTCTCTCATTCTTATGAATTGAGGATTTTCGTAGGTTTTAGATTCAATAAGTGAAGTTGAAGAACCTGTTGAAACAGTTTTATCTAACTTAGGTGCAACTGATTCATTTATTGATTTTGATTCTCTTCCACCCAACTCATCCTTCAAAGATTTGTAAAGATTTTTTGATTCTTTTAAAGTTTCAACATCATCAAATCTTCTAAGAATATTGATTTTTTCTTTTTTGGTGGTTGAATGTTCAGTGAACAATCTAGTTGCGTAAGCTAAGTTCGAATTGAAGATAGCAACTTCATTAAGTTTTTCTCTAAAAATATTTAATGCTTTTCTATATTCTTCATTTTTCTCTCTCAACATTGATACTTCTGATTCCAAGGATTCAACTTTTACTCCGTTATTACCGTAAACATAATTTCTATTGTTAGTAATACCTTTTCTTAGTCCTCTTCCTTCTTTTGAACCCATGCCATAAGTTCTTGCAGCTTCGTGGGTTTCTCTTTTTTCGAAACCAGCGTCATCTCTACGAGCCTTAGTGGTTCTAAGGTGTTTTGAAGCAATTTTACCATGCTTCATTGATAACCTTTCATCCTCTTTGTCTTTGTATCCTTGACCTTCTTTTGTTTCTGCTTTAACAACTTTTGACTTGCCTTCCATATTTTCACCTTTTTTGTACTCGAACTTAGCCTTACCTGTACCCATGGTTTTTGGACCTTCTTTTTTGTCCTCTTTGAAACCACCAGTAACTTTGTCCTTGTAAGAAAATTTAGGACCGTGACCAATTCCAGTACCTTTAGGTTTTACTGTCATATTTTTACCCTCTTTCGTTTCAGATTTTTTAACCTTCTTGTGGTCGTATGCTTCTTCCAATGATTCATCCATATCTCCGTCATGAGTTTCGTCCATAGCATCTTCATCATCTTCGCACATCTTGTCGTCCTCGTCCATAGCGTCTTCATCATCTTCGTCCATCATTCCGTGATGAGTTTCGTCCATAGCATCCTCATCATGAGTTTCGTCCATAGCGTCTTCATCATCTTCGTCCATCATTCCGTGATGAGTTTCGTCCATAGCATCTTCGTCATGAGTTTCGTCCATAGCGTCTTCATCATCTTCGTCCATCATTCCGTGATGAGTTTCGTCCATAGCGTCTTCATCATCTTCGTCAAACTGAATTTCATAAACAACTTCTTCCTCCATGGAATTACCCATCTCCTCTGTGTCAAAATCTTTTACGTCCATTAAATCCACTTCATCAGTGTCTTTGTTTGCGAAAATAGCGTCAATGACATCATCGATTGCTTCGGTTTTTTCGTTTCTCATTTCTTTGATTGTTTTTTTCTTTGATTCAGATTCACCAAGCTTCACAAGGTATTCTACATCAGCATCATTGTCCATTAGGTGTACGTTATCACCGTCTTTTTTCACGATGATACCATCTTCTTCACCCATAGCTTTAAAAACCTTAAGAATTTCTTCGTCAGAAGCGTTAGTCAAATCTATTGGAAGTTCTTCAGATTCAACATCGAAATCGATGTCTTCATCTTCAGGATTATCTACAGTCATATCAACTTCTGTATCGCCATCAGGTTTTACATCTGTTTCAATTTCTGCGTCTGCATCAACCTCATCGTCGGATTGTTCCGAAAGAGATTCTTTTACTAACTGATTGATTTCTTCCTTCATTGTAGAAGCAAGTATTCCTTTTGCATTTTCGGCGATAGCTTCTTCAACTTGTTTCATTTGAATGAACGCCTCTTCAACTAGCTTATTTTTTTCTTGCATGAAAATTGTATTAATTTATCTAATAAATAGTATCAAATAAGAAAAAGTTTATTTTTTGATATCACAAAAAACATATATCTCAGTAGTAGGTAATTAATTTCTAATAAATATTTCCATAAAATAAAAAAAGTGGTCAGAGACCACTTTCATATTATTTTTCGATTACTTCATCGATTTTACTTTCGGATACCGAAGTTATCCTCCATTCGTAAGAAAAACTTTCATATCGCTTAGTGACCTTAGCTTCAACATCGGTTACTGAAAATCCTCTTACTAATTTTTCTTCTCTAATTTTTTTAATTTTTCCTGTATTCTCATCAGCTAATTCGTACTGAATTTTTGCTACAAAATATTTTTCGTCCATAAATAATTATTTTCCTAAATAATCCGTAAGTTTTCTCATTAAATCAATAGATTTGTTAGCGTCTCCACTAATATCCGAAGATTTTATTTTCTTTTCCTCTTCTATGTTTTCTTCGTATTTGTTTCTATCTTCAGGATTATCAAAAAGATAGGCGCCTGGTGTAGATGGCGATGAAACTAAATCAAAACATATCAATTCAAAATCATCTTGAACTTCATTTCTTTCTCCCACTTTTTTTAAAGAACCAACTCCTCTCGAAGATATACCCATTGTTACTCCTTGTCTCATTAGATTTGCTGCAACATCTCCTTTACTCGAAACTATACCTCTTTCATGGAATCCTGGACTTGTCAAAAGTTTCAATTTACCCATGAGAATATTCTTGTCCCACCAAATATCAGTTATAATATGTGATACTCTATCCAAATCAATAAGCGATGATTCGGGGTGGTTCAATTCAGAAGTTGAAAGTCCTTTATCAATTATATTTTTGTATCTATCGGCTTCCCTTTTCAAGATTGGTTCAGGATAAGTTCTTCCATTTCTGTTTGGTACATTGTACTTTTGTAAAACTGCATAAAACTCGAAAGGGTTTCTATAATCTAATTTCGATGATTCTTGAAGAACTTTAGCATTCAATTCATTTTTTGGAGAAATCCAACCTGCATCCATCTCGACTAAAATCCCATGACCTAACTCATGAGCTTCTAATATTCTTAATTCTTTCATTTAATCTTTTCTGATAAATATAATCAAGTGGATTGTTTATTAAGATTGTGGTTTTTTGGTATAATGAAATTCAAAATATTTGTTTTTATCAATGTTGTTCTGATAAATTGATTTCACAATTTTTTTAATTGATTCTTTGGTTTCAAATGATTTGAAATCTAACTCATCGTTTGTGTAGAGATTAATTTCCAAATTGAAAAAAGATTTTTTTCCATATAAGATACCACTAGTTCTTAAGTCTAAGTCAACTATAGTTTCTTGTCTGAATTGATTTGTATTTATTGAATTGAAAACTGTGTGTTTGATTTCTCTATTAAGATTACAAACAATTCTATTCCAATTTTCTAATTCTTCTTTTGGTGTCACCCAAGATTGAATGTTTACGAATATTGATTTGAGATTTTTAGAATCGACTGTACCATATACAGATTTTATTGTGTTGTACAGATTTAGTTTTACGCTCTTGCCTTTTTTCATTAAGTTTCATATTACTATTAGTTTATTTTTTATAAAAATAGTAGTAGTTTTACTTAATGTCAAAAATTTGAACAAATTAAGAATATTTCTAGTATATGATTATTATCGAAATAAAAAACAACGAAAACTTAGAAAGAGCATTAAAGACACTCAAATCCAAAGTAATTAAAACTAAACAAAATCAACTCCTTTTAAAAAAAAAGGAATATACTAAACCTTCCGTTGTAAAAAGAACCGCTAAGTTAAAAGCTATTTTTTTAGAAAGGAAAAAAAAACAATTAGATTGATTCTTCTAATTTTTTCAATTTCAAATAAGTTATTTGGTCAAACTTTTCTTTACTAACTCTTTCCAAAGTTTCGGAGATTCTATCTCTGATTTCTGAGTCATTCTCATTCTTCATAATAGATTTCAATTTCAGGATAGTATTTTCTCTGAGAGATTCAAACTTTGTTTTTAAATTATCTGTGTCCTCAGACAATAGTTGTATGAACTCCTTTTTGGTGTTTTCATCAAAAGATTCCAAATAATTCGAAATTGTTTGATTTGCGATTTTCACCATTGATTTAATTGGAATATTAACAGCTTCAATTATTTTATGACTTTTCTTAGATGTTAAAACTTTAATAATGTTCTTTTTAGATTCGATTCTCTCGTGCAAATCAGTTTTATTTATATAAACTAAATTGTCAATATCTTGGTATCCATTTACAACAGTTCTATCAGAACTTGTATTGATTTTAGTTGTGGATAGAAGTTTCCTAATTAAAAAAATACCTTCGGATAAAAAATCTTTTGCATCATTTTCACTGAAATCTTGCGGGCTACTCAATTGGTCATAAATTGAATATATCTTTGATATATTCTTATTGTTCAGGATGTTCTGTTTAAACTCCTTCAAAGTTTTTTTGAACTCAGTCTCATTCCTATAAGACTCTAACAAGTTGTTTTCTATAACCGATTTTATTTGCCCGAATGTCATCTTGGTATTTTTCCTATAAATATTATGAATTTAATAACTTATCTAACTCTTTTTCAATTTCTCCCAAAGATTCTTGAGCATGTCCTAATTGTAAAACTTTTCTTCCTTCAATCATGTTATTTTCCACTAAAATATTCAAACTATCCATTCTACTTTCAGGAGCTAATTCAGGCTCACCTGCTGGTGGTGTTTCTGGTGTAGGTGCGGCTGGTTCAGGTAAAGCAGCACCGGCTTCAGGTGCAGGTCCAAGTTCCTCAGCACCACCTGGTGTTGTAGATGCACCCACGGAGGATGTTGCTCCGGTCGCACTACCATAAAGTTTGTCAATATTATCAAAGAGACCAGATTTAGTAATTACAGTTGGTGTTGCCTTCAATTCCTCACCTACGGCTCTTTCAATTCTTTGTTGTTGTAAATCAAGTCTGATTTCATCGTCTGACCAACCAAAGATGTGTTTCTTTGCCCATGTAGAAGATGTTGCCTGTATTCCATTTCCTGGGTCAGAAACCAAATCTTTATAAAGTAAGATTTTTTCTTTCCATACTTCCACAGTCAACAGGTCTGCCTGTTTTGATGGGTTTGTAAGTCCTAATGTGAAGTTTGTAAGTTCGTCTTCAAAACCCAACAAAAATAAATGTATGATTGCAATTTTATTTAGTTCTTGCAACATACTTTTTTGGATTCTGTTAATCGTTCTAGCAAAACGAATATCTTGTAATGAAAGATTTTTTCCATCCCCGACAACCTCTTCAAAACCTAAAAACGCTTTTGGTACACGTAAGGCTGTTAATAATTTCTTTTGTATATATTCGATATCGGCAATCTCTGATAAGTTTTGAGCACCCTGTAGTGTATCAATTGGACTTGGTGCAGCTGGGTCTCGGACTGGAACAAAGTAATCTTGGTCTACAGCCATTTGATTGAATCTCATGTCTACATTTCCAGTTTTACTATCTACAATTTGTTCTCTCTTAAACTTATTTGCAACGCGTTGTACGTATGGGGCAACATCATCATCGTTCATATTACCCACAAAAACCTTAAATATTCTTCTTTCAGGGGCTCTTGAAGTTCTATAAATTAACATCGCATCCTCAGAAAGCAAAAGTTGTTTCCATATTCTTCTAGCTTTTTCCAACATTGAAGTTCCATAGGGTAATTTTCTATCATCACCCAATAATCTGAAGTGTGCAATCTCCCAAGATTGGAACTCCATATTTTTGTTTTTCCATGTGAAATGAAGAGCCTTTTTCTGACTGTCTAATTCTTTTGTAATGTCAATAGAAATTTTTTGACTCACCCCAACCTCATGCCTTTCTATTTCGATTGTTGGTAATTGTTGACAACCAACAACACCTTTCTCAGGGTCCAATTTCAGATAAACAAAGTTATCACCATACTTACATGTATTTCTTGTCCACATAGGTAAGTTAGTGTTGATATCCAAGTTGTTGTTAAATAAATCAGCTAAAACACCTTTGATTCTTTTTGACTCGGAATATATTTGTAAAATGAAACCATCCTCATTTGTGGTTGTACATTCCTCAGCGTAAATGTCCAAGGCTGCAGATATTTCAGGAGTGTATTCCATTGACTCATAATCGTATTGAGCCGACAACCTTGATGGTTCATAATAAATGGCTTGTGAGTATAAATTATTTTCAACCTTTGCCCATTGATTTGTAAGATAATAAGTTTGTTGTGCCTGAAGTTTTTCAGACTCATATTCTTGTTTACTTTTTGTTCTTAATAATTCTTTTTTATCAAACTTGAATGTTGGATAATCTTGATTTAATAAAGAATTAGGACCAAAAGTTTGGGATAGTCGTTGCCAAACCGTTAAATTTTGATTTTCTGCCATGATACAATTTAACCATTTACGTCAATAATATAAATAGTTATTTTGCACCGAATAACCACCCATAGGTTTTATAATCTTGACGTGACGCACCATTCTGATAGGAGTTTTGTCTTCCCATCTGTGGGACCATTGGGTTAAAAAAGTTTGAACTATTTTTGTTTTCATTGATGGACGTTGCCCATGAGTTCAACATAGCTTTTGTATGGTTCACATTCTTCTGTATGGATTGGAAAGATTTCTCTCCGACGTATATAGCCATGGAAATTGCCATGATACAATCATCGTGTTGTCCCTTTTGGTGGTCAGGTCTTCCATTAAGGTAAATGAATGTATTCATCTCATTATAAGTTCTGTGAGAATATATTTTGAAATCGTGTCTAATTGCTTCTTCAAAAGCAGCAATTATTTGAACTCTTTTAGTATTGAAATTGATACCAGGTATTTTATCCTGTATTTTGGGGTCCCATTTCCATTTCTTATTTGGGTCTAAATTATCTACATACAATCCATGTTCATAGTTCATTTCTTGTAACTTTCTCGCGGTTGAAACACCCATACCTCCCGTGATATCTATAACTCCATAGGCGTTATACATAGAACCCCATTTATACCCAATCTCCGCCAATACATCAGGTGGAATCTTCCCAACATACTCCAAGACTTGTTCTCTTTCATCAAAATCAATTATTTGTATACTAGAATAATCTTCTGAATCTCCTCTCGATACGTCAAGTCCCATAATATATTTGTGACCTCCAACAGGTTCTTTGAAAATCCAAAGCGCAGAACCCATAAGTTTGGCTTGTGGTTCTCTTAATTGGTTTTTGGAAATTTTCTGCATAATATCCGGCTCAAAAACATTGTCTCCTGAACCAAGAAAATTACATTCTAATTCTTGTGCTACTTTTCTTTTATCAAACTTCAATTTTTTTACCATTCCTTCGAACCAAGAGGAGCAAGGTTTGTATCCTTGTTCAATATATTTTTTTAATTCACTATGGTCTCTATCGTATGGATTATCAATAGATAAATCAACAACAATGTCTTTGGGATAATCTTCTCTATTGAGAAGATAATGAACTAAATCATTTGTTTTGACCATGTAAAGGTCTTTCGTATATCTTGGGTCTCTATACCAAAACATCTGAGAGATTTTAAATTCATTCATCCCTCTAAGAGCTTGATTGTAGATATCATAATAAATTGCATCATAGCCGTTTGGTGTGGAAATAACAATAACTTTACCACCTGTGGAAAGTGAGGCCATACACGCTGACCAAAAGTCATCATCCCCCTCTATGAATGCCGCCTCGTCAAAAATAAGAATCGTAGGTGTATAACCTCTCAAGGCATCTTTAGAAGTTGCTACTGCTTTTACTTCACAATCATTCGTGAGTTTGAAATGTCTTTGTGAGTTTTTTTCTTGTGAAAAACCAACACCAACCCATGCTGGCCATTGTTCTGTGAAACTTCTAACTTTATTAGCGAACTCAACTGATGTATCAAGTTTGTTCGCAATTATTAATATTTTTTCAGGTTTTTGTTTTTTGGCAAAAACTAATTTTTTCGAAGCCCAAGCTGCGGTAACTGTAGAAACACCAGCCTGTCTATATTTTAATGCAATATTTTCATTGAAAGAATCGTAATCTTCAATCAAAGATATTTGGTCTGGAAATAAATCTAAAGGGACGTATTTGGAAACTGTGTTGTCGTAGGTTTGTAAATACGTACGAAGTGCATAAGGAGTGTTCCTCATACACTTGGTACCTTCGATAATTACTTGTTCTTTAGTCACAAAAAGTTATTTGGGTCTCGAAATTCCCAAACTCGATAAGAAGTCGTCCATATCATCTTCATCATCTTCTGAACCGCCAGAACTTTCATAATCTCTCTTGAGTTCCATGGCTTCCTTCATTATTTCTTTGAACTTAGATGTCGCTCTCTGAATCTTTTGTTGGTCTTCAGAAATTGCATTACCTATAAGTTCCAAAAATTCTTGAGCAGGAATTTGGTAGAGTTGTATTTCAAACCAGTTTATCAAACCTTTATTACTTGAGTCGAACATCTCATCAGGTAAAGCAAACCTAATCTTTTCAACTATTTCAGGCCCGAGTCTAAGTTGCATCGGTTCATTTGAAAGAATATCAACTTGAGATTTTACTTTTTCTCTCATCGAAGGGTCTTGTGGAAGACCAAATCTAGCATTAGCAGCTTTCACACCTTTGATAATTTCGTGTGTCAAAATTGGGAATATTAACCCTTCAGCAACAATTTTAGTGTCTGGTTTTTCTTCACCTCCACCTTCATCGTCATCTTCTCCATCGGCGTCTTGTAATTCTACTTTTCCAGCAACACCATTTCCTGTGGCACTCATTTGTTCAATCATCTGTTCCATACTGAAATAAAGGAAGTCATTAATTGCCATGATTCCTAAATAAGCCGGATAGAGTTTAGCATTAATACTATCCAATTCTCTCTTTATATCAGGTTTTTGAAAAAGATAATGTCCTTTTTTTGCAGCACCTTGAACAATCGCATTTATAAGATTTCTTTTATGTTTCTCTAATTCTAATTCTTCTTGAGGAGTTAAATCTTCGATGTCAAAACTCGGAAGTTGCATTTCCTTTTCGTCCTCTTCTTCGTCTTCTTCTTCGTCACCTTCTTCATCAGGTTCATATCTGAAATTAGAAACGTCTATCGGTTCTCTGTTTAACGAAGCTTCAATTTGATACCAATCTTCAGGTACCTCAGTTTCGTCTAAAGCCGCTTTCACAGCTAATTGTTCAAGGGGCTCTCTGTGTCTTGCTTCAATTTGAATAATCATAGGGACTTTATTCATTTCCTCCCTATATATTCTCTGAATAATATTCGGAGTCATTCTTTCGAGTCCACGAGCTTGTCTCAGTTTATCAACCACTTTCTTAAATCTACTCATAGCAATTCTTTGCACGTCTTGTTCTTTTTTCTTAAAAGCAGGATTTTGAGCGTACAAATTTTCAGGACTTCCTAATTTTCTTTCGAGATTAGGGTCCATTCTTTCGGGGTAGTTACCGTAGTCTAATTGTTCTTTTAACTTATTTGCCATGTTTAAGTAATGAAGTTATTGATTTAATTACTTTGTCTTTAGCTTCTTCAGGTGAGATGTCTTGTTTGCCTGCTCTAGGAGCTTCTTTTTCACCTGGATGAGGATTTTTACCTGGTCTAATTTTCGGTTTGGTGGGACCAGGTCTTTCTTTCGTACCAGGTTTTTCTTTTGGTTTTGTGGGTGCAGTAGCAGGACCTTGTTCTTCAAGATATTTCATCAAGTCCCCTTTTGTAATTCTTGGAGGTAAGTTTCTTTCTACTATTTTCATAATCTCGTTTTCTAAAAATAAAGATACCGGATTTTTTCCTTCCTTCAAAGATTTTTTAACGTCTTTGACACATCTTTCATACTTGTTCATTTCTTTAGCGTTCCACTGACTTCTTTCCCTACTTCCAAATTCTTTACCCAACTGTGCGGTACATATTGCCCAAGGATTTTGTTCTTTTTTCTTTGATTCTGTAATTCCTACAGAGCCTAAGTTTTTGTTTTTTGGATTCGTATCATCATCCTCACCATCATTGGTCTCGTCACTTTGGTCCTCTGGCGGTTTTTGACCCGTAATTTTCTGAGTCAAATCCTGTTGAACTAAGTCTGTATCATCATCTTCTTTAACATCACCCTTTTTTTCGTAAACTTCAAATGGTTTTTTTTCCGCTTTGAGTTTCTGTATTGTACTTGAATCTCCTGCGGAAACCATCGTGACTTCACTAACCAATTTTTTGTGAAGTACGTTAATTTGAGATTCAGTAAGTTTTGATACAGTCTTGGCTGATAATCCCTTTTCAATTAATTGGTAAGCTTTAATGTTAGTTTTCATAAACTACTTTCTTTTCAAATTCCAAAATCAAATCTCTTTCATAGAGTTTGTTTTTTATTTCCTGTTCACTCTGTCCAAATCTAAAAACCAATCTTTTCTTTCCCATTACTTCGTCAGGTTCCCAGGCTAATGCAACCACATTATCGATTGCATCTATCATACAAAAAAAATCGGAGTTCTGAATCAAATCTAATTTTACATCAGTATTTCTTAGAACTCCTACCTTTTTGATATATTTTAATTCGGGTGGAAGAGGATAACCATTTGATGGTCTATTTTCCCACGACTCCCCCCAAACATCTTCAACATCATCAGAAAATATGAATTCGTATAAATTGTCACCTTTGTAGTCAGGTCCTAATCCATTGACGAATATCAGATAACTCATACTAATAATCCTTCAGGTGAAATCTTTGTTTGTTTACCTTTTGATTCGAAAATTAAATTGTTCTTATTTGTTTTTCCGATAAATCTTGAGTTAATATTTTCTTCTAAAAACTTCTGAGAAGCTTCTTTTTGTTCATTAGTTTCAGACATTTCGGAAACTAATTTCATAATTTTTTCGATATCTCCCTTTCTTTCTTTGATTCTTTTTTGGTTTTTTTCTTGTCTTTCCAAGATTTCTCTTTTTGTAAGTTCAAAATATTTCGAAATTACTTTATCTACTTTTGACTCACCAAAAATACCGTCCATGATTGCCCCCATTCCGAAATCCATTTCTCCCATTTCTTTACCTTCAGGAGCTGTCATATCAGGAAGTGGTTCAGCTTCAGGTGCCATTTGTTCTTCACCACCCAAATCAGGTAATTCATCTCCTTCTTCTCTTCCCTCAGCATCTTCGAACTTTGATAAGATATCCTCTTTATCTTCATCACTTAAACTTCCTAAATCTAAAGATGAAAGAACCATATTAATCACATATTTAATATCTTCAGAAGTCATTCCGTCTTTAGCTTCCAATGCTCTAACTTTCTGAGTCAATTTTCCAGTAAGTTTTTGAATTGATTTGAAGGTTACTTCTTCTTCCCT
>Ga0194124_10004323_pt1 | contig 13991 bp, 10 predicted proteins | sample TA2KigCas0mmetaG_FD_148605 | JGI IMG/M metagenome (GOLD analysis project Ga0194124, IMG submission 148605) | Freshwater microbial communities from Lake Tanganyika, Tanzania - TA2015031 Kigoma Deep Cast 0m | ecosystem: Environmental > Aquatic > Freshwater > Lake | place: Tanzania: Lake...
AAAGTGGAGGGATTGTTGATGGCCCCTTCGCTTTGGCTCCCGCCCAGCCACGCCCGCAGCGCCGCACGCGTGAGCGGGCTGCCCTACGCCTGCTGGCCGCTGGCCTGGGCCTGGCCAGCAGCCTGGCACTGTTGGGGGTGATCTGGCCCGAGGGCGATCGCAGCGTGCGCGATCAGGGCCCGCCCAGCGCCGCTGATCTGGCTCAACCACCCGGGCGGGCCATCAGCGTGCTCTTGATCGGCTCCGACGCCGATCAGCTCGATGCCGGCACCACCGCCAAACCCGCCGATAGCGATGCACTGCTGCTGGTGCAGGTGAACCCTGAGGGGCCGCTTCAGCTGCTCAGCCTGCCGGTGGAAGCGGCCGTGCAGCTGCCCGGCGACAAGCAACCTGTGGCCCTAGGGAGCCTCTACAAACGGGGCGGGCCAGCGCTGGTGGCTGGCGCTGCGGCGCAGCTGGTGGGTCTCCCGCAAACGCAGCCCGATCGCTATGTGGTGCTGCCCAGGGCCGCCTTGCGCGACCTGGTGGATGGCATCGGCCGGGTGGAGCTCTCACCCGATCGGAGCATGCGTTACACCGACAAAACGCAGAAGTACACGATCCGGCTGGAGGGCGGCCTGCAGGTGATGGATGGCCAGCAGGTGGAGCAACTGCTGCGCTTCCGCGATGAGGCCAATGGCGAGGAGCGTCGACGCGACCGCCAGCAGATGGCGGTGGAGAGCGTGTTGCGCCAGATGGCCCAACGCCAACAGCTGCAGCAGCTGCCCGATCTGCTCCAGCAGCTGCAGGGGCAGGTGGACACCAACCTCACCCGCAGTGAAGCCCTCAGCCTGCTGGCCGTGGCCTTGAGGCCTGGCGAGCGGCTCGAACTCCGCACCCTGCCCCTCAAGCCACCGCTGCAGCCGAACAGCCCACTCAGGGCGTTGGATGCGCGGGCTCAGCGGCCCTGGCCGAACTGAGCTGCCAGCGGGCCAGCAGATGCAGGCGGAGAGCTTCTCTCGCCTCCTCATCCGGGCTGCCGCCAAGCGGGGCTTCGGCCGGTAGCCAGCCCAGCCAGGGCAGGCCATCCACGCGTCGCTGCTCTGGCAGCCAAGGCCCTCCCAGCTGCAGCAAGCCCACCAAAGGCACCCCAGCAGCTGTGAGCAACGCCGTGTAAGCCCGAGCCAAGCCGGAGCCTGCCTCGGCTGCAGGCAGCTGCAGCAGCACAGGCTGCCGCCAGGCCCCCAGGGCCTCACTCCAGCAACCGGGCTGCGCCAGCTCCGCGCCGGGATCGAGGCCCAGGGGCAGCAACCAGCCCGGGGCCGCGGCGCCGAGCCAGGCCAATGCCCCATCCGGATCGCCCTGCTGATCGGGAGCAAGGGCCAGCGGCCGCAAGCCGAGCGCACCCGCCAGCCGCGCCCCATCGCCAGGGCTCACGCCGCCGGGAGCCAGCAGCACCAGGCCGGCGGAAGGCCAGGCGGGCCGGAGGATCTCAGCGCTGGTGGAGGGCTCTGTCATCGATCGGGCGCGGCCAGGGTTCCGGGTGGCTTCTACGATCGGGGTTCCACCGTTCGCGCCAGCGGCCGCCGTGACCAGTTTCCTGACCGCAGAACGGGTCGATCAGGCGCACGTGGGCCACGACACCCGGCGGCTGCGGCTGTTCAGCGGCACCGCCAATCAGGCCCTGGCCCGGGAGATCGGCGCCTACCTCGGCGTGCCCGACGGCCCGCGCGTGATCAAGCGCTTCGCCGACGGTGAGCTCTACATCCAGATCCAGGAATCGATCCGCGGCTGCGACGTGTTCCTGATCCAGCCCACCTGCGCTCCGGTGAACGATCACCTGATGGAGCTGCTGGTGATGGTGGATGCCTGCAAGCGGGCCTCAGCCCGCCAGATCACCGCGGTGATCCCCTACTACGGCTACGCCCGCGCCGACCGCAAAACCGCCGGCCGCGAATCGATCACCGCCAAGCTGGTGGCCAACCTGCTCACCGTGTCGGGGGTGGACCGGGTGCTGGCGATGGACCTGCACTCCGCTCAGATCCAGGGCTATTTCGACATCCCCTGCGACCACATCTACGGCTCACCTGTGCTGGTGGATTACCTGGCCGGCCGCGATTTCGGTGATGTGGTGGTGGTGTCACCCGATGTGGGTGGTGTGGCCCGGGCCCGGGCTTTCGCCAAGCAGATGAAGGATGCGCCCCTGGCGATCATCGATAAGCGCCGCTCCGGTCACAACGTGGCCGAAAGCCTCACGGTGATTGGCGATGTGGCCGGCAAGACGGCGATCCTGATCGACGACATGATCGATACCGGCGGCACGATCTGCGCCGGTGCCCGCCTGCTGCGCGAGAACGGCGCCACCCGCGTGCTGGCCTGCGCCACCCACCCCGTGTTTTCAGGGCCTGCCATCGAACGCCTCTCGGCACCGGGGCTGTTTGAGGAGGTGATCGTGACCAACTCGATCCCCCTGCCAGCCGATCGCCGCTTCCCGCAGCTGCAGGTGCTCTCGGTGGCCAACATGCTGGGCGAAGCCATCTGGCGCATCCACGATGAGAGCTCCGTGAGCTCGATGTTCCGTTGAGCCAAAGCCGCCTCAGGCCCAAAGGCCGGCGCCGCGCGTGGATTGCCGCCGCGCTGCTCAGCCTCCTGCCGGCAGCGGCCTGGGCTGACACGCGGAGGGTGGGGGTGTGGCTCACCAACAGCCCGAGCCCCCTCTACTACCAGCCCCAACGCATCGAGCGGGCTGTGGGCGAGCTGGCCGAGGCCGGCTTCAACACGCTCTATCCCAACGTGTGGAGCCGCGGCACCACCTTTCACCGCAGCCGCTGGGCGCCGATCGAGCCGGCGTTGGTGCAATCGGGCGCGCGCCACGACCCCATCTGCCTGATGACGAGCGCCGCCCACCGCCGCGGCCTGCGGGTGATTCCCTGGTTTGAGTACGGCCTGATGGAGCCGGCCGAGGCGGAGGTGGTGCGCCAGAACCCGGAGTGGGTGCTGCAGAAACGCGATGGCACCAGCACCATGACCATGCACGGCAAACAGATGGTGTGGCTCAACCCCGCCCACCCCGGGGTGCGCGAGCGCTTCCTTGGCTTGATCGGTGAGATCGTGCAGCGCTGCAAGGTGGATGGCATCCAGCTCGATGACCACTTCGCCTGGCCTGTGGAACTGGGCTACGACCCCTACACCCGCGCCCTCTACGAACGAGAGAACAGGGTTCAACCACCCGACAACCACACCGATCGCACCTGGATGGTGTGGCGGCGCAAGCAGCTGAGCAGCCTGTTGCGGGAGCTGCGGGCCACGCTCAAGCGCAGCGGACAAGGCAGCCCCTACGTGAGCCTTTCACCCGGCCCCTTTCGCTTCGCTTACAACCACTGGCTCCAGGATTGGGAACTCTGGGCCTTGGGAGGTCTGATTGATGAGCTGGTGGTGCAGAACTACGCCTACTCCGTGAAGGGATACGAACGGGATCTGCAGCAACCGGCCCTGGTGAAAGCGAGCAGCTGGGGCATCCCCGTGGAAATCGGCATCCTTTCCGGCTTCGGCGGCCGCACCACAGCGCTGCCCACCTTGAGTGAGAAGGTGCGGCTGGCCGCCGAACGCGGCCATGGCGTGATCTATTTCTATTGGGAAGGTCTTTGGGGCCAATACGCCGGCCCAGAAGGCGGTGAGGCCCGCAAGCAGGGGCTTGGCCGCCTGCATCAGAGCCTGTTCAGCGCACCAGCCTCACCCCTGGGCAGCCGCCGTTAGGCCTGCCCCAGGCACTGGCCCACCACCTCGCGGGTGTTGGTGGAGAGCGACGCAGCCGCCAGCTGCTCCAGCGCTTCGCGCATGCGGGCGCTGCGCTCGGGGCCGTAGCTCTGCCAGCGGCTGAAGAGCTTGGCCATGCGCGAGGCCGTGATCGGATTGCGCTGATCAAGCTGGGCGATCTGCTCAGCCATGAAGCGATAGCCGCGGCCATCGGCGCTGTGGAATTGCGCCACGTTGCCGGCAAAGCCGCCCAGCACAGCCCGAATCGAATTGGGAGCGGCGGGATCGAAGCGCGGGTGCTTGAGCAGCGCCTGCACCCGGGCCACCCCATCGCCAAACGGGGCTGAAGCCTCCAGCGCAAACCAGGCATCGAGGATCACCGGCTTGTCTTGCCAGCGCTCATGGAAGGCCGCCATGGCCGCCGTGCGCTCGGGCGTGTCGTGGCATTGCAGGGCCCTCAGCCCCGCCCGGGCCAGGGTCATCGAGGGGCCGCCCACGGCCGCCGCCGCCTCGGCGCGCACGCCCACATCGCCCGCGGCCACCCGCCAGCTCCAGGCCGTGGCCGTGAGATCGCGATCACCCACGCCATCGGGCCAGGCCAGCAGCCACTGGGGCCGGCAGCGCTCGAGCGTGTGCTCCAGCGGCTCGGCCAGTTCGCTGCCGAAGCGCTGCTGCAGATCGAGCAGGGCCTGAAACAGTGCCGGAGGATCCGAGAAGCCCGCCGCGGCCACGGCCGCATCTTCCAGTTCCGGCAGGCCGGGCAGCGCCAGCAGCATGCTGCGGTTGGAATCGCAGAGGCCCACCTCCGCCAGGATGCGCTCGAAGGCCGCCACCAGGCCTTCTTCCAGCTCATCGTTGGGCGAGCCAGCCGCGCGCTCGAGCACCGCCTGGCGCAGCAGCACCTGGCCGGCATCCCAGCGGGCAAAGGGATCGCTGTCGCAGGCGAGCAGGTGCAGCAATTCATTGGTGCCGCGCTGCAGCTCCAGCTTCACCGGTGCCGAGAAGCCCCGCAGCAGCGACAGCGCCGGGGGATGGCTGTGGGGCTCCAGGCCCTCCAGGCAGATCTGCTGCTCGGGCTGATCGATCACCAGCAGCCGGCTGCCATCACCCCAGGCATGGGCCAGAGCGGCTGAGCGAGCCTCAGCGGCACTTTCCCCCTGCAAACGCACCGGCAACGGTTCACCGGCCTGGCCCACCAAGCCCAGCACCAGCGGAACCACCAGCGGCTGCTTCTCGGGCTGCCCCGGCGTGGGCGGGGTGCTCTGACGCACGTGCAGTTGCAGGGTGCCCTGATCGCCATCCCAATGGCGCTCGATCTGCAGCAACGGCGTGCCCGCCTGGCTGTACCAATGGCGGAACTGCGCGAAATCAAAACGCGGCAGGGCGGTGCCCTGCGCCCAGGCCTCTTCCGCTGCATCCTGCATGGCCTGCACGAAATCGTTGCAGGTGGCGGCGGTGCCGTCATGACGGCTCACATAGAGCGCCATGCCGCGCATGAACGTCTCCTCACCCAGCAGGGTGTGCAGCACGCGGATCACCTCCGATCCTTTTTCGTAGATCGTGGTGGTGTAGAAATTATCGATCGCCTGGTAGTGATCCGGCTGAATCGGATGCGCCGTTGGCCCGGCATCTTCGCGGAACTGGGTGTTGCGCAGCAGCGAGACATCCTCGATCCGCTTCACCGCAGCGGAATGCAGATCAGAGGTGAAGCTGGCATCGCGGAACACCGTGAGGCCCTCTTTGAGCGAGAGCTGAAACCAGTCGCGGCAGGTGATGCGGTTGCCGGTCCAGTTGTGGAAATATTCATGGCCGATCACACTTTCAATGCGCTCGAGCTCCCCATCGGTGGCGGTGGCCGCATCGGCGAGCACCAGCTTGGAATTGAAGATATTGAGGCTCTTGTTCTCCATCGCGCCCATGTTGAAATGGCGCACCGCCACGATGTTGAACTCATCGAGGTCGTATTCGAGCCCGTAGCGTTGCTCATCCCAGAGCATCGAGCGCTTGAGTGAAGCCATCGCATGGGCGGTGAAGGGCGCATCACCGGGCTCCACATGCAGGCGCAGCTGCACCGTGCGGCCGCTGCGGGTGGTGAATTTATCGCGTACCTCCTCCAGCTGGCCGGCCACCAGGGCAAACAGATAGGAGGGTTTCGGGAAGGGGTCGTCCCACACGGCATAGTGACGCCCATCCGGCAGTGCGCCGGTTTCGAGGCAGTTGCCGTTGGAGAGCAACACCGGGCAGCTGGCCTGATCCGCTTCGATGCGCACCCGGAAGCGGCTGAGCAGATCCGGGCGATCGGGATGGAAGGTGATGCGCCGGAAGCCCACCGCCTCGCACTGGGTGGTGAACATCCCGCCGCTCACGTACAGCCCCTCGAGGCTGGTGTTGTGCTCGGGGTGGATGCGCACCCGACTGCGCAAGCGGAACGGCTCGGCGGGGGGTTGATGCAGCACCAGCCGGGTGGGCTCCAGCGTGTAGGCCGCAGCCGCCAGCGGCTCACCGTTCAACTCCAGCTCCAGCAGCTCCAGCTCCACACCCTGCAACTCCAGGGGGCCGGGCGCAGCAGCGGGGTTGGGCTCGAACTGATACTCAGCCTCCACCAGGGTTTGATCGCCAAACAGCGCAACGCGCAGGTTGGTGTGGGCGATCAGGCAGGGGGCCGGCCGGTAGTCGGCGAGGCGAACGGTGGCCATGGGGGCGGTGTTGAGCTCAGAACTACTTCTTGGCGGGAGCGGGAGCGGGCTTGGCCGCCGGGGCAGAGCTGCGGTTTTTCAGCACCTCCTCCACCTTCTTGCGCACATCGGCAGGCACCTCATCGGGGCACACCTCCACCGCACCCAACACGGCGGAGTTGATGGCACCCTTGCGCAGCTCATCAATGCTGAGGGGCTTGGGGCCCACCTGGGCGATCGCCCCCTCGTGCTGGCCCTGGATCACCTGAGCGATGGTTTCGCCGGCCACGGCCACAGCTTTATCGAACTCGATGCCGGCAGCGCGGGCGATGCACACATTCAGGGCACCGATCCGGGTGTAGAGGCTCATGTCGGCCTCAGAGGCCGGCGCAGCCTCAGCGGCCATGGGGGCCAAGCTGAGCGCCAGAGGCAGAAGAAGCAGGGCGAGGCGACTAGCGGAGGAGCGCACGCGGCAGGAGCGATGTGGCCCAATCCTGCTGCAGAAAGCACCGATCGCCACCCGGCAATCGCCATCAGGCATCGGGCGGCAAGGGAGGGCCGGCGGGTTCCAGGCGGATCTCGTGGTGCATCTCCGCCAATTCCAGGTTGCCGTCGCGCCAGGAGTAGATGGAGCGCGCCCGGAAGCGGTCCTGATCCACCAGGCGGATGTGCTCGAGGATGTCCCACTCCTGGTAGTGCGACTCGAACACCAGCTCGTGTTCATCGGCCTGGCGGATCTGGCTCTTGGTGGGGGAGCCGCAGAGATAGCCGCGGCTGCGGCGCAGCTGATGGCCGCAGAGCGAAGCATCCATCACCCCCTCGCGCACGTAACGGGGCTTGATGTCGAAGAAGTCGTATTCCTTCTCAGGCCACCAGGTGATGCGATAGCGCGGTTCCGATTCCGCTTGATCCTCGAAGGTCTGCACCCGCAGGAGCATGTCAACGCGCAGCACCTCGTCGTCGGGAAAGAAGTACTGACGCCGCGACCGCCACAACCCGAGGTTGCGATTGAACCAACGCCGCAGGGTGGTGTCGAGCTGGATGCGGCTGCCACGAGCCGCCGGTGGCTGCGATGACACCGGATGCACACGCGTCGCCAGTTCTCGTGGATAGGCCACGGCGTTCCTCTGGACAACGTCTCATCACAGTCGTCATAGCGGGGCTGGCAGGCCCTGCCAAACCTCATAAGGTGAAACCACAATTTCTGCAGATTCAGCGCGCAGGTGCCCGCCGCAGGGGACAAGACCCCCGACGAGCTTCAACCCAGCCGCTTCCCCGTCAGCGCCACGTCCCAGCCGCAGCAGCGCGGGGACGGTCGCAGGGGGGCAGGCCTCGCCCTGCCGTCTCATCTCGATGGTGATGGAGCGCAGCGGCGCCACCTGAAACTGCTGCTGGTGGCCGCCCCGCACCACCGCGCCACACCCGATCTGCGGGGCCTGGTGGCCTTCCTGGAAAACCAGGATTTCGGCTTCGATGTGAGCCTGGAGATCGCCGATCCCGCCGAGCGGCCGGAGCTGCTGGAGCTGCACCGGCTGGTGGCCACACCAGCCCTGATCAAGCTCGAGCCCACCCCCAAGCAGGTGTTCGCGGGCAACACCCTGCTGCAACAGCTGCGCAACTGGCTGCCGCGCTGGCAGCAGCTGGAGGTGGTGAGCGGCCTTGGGATCAGCCTTCGGCCAGCGGAGAGCGATGGCAGCCGCACCCAGCGGGAACTGCAGCTCGAGGATCAACTGCTGGTGCTGCGCCAGGAGAACGAAACCCTGATCGAGCGGCTCGGGGTGCAGGAGCGGCTGCTGCGGATGGTGGCCCACGAATTGCGCACCCCCCTCACCGCCTCAAAGCTGGCCCTGCAGAGCCTCAACCTCGGCCAGATCGATCAAACCCGCTTCCGCGATGTGCTCGGCCGGCGCCTCGATGACATCGAGCAGCTCTCCAAAGACCTGCTGGAGGTGGGAACCACCCGCTGGGAAGCCCTGTTCAATCCCCAGCGCCTGGCCCTGGGCCCGGTGGCGGCCGAAGCGATCCTGGAGCTGGAGAAGCTCTGGGTGGGCCGCGGCCTCGAGCTGATCACCGATATCCCCACCGATCTGCCGGATGTGTACGCCGATCAGCGGCGCATGCGCCAGGTGCTGCTCAACCTGCTGGAGAACGCCTTCAAGTTCACCCCCGATGGCGGCCAGGTGAGCCTCACGATCCTGCACCGCACCAGCCAGTGGCTGCAGGTGAGCGTGTGCGACTCAGGCCCAGGCATCCCGCGCGATGAGCAGGAGCGGATCTTCCTGGAGCGGGTGCGGCTGCCGCAGACTTCCTCCAACACCTCTGGCTTCGGCGTGGGCCTCTCGGTGTGCCGGCGGATCACCGAGGTGCACGGCGGCCGGATCTGGGTGGTGTCGGAGCCCGAGGAAGGTGCCTGCTTCCACTTCACGGTGCCGGTGTGGGACGGCCAAAGCGCCAGCTGATTGACGAAGGGCACCTCCGACCCGTAACTTCATCCCATCGGAGGCGCGGCTGAAAAGCCAGACAGCGCAAGGGCATCGCCCACACGTTGATCCAGCACCGAGTCCTAGCCCCCATCGTCTAGAGGCCTAGGACACCTCCCTTTCACGGAGGCGACAGGGGTTCGAATCCCCTTGGGGGTATCTCATCCACAAGCGGCCCAATGGGCCGCTTTTTTGTTGGTTCAACCAGCGTGCTGATCCCGGAGCCCTGCGCGCGCGGGATCAGCGCAAGGAATGCGACTGGGAGGAATGCGCCTCAGGCCGACGCTTCCAACACCGACGCCCGACGCTGCGCTTCCCGCTGCACCGCTCGCAGATTGGCGGCCAGGTCTTCGCGCAGCCGTTGCTCGATCAGGCCGATGGGCATGCCCACGCAGCCCTGCACGGTGAGTTCGTAGAGCAGGGTGGTGGCGCCAGCTTCCGCACCGATCTGCCAGGTGCCTTCAAAGCGGCGGAAATCACCCTTGGCCATCACAAAGGAGAGGCGACCCTCCTCCATGTGCTCGGTGAGCTCGAGCTGAACCCGGGCCTTGAAACGCATCCCCATAAAGGTTTGCGCGCCTTCCTGCTCAAGGCCCACCACGTTGGCGCGGCGCCAAAGCAAGCGGGAGCTCTGCAGGTTGGGGATGAAGCGGCTGAGGCTGTCGTAATCGGTGAGCACCGCCCAGAGCCACTGGGGATCAAGATCCAGCCGCAGGCGAACAGCCAGGCGCCGCGTTCCCCCGGGGAGGCGCTCCATCTCCTGCTGGATGGTGTCGAGCGCGCAAACCTCGACTGAGGCCTCAGCCGGCGCCGGATCAGCGCCTGAGGGGGGTGCCGTGAGCTGCGACGAGAGCAAAACGGCTAGATCACGCTTTTGGCGCCATAACTTACGCCCTCGAGCCGAAGCGTGCAGATTCCCTATGATCGCGCGCGACATCAGGGCTCCAGAGATTCATGCGTGTCTCGACCGCAACATCCAGCTGCAGCGACTCGCGCGTGTTCACCGTGGTGGTGCAGGGCTATGGACTGACCCAGCAGCGCAACGCTGAGCGCAGCATCACCGTGCCTTTTTCACGGCTCCAGAGCCTGATGCAGTCGATCAGCAAGCTGGGAGGCAAGGTGATTTCGGTCACGGCTGCTTCCGAAGCGCCCGCCGCCCCTGCAGCCAGCCCCGCGCCTGCTGCCGCCAAGACCCCAGCGGCCAAAGCCGCCCCCGCCAAACCCGCTGCTGCTGCCGTGCACCACGCCGACGTCCCCGTCAACCTCTACAAGCCGAAGACCCCCTTCATCGGCACCGTCACCGAGAACTACAGCCTCCTGGCTGAAGGTGCCATCGGCCGGGTGAACCACATCACCTTCGATCTCAGCGGCGGCGACCCCCACCTCCGCTACGTGGAAGGTCAGTCGATCGGCATCATTCCCGACGGCGAAGACGCCAACGGCAAGCCCCACAAGCTGCGCCTGTACTCGATCGCCAGCACCCGCCACGGCGACAACATGGCTGGCGACACCGTGTCGCTCTGCGTGCGTCAGCTCCAGTACGAGAAAGACGGAGAAACCGTTAACGGTGTGTGCTCCACCTTCCTCTGCGACATCGAACCCGGTACCAAGGTGAAAATCACCGGCCCCGTAGGCAAGGAAATGCTCCTGCCTGAAGACGAGGACGCCAACATCATCATGCTGGCCACCGGCACCGGCATCGCGCCGATGCGCACTTACCTGCGCCGCATGTTCGAGCCCGCCGAGCGCGACAAGAACGGCTGGCACTTCAAGGGCAAGGCCTGGCTGTTCATGGGTGCTCCCACCACGGCCAACCTGCTTTACGACGCCGACTTCGAGCACTACCAGAGCCAGTTCCCCGAGAACTTCCGCTACACCAAGGCGATCAGCCGCGAACAGCAGAACGCCAAAGGCGGCCGCATGTATATCCAGGACCGCGTCAGCGAGAACGCTGATGAGATCTTCTCCTGGATCGAGAACCCCAAGACCCACGTTTACATGTGCGGTCTGCGCGGCATGGAGCCCGGTATCGACGAGGCCATGACCGCTGCTGCGGCCGCCAAGGGCCTCGAGTGGCACGAACTTCGCCCTCAGCTCAAGAAGGCCGAGCGTTGGCACGTGGAGACCTACTGAGCGCCTGCCTCGCTCAGATCGTTGGCCCGCCGCAAGGCGGGCTTTTTTGTTGCCATCCCATGCGGCAACGCTCTGGCCTCGTTAAACCTGGATCACGCACACGTTGCCCATGGCTGCCACCCAGACCAATCCCCTGCGCGTTGGCCTGCGCCAGGAGCGGGTGATCTCCCCGCAATGCCTGGTGATCTTCGGCGCCAGCGGCGACCTCACCCACCGCAAGCTGATCCCGGCGCTGTTTGAACTGTTCCGGCAGCGACGGCTCCCCACCGAGTTTTCGGTGCTGGGCTGCGCGCGTCGCCCCTGGAGCGACGACGACTTCCGCAACCGCATGGCCGAAGCCATGGCCGACGAGGTGAAGCAGCACCAGAGCGCCTGGCAGCAATTCGCCGCCTGCCTGTTCTACGAACCCGTTGACCTGCAGCAGGACGAAGACGTGGTGCGCCTGGGCACGCGCCTGGAAGCGCTCGACCGGCAGCGAGCCACCCGCGGCAATCGCACCTTCTATCTCTCGGTGTCGCCAGCGTTTTACGGCAGCGGCTGCCGCGCCCTGGCCAACGCCGGCCTGCTCAAGGATCCATCCCGCAGCCGCGTGGTGATCGAGAAGCCCTTCGGCACCGACTACGGCAGTGCCCAATCGCTCAACCGGGTGGTGCAGAGCTGCGGCAAAGAATCCCAGATCTTCCGCATCGACCACTACCTGGGCAAGGAAACAGTCCAGAACATCCTGGTGCTGCGCTTCGCCAACGCCATCTTCGAGCCGATCTGGAACCGCAACTACATCGCCAACGTGCAGATCACGGCGGCGGAAACCGTGGGGGTGGAGGAGCGGGCCGGCTACTACGAAACCAGCGGCGCCCTGCGGGACATGGTGCAGAACCACCTCACCCAGATGCTGGCGCTCACCGCCATGGAAACCCCTGGGCACTTCGATCCCGAGTCGATCCGCAGCGAGAAGGCCAAGGTGCTGCAGGCAGCACGCCTGGCCAACGAAGACGAACCCTGGAAGTGCTGCGTGCGCGGGCAATACAGCCGCGGCGGCAACCCGGCCAATCCGATGGCGGGCTACCGGGAGGAGCCGGGGGTGAATCCCGAGAGCACCACCGAAACCTATGTGGCGATGAAGCTGTTCATCGACAACTGGCGCTGGCAGGGGGTGCCCTTCTACCTCCGCACGGGCAAACGCCTACCCAAACGGCTCTCGGAGGTGGTGCTCACCTTCCGCAAGGCACCCGTGCAGCTGTTCGATGCAGCCGGCGGCACCCCCACCGCCAACCAGCTGGTGCTGCGGATCCAGCCCGATGAGGGCGCCGGCTTCGTGTTCGACGTGAAGGCCCCCGGCTCCGGCATGCGCAGCCGCCCGGTGGACATGCACTTCAGCTACGACGAGAGCTTCGGGGAACCCTCCGATGAGGGCTATGTGCGCCTGCTGGCCGACGCCATGCTCGGCGATCCCACCCTGTTCACCCGCAGCGATGAGGTGGAAGCCGCCTGGCGCCTCTACACCCCACTGCTGGAGCTGATCGAAGACGCACCCCACCAGCTGCCGGTGTACCCCTACGAGGCCCGCACCTGGGGGCCCAGTGCTGCCGACAACCTGCTGGCCGAGGACGGCCTGATGTGGCGTCGCCCCTGATCGTTTCCCGACTGCCTTCGCCCACTGCCTTCGCTTCCCCTCCGCTGCCGTTTTCGCTGCACAACACCCCATGGCTCCCCAGCTCACCCTCCAGGCCCCGCTCCAACTGCCCCCCAGCGAAGTGCCGGCCTATCTCAACCGGCTCTGGACCGACAACCTCAAGGATTCCAGCGGTGCCGCCACCTTCACCCTGGTGGTGTGGGAGCCCTCCTGGCTGCAGCAACAGTTGATCCGCACTGGCCGGGCCGATGGGCCGATCACCGGTCTGCTCAACGACCAGCTGCTGGAGGCCGCCCGCGAGGCGATCGGGGCACTCGGCCTGCCCGCCAGCACAGCACCCACCGCACCGGATGTGGCCTGGGCGCTCGGCCAGCTGCCGGGAAGCCATGGCGCTGAAGATCTGCGCGGCCAATTCGTGGATCGCGCCATCAGCGCGCACCAGCCCCGCCGGCTGATCACCCTGGCGCCCACCCTGGCGGGTGATCAGCAACTGGAATCCACCGTGGCGGCCTACTGCCCGCTGCCCGAGGAGCGCGGCGTGAGCGCTGATGCCTGCGGCGATGTGGTTGTGCTGCGGGGCGGCATGGGAGCCATGCAGCAGGGTTTGGCGATGCTGCAGGAGCTGATTCCGAGCGACCTGCCCTGCTGGGTGTGGTGGAACGGCACGATGGATGAATCGCCGGAGCTGCTGGAAGCCCTGGCCGTACCACCGCGCCGGCTGGTGGTGGATAGCTCCATCGGTGAACCGCGCCGCTGTCTCGATCTGCTGGTGCAGCGGATCGAGCAGGGCCAGGCCGTGAACGACCTGAACTGGTTGCGGCTGCGCACCTGGCGGGAATCGCTGGCGATGGTGTTCGACCCGCCCTGCCGCCAAAGCGCCCTCGATCAGGTGGTGCAGCTCGACATCGACGTGGAAGGCCAGCACCCCGTGAAGGGGCTGCTGCTGGCGGCCTGGATCGCCGATCGCCTCGGCTGGCACCTGCTGAACAGCTTCTGGATTGATGGCGGTGCCGGGGAGGGGCGCGGCATCGGCGCTGAATTCCAGCGCAGCGATGGCCAGAGCGTGCAGTTCCGGTTGATGCCCGTGCCGGTGGGGGTGAGCAAGATGCACCCCGGTGCCCTGGTGGGCTTGCGGCTGATCTGCGCGCCACCGCAGCGCCCGCCGCTCTGCGTGATCCTCTGCTCGGAATCGGGCGGCTGCATGCGCCTGGAGGCTGGCGGCGTGGCCTCGATGGAGCTCGCTGAAGAGGTGGTGCCCCTGCCCAACGAAAGCGAGGAGATGGAGATGGCCCGGTTGCTGGGCGGCGGGCACGACAGCACCAACCCGCTGCTCCC
>Ga0194124_10004326_pt1 | contig 13985 bp, 15 predicted proteins | sample TA2KigCas0mmetaG_FD_148605 | JGI IMG/M metagenome (GOLD analysis project Ga0194124, IMG submission 148605) | Freshwater microbial communities from Lake Tanganyika, Tanzania - TA2015031 Kigoma Deep Cast 0m | ecosystem: Environmental > Aquatic > Freshwater > Lake | place: Tanzania: Lake...
ACAAGAAAGCAGAAGCAGAAGAGCCTCAATTAGATTTCGTTCAAACATTGAAGCAGAAGTATATTGAAGGTGATCCATTGTGGATGACTCCAGTATTAATTTGTATGATTATCGGTATTGCTTTGTCAATCGAAAGAATTATTTACCTTAATCTTTCTACAATTAATACAGATAAATTCCTTTCTGATGTTGAGAAAGCTTTACAAAGTGGTGGTGTTGAAAAAGCTAAAGAACTTTGTAGAAACACAAGAGGTCCAATTGCATCTATTTTTTACCAAGGGTTAGATCGTTCAGAAGAAGGAATTGACATGGTTGAAAAATCAGTTGTTTCATACGGTGGAGTTCAAATGGGATTGATGGAAAAAGGTTTGTCATGGTTACAATTGTTCATCGCCCTATCACCAATGTTAGGTTTCTTAGGAACGGTAATCGGTATGATTCAGGCATTTGACAAAATTGTAAAAGATGGTCAGGTATCTCCTACGACCGTTGCCGATGGGATTAAAGTTGCCCTTTTAACTACAGTATTCGGACTTATTTCAGCGATGTTCTTACAAGTATTCTATAATTATATCACAGCTAAAATCGATGACTTAGTAAATGAAATGGAAAACGCTTCTATTTCTTTAATAGATATTTTATTGAAAAATAAAGTTGTTAAAAAATAAAATTAATTAAACGCATTAATATGGATCCAAAAAAAACATCTCTTGTACTAAATATCGTGAAGTATGTTCTTTCGGGTATTGGTGTTTTAGCGTGTATTTTAGTGATTAATGGGCCAAATACCAATGCTGGTATTCAGGTTGTTGAGGAGTTTAGAGACGGATTTGAGATGTCATTTGCAATGATGTTCACCATACTCGTGATCGCAGCTTGTGTTGCGTTGATATTAGTATTTTTTGTTATGCACTTTATTAGTCAGCCAAAGAAAACTGCTTTATCCATCATGGGTATTTTGGTTTCCCTCGCCGTTTATATTATTTTCTACATAGCAGGAACATCAGACACAAGTAAGTCATTACTATTGAAAAATGAGGTTTCTGACGGAGTTGTTGTTGCGACTACAGCCGGACTATATACAACTTTTGTGGCCTTAGCAGCAGCGGTTCTTGTTATTATTCTCTTACCAATTTACAATCGATTTAAAAAGTGATTCATGGCTAAAAGAGAAATTCCAGAGGTAAATGCAGGTTCGATGGCAGACATCGCGTTCTTGCTTTTGATATTTTTCTTGGTGACAACAACTATGGATAAGGACACGGCTTATCTTAGAACGATTCCACAAAAAATCAAAGTAGATAAACCTATTGAACTTGAAAAGAAAAACGTATTATTAATTAAGGCGAATCAAGATCAATTTTTTATTCGCGGCGAAATTTTTGCAAATCCAGATGAAATCTCTGACTATATAATTAAATTTTATAATTACAATCGAAATAGAGTAGGCGAAGTATACAATTCTGAATTCCCACTTTATTTTTACACGAATGTTGCTGATGCAGAACGTGATTTTAATGAGTCAATGGAAAAATTAAATAAGTTGAAAAATGCAGGTGTAACAAGTGGCCCCAAATATGACGTGTTAAATGATATTTTCACAAAAGCTGAAAAAGCATATTTTGGCCTTAAGCTTTATGGAGGACCAATTCCAACTATTTCTGGTGAGGCACATGTTCGGATAGAAGTGAAAGAGTTGACACCTTACAGTACTTTTGCAAAAATTCAAGCAGAAATTGAAGAAGCTTTATTTACTCTTCGTGACGTAGAATCAAAGAAATTATTTGATGAGGGCTATGGTTCTTTAAGTAGAAAAGCCGAAGCAGAAAAGGGGAATAAAGAATTAGCATACAAAGTTTTTTTATTGGAGTTTTTATATCCTCAACGAATTATTGAGGTGAGCCCGAAAAATTAAAATAGATGTCAAAGTTCAAAAAAGGCGGAAGAGGAGCGGCCCCAGCGGTAAATACATCATCATTACCTGATATTGTATTCATGCTTTTGTTTTTTTTCATGGTTGCTACCACGAGTAAAGAAACTGATCCAGCGGTAAAAGTTGATTACACTCCTGGTCAAAAATCAAGAGACTTAACTCCTTACAAGCAACGTTCAGAAGTAGATTTTATTTATTTAGGAAAACCGCGCAATAAAGCGCGTGAGTCTATGGGCTATGTCCTTTCTCTTGATAATGTTTTACAAGGGGCTAAAGAGGATGGGTTATATGGTGTAAATATCGTTGGGCGATGGAAATTAGATAAATATAATGCAAAGCCACCAAGAACAAAGGAGTCTGCTCCATTAGGATCAATTATAACTTGTGTAAAGGCAGATAAAAATTCTCCGTCTGGTATGATTTTCAAGATTCGAAAAGAATTACAAGATGTTCAAGCCTTCTCTATTGCATACGCCGTTAAAGCAAAAGATTAATTTTTCAAATTAGTGCTAATGGCGGATAAAAAATTTACCATAACCGCTGCCCTGCCTTATGCAAACGGACCTCTCCATCTAGGTCATGTTGCGGGAGTATATTTGCCTTCAGATATTTTTGCTCGTTTTGCACGATTAAACGGCGATGATGTGTTATTTGTCTGTGGAAGTGATGAACATGGAGCAGCAATTACACTGAGAGCAAAAAAGGAAGGGATTACCCCCCAGGAAATTGTGGATAAATACCATTCAATTATTTCTACTTCTTTTTCAAAGTTTAATATTTCCTTTGATATATATCATCGAACTAGTTCGGAGGTTCACCATCAAACTTCGCAGGATTTTTTTAAAAAATTACAGGAACGCGCTAAATTCATTGAAGAAACAACTGATCAATATTACGATTTAGAATTTAATCAATTTTTAGCAGACAGATACATAATCGGAACTTGCCCGAAATGTTCATACGAAAATGCATTTGGCGATCAATGCGAGAAGTGCGGTTCTGATTTAAGCCCACTCGATTTAATTAATCCAATTTCAACATTGAGTGGTAAGCAACCGGTATTAAAATCAACCTCTCATTGGTACTTGCCAATGGATAAACACGAAGATTGGCTTAAGGAATACATACAAAAGGGGATATTTGATGGGCAAACTCATCATAATCCAAAATTGTGGCGTAATCAAGTGGTTGGTCAATGTATGTCATGGATAAATGGAGGTCTTAAACCTCGTGCAATGACTCGTGATTTAGATTGGGGAGTAAAAGTCCCCTTACCAAATTCTGAAGGTAAAGTATTATACGTTTGGTTAGATGCCCCAATTGGATATATATCAGCAACAAAAGCTTGGGCTGAGAAAAACAAGAAAGATTGGAAAAAATATTGGGTCAAATCTGAGTCAGAGGAGAGAAAATTAGTCCATTTTATAGGAAAAGATAACATCGTTTTTCATGCAATTATTTTTCCCATTCTGTTAAAAGATCATGGAGATTTTATTTTGCCTGATAACGTCCCTGCCTCGGAATTTTTGAACTTAGAAGGGGATAAATTTTCAACGTCCCGAAATTGGGCGGTTTGGCTGCATGAGTATTTGGAGAATTACCCAGATAAGGAGGATGAATTGAAATATGTCTTGACTTCTATTGCACCTGAGTCAAAAGACTCTGAATTTACTTGGAAAGAATATCAAGCACGAATAAATAACGAATTGGCGGATATTTTAGGGAACTTTATCAATAGAACTTTGGTGCTCACACATAAATATTACGGAGGTAAAGTACCCGCGTGCGGGGCCCTAACAGAAACTGATAAGGAATTAATTAATGATATCCAACAAACCCCTTTTCGTATAGCCGAACTAATTTATGCCTATAAATTTCGTGAAGCACAAACAGAGGCAATGAGCCTCGCCCGCCTTGGAAATAAATACCTGGCAGATCAAGAGCCATGGAAGTTGATAAAAACTGATCCTGAACGCGTTAAAACAATTTTAAATTTATCTATACAAATAACGGCTAATTTAGCGCTAGTATTTCAACCATTTTTGCCAAAAACGGCAATTAGGCTTCAAACTATTTTAGGAGTTACATTTTCATCCTGGGGATACGCGGGCACAACATCATTAATCGCCGAAAATCATGAAATAAATAAACCTGAAATTCTATTTGCCAAGATAGATGATGAATTCGTTTATAATGAAGTGAATAAATTGAAAAATCAAAATGACGAAACCCACGAAATTTAACCATAAAAGCGAAAAATTCATGCAAATATTTCAGCAAATTTTTTTTGCAGATATCGAGATATTAATTATTTCAGAAAGCATAGGGGTCTATCAAAGAATGAATTGATTATCAAAATTTAGCAACATGTTTGATTTATACTCGGCTAGTAGGCTCTTTCGTTTTTATTTTCCATCCAATTCATAAATGCTCGACTGACAACTTTATTCCCTCCTGGAGTAGGATAGTTGCCTGTAAAATACCAATCTCCTAAATGATTTGGACATGCTTTATGTAGGTTTTCTACACTTTGAAAAATGATTTGAACCTCTGCTTGAATTGAAGGCGGAGTAAGTAATTCGGCAATTTTTTTAGAGATTTGGTCATCCGTAAAAGGAGCATATATTTCTTTTACGACATTTACCACTTCTTCCTTAGGAAGATCTATTTGTTTGATACATTTAGCGTAGACCTCATCAATAATTTGAGTTTGATTGGTCTCTTTAAGTAAAGCAATTGCGGCTTCAAAAGCGATAAAATCACCCATTTTTGCCATATCGATACCATAGCAATCGGGATATCTAATTTGTGGGGCAGATGAAACCACTACAATTTTTTTCGGTCCAAGACGGTCCAAAATTTTTAAGATAGATTGTTTTAAGGTTGTCCCCCTTACAATGCTATCATCAATTACGATGAGGTTATCTAACCCCTCTCTTATACTTCCGTAGGTTATGTCGTAAACGTGAGCAACAAGATCATCGCGTGAATCATCTTGGGTTATAAATGTTCGTAGCTTGACGTCCTTAATTGCGATTTTTTCAGTTCTAGCTCGTTGAAGAAGTATATTTTCAATTTCTTCCGATGAGGGATTAGCGCCAAGTGCTTTAATTTGATTGATTTTATCTAAATTCAAGTGATCCTCAAGACCCTTGATCATCCCATAGAATGAAATTTCGGCCGTATTTGGAATAAAAGAAAAAACGCTATTTTTCAGATCGTAATCAATAGATTTTAATACCTGAGGCACCACTAATTGTCCTAAATTTTTCCGCTCATGATAAATGTCTTTATCTGACCCCCTTGAAAAATAAATTCGCTCAAATGAACATGCTAATTTTGTTGTTGACTCGTTAATTTTTGATTCTGTTGTTAATCCCGACTTTTTAATAATTAATGCGTGTCCTGGTTTGAGCTCTTGGATATCGTTAGCTTTGAGATTGAATGCAGTTTGAATAACAGGTCTTTCTGAAGCAACCACCACAACTTCATCATTTTCAAACCAAAATGCAGGTCTAATTCCGTTGGGATCTCTGAGGACAAAAGCATCTCCATGTCCGAATAAACCAGCCATAGCATATCCCCCGTCCCAATCAGAGGATGCCTTTTTTAGAATTTTTTGAATATCTAAATTTTCAGCAATTTTTTTATATATGTCTTGGTTCTCAATACCTTTTTGCTTATAAATATTGAACAGGGAATCATTTTCTGAATCTAAAAAATGTCCTATTTTTTCCATGACTGTAACAGTATCAGACTTTTCTTTTGGGTGCTGGCCGATTTTAACTAATACTTCAAAAAGCTCATCAACGTTGGTAAGATTAAAATTACCAGCAACAACTAAATTTCGGGTAATCCAATTATTTTGACGAAGAAAAGGATGGCAACTTTCAATAGAGTTTCTACCAAAAGTACCATATCTTAAGTGCCCAAGAAATAGCTCTCCTGTAAAGCCAACATTTTTTTTAAGAAAATCTACATCTTTTAAAAAAGAAGGATAATCCTGGGCAATTGTTTTAAAACGGGTATTGATTTGATCAAATATATCCTGAATGGGGCCACTTTTGATTGATCGAGCCCGTGAAATGTATCGCTCTCCCGGGGCCATATCAAACTTTATATTTGCGATTCCAGCACCATCTTGACCTCTATTGTGCTGCTTTTCCATTAGCAAGTGGAGTTTATTAATTCCATAAAAAGGGGAACCGTATTTATCTATATAAAATTTAAGAGGTTGCTTTAGTCTTAAAAGGGCTATACCGCATTCATGCTTAATTGAGTCGCTCATTTATGAAATGAAAATTTTGATACGAATTTAGTGTTTTCAAATGAGATAAAGAGAAATAAAAAATTATGAATAATTAATAAAACCGCCCAATTTATTTGAATCAATTATATTTTTTTGAGATTATTCTTTTAAAGTTATCTTTTTGCAGCAGCCATTATTATTTGTGTTAGAGGAAGAAATGGTAGTTTTTTTAGTAAATATTCCTCAATCGATACTCAATGGATAAAAATGGATGTCCTGGGCGATTATCAGAAGAGTAGTTTATTAAAATATTGAGGTTCTAATAGACCGATATTCTTAAAATAAGATAGTCTATACACATTAAGATATTATCTTACGTTTATTGAAATAGTTTTATTCGCTGAAACAGTGAACGATGCGGCGCTAAAACTAGGTGCAGAAAATGTATTTCTCGCATTATTGGAAAACCCATATTCCTCGGTGGGGACTCCAAATAGGTTTTTGTTTAAAATACCATCCTTATTCCTGTCGTGAAAAACGGCGACCGCATATTTTCCTTTCGTGAGATTTTTGTAAGTAACAGTTGCTGAATTTTTAGATATAGAAACGACCTTACCAATATATTGACTGTTCATTACTGGAAAATCGTCTTGCTCTCTATACAAGCCCATGTATGCTTGACCAGTGTTATCAGGGAAACCGACAGCAGTGACAGAAAGAGAAACCTTCTGTGCCATCATATTAAATGAGCCAATAAAAAGGAATGTTGAAATAAATAATTTCATTTTTTTTAAACAAAAGAGTACCTTTAAAGTTTTCAAGGCGAATTTAAAAACTATATTTACTAGGGATGATATATATTGGTAAATTTATTCAGCAAACCACTCAAGCAATAATTCCGCCTGTTAGAAAAAGACCGGTGAACGCACTACAAATACAAAAAAAAACACTTTCAAAACTGATTCGAAAATCACTTTTAACAGAAATTTCTTTTGAATATAATTTTGATAAAATATTAAAGTCGAATGTGGGGGATTTAATCGGCAAATTTCAAGAAAAAGTTCCTATTTCAACTTATGACCAATTTCATGAATTATGGATTAAAAGGCAATTATCTGGAGAAGAGAACATTACATGGCCCTCTAAAATAAAACATTTTGCGCTTTCATCAGGAACTACAGGCTCTCCAAGTAAACGAATTCCTGTCTCTAATCAAATGATAAGAAGCTTTCAAATGTCGAGTCTCGGACAATTCAATGTTTTGTTCAAGGAAGATTTACCGCTAAGTTTTTATAAATGCCAAGTTTTAACCATTGGAGGTAGCACTAAGCTGATAAAAGTCGATGGTTATTTGGAGGGTGATTTGAGTGGGATTCTTCGAAAACATACACCAATAATTGCAAGAAATATCACGCTTCCAGGCCAATATATTACCGACAAAAAAGATTTTCAAGAAAAATTGGAAATGATAGTAAGAGACGCACCAAAATGGGATGTTGGAGTCATGGCAGGGGTTCCAACTTGGTGTGTTATGGTGATGGAAGAAATAGTCTCTCATTATAAAGTGAATAGTATTCATGACATTTGGCCAAACTTTAAGGTCTATGTGCATGGAGGGGTATATATTGATCCATATAAAAGAAGGTTAGAAAATTTATGTCAAACTCCGCTCGTATTTTTAGATACATATTTGGCAAGTGAAGGATATTTTGCATATCAAGACAGGATTGATCTGATTGGTATGAAATTATTATTAAACCGAGGAATTTTCTTTGAGTTCATTCCTTTTAATAAAGGTTATTTTGATACCAATGGAGATTTAATTAATAGATATAAAGCATTGACCATAGACGAAATTGAGGAAAATAAGGACTATGCCATTGTTATATCGACTAATTCTGGGCTATGGAGGTATATTTTAGGAGATTTAATCCGGTTTATTGATAAAAATGAAATGAGAATTATTATTTCCGGAAGAATTAAACAGACACTAAATATATGTGGAGAGCATTTAACTTTAGATAATCTGAATCAAGCCGTCAAAGAAACTTTTGAGAATCTAAGTCTCCGTTATGCAGAGTATACAATTATTCCTAATCACGAGGGTCAAATTCATCAATGGTATATGGAGGAACAAGAAAATATAGAGGCGTCAAAACTCATTGAATTAATTGATCAGAAAATTTGTTTTTTAAATGATGATTACGCCTATGTTCGAAAACATGCTTTAAATCGTCCGATACTTACCTATATTCCGAAAGGGGGGGTATTTAATTTTATGAAGTCGTTAAATAAATTGGGAGCTCAAAATAAAATGCCTCGTGTTTTAAATAAACAACAGGCAACAGAGTGGTTGAATTTTATAAATTCAGTACATATTAAGTAAGCTCAGCGCCAAGAAGACGAATCAAATCTTGTACACTTTTTTCCCAAACTAATTTACTTTCCTCCAAATCGTCTTCTTCGGCAAAGTCGGTTATTTTAAGTGCAACAATGTTGGTTAATGTATCAATCGAATAATGCATTTCAAAAAAATAATCGACCCCTTCATCATTTAACCATTTAAATTGTATTTTAGAACCTGGTTTTACAAATCTTAATTCAGCTTTTTCAGATGAACCATTCCAGTAGAAATCGTATATATTTCCATTGACAGTTACTTTATCCGCAAACCACTCTCCCAAACCTGAAGGGGTAGTAAGTTTATCCTCCAATACTTTTGGTGAAGTTTTTAGGAGAAATTCGATTTCAAATTGAGTTTTCATATTTTTGAAAAAAATAGTAGTCTATTTAATAGACAATATATATATTTTTAATGAAATATGAAAAGATTCAACGAAAATATAGCAAAACAACTTTTTAGATATAGGGGACAGTTACCGCTTATTCTTGTTTCCCTGGCAATAATTGTTATTTATAATTATCATTCGACTAGTTTTATAGAGGGATTTTTGGGAAAAAGTATTCATATATTTCTTTTTTCTTTTTTAATTTTTTTAGGGCATTTATCAAGGGCATTAGTAATCGGTTATCGCGGCGTTCATACCTCTGGCCAAAATAGACACAATCAAGTTGCTGAAGAATTGAATACAACAGGATTATATTCAATTGTCAGACACCCGCTTTATCTTGGGAATTTTTTGATTTGGAATGGGATATTGGTTTTGATTGGAAACCTTTGGTTTTTATTTTTGGGGTGTTGTTTCTTTTTTATTCTTTACATTCCAATAATGAAATTGGAGAATAATTTTTTGAAAAAGAAATTTGGAGAAGAATATATTATTTGGGCCAAAAGTACAAATATGTTTGTCCCAGCGCTAAAGATGATGAGACGGCCGAAAGTTAAATTTAGTTTTAAAATAGTGTGGAAAAACGAATACCCAGGAATTATTTCGACCTTATCAAGTATTTGGTTTATTTTCTTTCTTCAACTTATTTTCTCAAAAGGAATAATAGCAATATCATTTCCTTTGATCATTTTTGCGATTGCCATATTCGTCTTTGGCCTTACTTCCCGTTATCTTAAGTACAAAACAAAATTTTTCCCAAAAATAAGTTAGATAGTCTAATAAAAATTAGTATTTATAGCTCTTGCGATATGCAAAATAGCATCGCCCTTGTATACAACAGGCGATTTATTAACACAAATAACATAACCGGGGCTACTTGCTTTTATTTTTTTTTCGAAATTTCCATAAGGGTCAGTTACAACTGCTAATATTTCATTCTTCTCTACAAAAGCACCATTTTTTACTATCGATTGAAACATTCCAGAATTAGGAGCTCTCAACCATTTGGAATCCTGAAGAATTATTGGATCTCGATCTTTTGTGAAGTCAACCTTATAATTGCGCATTCCAAGGTGAGAAAGAATTCTTTTTGTTCCATTTAGTCCTTCCTCTATTATCATATCCTCCAAATCATTGGCCATGCCCCCTTCGAACAGCAATATTTTTTTTTTCATTTTAATCATTGATTCTCGAATAGTCTTTGGAATTAACGATGAATTTAAAATAAAAGGCGGATTAAAAATACGTGCCAATTTCATACTTTCGTTATCACTGATTACACACCTTATTTGAGGAAAATTATTTCGACGAGCCGCTCCGGTATGAAAATCAATAATATAATCGCAGTGCGGCGCTATTTCTTTCATAAAATGATAGGCAAATTGACTGGCCAAAGAACCAGACGCAGTTCCTGGGAAACTTCTGTTTAAGTCTCTTCCGTCTGGAAGCTCCCTTTGAACATTGAGAAAACCAAATATATTAAATACAGGTAAACAAATAATTGTACCCCGAGAAGGTTTATGAAGTTTTTTTCTAATGAATCTCCTTATGATTTCAATTCCATTAATTTCATCGCCATGAAGGCCAGCCATTAATAATACAACTGGGCCATCTTCTTTTGCTCTTTCAACTATAACTGGTACTTGAATTGGTGTTCTTGTGTGAAGACGCGCAACATCCAAATTTAATTGAAGTCCTCTTCCTGGAGAAATTTCTTTTCCTAAAATAGTAAGTTTTTTATAACTTTTACCGGTTGACATTTCTTTCAATATATTGGATAATTTTATCGGCAATATCTTTTTTTGTTGTTTTTTCTATTCCCTCCAGTCCCGGAGATGAATTAACCTCTAATACTAAAGGCCCGCGCCCTGATTGAAGTAGGTCTACTCCGGCGATACCAAGTCCAACAGCTTTCGCAGCCATTATTGCAGTATATTTTTCCTCAACGGACAATTCAATCATTTCTGAAACGCCACCTCTATGCAAATTTGATCTAAATTCCCCCGGCTTTCCCTGTCTTTTCATTGCCCCAACAACCTCACCGTCTACAACAAAAGCACGAATGTCAGCACCTTTGGCTTCCTTTATAAATTCTTGTACAATTACTCTTGCCTTGAGCCCATTAAATGCTTCTAATACAGATTGCGCAGCATTCATATTTTCCGCTAAAACAACTCCTAATCCTTGAGTCCCTTCAAGTAATTTTAGCACTACAGGCGCCCCTCCTGCTGATTCAACCACATGTTTTACATTTTTTGAATAATTTGTAAAAACAGTTTTTGGTAACCCGATTCCCTCTTTCGAAAGAACTTGTAAACAGCGCAATTTATCTCTGGAATGAATTATTCCTCTAGAATTTACTGCGGTAAACACGTTCATCATTTCAAACTGTCTAACTACTGCTGTACCGAAGAAGGTAACTGACGCTCCAATGCGGGGAATTACAGCATCAAACCCGGTTAAATAATCCTCCCCATAATAAAGTGCAGGTCCTTTTTGTTCAATTTCAATATTACATTTTAGATGGTCAATTATATGTGCTTCGTGACCCCTGTTTGTTGCTGCCTCAAATAATCTACGCGTTGAATATAGATTAGGATTTCTAGATAGTATTCCAATTTTCATGAATTAGTATTTAAAGTATATTTCAAGCTTGTATCTATTATAAACCTATTATTTAAAAGTTTTCTGCCTATTAGAATAGGGTAGCGCATCCCGTTTCTTTGTGTGATTGAAATCTCAGTCGATATTTTACATTTTCCTAAAAAAATTTTTGTTTTGATAAAATAGCGTTCTTGAATTATACCGTTTGAACTTTTGACTTTTTTTATCCTGAATTTTTTAAATGAGTATGAGGTATTTTGAAAATTTGGATGGGTTGGGTCAAGAAAAATAACATAAAGAATGCCGTTTTTTTCTTCGATTAATGATGCGTGAATACTTGATGAATAGGCGCCAGTGTCGATTTTTACCTTAACATTTATTAGCCCAAATTCTGGAATTGAAGCCCATTCTCTTCTCCCAATTGTTGTTCTCGCATCACTCATTAACGCAAATGTAGAGAAATTCCTTTAAGGTAAAAAAAGTTTAGACTCGCCTTCTTTCAAGATTTTCTGAATTAATTAAAAATTTTTAGAATACAAATTGGAGCGGTCTTATTACTTGTATCCCTGTGTGCGAAAGAAGTGTTTCAAGTGTGGGTATTATTTCTTTAATTCATAATATGCATTGTCGTCGTTATTAATGTTTAGATACATTAACTTGATTTTTTTTACACAAATAAATTATCAATAAGTAGTGTATCGCTGAGGAAAACTAACGCTTTAAATCAAATACACGTGATACACTAATTGTTAATTCTATAAAATCCTCAACGGATAGTCGCTCCGCACGTAAATCGAGAAAAGGCAAATCAGCTTGTTGAATAATAGGTTTCAGCGCGTTTCGAAGTGTTTTTCTGCGTTGATTAAAGGCTGTTTTTACAACTTGAATGAATAATTTTTCATCACAACCCAAAGTTTCTCGCTTATTTCTCACGCAACGAATAACCGCAGACTTTACTTTTGGAGGAGGATTAAAAACGTGTTCGTCCACCGTAAAACAATATTGAATATCATAAAAAGATTGAAGAAGAACACTTAGAATTCCATATTGCTTTGAACCCGGTTTTTCGGCCACGCGTTCTGCAACCTCCTTTTGAAACATACCAACAATTTCAGGTATTTGATTACGATATTCAAGACATTTAAATAAAATTTGAGATGAGATATTGTACGGGAAATTTCCTATTATTCCAATTTTATTCCCTTCAGTTATTTTGGACAAATCTTCTCGTAAAAAGTCACCAAAAATAACTTTCCCCTTGAGTTGGGGAAAATGTATGTCAAGAAAGCGAACGGATTCATCATCGACTTCCATACACCAGGTATCGAGCTCGGTTCTCTTTAATAAATATTCGGTTAAAGCGCCCATTCCAGGACCAATTTCTATGATTTTTGGAGCAATTTCATGACTCCTGTAAAGATTTGCAATTTTTTCACAAATTCCTTTATCCTTCAGGAAATGTTGTCCCAGTCGTTTTTTGGGCTCAACCTTTTGCATGAAATTCTTCAATTATTGTAAGAAAAGTTCTGAATGCGGCAAATTTTCCTTCGTATTTAGCGCTGTGTTCTTTTTGTAGTGCTGGGGCGTGTTTTTCTTGGTATTCATCCATCATTTCTTGCGAAGGGCTTACATACATAACTGAATACGTAACTCCTCCCTCTTCTTCACCGTGAATTCGAGACAGGCGACTTTCTCTGAAACATCCTGTATCAAGAATATCAGGAATATGTTTACTTCGCATCCACTGCAACCATTCATGTTCTATGTTAGGATCTAGACTTACGGTAACATTGTATAAAATCATTGTGCTACTTTTGAACAAAGATAGATGAATCCTTTGGAAAGCGTTAGAATCGAATTAACTTTGCTTTGATGAAAAATGAAACTTTCACAATTGAGGGAGATTATATCGAGTTGATGGCCTTATTAAAAGCTATTGGAGTGGCAGAAACAGGTGGTCATGCAAAATTTATCGTAGATGAAGGTGAAGTTATTCGAAATGGAGAAGTAGAATTTAGACGTAGAGCAAAACTTGTTAAAGGAGATCAACTTAAAATTGCTGGTCGAAAAATCAGTTTACGTTAAAGCGATTTTGTTCTTCCTCCATCTACCGGCAAGTTTACACCATTTATATAGGATGCATCCGGAGAAATTAAAAATGCAATAGCTGCAGCGACTTCTTCTGGTTGGGCAATTCGTTTCATCGGCGACTCTTCTGCCATCTCCTCAAAGATATCTTTTATACTTTCACCAGTTTTTTCAGATTTTGCCTCTGCGATTCCTTGTAGTCTAATTGTATTTGTAGCGCCAGGCAAAATATTATTTACCGTAATTCCATATTGCCCCAATTCATTTGCTAAAGTCTTACTCCAACTTGCAACAGCCCCTCGAATAGTATTTGAAACTCCGA
>Ga0194124_10004334_pt1 | contig 13970 bp, 10 predicted proteins | sample TA2KigCas0mmetaG_FD_148605 | JGI IMG/M metagenome (GOLD analysis project Ga0194124, IMG submission 148605) | Freshwater microbial communities from Lake Tanganyika, Tanzania - TA2015031 Kigoma Deep Cast 0m | ecosystem: Environmental > Aquatic > Freshwater > Lake | place: Tanzania: Lake...
CGCGCCTGCCCGGCGAGGTGGTGCAGGTCACCCTCACCAGCTGGCCCGAGGTTGTGGACGCCATCAAGGCGATGGTTGTGCGCGGAGCTCCGGCAATCGGGGTGGCTGGGGCCATGGGCGTGGCGCTGGCCGCCCACCGCGCGGCGGCCACCAGCGCCAGCCGTCAGTCATTCGACGCGGAGATGGGCCGGGCGATCACCGGGCTGCGGGAGGCCCGTCCCACGGCGGTCAACCTTGCATGGGCAGTGGACCGGCTCGCGGGCATCGTGGCCGACCACGAGGGCACGCCGGATGAGATCGCCGCCGAGTTGGCCGACGCGGCCCGGGCGATCCATTCGGATGAGGTGGAGCGGTGCCACGAGATGGGGCGCCATGCGGTTCCGCTGTTCATCCGCGGCGCGAGCATCCTCACGCATTGCAATGCAGGCGCGCTCGCGACGGGTGGCTACGGCACGGCGCTCGGCGTGGTGCGCGCGGCGCACGAGAATGACCCCACCGTCACGGTGATCGTGGACGAGACGCGCCCGCTGCTGCAGGGGTCGCGCCTCACCGCGTGGGAGCTCGCGCAGGACGGCATCCCCTACACGCTCATCAGCGACAACATGGCGGCCATGCTCATGGCGCAGCGCCGGGTGACGCATGTGGTGGTGGGTGCCGACCGCATCGCGGCCAATGGCGACGTGGTCAACAAGATCGGCACCTACGGCGTTGCGATCCTCGCCCGCGAGCACGGCATCCCCTTCTTCGTCGCTGCGCCCACGTCCACGCTCGACCCCTCGATGCCCTCGGCCGCGGAGATCCCCGTGGAGGAGCGGGCGGCCGACGAGGTGCGGGGCGTGTCGCTGTTCGGGCGCGCGGCGTCGTCACCCGACGCCCCCGTGGCGAACCCGGCCTTCGATCGCACGCCCGCGCGACTGGTGAGCGCCATCATCACCGAGCAGGGAGTGCACCGCGCGCCGTATGAGCGCTCGCTTCGCGACGCCTGGGACGCCGCAGGCCACTGAGGCCGGCCCCATGACGTAGACGGGCCCCGCAGCCTGCCGAGAACTGCGGGACCCGCTGGCGCGAACGCCATTGCCGGGATCCAAGGGGGGACGCCCGACGCAGATGACGCTAGCGCGCGTCTCGGATGTCAAGACACCGGAGGGGCCGGTGAAGGCGCCGGTGACAGTCACCGCCGGGCGTCGGTGACTGTCACCAAACGGGCGTTTGACCCACATGAGCAGGAACTTTGTAGCGGCCGCGCAGTAGTTGTGACAGTCACCCCAAGGCGTTGGTGACAGTCACCGGGCCCCACCGGGCCCAACGACCCGCGGCTAGACGCGCTTTCCGAGTTCTGCCGTGAGGTTGCGCAGCTGGGGGCTGATGTCGTCGGGTGGGGTGACGGCCTCGATGAGGCGCAGCTGGGACGGGTCGTCGAGGGCCTCGTCGAGGGCCGCGACGAAGGCGTCCTCGGTATCCACCTTCACGCCGGTGCCCGAGCCCACGGCGTCGGGGAACTTCGCGTACCGCATGCGGGGAACGTCGTTGAACGCGCCCTTCATCATCGGGCGCTCGGTGGCGTAGCCGTCGTTGTTGATGACCACCACCACCGGATGCACGCCCACCCGGGCCATGCCGCCCAGCTCGAGGGCCGTCATCTGGAATGCGCCGTCGCCCACGATGACCACCGGGCGGCGGTCGGGGCGGGCGAGGCCGGCGCCAAGGGCCGCGGGCACCGCGTAGCCGAGCGAGGCGTAGTACGCGGTGGCCAGGAAGCCGGATTCCTCGGGCCGCAGGTCTGCGCTGCCGAACAGCGAGTCGCCGGCCTCGGCGATGATCGTGTGCCCGTGCCCGAGTCGCGACCTGAGCGCCTCGAACAGCGCGCGGGCGCTCAGCGCCACCCCCGGCTGCGGGATGAAGGGCGGGCGCTCGCGCGGCGCGGGCTGGGAGTCGGACAGGATGGCGCCGAAGCGATCCACCAGGCCCTGCATCAGGTGCCTGACGCCCACGCCGTCGTAGCCGCGCACGCCCACGTAGGTGATCTTCTGGTGCGAGATGACCGTCTCGGCGCGGTCGATGTTGGTGGTGAACAGGCCGGTGTTGAGGTCGCTGATGTAGGCGCCCAGCACCAGCACGCGGTCCGCTGAATCGATCAGCTCGCGCACCTCCTCGTCGGAGCTGATCGCTCCCGCGTACACGCCCCGGAACCACGGATCGTCCGATCCCACCGACGACTTGCCGAGCAGGGTCTCGGCCACGGGGAACCCGGCGGCGCACGCGAGGGCGTCCACGTGCCGTTGCAGGCCGAGGCGCGCCACCAGTACCCCCGAGATCACGGCGGGGCGCTCGGCGGCGCCGAGCGCGTCCTGCACGTCGTCGAGGCACGCGGCAAGCACCCCGGGATCGGGATCGGCGTCGGGCGGCGGCGGCACGTCGGGCAGCGGCCCGCACGGCAGCCCCACCACATCGCGCGGGATCTCCAGGTACACCGGCCGGCACTCGCGCATGGCGGTGGCGAAGGCCTCGGCGATCAGCCGCGGGGCGGTGTCGGGGTCGTGCACGTACGCCGCGTACTCGGTGACGTCCTGCATCACGCGCATCTGCGTGTCGAAGTCCTTGACCTTGTGGTGCAGCAGCGGGTCGCCCTCGCGCTCGCCCAGCCCCGGGGAACCGCAGATCACCACCACCGGCACGCTCTCGGCCCAGGCCTGTGCCGTGCTGTTGACCAGCTTGAGCCCGCCGACCCCCCAGGTGGCCAGCACCACGCCGATGCCGCGCAGGCGCGCGTAGGCATCGGCCGCGAAGCCCGCGCCCTGCTCATCGCTGGTTCCCACGAAGAACCCGGGGTACTGGTCGAGCATGTGGTTCAGCAGCAGGGTGAAGTCACCCGGCACGCCGAACACCCGCTCGCAGCCCGCCGCGCGGATGGCCTCGATCAGCCGGTCGCCGACCGTCGGGGGCGTCTCGGCGGGCAGTTGCCCTACTTGAGGCGGTAGGTGATGCGGCCGCGCGTGAGGTCGTAGGGAGAGACCTCCACTTTCACGCGGTCACCGGGGTTGACGCGGATGTAGTTGCGGCGCATGCGGCCGGCCAGCTTTGCCAGCACCACATGCCCGCCGTCGAGCTCAACGCGGAAGAACGTGTTGGGGAGGGCCTCGGTGACCTCGCCCTCGAACTCGATCGCCTGCTCCTTCTCGGTGGGAGCCGTAGCCAGTCCTCGTGTCTCGCGGATGGGCGCCGGTGCCCGTCCTGTGCCGGGGACGCTAGCGCGGATGGGCGATTTCGGCACGAAGCGGCACAGATGCGCCACACACACGCGCGCCCGGGCGCCCGATGATGGGCGCATGCCCCTCAGGCGCGTGGCCACCGCTCTGCTGGATATCGTCATCGGGGACGGCTGTGCCGGGTGCGGCCTGCCGGGGCCCCCGCTGTGCGCTGGCTGCGTGGCCGGCATGCCGGTGATCGGCGCGCGGCGGTGCACGCGATGCGGGCATCCGTGGCCGCGCCCGCGCGCGGCATGCCCCCAGTGCATCGCAGGAGTGGCCGACGCGCGGCAGGCCATGCGGTACGAGGCGCCGGTGCCGGAGGCCGTACGGGCGCTGAAGGATGCCCGCCGCCGCGCCCTCGCGGGTCCGCTCGCGGACCTGCTGGCCCGGCACGTGCCGCCGCCGCCCGCGGGCGCGGTGCTGGTGCCCGTGCCGCTCGCTCCGCGCCGCATGGCCGAGCGCGGCTTCAACCAGGCGTTGCTCATCGCAGCGGTCCTGGCCGCCGCGTGGGGCCTGCCGGCGGATGATTGCCTGGTGCGCGCCGACGGCGGCCCGGCGCAGCGCGGATCGGCGGGCGGCGCCCGTCGCGCGCAGGTGGCGGGCGCCTTCAGCGCCCCCGCACACGTGCCCCTGCACGCCGTGCTCGTGGACGACGTGGTCACCACCGGTGCCACGCTCAGCGCCGCCGCGCGGGCCCTTCGCGCATCCGGGTGCGCCCGTGTGGGTGCCGTGTCACTCGCGCGGGTTGTCCTCGGGGGCGCGGGCACTAGAGTCGGGTGACGGACGATCCACGCAGGGGGTGAGGGCTATGGAACTCCACGTGAGGGGACGAAACCTCCCGGTCACCGACGCGCTCGCGGACCACGCAGAGAAGCGCCTGCACAAATTGGAGAGGGTGCTGGGACCGATGAGCGATGCCGCGCAGGTGGAGGTGGAGCTCTCGGTCGAGCACAACCCGAGCATCGCGAACCGCCAGATCGCCGAGGTGACGGTGCGGACCAAGGGGCCGATCATCCGCGTGCGCGAGGCCGACAGCGACATGTATGCCGCCATCGACCTGGCGGCGCATCGCATCGAGCGCGCCGCCCAGCGCCTGCGCGAGCGCCGCAAGGACCACCACGGGCCGGGCATCGAGGCCGTGGCGGCCACGCCTGCCGAGATCGCCGCCCTCGACCGCCTGGGCAAGGAGGCCACCGACGCCGCCGAGAGCCCGCCACCCATCCGCATCGTGCGCAGCAAGCGGTTCGAGATGCCGTCCCTCACCCCCGAGGACGCCGCGGTGCGCCTGGAGCTCATCGACCATGCGTTCTTCGTCTTCCGCAACGAGTCGAGCGGCGAGGTGAGCGTGATCTACCGTCGCCGCGACGGTGACTTCGGCCTCATCGAAGGGGCCTGAGGCGATTCGCCGCCTGATCAGGTGGGTCATCCCCCTGCTCATCGTGCTCGGCACGGCGGGCGGGGCGGTGGCTGCCGACCCTGCGCTGGTGGCCGAGCTCACGGGCATCACGCCCGCGCCCGTCGTGGCCGGCGCCGGGCCCAGCGCCGATGCGTCGTCCGACGGCGGGGAGGCCGTGGCCGCCGCGGTGGTGCTGGCGGGCGACCCGCAGTTCGCCGTGCTGCGCGACGCCATCGCCGGGCAGGGCGCGCAGGCCACGCTCACGCGCACATCTGCGCTGTCGGACGGCGGCACCGCCACGTCGTCCGCCATGGCATTCCCGTCGCCACCGGCCGCGCGCGCCATCGTGCGGCGATCGGTGCTGGCGCTGCTTGCCGAGGCGGGCGCCACCACGGGCCTGAACAGCGAGCTCGAGGCCACCCCGGGCGGCCGCGTCGCCATCGCCGTCATGCCGGGCGGCGGGCTCCGCACCCTGGCCATCGCATCGCGCGGGGCCCGGCTGGTGGGCACCATCACCGTGCGCCCCGGTGGCGCGTCGCGGGACCTGCAGGAACTCGTGAACGGCCTTACTGCCGCGTGGTCGCTCATCCCCGCTCCGGCCGCGGGCACCGCGGAGGAGATCGGGGTGTCCGACGCCATGCGCCTGCAGGTCCGCGCGGCATGGGCCGCCGCGGGTCGCACCGGGCAGGAGTTCGCGGGCAGCATGCTCGCCGCGCGCATCGACGGCGCCACCTGGGTGATGGCCGACATGGGCCCGGTGGGCACGCCCGAGTGGTGGCTGTTCCGCGCGGTGGATGCATCGACCTATCGGGCCGAGTCGACCACCGGCTTTCCGGGTGGCTGCCCGTCCATCCCGGTGGCCCTGCGCGAGGTGTGGGGATTCGCCTCCGAGTGCGCAGCCGGAGACCCGGGCGCACCGCTTCCCGGTTCCGTGCCGGCCGGCGAGCTGCCGGAGCCGGTGCGCGGGGTGGGCATGTGGATCTGGTACGTGAGCCGGAGCGAGAAGTCGCTGCAGGACATCATCGACCGCGCGCGCACATACGGCGTGCGCACCGTGCACATCAAGTCGGGTGACGGCACCAGCTACTGGAGCCAGTTCGACCGGGCCGTGGGGCCGCTGAAGGCGGCGGGCCTGCGCGTGTGCGCATGGCAGTACGTGCGCGGCCGCAAGCCGGTGGCCGAGGCCGCCGTGGCGGCGCGCGCCGTGCGGGCCGGCGCCGACTGCTTCCTCGTAGACGCCGAGATCGAGTTCGAGCGCCTTCCTCAGCGCTACCTGCGGGCCACGCGCTACATGCGCGCGCTGCGCGCCCAGGTGGGCACCGCCTACCCCATCGGCCTCACCACGTTCCCGTACGTCGACCTGCACGGCCGCTTCCCGTATACGGCCTTCCTCAACGGCCCGAATGGCGCGCAGTTCACGATGCCGCAGGTGTACTGGAAGGCCTTTCGGGTGTCGCCCGCCGTCGCCGTGGAGCGCACGATGCGGTGGAACCGCATTTACGGCAAGCCCATCGCGCTGCTCGGCAGCACATACATGCGCGAGAGCGCCGCGACCATCCGGCAGTTCCGGTGCGCGGCGCAGGCCGCCGGTGCGGGGGGCGAGAGCTGGTGGGCGTGGCAGAACACCCGCGCCGGCCAATGGCCGTGGCTGGCATCGCCCCTCACCTGCCAGGCCCCGCTGGCGAAGCCCACGGCCACGCGCTACCCGGTGATGGGCATGCGCGCCCGCGGTGACGCCGTGCGCCGCCTGCAGCAGCTGCTGCGCGGCCAGGGCATCTCGCTGCCCGTGGACGGCTTCCTCGGGGCCACCACCCGCGACGCCCTGGCCACCTACCGCGCGCAGCGCGGGCTGGCCGGTGGCCCCGGCACCGATGACGCGGTGTGGGCCGACCTCATCCAGCGCAGCGGGTCGGTGATGACATCCCGCCTGCGGTAAGAACCCCAACCGTTGGTACCCTTGTCCCTCGGATAAGCGGCCGGTCGGACGTGCCTGCATGAGCACAGAGATGATCAACAAGGTCCTTCGCTTCGGCGAGGGGCGCGGGATGAAGCAGCGCGTCAAGCGGGTGGAGCGCATCAACGCGCTCGAGCCCGAGATGCAGGATCTGTCGGACGAGCAGATCCGCGAGCGCGCGGCGGACATCCGCGAACGCATCGCGGGCGGGGCGGACCTCGAGGATGTGCTCGAGGAGACCTTCGCGCTGGTGCGCGAGGCCTCGTGGCGCACCGTCGGCATGCGGCACTTCGACGTGCAGCTCGTCGGCGCGATGGTGCTGCACGAGGGGCAGATCGCAGAGATGAAGACCGGCGAGGGCAAGACCCTCACGGCCACGGCCGCCGTGGCGCTCAACGCCCTCACCGGCAAGGGCGTGCACCTGGTCACGGTGAACGACTACCTGGCGTCGCGCGATGCCCAGTGGATGGGTCCCGTGTACGAGGCGCTCGGCCTGAGCGTGGGCGTGATTCAGGCGATGATGCCCGAGGACCAGCGCCGCGAGGCCTACGCCGCCGACATCACCTACGGCACCAACTCCGAGTTCGGCTTCGACTACCTGCGCGACAACATGGCCGTGCGGCTCGACGACTGCGTGCAGCGCGGTCACGAATTCTGCATCGTGGACGAGGTCGACTCCATCCTCATCGACGAGGCCCGCACCCCGCTGATCATCTCGGGTGTGCCCGAGGCCGCCGCCGATACCTACTACCGCTTCGCCCGCATCGTGCCCACGCTGCGCAAGGGCGACGACTACGAGGTGGACGAGAAGCACCGCACCGTGGCGCCGCTTGAGACCGGCGTCGAGAAGGTGGAGCGCGCGCTCGGCATCGACCACCTCTACCTCGACATCCACGGGCAGCTGGTGAACCACTTCATCCAGGCGCTGAAGGCCGAGTCGCTCTTCCGCAAGGACAAGGAGTACATCGTCCGCGATGGCGAGGTGCTCATCGTCGACGAGTTCACCGGCCGCGTGCTCGAGGGCCGGCGCTACTCGGAGGGCCTGCACCAGGCCATCGAGGCCAAGGAGGGCCTGAAGATCCGCGAGGAGAACCAGACCCTCGCCACGATCACCCTCCAGAACTACTTCCGCATGTACGAGAAGCTCTCGGGCATGACCGGCACGGCGTCCACCGAGGCCAACGAGTTCAACAAGATCTACGAGACCGACGTCGTGAGCGTGCCCACGCATCGCCCGATGATCAGGGATGACCAGAACGACCTGATCTTCAAGACGAAGGACGCCAAGTTCACCGCGGTGGTGAACGACATCAAGGATGCCCACGACCGCGGGCAGCCCGTGCTGGTCGGCACCATCAGCGTGGAGATCTCCGAGATGCTCTCGGGCATGCTCGAGCGCCGCGGCGTGCCGCACACCGTGCTCAACGCCAAGCAGCACGAGCAGGAGGCCGAGATCATCGCGCGCGCCGGCGAGCGTGGCTCGGTGACCATCGCCACCAACATGGCCGGCCGCGGAGTGGACATCAAGCTGGGCGAGGGCGTGTCCGACCTCGGCGGGCTCTACGTGCTCGGCACCGAGCGCCACGAGAGCCGGCGCATCGACAACCAGCTGCGCGGACGATCCGGGCGCCAGGGCGACCCCGGGCTCACGAAGTTCTTCCTCTCGGCCGAGGACGACCTCATCCGCATCTTCTCGGGCGACCGCATGTACAAGATCCTCGACCGGCTGGGGCCGGGCGACGACCTGCCGCTCGACTCCAAAATGCTCACCAAGACGGTCGAGGGCGCGCAGAAGAAGGTCGAGGAATACAACTTCAACATCCGCAAGCGGGTGCTGGAGTACGACGACGTGCTCAACAAGCAGCGCGAGGTGGTGTACGCCGAGCGCCGCCAGGTGCTGGAGGGCGCCGACCTCTCCGAGCAGGCCCGCGACTGGATCGCCGAGGTGCTCGTGGAGACCGTCGATCGCTACGAGGATGATGACGCCGCGGTGGCCGACTGGGACCTCGACGGCATGTTCGCCGAGCTCGGCCAGCTCTACCCGATGTCGTTCGGGGCCGACGACGTGCGCCACGACGGCTTCACGCGCGATGGTCTGCTCGACCGCCTCGAGGACGACGCCATGGATGCCTACGACCGGCGCGAGGCGGATCTCGGCGCAGAGATGGTGCGCGACCTCGAGCGCTGGGTGCTCCTGCAGCTCGTCGACGTCGACTGGCGCGAGCACCTGCTCAACATGGACTACCTGCGCGAGGGCATCCACCTGCGCGCGCTGGGGCAGAAGGACCCGCTGAGCGAATACCGCCTCGAGGGCCACCAGATGTTCGACGAGATGATGGAGAACGTCACCCGCGAGTTCGTGAGGTACATGTTCCACGTGGAGCTCGAGGCCCCGCCGGAGCCTGTGGAGGCCGCGCCGGTGGACGGCATCACCTACACCGCTCAGGACGACCCGGTGCAGGGCTTCGCCGGCCTTGAGGAGGGAGCCATCGAGCCTCCCGACGAGGTGGCCTTCGAGGCCACGGAGCCCGCGCACTTCGACGATGAGGCGGCCGTCGAGGCGCCGCTCCCCGGCGTGGTGGAGACCGTGGTGATCGATGAGAAGGACCGCATCGGGCGCAACGACCCGTGCCCATGCGGGTCGGGCAAGAAGTACAAGAAGTGCTGCGGCGCCGCGTAGGCCCGGGGCGCTCGTGAGCACCGATCCCGACACACTGGCCCAGCAGGCGGGCCGCCTTGCCGAGCGCGTGCAGCTGCTGGGCGACTACCTCGACCCGGTGGCCATCGAGGCGCGCGTGGTCGAGCTCGAGCAGCTCATGGGCGAGGGCGACTTCTGGGACGACCAGGAGCGTGCTGCGAAGGTGTCGGCCGAGCACGCGCGGCAGGCGCAGCGCCTGGCTGAGTACCGGTCGCTCTCGGAGGATGTCTCCGACCTGGGCGAGCTCGCGGCCATGGCCCGCGAGGAGGAGCGCGCGGGGTCGCTCACCGAGGAGTTCACCCAGGAGATCACCGACGGCCTCGCCCGGGCCGAGGAGCGCCTGTTCGTGCTGGAGGAGTCGCGCCTGTTCGGCGGGGACCACGACGCCGGTGATGCGGTGGTCACCATCCAGTCGGGCGAGGGCGGCACCGATGCGCAGGACTGGGCCGAGATGCTGCTGCGCATGTACCTGCGCTGGGCCGAGGACCGGGGCTTCACCGCCACGGTGCAGGACCGCCAGGACGGCCAGGAGGCCGGCATCAAGAGCGCCACCTTCACGCTCGAGGGCAGCAATGCCTACGGGCTCATGAGCGCCGAGCGCGGGGTGCACCGCCTGGTGCGCCTGTCGCCGTTCGACTCCGCCAACCGCCGCCAGACCTCGTTCGCCGCCGTGCAGGTGGCCCCGCTGGTCACCGACGAGGCCGGCGTGGAGATCGACGACAAGGACATCCGCGTGGACACCTACCGCGCGAGCGGCGCGGGCGGGCAGCACGTGAACAAGACCGACTCGGCCGTGCGCATCACGCACCTGCCCACCGGCGTGGTGGTCCAGTGCCAGAACGAGCGATCGCAGACCCAGAACCGCGCCACGGCGATGAACATGCTGCGCTCGCGCCTGGTGGAGCTCGAGCTGCAGCGCCGCGAGGAGGAGGCCGCCCGCGAGCGCGGCGAGAGCATGACCATCGGGTTCGGCAGCCAGATCCGCTCGTACGTGATCCACCCCTACTCGATGGTGAAGGACCTGCGCACGGGCCACGAGACCGGTAACACCCAGGCGGTGTTCGACGGCGCGCTCGACCCCTTCATGCGCGCCGAGCTCGAGCGCCGGGCCAAAGGCCTGGCCGTGGTGGGGGAGGAGTAACCGTGCGGGCACTGGTAGTGGTGGGCTCGCGCCACGGCGGCACCATGGAGATGGGCGAGTGGGTGGCCGAGGGCCTGCGCGCGGGCGGCGTGGACGCCGACCTGCGCGACGCTGAGGATGCCCCCGGCCCTGAGGGCTATGACCTGGCGGTCGTGGGGGGTGCCGTGTACGCCGCCCGGTGGGTGGAGAACGTGCGCGAGTGGACCCGCGCCCACTCGGGCGCCCTCACGGCGATGCCCTGCTGGATCTTCTCGAGCGGCCCGGTGAGCGGCCCGCCGTTCCCCACCGACGAGGAGTCGGTGCAGTACGGCCGGCTGCTCGAGTGGACCGACGCCCGCGAGCACCGGTGCTTCCCGGGCCGCATCGACACCCCCAACCTGCGCCCCCGCGAGCGCGCCATGTGCATCACGCTGCGCGTGAAGCAGTGCGACTACCGCCCGAAGGACGACATCACCGCATGGGCGCAGGGAATCGCCGGGGAATGCGCGGGGCCGTGACCCCGGTGTCAGGCACTTAACCGAACGCTCCTCGCCCGCAGCCGCCTCAGCGGCCGCCTTCGGTTAAGTGCCTGACACCGGGGTGGTTCCCGCGGACCGCTCGCAGGCGTCTGTGCGGTCGGCTCCGATACCTGTAAGGGGGATTGCACGTCCCCCGGGCTCGCGGCAGGGGCGGCCGGCACGGCGGCGAAACCCCACCCGGTAACGAGAGAGCGACCCCTATCGGGAGTTTCCACATGAGCGACGGCCAGGACACGGGCCGCCCTGAGTTCACGCTGGTGCAGGTGGCCGACACGCCATCGTCCGAGGACGACCTGGCGCCGATGTTCACGGCGCCCGTCACCGACGGCAAGCGCCACAGGAACGACATCTTCCGCCCGGGCCCCGGTCCGATGGTGGAGTTCCGCGGGGTGACCAAGACCTACGGCGGCGGCGCCCGCGGCCTCGATGGCGTATCGCTGCGCATCGGCACTGGCGAGTTCGTGTTCCTCGTCGGGCCGTCGGGCTCGGGCAAGTCCACCTTCATCCGCCTCATCATCCGCGAGCTTCGCGCCACCACGGGCGAGGTCATCGTGGGCGGCCGCGACCTCTCCACCCTGCGCCGCGGCAAGGTGCCGTACCTGCGCCGCGCCATCGGGTGCGTGTTCCAGGACTTCCGCCTGCTGCCCGACCGCACCGCGGCCGAGAACGTGGCCTACGCCCTGCAGGTGACCGGCCACAGCCAGAAGGACGTGCGCCGCCGCGTGCCGGAGATCCTCGCGCTGGTGGGCCTGGACGGGAAGTTCGACCGCCTGCCGCGTGAGCTGTCGGGCGGCGAGCAGCAGCGCGTGTCCATCGCGCGCGCGCTCGTGAACCATCCGCGCCTGCTGATCGCCGACGAGCCCACGGGAAACCTCGACCCTGAGACCTCGCTGGGCATCATGGACCTGCTGCTGCGCATCAACCGCACCGGCGCCACCGTGCTCGTGGCCACCCACGACCAGCACACGGTCGACCTCATGCAGATGCGCGTTATCGCCCTCGACGAGGGCCGCGTGGTGCGTGACGAGGAGTCCGCCGGCTACCACGATGAGACCGGGGAGGCCCTGGCATGAGGCTCGGAATGTTCTTCCGTGAGGCGCTTCGCAGCATCCGCGCGAACGCCGCCATCTCGGTGGCCGCCACGGTCACGGCGCTCATCGCCGTGTTCATCCTGGGCGCGTTCATCCCGTCGTTCATGTACGTGCGCTCGGCCGTGGACGCCCAGACGGCCAAGGTCGACGTGGATGTTTACATCGCCGACACCGCCACCGTGCCGCAGGTCAACGCCCTGCGCGAGAAGCTCGACGGCCTGCGCACCGATGGCACTGTGGCCGCGGTCACCTACGTGTCGAAGGACGACGCCCTGCGCATCATGAAGGAGCGCCTGCGCGACCCGTCCGTGCTCGATGAGCTGCCTAGCAACCCGCTGCCCGCGAAGTTCAATGTCAAGCCCACCGAGGCCGAGAACGCCGACGTGATCGTGGCCGCGGTGAAGGACGACCCCGCGCTCGACCCCACCGAGGGCATCGTGTACCCCGAGACCACCGCCGACAGGCTGCTCACCGCGGCCAAGTTCGTGCAGTGGGCGGGCTTCATCCTCATCGGCATCCTGCTCCTGGCGGCGGTGCTGCTGATCGGCAACACCATCAGGCTGTCCATCTTCGCCCGACGGCGCGAGGTGGAGGTCATGCGCCTGGTGGGCGCCACCAACTGGTTCATCCGCTGGCCGTTCATGATCGAGGGCGTGATCTGCGGCCTCGTCGGAGCCGTCGTGGCGGTCGCCATGCTTTGGGGCATCAAGGTGGGCGTGGTGGACGCCTGGGCCGCAGGAGCCGACAGCGCGCTCACCAAGACCGGGTCGGCCGCGGGCACCATCGCATTCCCGCTGCTCACGCTCGTGCTGGTGGGGGCCGGCGCCCTGCTGGGCGCCGTGGGCAGCGGAATCACGCTGCGCCGCTTCCTCAAGGTGTGACGGGTTCCGCGGTGGCGGCGCGCGCGCGTGCCGCCACCGCGAGGCCCTAACATCGCCTCGTGCCGCGCACGCCCCGATCCCGACGCCTGCTGGTCGCCGCTGGCGTGGCCGCGGTGCTCATCGCCGTGTTCGTGCTTGGCGCCCTGGTGGGCGGGCCGGTGCGCGCCACCATCCAGCCCTCCAGCGTCTCGCTGCCCGACCAGGTGGCAAACGCCGTTGCCGATCGCTACGAGGGCAAGGTCGACCGTGCTGCCCTCGAGCGCGCCGGTGCCAAGGCCATCGCCGCCGAGGTGGGCGACCGCTGGACCACCTACTTCACGCCGAAGGAGTGGGCCGAGCTGCAGCGGGCAACCGAGGGGCGCTACTCAGGCATAGGAATTCGCGTTCGCGGCACCGACGACGCCCTCGAGGTGCGTGAGGTGTTCCCGGGGAGTCCCGCCGAGAAGGCGGGCCTCACGCCCGGGGACGCCATCGTCGCCGTGGCAGGCGTGCCGGTGTCGCGCCGCGGCCCGGTGAAGAGCCGCGCCGCGATACTCGGCAAGGACGGCACGGCCGTGGCCTTGCGCCTGAGGTCGCCCACCGGGGCGCAGCGCACGGTGCGCGTCACCCGCGGCGATGTGATCGTGCCGCTCGTGCAGGCCCGCATGCTCACCGCGCCGAGCGGTGCGACGGTGGGCTACATCGAGCTCGATCGGTTCGAGAAGGGCGCGGGGGAGAGGGTGCGCGACGCGGCCCAGCGCCTGCTCGACGACGGAGCAAAGGCCCTCGTCCTCGACCTGCGCGGAGACCCGGGCGGGCTGCTGGATGAGTCGGTGGCCGTGGCCGGGGCATTCCTGAAGCCGGGCACCGTGGTGGTGAGCACCACCGGCCGCGCGTCGCCCAAGCGCGAGTTCCGCGCCGAGGGCGATCCCATTCCCGCCGACGTGCCGGTGGCCGTCATCGTGGACCGCGGCTCGGCCAGCGCATCGGAGATCGTGGCCGGGGCCCTCAAGGACACCGGCCGCGCGGTGATCGTGGGCGAGCGCACCTTCGGCAAGTCGAAG
>Ga0194124_10004341_pt1 | contig 13955 bp, 19 predicted proteins | sample TA2KigCas0mmetaG_FD_148605 | JGI IMG/M metagenome (GOLD analysis project Ga0194124, IMG submission 148605) | Freshwater microbial communities from Lake Tanganyika, Tanzania - TA2015031 Kigoma Deep Cast 0m | ecosystem: Environmental > Aquatic > Freshwater > Lake | place: Tanzania: Lake...
TTGTTCGCTCACTAGAGAAGAAGCTCACACTATCTTGCGGATAGTCTCGGTGAGCGCGTTTATTATCCTCACGACCCTCGGAATAGTGAAAAAGCGGCTTATATTTGCCCCAAGACTGTGCAAAAATTCTGATGTTACTATTAGAATCGCTACTGTGGTTAACTTTATCATGCAAATTATCGTATGTTAGAGGAAACGAATCTGCATATTTGTCAGCTAGAGTATTGCAATTCCAGCGGCCTTTATCGTTATTTTCTAATACTAATCTATTTTTTACGCTATCAGAAAGACGACAGATTGAATCTTTTATTCTATTCTTATGGTCAATAAAAGAAATGTGTTCATTCTTGAGATGTATATTTATGGGATTAGAATAATCTTTTGAGAGGCCCAGAGCATCGTGCAAAAAGCCGTGAAGCTCCAAATCGCGCACGCTGCGCGATATGGCAACTGGATTATCGCTGTCAAGAGTCGTGTATTCGCCGGGGTGACTGCTCAAGCGCACCGCATTATTTCGGGCAATCTCTCCAGATTTTGACAAAATTTGAATTATTTCATTATAATCTTTAAGTTGTTCTAGTTCTATATTGGCCTCATCAAAAGAAATTAGAGGAAATAAAGTGGAAGATAATCTGTATCCCCAATTATTATCTGCACAATACTCTATTGTTCTTTGAGTTACTTTTGCATTATTTAAGATTCTATCACTCAAAATTTTAAGACCCTCATCTCGGCCAAGCTCATTGAATCTTTTCCAAGTGAGCGTTTGAAAGCTGAATCCCTGCTCTTTCAAGAGCAAACTAATGCAACAAAGATTTAAACTCATGCTCCAACTATAATAGAATTTTAGTTATTGTCAATACTATAATCTGGTGGTCGCAGCGGGACTCGAACCCGCACGGCGGTTAAGCCAGCGGATTTTAAGTCCGCTATGTCTGCCATTTCATCATGCAACCATTATAAATTAAATTATATTCTCTCAAGAGAATTTTAAGATATTTTAGAAATATACTATCAGATAATAGATAGATTGGTAAAGATTAGTGATTTTTTAAGAATTATTATTATTATTGAAATATAGTATATTTTAGAGAAATATATCGGGCAGCACCAAAAACCTATTATACTAATACTCTATTCTATTCTTATTCTCAGCTATCTTATCTCTATATTATATTGCTCTTAATGAGAGTCTTAGTGGGAGAGATATTTTATAAGATGAAAAAAGAGTAAAATCATGGTATTTTCACGATAATCGTGCTATTTTTGGCCGTAACCCGATGACCAGTTTTGGCCTTATTTTTCATCATGCAAGGCTGCTGTGGAGGGCTTCCAAAATCCACATCAAAACCATATCTTTTTCTTCTAAAAGACTCATCCTGTTTAGACTTAAAGAAAAACGTATAAACTAACAGAATAATGATTATTGTTATCAATTTTTTTAGTCTTTATCATATAAAAAGAAGGTAGGGAATGATATTCTGACCATATATCATCTTCCTTTTGGGTTATAGGGAGTCTTTAAATATAAAGAAACAGGGTTTATAGGGTTTTTTAATCCTGCTCTTCCAACTCAACCGAGACGAACTCTTCGGCGTGACCCGCCTCAAAAAGAGAAATCATCTCTTCAATGGCTAGGCTAATCGCCTCTTCTTCATCAGCGGCCTTTACTTTTTGTTTAAAATCAATTTTTATAGAGAAACTTTTCATTTTTAGGTGGGGAAGGAGTCGAGCTTGTTGTTCGACCCCCTCCCCAAGAGAGGTTGGTGTTCCCCTCACGCCTTAGCGTCTGTTTATGGCAGCATCAACTATGACGTGAGAGCGCATGAAGGATTCATTCGTTCTTTTTCTGAAACTTTGATATGAGCTTCTGAATCGTCATTCCCCAGCCAAAAAAGCCAAAGGGAACCGTAATCGGAGCCAATAGGAAATACCATTTGATTGACGCAAAGATAATATACAATAAAAGTGGAATTACTGTGAATATCATCCAAGGATTAGTAATCATTTGTTGGTCTTTTTCTATATTGTCCAACAGAATCTCACCATATTTAATAAGAATTTTTTCCATAATTATTCATCCTGTTCTTGTTCTTGTTCTAAGAAGCATTTTTCACAAACTATTGCTCCATCTTTAGTCTTGTAAAGAGAATTGTCTTTACATTCTGGCAGCACTAGAATATCGCAATCATCACAATTTTTAGGAATTTTAAATTTAACCAACATATTATATTCAACTCTCAGCGACTTCTTTATATGCCTTATCTCGGTCAATAATATCCAAAGTCTCCTGTAAGCTGATTACTGCTGATTCAATTTCATTCAAAAATTCTTCCTCATTGTTATCATCGTGAAAGTCGTGCAAGTTCTTTAGTTTGTCAATTTGGTCAATAATTTCTTCAATTTTTTTGTTATAGATGCTGGTTTTCATACTGGATATTGGTCATTGTTTTGTTCGTTGTCAAATTTAATTGGTGCTGCCGACAGGACTTGAACCTGTAATGCTTTTCAGCGGCAGATTAGAAATCTGCTGGCTTATCCAATTCGCCTCACGGCAGCAAAATTGGTAGTCCGAGAAGGATTTGAACCTGCAACCTAACCCTTATAAAGAGTTTGCTCTCACCATTGAGCTATCGGACTATGAGTGTTATTCAAAATCCCTTATTCCGATAACATAAGGAAAACGGGGAACTTGGTCTGGTGTAAGGTTAAAATACTTAACCGTAGCCATCTTACCAATCAAATTGTTCTTTTCTTTCAATAATTGAGCGAGATATGCAAAATCGCCTTTAATGTTCGACTTAAAAAGTTTTCCATTCCTAGAATGAAACTCCATATATCCCGCCGTTCCTGCACGATTACCAACGCCTTCTACGATATTAAAGATTTTATACTCTTCGTCAATAAATTCTTTTCTTTTCAAAAGATTCTTGGAACGCTTGTTTTCGTAAGAAGTGTCCACGCGCACCATTTGACCCTCAAAGCCCGCTTCAAGATATTGCTCATAGCATTGATTTAAAACATCAACAGATTTGACCATTTTAGTCTCTACGAGTTTAATGCTTTTATATCCTTTTAAAAGAGAAGATACCAAATCAAACCTTTGCTGAAAAGAATCTTCTTCACCGTATATGCCCACCACTGGCGCATCATAAACCCAATACTCAATTAAATCTGCGCTTTCTTTCAACTCATCCTGCGTAGGCTTGGTTCTCTTCACTAGCGAGCAAATTTTATTAAAATCATTGTTTAGCTTATCCGCATACAATTCTCCGTCAAGAATCGCATTAGAGTTCTTCTTGAAGAAAGATTTTAATTGCTCAAAGATATGCGGTGCGGAAATTATAGCCTTGCCATTTCTCGAAAACATACCGTCTTTAGTCACCACACAACGAATCCCATCTAGTTTAGGCTGAGAGTATAGCGGGAAATTTGTCTCTGCCGCATAATCTTTGTAATTGTGCGCGAGCATAGGCTCGTAAAATGCGGACTTGCCCTTTTTCGCCTCTTCCACACTCAAGCAATAGCCCTTTTCGAGCTTCTTCTTATGCTTCGCCTGAGCCTCTTTTAGAGCTTGTTGCTCGCCAGTCGTGGCATTTGCTCTGCCAGCGTTCTTACCCTCGCAAAAAGTAGGCTTATTCTCTGTAATCTGACCGCCCACAATGCCCTCTTTAGAGAAATAAGAATTATCTTTAACAATAATCTCCCATTGTTGAATGTTTCCTACCTCAGTCAATTTGAATAGCATTGGTAATTTCATAATTAGTATTTGTTAAATGCGTTTTTAAGTGCAGCGTCTCCATCAATAAGTTCCTCAACTGAATCCAAAGCAACTATCGCAGCCTCAATCTCGTCCAGAAGCTCTTCTTTAGCATCTTCCGTTGCGAATGAACGAGTAACGGCAGCAATAGAATCTATATCACGTATAATCTGTTGAATTTTTAATTTAGCCATTTCACTTGTCATAAATAAAGTATAGCGAATTTTTAATGTGTGTCAAGAAGCGATTCACCAGCTTAACCCCGTAGAGTGAACGCCAAAATAATTCATAATTAACATTTCAATTTTCTTAATAGTAGAATACATTTCTGGAATTTTATCCATAGGAATAGTTGAACCTTGACCAAAATAAGTTTTATACATACCCTCATCTTCGTATCTTCTATAAACTTGGTCTGCACGAAGGCGGCTTCGACCACCATCAGGCATAGAAAAATTAAAATGAATTGTAAATGTTGGAAGATGCGTCCGCTCCATAAATAAAACAACCGCTGAATCTTCCCCGTCTTTCATAGGAAATTCGCTTGTTCTTGTTCTGGAAGGAATAGAGAGGCCAACCGAATCGGTGTTAAGTCGTTTCGCAAATCCGCTGCTCTTAAAATAGATTTTCATATTTTTTATAGATTAGTTTTCTAACACATAACTCCAATAACGTGAATCTTGTTTGTTTTGTTTTTTATCCCAATAAATGCAACGGGCAACATAACTTGGAACATTCCACATTTTGCACATTTCAATCCAGTGTCGTTCAATTTCGTGATAGTAACGACTATCCCTAGACTGGTCGAGGCCGTAGAACTGAAACAGGTGCGTATCCATGCAAGTAACTTCCGCTTCATTCGGATAGCACATTTCCAGCCCAAAGCTCACTTTAGCAAATCCCAAGCCGAGAATATGCTCCACTAAACGATTACGAAAGATTCGCCAAGACTCGTCATGCTTTTTGACAAATAAGTTTGGAGACTGCCAGTAAATTTTAGAGAAATCGTCCACAAACTTTGTTCTATTGTTATGCAGACCAACTTTGCTTTGAATCAATTTTTCTTTGAGAACTTCCGGCTTGTTAAACCATTCTGTCCAATCTTTGATAGCATTGTAACCGTTCAAGTTAGATTCCCAACTGGTATGCACGCTCATAAAAGCGAATAGCCATCGCTTGAATCGCTCTCCGCAATCTTGTGGCTTTACGCTTTCCCAATAGGTTTTATAAGATACAATCTTATCCGAATCAATCGAATTAAAAAACTCTTCTACTCCACAATAATCAATTTCAGCGCGAACCTTTGTGGGCTTGCCGTCTGTCCAGAGGTCAAACTGAACAGGGTTTTGTTTTTGTTTAACGATTCCAATGAAGTCAAGTTGCATATAGGATTTTTTGTTATTAAGGTTTTGCTATCGTTCACTAACTTTAACAGAATTTTTCTTAGAGTCAAGAGGGGGGAAAGGAGCGGAAAGACCTACAACTTTCCGCCCCTTTCGGTGGCCCAACAGACCTATAACTGTCAGGCCGAAGTCGAATCTACTGCTAGGACATAGGCGAGTAAAATATCAGCATCGGTTTTACTATGGACACCGTGCCATTGCACCAAGTTGAACATAGAATAACGGCTCAAAATTTCCTTGTTAATACTAGCCAAGTCATGCGTTGGCTTAACTGTTTTAACCTTGAACGAGCAAGAATCAAACGCATCAAGATATTTTTGAACTTTAGAAATCCCTCGTTCACAAAATAAGATTTTATTCAGAGCCAAATGGAGCGGACTTTTATCAGGAAAGCTAACCTTCTGACTCGCAGACTTCAAGCTATACCACCATTCGGTTTTGTTATTTTTAAACTCTTGCGCGTCGGAAATTTCCTGACTCAAATTATTATTCTTCACGAAGCTCTCAAGCGTGTTTTCAACATATTGTTTAAAAGAGATAAAGTTACTATTCTTTTTAACCGCATTTAAAACGCCCGCTTTGAATCCATAAACTTTGGGAAAATTTATTCCAAGAGTTTTGAAATCTTTCAAAAAACTATACAAACAAGATGGATGCTGGTATGAGCTGTCGCCGTCCTCTTTACTTTTCCAATCAAAACAATTAAGTTCAACATAAACGCCAGAACCATTCTTCAAGTCAACATCTTCTTGAGTCCAGTAGTTTGAGCGAGTGGACTGGTAGCCTGTTTTAGACGTGTCCCAAACAAATGCCTTTGCGGAGTGCTTAGTTGATTTATATGCTGAACCACCACTACCACTTTTCGCAAAGGTATGAACGGGGAGCGAAGAGAGAAGAGTGAAATCTTTTTCTTCTAAATTATACTTTTTCAAAAAACTTTTATCTTTGATATTGAATACAATGGGAGATAGACCAGCGTTAATCAATCCATATACTCTGTTAGTAATTCCACTCTTTAAATCTTTATCATTAAGAATAAGAACCGTCTTGTTTTCCGCATCAAAAGAAGAAGATTCGCTCGACCTGATATTGCTACCGCGATAACTTTTATGATAAGCCTTAACGGAGCAGAGGGCGTTTGTTGCACTATTCACATCCTTATAATCAAAGGAGAATCTTCCATCAGTAATACTATTATTCTTCCAAAAAACAGACTTAATCACACTAGAAACTTGATAAAGCGCAGAATTATAATCAAAAATAGAATTATAAACTTTTTTCGCTTGGAAAAGTGTCTCGCAATTCTTCATTTTATCTTTAACAATTTCCTCAAGCTCTTTAAGAACTTTATTCAGCTTGGCTATAAGGTTTTTATTAGTTCTCTCGTCGTATTGCAGGTTTTCGCGTGAAGCGGACACTGACAATTCGCCAAGCTCAAATTCGACAACAATCTTGGTATGAAGAAGTTGAATGATGCGCGAGTCATTGCACTTCAAAGAATTTGCAGAAATGGGATAACCCACGTTACCCATAACTACCATAGCGGAAAAGCTAGTGTATCGCTGAGATTCATAAATTTCCCAAAAAGAACCAGAGATTGCGGGCTTATCTTTTGTAATGTTTATCTCTGCGCCTTTGAAAACAGGTTTAATCTTAAAATACTTAAAAAAGTTTATGGCTTTATCAACAAACATTTGAACATCTTCTTTTTTGACCGGAACGACAACCTCCAAACCATCGGGTTCAGTCGTAGCTTGTTCAGACATTTTAGAAATCTTGCCGATTTTAGTCTCATCAATAAAAACCAGATAAGACTTGTGGCAATTCTTATGATAAGAATTTACAACAAAGCTGTCACCATAGCCGAGCGGAGCAAACTTGCCGATGCCGAAGCAGCCGATGGCTTGGTTTGAATCACGCTTCGTGGAGCGTCCATACTGAGCGTAAAGACGCTCCATATCCTCTTCCGAAAGACCATCGCCAAAGTCACGAACTTTAAAATTAAGATTAAGACGATTGGGTAGCGTCACATGAAACGGCTGATTAGCAATGCCCTTCATAACGTGAGCATCGTAAGCGTTAGCCGAAGTTTCACGCATGAGCGAGCCAATCTTATCAGAGTAGAGGCTATTGCGAAGAATCCCAAAGATGTGTGCCATGCCATCTTCTGCAATACCAAATTTGTAACTCTTGAAATTTTCGGACTCTTGGACGTTATTCTTTTGTTCGACAAGTTGCATAGGTTTTGTTTTAGGTTTTTAGGTTTTTAGGTTTTTCTTACTAACTTCACTCAGTCTATCAGGGTTTTGAAGATTGTCAACCTGATAAATTGAAACTTGTAAAATTACCACTTTTTGTGGAATAAAAAAACTTTTTAAAGCCAATCTGTTTCATAAGACTCTGACACCCTTTGCAGGGGAGACTATTATCCAATTCTCCATTGTTATTGATTCTTATATTAACAAAGGCAAAGTCGGAGCAATCTTTCTCGCCCAATTTTAGCCATGCGTCCATTTCCGAATGAAGAGAAGGAAGATAATCATTAGAATTTTCTTTGGCGTAATCAAATTGATTATTTTTAGGATGAGATTTATTAAAATTATTAGTACCAATAGAAATGATTCTATTCTTTTGTAAAATAAAAGTAGCGTGAAATGACCTTCCGGTTTGTTTCTTAGTTTTTAGTGCGGAGGTTATTTCTACTAATCTATTTAAGATTTTGTTTTTCAAATTGAATTGTTTTGATATAAAAAGATAAATGCGCGTTTTATAGTAGTCGCGCCCCTACTCCCCTCGTATCGAGGAGTATCTCTCCCCTCGTAATAAATACGATGGATTTGTAAAGGGAAAGTTAAGCTGTGCAGCCCAACTTCCCTCTGATTACCACGTTTGCTTTTTAAGCGAACTTACCGTTTGGCCCTCGCTTCTGTCGCAGAGCCGCCTCGCGGAGCTTTTGTCTAGTCGCTGCGCTGATAACGGGCTTGGAAGAGCTATAATCAAGTGAACCATCCTCGTAGTCGCTCTCATCATCATAGTCGCTCTCATCATCATAATCGCCATAAGAGTCATTAAGAGCCTCATCTAATGGGCGAATAAATTCTCCTACAACTTTATATTTTGAAGTGCGGAGCTTTTGACAATTACAATCATGCGGCACAGAACAAACGTCCGCAGGGTCAATTTCTACAATGAGCAAGCGTGAGCTAGAAGTGCCACCAAAACTCTTGGCGTATTCAAGACTTCCAGCATGAAAGCCGTAGCTGCAACCAATGTTCGCATCATCGCAAACCTTGTTGCGAACCATTTCTAAAACAGAGCCAATTTTATTGCTAAACTTGCCCGTGTGATGGTCTGTCCAATCGCTACGAACACTCTTGTATGCGAGGAAGTTGCCATCCGGCGTCAGCGGCATATTCTTGTGTTCGAGAAAAGAATAAAGCTCATTAACGGCGCGGCGAGAAGGATTGCTCATCAACTTATCCAAGAAGTTAAGCAATGGCTTGTAAGGCAGTCCATCACGCATAAAAGCGAGAATACGGTCAACAACGTGATTGTGAATCAACTCGCCTTTATAGCGAATCTCGCTATCGCTAATGTCAAAATTGCCTTCGGAGAAGGAAGCGATTGCTTTGCCTGTATCAAACATAGCCTCAAGCTCATCGTAGCGTTCATCGCTAAGAGCTTCAACTACGTTGCGATAATTTGGATTGTCACTATTCATGCTCAACGGCTTACCGTTGAGAACGACGGTTACACTGTTATCTGTAAGGATAAACGGAGGGGTATTCATAGGTTTCTTTTATTTTTTATCTGTTTTTTTACTACAAAGCTAAGTCTAGCAGGTTTTTTACAAACGTCAAGCCTTTAAAATGGTAGAGTGAGAAATTTTTCAAGACGCCCCATGCAAATATCTACTCCCCTTCGGCGGTCATAATTATCTTTAAAACTGCAAATTGCGTCAAACATATTTCCCTTTTCATCGCATAAAAGCGTGGTTCCGCCGCGAGGAAAAATATCATTTGGTTCGATATTTTGCACCAGATGAGTCTTAACCCCATGTCTTTGCACAATCAATTTATCAGGGTCAATTTGATAATCTTTGGCAAGTTTATAGAGAGAGGCGACTTCGCTCGCCTTGTAGCGATAATGGCTAATGTTTATTTCTTGACTCATAGTTTATTATATTATTATAATTAAAAATTGTCTTAAAAAGTTGGCTCTGTCGGACTTGAACCGACACTCAACGAATTATGAGTTCGCTGCTTTAACCAATTAAGCTAAGAGCCAGTTATGAGATTTTAACAATGTTTTAAACAAAGTCAACCACTTTTATTTTTTTGTTATCAATAATAAGATACTGATTTAAATTACAATCAATGCAGATATTTCGCCAGTCATTAGGATTGCTTGACTTTTCCGAATAATCTGGTCGAATTATTTTTTCAAAAGTGTGGCCCATTATTTGTTTCAATCCGTTTATCGGTTCAAACTCATAATTAAAATCAAGCCAAACAATTCCGCCCTTTTCGAGTTTGCCGCGACGAGCTTTACCTGCTCCATAAAACCAATGCGAATCGTTTATTTGCAATTTGATTTTTGCAGTTTCCGCTTCCTCATCTAGCCATTCAGAAATTTTTTCCAGATTAAGATTAGGATAAAAATGAAATGAACTAAGTCCTGCGTGAGTGCAAATAAAATCATCTATTTGAATATACCATTTTATTTTTTTTGACAAATGTTTTTTAAGAGGCTCTAGTAGTTCGTTGATTATTATTTGACTATCGCTAGAGTATCCAGAGCAAATTGTGTACCGATTAGGGTGAAAATAGTGAAGGTCGTGATTTCCCCACAAAATATGATAATTTTCTTTTTCAAAACATTTTAAGAAAAATTTACAAGTATTAAATAAATCAATTTTACTTGTTTTAGTATGAGCATCAAAAAAATCTCCCAAAATCACAACTTCATCAGCATCTTCCTTTTTGATTATTTCGCTCGCTTTGCCGGATTCTTGATGAATGTCGGAAATGACTAAGATTCTTTTATTTGAACTGTTAAGTCTCACAATTTAACCGTATCTGAGTTTTTTTATTTGTCAAGTCTGGTGCGTCCGCCGTGATTTGAACACGGAACCACTGCCTTAAAAGGGCAATGCTCTACCAGTTGAGCTACGAACGCATGGAGCGGGTGAAGGGAATCGAACCCTCGTAGCCAGTTTGGAAGACTGGAACTCTACCATTGAGCTACACCCGCAACTAATGAAACTGAATAAGAGATTTGGCTTTTTCTTTTTTATTTTTACTAACACGCTTCACGGTGAGCGTTTCTGGCTCAAGCGTAACTATTTTTGACCATTCGTAAAGAGCATTTTTTAGTGCTTCTTTTTTATTTTTACCTTCCACATAACCAACTTCCACTCCCGTTAAATATATTTTATAAGTTTTCATTATTTTATTCTACGTGAGTGGTCACGAAGGTAAAGTTTGTTTAATCAATTTAAAATCAAACAAAGAAGAGTCTGCAACATATCTTTTGTCTGCTTTTTGCAGATAGTATTGCTGAGAAGAATTTTCTGACCAGTTTATTCCAATCAAATTAAACTCATCATTTTTTAAAAACTGCTCTCCGTTTATATTTTGATTCTTTTTTAGGGTGATAATCATATTATGCTAAACAAATATTTATAATTTAAGTAGGTAATTAACAGTTTCTTCCATGTGTTCTTTTTCTTTAAATCCGTGATAAATCATCACTTTATTCGGGTCTTTAACAAATTCCCAACTGTAACCAAAAGCATCAACCGAATTTTTAAAATCCAAGTTTGATGCTCCATTTTCAACTTGAATTACGGTTGATAGTAAATTAGTATTTACGAACCCGAACCCGTAATTTTTTACTGCTCCACGTTTCCAAAGGCAAATATTAAAAGCTGTTTCATCTGCATACGGAAAATAATTCTCTCTTCTGTCCATTAAGTATTTATTTTTACATATCGAAACATACTCTTCAAAAAAATCTCTGCAACTTGAGTTGAAAGAGTAAAGGCAAGACCACACATACCTCTGACTTCTTTTAGGCACATTCATGTATTTCATCAATGCAGTCTCATCAAAAATCACGGTGGCTTCAGAGTTATCAAATTTTTTCCATATAAACGGATATTCATGCGGGCCGAAACTTGCAATAGGATACGATTCTGAGTGTTTTACTTTATCAAAATTAAATTTTTTTGAGAACAAAACATCCGTGTCAGTAAATAAGTAATTTTCATTGGGAAATAAATCCATAACTTCTAACGAAAAATCCGCTTTATAAAAATAAAATGAAGGATACTCCGGTTTTAACTCTTTTCGTATCTTGAGCAAGTTTTTAAATTGAAATTCACTATCAAATCCCACCGTGAAATAAACAATTTTTACATCTTCTGTTATTTTGTGAGTTAATGAGCGAATGCAAGAAATTGCTTGATGCTCACATTTTTTATCGCTGTATAAGAATACTATCATGCTTTATTTAAATTTAATTTAAAAATAATATATTAGCAAACTCTCTTGGTAAAAAAATATTTTTATTATAGCGTGCTTTAGCGAAAAGCGGAGCAATATCGCTCGCCTCATAACCAGCCAATCCTGTTCCAATCGGCGTCACTAGAAAATTATATTGGAGCTTATTCGCAGCATAAGCTATAAAATTGTCCACATGAGTTTTAATCGCTGAAATTGGAAGAGTCTGTATTTGTTTATCTTTTGTACAAATTCCATAAGACTGACCGCAAAATGGGCCGATTCCATTTTTTGCTCCAAATTTTTCTTGAGCTAATCTTGCTGCGCCCGCACCGTGAAGAAAAATTTCATTGGCTCCATAAACAAAAATTTCATTATTTTGTAACTCAGAAATAAATTTTGGAGAGATGTTCATTTTTATTATTTAATCTGCCCCGCCATAGTCTATGCAAGGTTCGATTGATTTTTCGTGAGGTTTTACGTTGACTAAATTAGGTTCAAAGACTATCGGGTGCGTAGTAATGATTGCCCACATATAATCTCGCAAACTCTTACAGTCTTCTAATCCAAGAGTTTTTATTGCAGTTGTGTAAAGTTTAACCTGTTCATTTTGTGAGTTTGCAATTTGAGTGCGAATTGAATTTAAGTATTCTATTTCTCGCTTTTCAAGATTATTTCTCATAAGTCGCACCATAGAATATTTTCTCGTATTTTGTTTATGGCAAAGTCTTTCATTTTCAATTCTACATCATAGTCTGCAAGAAGTGATCGTTGAATAGAAAAAAAATTTACACTATTCTGCGGATAATCTCGGTGAGCGCGTTTATTGTCTTCGCGGCCCTCGGAATAATGAAAAAGCGGTTTATAATTACCCCAAGACTTTGCGAAATTTTTGATATTGTTCTCAACATTTCCAGCGTGATTAACTTCATCATGCAAATTGTCGTAGGTTAGCGCAAAAGTATCTCCGTAATTTAAGGCTAAGGTGTCGCAATTCCAGCGACCTTTATCGTTATTCTCAAATACTAACCTGTTAAGTACACTATCAGAAAGACGACTGATTGAATCTTTTATTCTATTATTATGCTCAATAAAAGAAATGTGTTCATTCTTGAGATGTATATTTATGGGATTAGAATAATCTTTTGAGAGGCCAAGGGCATCGTGCAAAAAGCCGTGAAGTTCCAAATCGCGCACGCTGCGCGATATGGCAACTGGATTGTCGCTGTCAAGAGTCGTATATTCGCCGGGGTGACTGCTCAAGCGCACCGCATTATTTCGAGCAATTTCTCCAGAGAGAGACAAAACACGGATAATTTCATTGTAGTCTTTGAGTTGCTCTAGCTGTATGTTTGCTTCCTCAAAAGAAATTAGAGGAAATAAAGTAGAAGATAATCTGTATCCCCATTTGTTTTTAGCGCAGTATTCTATTGTTTTTTGAGTTACCTTAGCGTTATTTAAGATTCTATCGCTCAAAATTTTAAGACCCTCATCTCGGCCAAGCTCATTGAATCTTTTCCAAGTGAGCGTTTGAAAGCTGAATCCCTGCTCTTTCAAGAGCAAACTAATGCAACAAAGATTGAAACTCATTCTACGAGTTTAATTTGATTTTGATTTTTGTCAAGATAAAAAGAAAAGCACCGTGTCAGAATCGAACTGACGAACGAAGTTTGGAAAACTTCTATTTTACCATTAAATTAACGGTGCGTTTTGTTAATTATTTTATAATAATTTCTTTAGCTTTTGCTTCGATAGATTTCGGCAAAGTAACAGTTAAAAGACCATTCTCTAGTTTGCATTCCACCTTTTCCAAGTCAACTCCATTTAAAGAAAAAGCTCTGCTAAAACTAGACCTATTATTTTTAGCTGTAATTAAAACTGATTTGTGTTTAACTTCAACTTTTACTTCTTCTTTTTTGAAGCGCGGAAGCTCAATTTCAAGATAAATATTTTCTTTATCTTCATTAACTTCGCTAGGTCGCCAATTTCTATGCTGTAAGAAAGCTGGCTCTCTCCAGAAAGAGTTAAACATATCATCCATCAATTCATCAAATGAATGAAATAGACCAATGTTTGTTAGTTTTTGTGGGTTGTAGCCGGAATCATTAACAATTCCAACCGTGTTTTCTTTGTTGTTTTGTATTTTCATATATGTATTTATTTAATGAGATTCATCACGATGATGATTTTTTAATAGCTTTCTCATGCAGCTAAATTCATAATAGCAAATATTAAATTTTTAGTCAAATAAATTTTTTTGTTTCCCCGCGTTTCTTGTAATGCTCAAAA
>Ga0194124_10004342_pt1 | contig 13954 bp, 16 predicted proteins | sample TA2KigCas0mmetaG_FD_148605 | JGI IMG/M metagenome (GOLD analysis project Ga0194124, IMG submission 148605) | Freshwater microbial communities from Lake Tanganyika, Tanzania - TA2015031 Kigoma Deep Cast 0m | ecosystem: Environmental > Aquatic > Freshwater > Lake | place: Tanzania: Lake...
CCGGCGAACTTGAAGTCGAACTCCCTGGCCGGCTGGCGCTTGGCAAGCTCGACGACCACGACGCTGTTCGCGGCCAGGAGCTGGGCCTGCCCGGAGAGATAGGCCTGCACGGCCGTCGCGTTGTCCTCGGTGCGCATGATGTCGGCGCCCGGCGCGACGGCGGAGAGGACGATGTCCTCGGTCGTGCCCTTGGCGACGGCGACCTTGTTGCGGCCGAGATCGGCGGCCGACTTGATCGCGAGGCCCTTGGGGCCGAAGACGGCGAGCGAGGTGTCCGCGTAGGGCGCGCTGAACATGACCTGGCGCGCGCGCTCGGCGGTGACCGACATCGCGGCGATGTTCATGTCCGCGCGGTCGGTCAGCAGGTAGGGGATGCGGTTGGCGGCGGTCGCCTGGACGAGCTCGAGCTTCACGCCGAGGGAGTCGGCGACCATCCGGGCGAGGTCGATGTCGAAGCCCTCGAGCTGGCGCTGCGCATTGACGGCGCCGAAGGGCGGCACGTCGCCGAACACGATGATGCGCACGACGCCCTTCTGGAGGATGTCGGCGAGCTTGTCGGCGCGCGCCTCGGCGGCCCCGAGGGCGGTGGAGGCGACCACGGCCAGGATGGCCGCGGCGCGCGAGAGCAGTCGCTTCGTCTGTCTTCTCCCTTGATTCGTTCGCCCGCGCGCGTCGCGCGCGGAGATGGCCGCCGCCGGGATCCCGGCGGCGGCCGTGGCCGGTCAGAGCGTCGGCAGCGGCAGCATCGGCATGCCGAGCCACTTCTGGTGCAGGCGGTCGAGCTCGCCGTTCATCGTGTTGAAGAAGATGAAGCTGTTGAGCCACTGCAGCAGGGCGAACTCGCCCATGCGCACGCCCATGTGCGCGGGGCTGCGGCGGATGACGAACTTGAGGTCGAACTCCTTGTTAGGCGCGCGCTTCAGCAGGTCCGGCACGATAAGGCTGTTGGTCGCGAAGAGGTCGGCCTGGCCGGTGATGTAGGCGGTCGCTGCGGTCGCGTCGTCCTCGGTGCGCATGATGTTGGCGCGCGGGTTCATCGCGGTGAGGCCGAGTTCCTGGGTCGTGCCTTTGGCGGCCACGACGCGCAGGTTGCCGAGCTCGGACGCGGCCTTCACGTTGGCGCTCTTCGGCCCGAACACGGCGAGGTTGGTGTCGGCGTAGGGCGCGGTGAACATGATCTGGCGCGCGCGCTCCGGCGTCAGGCCCATCACCGAGATGACGATGTCGACCTTGTCGGTCAGCAGGAACGGGATACGGTTCGCGCCGGTGACCTGTTGGACCTCGAGCTTCACGCCCAGCGCCTTGGCGACCATCTCCGCCATGTCGAGGTCGAAGCCCTCGGCCTTGCGCTCCTGGTTGACCGACCCGAAGGGCGGCACGTCGAGCGGGATGGCGATGCGCACCACGCCCTTCTTGAGGATGTCGGCCATGGCGTCGGCCTTGGCCTGGACCGCGCCGGCCAGCATGGCCGTTGCGGCGAAGAGTGCAATCGCGAAGCGCTTCATCGTCTCGTCTCCCCTTGGTTGGAGTTGCGGTTGGCGTTCAGTGCAGCACGGCGTCGAGGAAGGTCGAGAGTTCCGGCGTGCGCGGCTTCTCTAGCACGTCGCGCGCGCCGCCTTCCTCCCAGATCCTGCCCTCGTGCATGAAGACGACGCGAGTCGCGACGCGACGCGCGAAGCCCATCTCGTGGGTGACCAGGATCATCGTCATGCCCTCGGCCGCGACCTGCTCGAGGACCTTGAGCACCTCGCCGGTCAGCTCGGGATCGAGGGCGGAGGTGATCTCGTCGAAGAGCATCAGCTTCGGCTGCATCGCGAGCGACCGCGCGATCGCGACGCGCTGCTGCTGGCCGCCGGAGAGCTGGTCGGGATAGGCGTCGATCTTCTCCGCGAGGCCGACGCGGCGCAGCACGCCGAGCGCGAGGTCGCGCGCGGCGCCGGGCTCCATGCCCTTAACGACGCGGGGCGCCAGGGTGATGTTCTTCTCCACCGACAGGTGCGGGAAGAGGTTGTAGCTCTGGAAGACGATGCCGACGCGCTGGCGCAGCGCGCGCAGGTCCGCGCCCGGGGCGCTGACCGTCTCGCCGTCGACGACGACGCTGCCGCCCTGCACCGGCTCGAGGCCGTTGATGCAGCGGAGCATCGTGCTCTTGCCCGAGCCCGATCTGCCGATCACGGCGATGATCTCGCCGGGCTCGACCTTCAGCGACACGTCGTCGAGGACGGTATTGGTCCCGAAGCGCTTGACGACGCCCTTGAGTTCAACGAGCGACACGCAGCCTCCTCTCGAGCCGCCGGCTCAGTTGCGTCAGCGGGAAGCACATCGCGAAGTAGATGGCGGCCACCGCGATGTAGACGGTGAAGGGACGGTAGGTGGCGGCGTTGGTGAGCTGCCCCTCGCGGGTCAGCTCGACGAAGCCGATCACCGCGCCGAGCGAGGTGTTCTTGATCAGCTGCACCAGGAAGCCGACCGTCGGCGGGATGGCCACGCGCACGGCCTGCGGCACGATGACGTGGCGCAGCTGCTCGCCGAAGCCGAGGCCGAGCGCGGCGCCGGCCTCCCATTGCTGTCGCGGGATCGCCTGCAGGCAGCCGCGCCAGATCTCGCCGAGGAAGGCGCCCGCGTAGAAGGAGAAGGCGACCGTGGCGGCCACCCAGGACGAGACCTGCACGCCTGCCAGGATCGGCAGGCCGAAGAAGAAGACGAAGAGCCAGCCGAGCAGCGGGATGCCCTGCACGACGTTCACGTAGGTGGCGCCGAGCGCGCGCAGCGGCAGGAACGGGGAGACGCGCATCAGCGCCACGACGATCCCGAACAGCCCGCCGCCGACGAAGGCAAGGGCGGTGAGCGCCAGCGTCCAGCGCGCCGCCAGCAGCAGGTAGTAGACGTCGATGGCGGCGAATTCGCGGATCATCGGCGGCCGAAGGCGAAATGGTGGATCGCCGCGAAGCCGAGCTTCATGGCGAGCGCCAGGGCGAGGTAGATCACCGAGACGACGGCGTAGATCTCGAAGTCGCGGAAGGTGCGGGACTGGATGATCGAGGCGACGTGGAACAGGTCGGGCGCCGAGATCTGCGAGACGACGCTGGTCGCCAGCATCAGCAGCACGAACTGGCTGGACAGCGCCGGGTAGATCACCTTGATCGCCTGGAAGAGCACGACGTGGCGGAACACCTGGACGCCCGACAGGCCGAGGCAGCGCCCGGCCTCGACCTGCGTGCGCGGGATCGCCTCGAGCCCGGCGCGGATGATCTCGGTGGAGTAGGCGCCGAGGTTGATGCCCAGCGCGATCATGGACGCCGTCATCGCGTCGAGGCGGATGCCGGCGCTCGGCAGCCCGAAGAACACGAGGAAGAGCTGGACGATCAGCGGCGTGTTGCGGATCACCTCGACATAGGCCGCGACGATGCCGGAGAGCCAGCGCGGTCCGTGGACGCGCGCCGCGGCACCCAGCGTGCCGATGACGAGGCCCGAGAGCATCGTGACCACGGTAAGCACGAGGGTCACCAGGATGCCCTCGAGGATGAAGTCCGTCTGGGCCCAGATGTCCCGGAAGTTGAATCGGTAGTTCAACGCATGTCCCCCGCGCACGACACTAGGCACGCAGTGGTTTCATCCGTCAAAGCGATTTCCGCGGGACGAAAATCCGCATGCCTCGAGGGGAGTTCAGGGCTCCACCGCCAGCACGATGCCGTCGGAGGCGACGACGCGCACCGCGGTGCCCGCGGGGAGGTCGGGCCCCGTGACCTGCCAGGTCGTGTCGCCGATCCGCACCGTGCCGCGGCCATTGGCGATCGCCGTCTCGAGCCGCACGCGCTGGCCGACGAGCCGCGCGCTGCCGAGGTTGACGTCGGTCGTCGCGAGCGGCTCCGACGGCCGGCGGCGCAGCTTCATGCCGGCGAAGACAGCGGCCACGGCCAGGACGGCGAAGGCGGCGACCTGCGCGTGCCAGCCCGGCTGCGCGACGCCCAGCAGGTCGGCGCCGGCGAGCGCGAAGCCGAGCGCCACGGCGGCCACGCCCGTCCAGAGCAGCAGCGTGCCCGGCGCGAAGATCTCGGCGATGGCGAGGCCGATGCCGAGGACGATCCAGATCCAGGGCTGCATGCGCGGCTCAGCGCCTGCCGTCCGGCGACCAGGGATTAGGCGCGCCGGCCCCGGCCCCCGGGCGCGGAGGGGCCGGCGGCGCCTGCCCTGCGCGCGCGGCGGCGGCGTCGCGCGCGAGCTCGGCGATCCCCGCGAGCGAGCCCAGCACCGCCGTGGCCTCGACCGGGAGCAGCAGCGTCTTCTGGTTCGGGCTGTCGGCGAACTTGCCGAGCGCCTCGACGTATTTCTGCGCGACGAAGTAGTTGACCGCGGCGGCGCTGCCGCCGGCGATCGCCTCGCTGACCATCGCCGTCGCCTTCGCCTCGGCCTCGGCGAGGCGCTCGCGTGCCTCGGCGTCGCGGAACGCCGCCTCGCGCCGCCCCTCGGCCTCGAGGATCGCACCCTGCTTCTGGCCCTCGGCGCGCAGGATCGCCGCCTGCTTGTCGCCCTCGGCGGTGAGGATGTCGGCGCGCTTGGAGCGCTCGGCCGTCATCTGCTTGCCCATCGCCTCGAGGAGGTTGGCGGGCGGCTGGATGTTGCGCAGCTCGATGCGCGTGACCTTGACGCCCCAGGGCGTCGTGGCCTGGTCGATCACGGCGAGCAGCTTCGCGTTGATGTGGTCGCGCTGCGACAGGGCCTCGTCGAGGTCCATCGCGCCGATCACCGAGCGGATGTTGGTCATCGCGAGGTTGGTGAGGGCGATGTTCAGGTTCTGGACCTCGTAGGCCGCCTTCGCCGCGTCCAGGACCTGGAAGAACATGACGCCGTCCGCGGTGACGGTCGCGTTGTCCTTGCTGATGACCTCCTGGCTCGGGATGTCGAGCACCGTCTCCATCATGGACAGCTTGCTGCCGACCCGGTCGATGTAGGGGATGATCACCGACAGGCCGGGGGAGAGCGTGCGCGTGTAGCGCCCGAGCCGCTCGACCGTCCATTCCTGGCCCTGCGGCACGGTCTTCACACCCATGAGGATCGTGACGACGACGACCGCGAGGATCGCGAGGAGGACGACGCTGCCCTGGTCCATGAAAGCTCCCTGGCGCGGATGGCGCCGGCGCGGAGTCTAGGGAGGCGACCGCGGGCCAGCAATGGCGCGGTTGACCTGGCCGCGCGCCTCGAATCTTATCCGTGCCCAGCATGAGCACGCACGACGCAGGCCCGCCGACCCACGCGCTCGCGCCCGCCCCGGGCTCGCGCATCGCCGTGCTGGGCGGGTGCGGCGGCATCGGCCGCGCGGTCGTCTCCGCCTGCCTCGGCGCGGACGCCGAGGTCGCGGTGCTCGACCTGCCGCGCTCGCTCGCCGCCTTCCCGCCGCCGCCGCGCGCGCGCGCCATCGCGCTGGACGCCACGGACGAGGCGAGCGTCGCGCAGGCCTTCGCCGCGCTCGACGCCGGGTGGGGCGCCCTCGACGGCTATGTCGGCCTCGCCGGCTTCATGACCCGGCGCACGCCCGTCGCCGAGACCGCCCCCGAGGCGTGGGACGAGCTCGTCGACGGCAACCTGCGCAGCGCCTTCCTCTGCGCGCGCGCGGCGCTGCCGCTCCTGCTGCGCGGGCGCGATCCGTCGCTGGTGCTCGTCTCGTCGGGCCTTGCGACGCGCGTGGCGCCCGGCTATGGCGGCTACGCGGCGTCCAAGGCCGGGCTGCTCGCGCTCGCCAAGGCCATCGCGGCGGAGAACGCGCCACGGCTGCGCGCCAACTGCGTCGCGCCGGGCGCGGTCGACACGGAATTCCTGACCGGCGGGACGGGCCGCGACGCGCGGCGCGCCTCGATCGACCGCGAGGCCTATCTCAGGATGATACCGATGGGACGCCTCGCCCTTCCCGGGGACGTCGCGGGGCCTATTCTGTTCCTCCTGGGCCCGGGCTCCTGCTACATGACCGGTCAGGTGCTCTACGTTAACGGCGGCGGCCTCACCCCATGAGGCGACCCGCGGCAGGAAAGGGAGTGGCGCGATGGACGACATGATCGGGAGGCGCGCCGCGCTCGGCGCGCTTGGTGGCGGCGCCGCGATGGCGGCTGGACTGGGCGGCATCGCGTCCGCTCAAGGCCTCCGGCCCTTCACCGCGATCACTCCCTTCGGCTTCATCGCCGATTTCGGCGAACTGATGAACGCCCATTCGGCAGGGCATTTCCGCGCCCAAGGCCTGCAGAGCACGGTGCTCGGCGGCCAGGGCACCGGCCAGGCCGTGACGCAGCTGATCGCGGGCCAGGCGAAGTTCACCCGCGCCTCGGGCCTCGACATCGCGCGCGCCGTGTACGCCGCGAACGCGCCGCTCGTCGTCATCTCCACGCTCTACCAGGGCTCCAACTGGTACGTGATCAGCCACCGCGACAAGCCGATCCGCACCGCCCTCGACATGAAGGGCAAGAAGATGGGCGTGGTCTCCGTCAACGGGACGACGGAGAACTTCCTCGACCTCATGCTCGGCTCGGCCGGCGTCAGCCCGTCGGAGACGCCGCGCGAGGCGGTGGGAAACAGCCCTGCGGCCTTCCAGTTCGTCAAGCAGGGCCGGATCGACGGCTTCATCGCCGCCTTCAGCGTCGCGATCGCGCTGCGCGAGGCGAACGAGCCCTTCGAGTTCTTCACCAGCGACAAGTACGCGCCGATGCCGAGCCAGGTCTACGCGACCACCCGCGAGGTCGCCGAGAAGGAGCCCGAGCTCGTCGTGCGCTTCCTGCGCGCCCTCAGGGCCTCGGTCGAGGACCTGCTGACGCAGGACTACAACGCGATCCTCGACCGGATCTCCAGGGACTTCGAGGTCCCGGGCATCCGCAACCGCGCGCCGCTGGTCGCCATCGCCCGCGAGGCGAAGGAGCTGTGGTTCACCGAGGGTCGGGAGAACCTCATGCGCAACGTGCCGGCGCTCTGGCAGAAGGGCGCCGAGGCGATCAACCGGTCGGGCCTCTTCAAGGTCGACGACGTCGCGCGGCTCTACACCAACCGCTTCATCGACGAGGCGCTCAGGACGTGATCCCGCAACTGCCAGGGGAGCCCGCGGAGATCCTCCTCCGCGGCGTCGAGAAGCGCTTCGCGACGCCGGACGGCGAGGTGCACGCGCTCGCGCCCACCGACCTCTCCGTGCGCAAGGGCGAGATGCTCGTCTTGCTCGGCCCCTCGGGCTGCGGAAAGACGACCCTGCTGCGCATGATCGGCGGCCTGCTCGCGCCGACCGGCGGCGACCTGCGCGTCGCCGGCCGCGCGCTCTGGGACGGCGAGCGCCGCGACGGCGCCGCCGTGCAGGAGCTCGGCATGGTCTTCCAGGAGGCCAACCTCTTCCCCTGGCTGTCGATCGAGGACAACGTCGCGCTGCCGCTGCGCCTGCGGGGCATGTCCCGCGCGGAGCGCCTGCGCCGGGCCCAGGAGCTGACGCGGCTCGTCGGCATCGAGGGCTTCGAGAAGCGCTGGCCGCGCGAGCTCTCCGGCGGGATGCGCCAGCGCGCCGCGATCGCGCGCGCGCTCAGCTACGACCCCGAGATCCTGCTCATGGACGAGCCCTTCGGCGCGCTCGACGCGATGACGCGCGACGCGATGAACCTCGAGCTGCAGCGGATCTGGATGGAGACCGGGCGCACGGTCGTGCTGGTCACGCATTCGATCGCCGAGGCGACCTTCCTTGCGGACCGCATCGTCCTTCTGAGCCCGCGGCCCGGCAGGATCGACACGGTGATCGAGGTTCCCTTCGAGCGGCCGCGGCCGCTCGCCCTGCAGACGGACGCCGCCTTCCAGGCGATCGTGCGCCGCCTGCGCTCGAGGCTGGAGGAGATCAGTTGAGCGACGGCAGCGCCAGGGCGCCGGCGGGGCGCCGCGGGGGGATCCCGCTCGAATGGATCACGACGCCGCTGCTCGTGGGCGCGGCCCTGCTCGTCTGGCATGGCTACGTCACGGGCTTCGGCGTCTCGCCCTTCATCCTGCCCAAGCCGGGGGACGTCATCGCGTCCTGGGCCGAGTTGCTGCGCACGCGCTCCACCTGGAGGCATAGCTGGGCGACGGTCTACGAGACGATCGCGGGCTTCGGCTTCGCGCTGGTCGCCGGCGTGCTGATGGGCGCCGTGCTCGGCAAGATCCCCTGGCTCGAGCGGACCCTGAACCCGTTCATCGTGGCAAGCCAGGTCGTGCCGAAGGTCGCGCTCGTGCCGCTCTTCGTCGTCTGGTTCGGCTTCGGGCCGACGACCAAGGTGCTGCTCGCGGCGGTGCTGGCCTTCTTCCCGATCTTCACCAACACGCTGCTGGGCGTGAAGTCGGTCGACCTCGGCCATCGCGACGTGATGACCAGCCTCAACACCAGCAGGCTGCAGCGCTTCCGCCACCTCGAGCTGCCGAGCGCGCTGCCCTACATCATCACCGGCATGGAGGTCGGCATCGTGCTGGCGATCATCGGCGCGGTGGTGGGCGAGTATCTCGGCGGCAACCAGGGCCTCGGCTACCTGCTCATCGCGAAGATGAACGCCTACGAGACCGACATGCTCTTCGCGGTGCTGATCCACCTCACGGTGATCGGCTTCGCCTTCTACCTCTCGGTCGGGATGCTGCGCCGCTTCGTCATCCCCTGGCACGAGAGCGTGCAGGTGGAGAGGCGCGGAAGGTGAGCGCCGGCGATCGCGTCGCCGTCGTCGGCGCGGGGCCGGTCGGGCTCGTCCTCGCGCTCCTGCTCGCGCGCGCGCGCATCCCGGTCCTGGTCGTGGAGCAGGGCGAGGCGCTGCCCACGGAGCTGCGCGCCTCGACATTCCACCCGCCGACGCTCGAGATGCTCGACGAGCTCGGCCTCGCCGCCGGCATGCTTGGGCTGGGCGAGCGCACGCCGACCTGGCAGATCCGCATGCACGAGACGGGGGAGAAGGCCCTCTTCGACCTCTCGATCCTCTCGCGCGACACGCGCTACCCGTTCCGCCTGCAATGCGAGCAGTACCAACTCGCGCGGCTCGCGCTCGAGGCGCTGCGGCGCGAGCCGTGCGCCGAGGTCCGCTTCGCCACGCGCATCGCGCGCGCGACCCAGGACGCCGACGGCGCGGAGCTGGAGACCGAGGCGGGCGAGCGCATCGCCGCGCGCTGGGTCGTCGGCTGCGATGGCGCGCGCTCGGTCGTGCGGCGCGCGCTCGACGTCGCCTTCGAGGGCACGACCTACCCGGAGACGATCGTCCTGGTCGTGACCACGACCGACTTCCGCGAGAGCTTCCCCGACTGGTCGGGCGTCAACTACGCGTGGACGCGCGACGGCAACTTCGCGACGCTGCGCCTGCCGGGGCGCTGGCGCGTGAGCTACTACCCGAAGGACGTGTCCGACATGGACGCCGTCCTGTCGGGCACGAACATCGAGGCCTTCCTTCAGTCGATCGCCCCGCGTCCCGCGCCCTACGCCGTCGACCGCGTCGCCCCCTATCGCGTGCACCAGCGCGTCGCGGCGACCTACCGCGTCGGCCGCATGCTGCTCGCGGGCGACGCCGCGCATCTCAACTCGCCCACCGGCGGCATGGGGCTGAACAGCGGCATCCACGATGCCTTCAACCTCGCGGGCAAGCTCGCCCGCGTCTGGGCCGGCGCCGATGCCGCGCTGCTCGACGCCTATGTCGCGGAGCGACGCCCCGTCGCGATCGAGCATGTCGTGCAGCAATCCGACCGCAACCGCAGCCGCATGAAGGAGCGCGACCCTGATCGCCGTCGCGCGATCCTCGCCGACCTGCAGGCGACGGCGGCGGATACCGCCCGCTGCCGCGCCTTCCTGCTGCGCAGCTCGATGATCGAGGGGCTCCGGAGGACGGCGGCCTGAGCGCTGACGCGGGCGCGAGCCGCCGCTATACTCGCCCTTTGGGTGAGGGGTCCGATGAACAGGAAGAAGCCGGGGTCGCGCCACATCGTCCTCACCTCGCATCCGGGGTCGGCCGGCGCCAAGCCGCTGCCGATCCTCTGGGGCGCGGCGACCGCAGCCGACCGCGGGCCCGTCATCGGCACGGTGACGACGCCCGGCCATCGCAACGTCATCGGCGCGCATTCCGGCTCCTACGGCATCTACCGCGCGCTCGCCGTCGCGGCGGGCCGCCTCGATCCCGAGCACGTGCCCGACCTCACCAACACCGCGCCGGTCGAGCCGATCGGCCCGCACCCGCAATGGTCGGACCCCGACCGCATCGTGTCGCTCGATCCCTGGGGCCATCGCACCAGCGAGGCCTTCGCCGAGCTGATCGCGCGGGGCCACGACATCCGCCCGACCCCCGCCGTGACGCGCGCGCAGATCTTCATGCCCGAGCTCAAGGCCGCGATGGACGAGGGGCGGCTGCGCTCCGACAACCAGGTGCTGCTGCCGAACGGCAACGCCCGCGTCACCAAGGTCGCCATCGAGCCGGTGTGGCACCTGCCGGGCATCGCGCGCCGCTTCGCGATCGACGAGACGGACCTGCGCCGCGACCTCTTCGAGTTCACGGGCGGCATGTACCCCGAGCTCGTGACGCGGCCCGACCTCGAGGTCTTCCTGCCGCCGATCGGCGGCATGACGGTCTACGTCTTCGGCGAGCCCTCGCGGGTCGGCGACGCGCGCCATCCGCTCGCCTGCCGCGTCCACGACGAGTGCAACGGCTCGGACGTCTTCGGCTCCGACATCTGCACCTGCCGGCCCTACCTCGTGCACGGCATCGAGCTCTGCATCGAGATGGCGCAGGCGGGCGGCGCGGGCGTGATCGTCTACAACCGCAAGGAAGGCCGCGCGCTCGGCGAGGTGACGAAGTTCCTCGTCTACAACGCGCGCAAGCGCCAGGAGGGCGGCGACCGCGCCGACCAGTACTTCAAGCGCACGGAATGCATCGCCGGCGTCCAGGACATGCGCTTCCAGGAGCTGATGCCCGACGTGCTGAACTGGCTCGGCATCCGGCGCATCGACCGCCTCGCCTCGATGAGCGACATGAAGCACGGCGCGCTCGCGCGCGGCGGCATCGAGGTGGTGGAGCGCGTTCCCATCCCCGACGCGCTGATCCCGGCCGACGCACGCGTCGAGATGGATGCGAAGGTCGCCGCCGGCTACTACGCGCCCGGCGCGGTGCCCGCGGCCGGCGAGCTCGCGCGGCCGAAGGGCAGGGGCCTCGACGAGTGACGAGCCCGGCCGAAGCGGCCGCGCTGGCGCGGCTCCGCGACCCGGCGACGATACGCGCCCGCTGCGCGGACGTCTTCGCCGCAGCAGAGGCCGGCGCGACGGCGCATTTCGCGCTCGACCTCTCGCGCCTCGACTGGTGCGCGGAGCTGGTCACGCGCACGACGCGCGAGGCCTATCCATCGGGCGACGTGCCCTTCCATGCGCGCTGGCGGCACTTCGTCGTCGCTGGAGAGGACAGGTGGGCGCCGCTCGCGCGCGCCCTCGGCGAGCGAGGGCCCGCCGCGCGGCTGCGCGCCGCCTTCGAGCTCGCCATCGTCTCCGTCCTGCTCGATGCCGGCGCGGGCGCGAGCTGGCGCTACCGCGACGCGCGCGGCGCCGTGCTCTCGCGCTCCGAGGGGCTCGCCATCGCCAGCCTCGACATGTTCGCCGCCGGCGCCTTCTCCTCCGATCCCGCCGACGCGCTGCGCGCCGACGCGGCCGGCCTCGCGCGCGTCGACGCGGCGATGCTCGCGCACGGCTTCCAGGCCGACGCGGCCAACCCGCTCGTCGGCCTGGAGGGGCGCGCCGCGCTGCGTCGCCGGCAATCCCTCGCTGTTCGGCGCGCAGGGGCGGCTCGGCGGCCTCGCGGACCACCTCGTCGCGCAGGCGAGGGACGACCGGCTCCCCGCCGCCGCGATCCTCGCCGCGCTGCTCGAGGCGCTCGGCCCGGCCTGGCCTGCGCGCGAGGCGATCGGGGGCATCGGGCTCGGCGATGTCGGGCGGCACCCCGCCGCGGGCGGCGAGGGACCCGGCGCGGGCCTCGTGCCCTTCCACAAGCTCTCGCAGTGGCTCGCCTATTCGCTGATCGAGCCGCTGCAGGAGCGCGGCCTGCGCGTCGAGGAGCTCGACGCGCTGACCGGCCTGCCGGAGTACCGCAATGGCGGGCTCTTCCTCGACGCGGGCGTGCTGGTGCCGCGGCATGCGGCGGTGCTCGCCGAGGCCCATGACGCGACCTCCGAACTCGTGGTCGAATGGCGCGCCCTGACGGTCTGCCTCCTCGACAGGCTGGCAGGGGCGATGCGCGCGCAACTCGGGCTCGACGCGCGCGCGCTGCCGCTCGCGCGGGTGCTCGAGGGAGGCAGCTGGGCCGCGGGGCGCAGGCTCGCCCGCGAAAGACGGCCCGACGGGCGTCCGCCGATCATGGTGATCTCGGACGGAACGGTCTTCTGAACGCGAGGTACTGGAACGTGAACGTCACAGTCGTCGACCATCCGCTGGTCCAGCACAAGCTCACCCAGATGCGCCGCAAGGAGACGCAATCCGACAGCTTCCGGCGCTACCTGCGCGAGATCGCGATGCTGCTCGCCTACGAGGCGCTGCGCGACCTGCCGCTGGAGAAGGTGGAGATCGAGACGCCGCTCACGCGCATGAAGGCGCCGCAGCTGGCGGGCAAGCGCGTGTGCCTCGTGTCGATCCTGCGCGCCGGCAACGGCCTGCTCGACGGCATGCTCGAGGTCCTGCCGTCGGCGCGCGTCGGCCATATCGGGCTCTATCGCGACCCCAGGACGCTCGCGGCGGTCGAGTACTACTGCAAGCTGCCGGAGGACATCGCGCAGCGCGAGGCGATCATCCTCGACCCGATGCTCGCCACCGGCCATTCCGCGGCCGCCGCCGTGACGCGGACCAAGGAGCTTGGCGCGCGCGCAGTGCGCTATGTCTGCCTGCTCGCCGCGCCGGAGGGCGTCAGGGAGATGAACGCCGCGCATCCCGACGTGCCCGTGATCACCGCCGCCGTCGACAGCCACCTCAACGACCATGGCTACATCGTGCCCGGCCTCGGCGATGCCGGCGACCGGCTCTACGGCACGAAGTGAAGCGGAGGCGCGCGATGTCCGGCAGGATCCTCGTCGTCAACCCGAACTCCAGCAAGGTCGTGACCGCGGGCATCGACGCGGCGATGGCGCCGCTGCGCATCGCCGGCGGGCCGGAGATCGAGTGCGTCTCGCTGGAGAAGGGGCCGCCCGGCATCGAGAGCGAGGTGCACATAGCGCAGGTCGTGCCGCTGGTCGCCGAGGCGGTGCGCGCGCGCGACAACGACTGCTCCGCCTTCGTCATCGCCTGCTACAGCGACCCCGGCATCGCGCTCGCGCGAGAGGCGACGGCGAAGCCGGTGTTGGGCATCGCGGAGAGCGGGATCCTGACGGCCCTGACGCTGGGCCAGCGCTACGGCGTCATCGCGATCCTCGACAAGTCGATCCCCCGCCACCTGCGCTACATCGGCGCGCTCGGCCTCGGCGAGCGCTGCGTCGGCGAGCGCGCGGTTGGGCTCGGCGTCGCCGAGCTCGCCGACGACGGGCGCACGCTCGAGCGCATGGTGGCCACGGGCCGGCAGCTGCGCGAGCAGGATCGCGCCGACGTGATCGTCATGGGCTGCGCGGGCATGGCGCGCTACCGCGACCGGCTCGAGCAGGCCGTGGGCATCCCGGTCGTCGAGCCCACCCAGGCCGCGGTCGCGATGGCCATCGGCCGCGTGCGGCTTGGCTGGAGCGCGCGGCCCGCGCGACCGGCCTGAGCGCGGCGTGGACGATCCGGCGCCCTGGGCGTTCTCGCTGCATGTCCATGCGGCGCCCGGCGTCGAGCGCTTCTGCCTTTCGCTGCAGGACGGACTGCGGGCGGACGTGAACCTGCTGCTCTGCGCCGCGTGGTGCGGCGCGACGGGCAGGGGGGCCCTCGGCGAAGCCGACCTCGCGCGCCTCGACGCCGCCATCGCGCCGCTGCGCGACGAGGTGGTCGCGCGGCTGCGCGCCGCAC
>Ga0194124_10004343_pt1 | contig 13954 bp, 10 predicted proteins | sample TA2KigCas0mmetaG_FD_148605 | JGI IMG/M metagenome (GOLD analysis project Ga0194124, IMG submission 148605) | Freshwater microbial communities from Lake Tanganyika, Tanzania - TA2015031 Kigoma Deep Cast 0m | ecosystem: Environmental > Aquatic > Freshwater > Lake | place: Tanzania: Lake...
CCCGGACACGCGGCTGCTGTACGGCAGCGCGGACTACGGCGGAATGGGGCTTTCGCCCCTGCAGGGCATGGGGCTGCGCGGCGCCGTCCTGTGCTGCGCGCTGCTGCTCGCCGCTGCCTGCTGGGCGTGGGCGCCCGGGGGAGCGGGATGGCTGTCGAAGCTGGGGGCGGCGAGCCTCTGGCCCTACGTGGTGCACGGCCTGCTCTTGCGGGCGGTGTCGCTGCAGGGTTTGCTGCTCGCGCTGCCGGCCGCGGCGCAGGTGCCCGCGGGGGTGGCCGCGGGGCTGGTCGCGGTGCTCGTCCCGGCGGCGTGGGCGTTGCGGGCCACAGTCTGGCCCCGGCCCGTGCTAGGTGGAGGGCCCCGATGAACGCCCTGCTCTCCGTCTACCAGTGGTTCGAGATTGCGCTCTGCACCTTCCTGGGCTTCTTCATCCAGCTCCCGCTGTTCATCCTGAGCCGCCCGTTCGACCCGACGCGCAAGGTGCCCGGCCGGTTCTTCCGGCTGGTGGGGGTGACGGCCGCCGGGCTCTCTCCCTATTGGAAGTTCCGCATCCACGGTGCCCACCCGCCGGGGCTCTCCGGCAACGTCGTGGTGGTGAGCAACCACGAGTCCAACGCGGACGTCTTCCTCCTCTCCCAGCTGCCCTGGGAGATGAAGTGGCTGGGAAAGAAGGTCCTGTTCCAAATCCCCATCTTCGGCTGGAGCATGGCCATGGCGGGAGACATCCCGGTGACGCGCGGAGACGGCGAGTCCGGGCGGCAGGCGCTGGAGGCGTGCGGCCGGTGGCTGCGCCAGGGCATGCCGGTGATGATTTTCCCGGAGGGCACCCGGAGCCGCGACGGGCAGCTGCAGCCCTTCAAGGACGGCGCTTTCCGGCTGGCCATTGCGGAACAGTCGGACGTGCTGCCGCTGGCCTTGAGCGGGACGATGCAGGCGCTGCCCAAGGCGAGCTGGCGCTTCGCGAAGAGCCGGGCGCTGGTGATGGTGGGCACCCCGGTGTCAGCCAAGGGGATGACCGAGGCGGACCTTCCCCGGCTGAAGGCGGAGGTGCGCGCCCAGATTGAGGCGATGCGCGAGCAACTCCGCCCGCTGACCACGCCTGTGTGAGCCGCGGCGGGCGGGGCGGGCCGGTGTATCGTCCGCCGCCCATGACTCACCGACACCTTGGCTGCTGCCGGAGCGACGTGCACCCCTTCTCCCTCCCCGGGGCCACCGAGCACTACGCCTCCCCCCGCCCGGTGCGGGTGTTGCATTTGGCGCTGGACGTGGCGCTGGACTTTGAGCGGGCGGCGGTGTCCGGCACCTGCACCACGCGGCTGGCCGCGGTGAGGGCCGTGGACACGGTGAGCTTCGACGCGGTGGAGCTGCAGGTGTCCGGGGTGACCGTGGACGGAAAGGCGGCGCGCTTTACCAACTCCGGGCGCCACCTGCACGTCACCTTACCCCGCAAGCTCAAGGCGGGGGCGGAGGCCGAGGTGAGGGTGAGCTACGCCGCCCGCCCCACGCGCGGCTTGTACTTCCTTGCGCCGGACGCGGGCTACCCGAAGCGCCCCACCCAGGCGTGGACGCAGGGCCAGGACGAAGACAGCCGCTGCTGGTTCCCCTGCCTGGACGCCCCCGCGCAGAAGGCCGCCACGGAGCTGCGCGCCACCTTCCCCGAGCACTTCACCTCCGTGAGCAACGGGCAGCTCGTGTCCGACAAGCGCGCGCGCGGCAAGCGCACCCAGCACTGGAAGCTGGACCGGCCGCACGCCCCGTACCTGATGACGCTGGTGGTGGGCGAGTTCGACGAGGTGACGCACCCGGGCCGGGTGCCGCTGCGCTACCTCTTCCCCAGGGGGAAGCGGGACGCGGCGCTGCGGGTGGTGCAGCGGACGCCGGAGATGCTGTCCCTGTTCGAGAAGCTGACGGGCGAGCCGTACGCCTGGGGCAGCTATGCGCAGGTGTTCGTCTCCGAGTTCATCTTCGGCGGGATGGAGAACACCTCGGCCACCACGCTGACGGACGAGGTGATGCACGACGCGCGGGCGGCGCTGGAGTACGGGCCGGCGGCGGAGTCCCTGGTGGCACACGAACTGGCGCACCAGTGGTTCGGGGACCTGCTCACCTGCCGGGACTGGCCGCACGGCTGGCTGAACGAGGGGTTCGCCACCTACGCGGAGCTCCTGTGGCGCGAGTCCGCGGACGGCCCGGACGCGGCAGACCAACTGCGGCGCGAAGACCTGGACGCGTACCTCTCCGAGGCGCGCGAGCGGTACACCCGGCCCATCGTGGCGCGGCGCTTCCACGAGCCCATCGACCTGTTCGACCGCCACCTCTACGAGAAGGGCGGTGCGGTGCTGCACGAACTGCGGCGGCGGCTGGGGGACGCGGACTTCCTCGCCGCGCTGAAGGCCTACGTCCGCGCGCACCGGGACGGGACGGTGGAGACGCATGACCTCTCACGCGCGGTGGAGGCCACCACGGGCCACAACCTGGACCGCTTCTTCGACCAGTACGTGCTGTCCGCGGGCCACCCGCAGCTGAAGGTGGACGTGGCCTACGGGGCAGCAGAGAAGCGGCTCAAGGTGATGGTGAAGCAGGCCCAGCCCACGCAGGGGGACGGGGCCTTCCCCCTGTTCGAGCTGCCGCTGGACGTGGACGTGGTGGTGGACGGGCGCGAGCGCACCGAGCGGCTGTGGGTGAAGGAGGCCGAGCATACGTTCCTCCTGCGGGCAGACGAGGAGCCGTCGCAGGTTCGGGTGGACCCGCGGCGGGATGTGCTCGGCACGCTGGAGGTGAAGAAGTCCCTGCAGCTGTGGGTGGAGGAGCTGACGGCCGCCCCGCGGGCGCGCAGCCGGACCGAGGCGGCGCTGGCGCTCGGCAAGGACGGCGGGCGGACCGCGGTGGAGGCGCTGGCCGCCGCGCTGCCGAAGGAGCGCTTCTGGGCCACGCAAGCGGCCATTGCCCGGGCGCTCGGGCAGGGGCGGACGGAGGACGCGAGGGCGGCGCTGCTGGCACACCACCGGACACTCGCCCACCCCAAGGCGCGGCGCGCGGTGGCGGCGGCCCTGGGCGAGTTCCGCCGGGACGCCGAGGTGGGGCGGGCGCTGACGGCGTGGGTGAAAGCCGGGGACGCGAGCGCCTGGGTGGAGGGCGAGTGCGCGCGCAGCCTGGGCAAGCTGCGGCTGCCGGGGACGCTGGCCACGCTGGTGTCGCTGCTGCAGCGGGACAGCTTCCAGGACGCGGTGGCGGTGGGCGCCATTGACGGCATGGCGGAGCTGCAGGACCCGGCCGCGTTTGACCGGGTGGAGCGGCTCACGCGCTACGGCCAGCCGCCGCACCGCCGCCGCGCCGCGCTCTCCGCGCTGGCTCGCCTGGCCGAGGTGGCCGGCAAGAAGGCGCGCGCGGTGGAGACGCTGACGGAGTTGCTGCGCGACGGGCAGTTCCGCGTGCAGATGGCCACCTTCGGCGCGCTGCAGGACCTGGGAGACCGGCGGGCGCTGGGGGCGCTGGAGTCCACGCCCTTCCAGGACGGGCGGGCGCGCCGGGCAGCGAAGGAGGCCGCGCGCGCGCTGCGGGCCGCCGAGCCCGGGGCGAAGGAACTGGCGGCGCTGCGCGAGGAGGTGGACGCGCTCAAGGCGGAAGGGAAGGCGCTCAAGGCCCAGCTCGAGGCGCTGTCCTCGAGGCGGAGACAGGGCTGAGGCGGCGCATGCGGGCGCTGCTCGGTTTGCTGGCCGCGCGCCTGCGGCGCCGCAAGCGCGCGCTGGCCGGCATCGTCCTGCTGTCGGTGGCGGCCTCCACCCTGGTGTGGAAGCTGGACTGGGGCGGGCTGCAGGACGAGGAGCGCACCGAGTTCGACGCGGGGTTGGTGGCCTTCACGCAGCGGCCGCTGCAGCCCGGCAGGCCGCCCACGTGGCGTCGGGCACTTCGGAAGCTGGTGGCCCCGCTGCAGCACGCCCCGGAGCGCAGCCGGGACGTGGTGGTGGTGACGCTGGACGACAAGACGCTGAAGGCCATTGCCGCCTCGCTCCCGCTGCGGCAGCGCTACGGCAACTGGCCCTACGCCCGCACGCTGTGGCCGGAAGTGAACGACCGGCTCTTTGCGCTCGGCGCTCGGGCGGTGGTGCTGGACTTCGTCTTCCGGGAGCCGGACGCGGAGAACCCGGCGGACGACCTGTCCTTCGCGGACCGGCTCGCCACCTCCGGGCAGCCCGTCTTCCTGGGCGTGGACACCACGGAGGCGGAGGCGCCCGCCCTGCCGAAGGTAGAGCCCGTGAACCGGCTGCCCGCCCTCCGTCTCCCGGTGCCGCGCCCTCCGCCCGCAGACGAGGAGGACCCATTCGCGGAGAAGGCGGCACCGTTCGTGCTCCCGCCGGAGGAGGTGGCGCGCGCGCTGGCCGTCCCGGTGGCGCTGGAAGGCGGCGCGGTCGTGGCCCCCCTGAGGGCGGGCCGGCGGGACGAGCACGTGCTGGCGCCGCTGCCGGAGTTTCTTCACGGCGGACCCGGCTTCGGGCTGGTGCGCCCGGAGGCGGACCCGGACGGGAAGATGCGCCGCGCGCGGCTGCTCTACACGGATGGCCAGAACACCTACCCCAGCCTCGCGCTCGCCGCCGTGATGGACCTGTGGGGCGCGGAGAAGGTGGTGCTGTCCCCCGGGCGGCTGCAGGTGGGGACGCACACGGTGCACCTCAACGCAGACGGAGAGGGGGAGCTGCCCTTCCTCGGTCGCTTCCAGGACCGCTTCGCCCTGGTGCCCCTGGTGGACGTGCTGCAGCTGGACGTGGCGTAGGCGGACGCGGAGACGCGCCGGCTGTTCGAGGGGCGCGTGGTGGTGGTGGGCGGGACGTCGCTTGGGGTGGGAGACCAGAAGGCCACGCCCTTCCAGCCGCTCGTGCCCGGCGTGGTGAAGCAGGCCACGGAGGTGGAGGCGCTGCTCACGGACGGCTTCATCCGGGAGGTGCCATTCCCCGTCTCCTTCGCGGTGGCGCTGCTGCTCGCGGTCTTCTCCGCGCTGCTGGTGACGGTGGCGGGCCGCACCTGGGTGGAGGTGCTGTGGCCGGTGGCGCTCTTCGCCGGGTTCCACCTCTTGACGGGGGCGCTGGGGGTCTACACGCGGTGGCACCTGCTCTCCGTCTACCCGGCGCTCGCCGGGACGCTGGCGGCGCTGGGTGCCACGGCGCTGAACCACCTGCTCGCCAACCGGCAGGCGCGCCTGGCCGAGGACATCCTCGGGCGGTACATGGAGCCGCAGCTGGTGAAGCTGATGGTGGCTCAGGGGAAGGTGCCCACGCTGGGAGGCGAGAACCGGGAGCTCACCGCCTTCTTCAGCGACATCCGCGGCTTCTCCACCTTCACCGAGCGCTGGCGGGACGATCCGCAGAAGCTGGTGAAGTTCCTCAACCAGTACCTGACGCGCGTGACGACGGTGCTGTTCGCGCACCAGGGGTGCGTGGACAAGTACATCGGGGACGCGGTGGTGGGGCTCTTCGGCGCCCCCTTCCCGGACCCCGCCCACGCGCGGCACGCCTGCGAGGCGGCGCTCGCGGCGAAGGCGGAGGTGGAGAAGATGCGCGAGGAGTTCCGCGCGCAGGGGCTCCCGGACGTCTACACCCGCATCGGGCTCAACTCGGACGTGATGTTCGTGGGCAACTTCGGCAGCGAGCAGGTGTTCGACTACACGGCCATGGGGGACGGGATGAACCTGGCCGCACGGCTGGAGGGGGCGAACAAGGCCTTCGGCACCGTGGTGATGCTGGGCGAGAAAACCTACCGGCTGGCGCAGGACTTCATCGAGGCGCGGGAGCTGGACCGTGTGCGCGTGGCCGGCAAGGCGCAGCCGGTGGCGGTGTACGAGTTGGTGGCGCTGAAGGGTCAGCTGACGGAGGCGCAGCGGCAGGTGCTGGCTGCCTACGCGGAGGGGCTGGCGGCGTACCGGGCGCGGGACGCGGCCGGGGCCCGCGCGGCGCTGGACCGGGTCCTGGCAGCGTCACCCGGGGACGGCCCCGCGCTCGCGTTGAAGGAGCGCTGTGAGAGGCTGGCGCAGCTGCCTCCGGACGCCCCCTTCGAGGCGGTGTCGAACCTGGAGAAATGAAGATGGATGCCTCGCGCTGGCTGCTGCTGTCCCTGTCGCTGTGGGCCTGCCGGGCTCAGGCGCTGAAGACGGACGACATCGTCTACGTGAAGGCTCGCAACACCAAGCTGCTGCTCGCGCCCACCGCCAGCGCAGAGGTGAAGGCGGTCCTTCGCGTGGGGGACGTGCTGCAGTGGAAGGCGAAGGAGCCCAACGGCTTCCACGCGGTCCGCCTGCCCGGCAAAGACACCGTCTACTTCGTCTACGGGGCCAACCTGTCGTTGAAGGCGCCCACGCAGGAAAAGTGGGCGTCCAGCGGCACCACCGTGGACACGTAGGGGTTCGCCTCGTCCGGGGCCGCAACCAAGGGACTGTCCGAGGGGGCGTTCCAGCTGGCGGCGAATGATGCGCAGCTGGAGAAGGCGGCAAAGGATCTGCTCGCACTGGAGGCGCTGCAGGCGGAGGTGACGGACGTGGAGGTGGACGCCCACCTGCGCCAGGCGAAGCTCGCCGTGGAGCCCGCGCCATGACGCGGCGCATGCTGGTGGCGTGCGTCGGTGGCAGCAGGTGGACTGCTCTGCAGCGGGTGCCTCGCCAGCGTCCACGAAGCGCTCGCGCACATCAGCGAGACGCTTTCGCGGGACATGACCCGCGCGCTCTCACCGCTTGAGGAGTTCGAGCGCCGCAACAAGCAGTGCGGTGCCCTCCGGGCGGAGACGGTGTCCATCACCGAGGAGAAGGCGCTCGGGGATGCCATGGGGGTGAAGGTGACGGCGGCCAAGGGCGGCCTGGCGCTCACCTACACGCAGGCACCGGGGACATGGTTGGAGGGGCCCGTGTCCCTGGCCTCGCCGGACGCGGTCAACGCCCGGGCGCGCACGGTGGCCCTGGTGGGCGCGGGGCTGGCGCGGCACGGCGGGCGCCCGGAGCTGCCGTGGCGCTTCGGCGTGCTCGCGTCGGACGAGGTGAACGCCGTCTCCACGCCGGGTGGCCTGGTGTTGGTGACGCGCGGCGCGCTGGACGCAGTGAAGAGCGAGGACGCGCTCGCCGGCATCCTCGCGCACGAGGTGGCGCACGTGGTGCTGCGCCACGCGCTGGAGCGCTACGCCACGGAGAAGCGCCACGCCTGCTCCCGCGAGCTCTTCGCGGGGAACCTCGTGCGGGACATGGTGCCCCCGGATGACGTCACGCCCGAGGGGCTCGAGGCGGCACGCCGCCTGTTCGGGGACGACGTGGCGCGCGCCCTGTCCGAGGGGACGGAACCCGACCTCAACGACGGCAAGCGCCGCGGGCTGCTGGACGCGCTGTCCACGAAGACGGTGGAGGCCCTCTATGCGCGCGGGTTGGACCAGCCCGCCGAGCTGGCCGCTGACGCGCTCGCGCTGGACCTGCTGCTCGACTCGGGCTACCGGCCGCAGGAGTTCATCCAGTTCGTGGGCGGGCTGCCGGACAAGGGGGCCTTCTTCGCCCACCACCCGGCCCCACAGGACCGGGTGCGCGAAATGACGCAGCACCTCGCCAGGCGGCGCACGGAGGCCGACCCGTTCCGGCCCGGGCCCCGGACGAAGCCCGTGCCGCTCGCCGGGACGTTGGCACCGGCAAGGAAGTAGGGACGCCTCAGCGCGCCACGGCCTGGGCCAGCGCGCGGTGGACGGCCTCCAGCGCGCGGCGGGCCTCGAGCAGCTCGGCGCGCTCGTGGGTGAGCTCGGACACCTGGCGTGCCAGCGTGTCGCGCTCCAGCTGGAGCGTCTCCAGCGTGCGGCGGAGGGAGGCGGCCGCGGTGTGGGCGGCATCCAGCTCGATGGCGAGCTTCTCCTCCTCCTCCAGGCTCTCGGCGAGCTTGGCGTCCCGCGCGGAGATTTCGCCGTGCAGCGCCTCGCGCTCCTTGGCGGCGGCGTCCAGCGACTGGCGGGACTCCTGCAGCTTGAGCAGCGCCTCGTTGCGCTCGCCCTCCAGCGCGGACAGCTCCCCTTCCAGGTCCGAGATGAGGCGTGCGCGCGTCTCCATCTCCTGCGCGAGGCGGCGGGCCTCCTCCATCCGGGCGCGGGCCTCCTCGGTGGCCTTCTCGGAGGCGCGGCGGGCGGCCTCCAGGTCCTGCGTCAGGGAGAGGTTGAGGGACTTGAGGCGGGACACTTCGTGCTGCAGCCCGGAGATGCGCTCCACCGCGCGCAGGCCGGTCTCCGCCACGGTGGCCGGCAGCGGCTCGGGGCGCGGGTTCTCCCGCACGGACTTGAGCCGCTCCTTCAGCCGCTCGCGGCGCAGCTCCGCGGGGAGTTCCGGCTCGGCGGCCTGCACCTCGCGCACCGGGTGCGGGACTTCCACCTGGGCGAAGGGAGCGGCAACCGCCGGCGCGGCGGCCACCGGCGCTGCGGCAACGGGCGCAGCGGACACCGGGGCCGCAGCAACCGCCGCGGACACCACGGGCGCGGGCGCAGCGGGCGGCGCAAACACCGGCGCAGCGGTCGCGGGCGCCACCTCCACGCGCGCGGCGGTCCGCACGGGCGCGGGCTCCGCGGCCACGGCGGCGGCAATGGTCTCCACCATGGCGGTGGTGCTGGCGTCCGGGGCGAGGGCGCGGTCGAGCGCCTCGGCGGCGGTGGGGCGCGGGGCGCGGTTGCGCTCAATCTGCGCCTTCACCGCGTGGGCGAAGTCCGGGGCGGCAGGCTGGGCCGTCTCGGGCACCGTCTTCTCGGCGGGGGCCGCGAGCGTGGAAATCAGCCCGCGGAGGCGCGGCTTGCTGCGGGACACGTTCTGGTCGAAGGCCTTCTTCATGGTCTCTCCCCTTTTCACTTCGCCGCGCGCCGCGCGTCCGAGCGCAGCCGCTTCAACACGTGGTCAATGACCGCCTGGATGTCCTCGGCGCCCTTGCTGTCCGGGGCGGAGACGAAGACCGGCACTCCCTCCGAGGAGGCCTGGGCGAACTTGGTGCACTGCCGCACCACGGTGGGCAGCAGGTACTCCGGGTAATGCGTCTTCAGCGCCTCGAGCGCCTCCTTGGCCAGCTTGAAGGTCTGGTTGAAGGCGTTCACGACGATGAAGATGTGGGACAGGGTGTGGCCGAGATCCTCCTCGAGCGAGTTCACCGTGTCGAACAGCAGCTTGAGGCCGTGGAAGCTGAGGAAGTCGGCGAGCACCGGGACGAACAGGTCATCCGCGGCGACGAGCGCGTTCAAGTTCAGCAGGCCGAAGGACGGCGGCGCGTCGAACAGGATGAGGTCGTACTTCCCCTCCAGATCCTTCAGCGCGTTGCGCAGCTTGTACTCGCGGCCGGCCATTGGCATGAGCGCCAGGTCCACGGTGCTCATGGACAGGTTGGACGGGACGAAGGACAGGTTCGGCATGGGCGTGGACTGCACCACGTCCGCGAGCGACACCTTCTTCACCAGCACGTCCAGCAGCGTCTTCTCGAACTCCTCGCCCTCGTAGCCCAGGCATTTGGTGGCGTGGCCCTGCGAGTCCAGGTCGATGATGAGGACGCGGTACCCCATCTCGGCCATGCGGAAGCCGTAGTTGCTGGAGACGGAGGTCTTCCCGGTGCCGCCCTTGAAGTTGAGGAACAGCTGCTTGCGCGTGGGGCCGAGCGAGGGCGGCAGGCGCCCGAGCTGCCGGCGCAGCGTCCACAGGTCCGCGGCGCTGTACAGCATGCGGTCCAGCGCCTGCGTCACCACCTTCTCGCGGACGCCCAGCAGTTCGGCGGCGCGCGCGGGGCTGTAGGTCAGTGCTTCCACGAACGGGCCTCTCTCCTCATGCGACGAACACCTTCAGGCCGCGGCGGACGGCGTGGCCGCGGGCCACCAACAGGTCCACCGCCTCCGCCACCTGCTCCAGCTGCAGCCCGGTGCCGCGGGAAATGTCCTCGGGCAGCTTCCCGCGGATGGACACGCGCACGTCCCCGAGCACCTGCTCGCAGATGGCCTCGGTGATGTAGGGGGCCGCCGGCGGGGGCGGCACGAGCGCGCGGGGCGCAGGCGGCTCGGCTGCCACGGGCGCCTTCGTCACGGCGGGGGCGCTCGTGGAGGGGCGCTGAACCGGCGCGGGCGCGGCAGGGACAGCGACCGCAACGGGCTCGGGCGGAGGAACGGGCACGGGCGCCACCGGCGCGGGGCCAGCGGCCGGGGCAGGCTCGCGGAGCGGCGCGCGGACCGGCCGCTCCGGCAGCGCGTTAATGCGGCGCAGCTCGCGGCGCCGCTGCGAGTCATCCAGCGCCACCACCGGGGAGACGTCCTCGCCCAGGATGCGGGAGAGCCCCTGTGCGGCCGCGAGGCGCACCTTCTCGTCCCCGTCCGCCATGGCCCGCAGCAGCAGCTGCCGGCTGCGCTCGCCCGCTGCCGCGCCGAGCACCAGCGCCCCGAGCGACCGCACGTCCGCGTCCACGTCCGAGAGCGCCTGCTCTCCCAGCTCCAGCGCCGCGTCACCGCCCACGTTGAGGGCAAGCAGCGAGGCGCGCCGGCGCACCACGCGGTCCGGGTCCTTCAGCGCGGCAGACAGCTGCGGCAGCGCGTCCACCGGGGCCAGCTTCAGCAGGGCCTTGAGGGCGGCAACGCGCACGTCAGCGTCCGGCGAGGCCAGGTGGCGCTGCACGATCGGCGTGCCCTCCGCCTTCGCGAGCGTTGCAAAGGCGTCCAACAGAACCACCCGCACGCGCGGCTCGCCCTCCGCGTTGAGCGCGGCGGCGAGCGCGGGGGCAGCGGCGGGATGGGCGAGCGCCTTGAGCCGCTCGGCGGCGCGAAGGCGGGAGGCGGCGTCCGGGGCGGACAGCTCTCGCACGGAGAAGCCGAAGAGGGACTCCTCGGCCCGGCCCGGGAAGGTGGCGCCGGTGAGCGAGAGCAGCTCGTCCTCGGTGACGGACAGCCGGCCCTGGGCGGCGAACTGCTGGGCGTGGGCCAGCGTGGAGGTGGGCCGTGAGGCGGCCATGGCCGGCACGGGGACCGGGGCGACCACGGCGGCGGGGAGCGGCACGGGGGCGGCCGCCGGGGTGGTGACAGCAGTCACCACCGCCTCGGCCTGCACGGCCACCGTCTCCGCGGCGGCAGCCCGCGCGGTGCCGGCGCGGAAGGCCTCGCTGCGCAGCTCGGACATGAAGCCGGCCAGGTCGAACAGGGACTCGGAGTCCACGGTGCGCTCGGCGTCGTGGATGCGGGAGGCCTCGATGATGCGCCCCACCAGCGTGGCGCGCTCGGCGCGCAGCGCCTCCATGGCGCGTGCCTGCTGCTCGCGCTCCGCATGCTCGCGGGCGAGCCGCACCTCCAGCTCCGCCACGTCCCGGCGCAGCTCGATCTCCCGCTGGGCCGCCGCCTGCAGCTCCATCCGCGCGCGCTCCAGTTCCGCCCGGGCCGTGGCCAGATCCGAGCTGAGGCTCGCCGCGCGGGCCTCGAAGTAGACGATTTTCTCCAGCGCGCTTTTCAGCAGCGCATCAGGGCGCTCGTCGTTCAAGGCGGTGCGTGCCTCCGGGGGGTGCGCCGCATGGGCCCGCTACAGGCAGCTTCACGGCTGAAAATCTGCGGCACCATACAGAGCGGGAGATCCGCGGTAAACCCCGGAAAAGCCGGGAATTCAGGGGCCGCGGAAGTCGCAACTCCCGGCGGGGGTGTTGTCCCGGCAGGCCTGCGGCACCCGGATGCGCGGGGTGCCCTCCAGCACGGAGGAGATGAAGTCGAAAATCTGCTCGCGGGCGGCCGCCCCCGCCACCCCGTCCCGGGCGGCGAAGCCGTGGACGGACAGCGGGGAGGTGCCCGGGGCGCCGAACTGGGTGTAGCCGCTGCTGCCCACCACCTCCTCCGCGTGGGGGATGCCGGGCACCTCGCGCAGCACCGCCCCCAGCTGCGTGGCGCCCACCGCCCCCGCGGCAAACTCCGAGCCGGGGTTGGGGAGCACCGTGTCCCCCATGCTCTGTTGGACGAGCGCCGCGCCGTCCCCCTCCGCCAGCTCGTCCGCCCAGTTGGCGCCGTCCACGTCGTCCCAGGCCCCCTGGGACATGGCGAGCGCCATGCGGAAGTCCATGTACGAGGACTGGCCGCCCGCCATGGCGGGGCGCAGGGCAATGTAGAGCTCCGAGCCGGGGATGAAGTGGGTCCAGGCCCCGCCGGGCACGTTGAGGACGGCATGGCGGATTCGGTCCGAGACGCCGGTGTAGGCAAGGCCCATGGTCCCGCCCAGCGAGCCGCCGGTCCAGGTGGCGCGCGAGAGGTCCGGTCTGCGCCCGGCGGCGGGGTTGGGCTGCCCGCCCAGCACCGCCGCGGAGAGCGCGTCCCCGAGCAGCGGGCCGGCCAACGCCTGCTCCACGGCGGAGAGGTCCGCGAGCGCCTGCATCAGCCCCGCGGTGGAGCGGGCCACGCCGCGGAACATCCGCTCCAGCCGCGTGAGCGTCTGGAACACCTCCGTGTCGTTCCAGCCGTAGAACAGGCCCGTCACCTTGCCGAGCCCCTGCGCGGCCAGCTCCGCGTCGAACTGGTTCTCGTGGTGGTTGCCGCCGGTGCCGTGGCCGAAGAAGGCCAGGCGGTAGTTGCCCTGCCCGCGCGGGACCATCAGGCGGAAGGGCGCGTCGTGGGTGCCGGCGGGCACGGGCATACCGTCTTCCCCCACGGACAGCAGGCCATCCGCGTCCCGGAATTCCGGCAGTCCCGAAAGCCGCCCCTCGAGCACGAGCGCCACGTTCCCGGACGCGGGGGCCTGCACCAGGTCCCACGCCACCGTCACCCTGCCCGCGTCCACCGCCGCCCGTGCCTGGGCGCGTGCAGCGCGCATGCGGGCGCGGGCATCCTCGCGGGAGCGGGAGGTGAAGTCCCACGCGCGCAGCACGCGGCGCGGGTCCACGCCCACCTTCGCCACCAGCGCGCGGGTGGGCGCGTGGTAGGCGGCGTACCGCCCCTCCTCGTCCGTCTCCGGCGCCACCACGCCCAGTGCCACCTGCGCGGAACGTTCCTGCGGAAAGGCGGTGCCGTCCGCGGCCCGCACGTCGTCCATCAGCAGCGCCACGTGGTCGGAGGCGGGGGTGAGCGGCCGGCGCGGGTAGCCGATGAGCAGCACTTCCCCGGAAGGCGAGGTGTCCGCGGTGGCCAGGTCCAGCCGCAGCGGCACCTGCCGGCCGAAGCGGTCCCCGGGCTGCGCCTCGTACAGCCGCAGCGCCGCGCCGTCCCCGCTGCCCAGGGAGGCCGCGTCCACGGCGGAGGGGAAGGCGGTGAGCAGGGGGCTGGCGCGGGAGAAGCCGTCCGCGTGGTTGAGCAGCGAGCTGTCCTCGCGCACCGTCAGGGCGCTCCCGTCGAACGCGAGCCGAAGCCCGGTGCGGGTGGACGCGTCCGCACGGGCGAAGGTGTTGGAGGGGAACGGCAGGGCGCAGCGCACCGGGTCCGCGGCGTCGCACAACGCCGTCAGCGGGGCGCGCTCGCCCGCAGCGCGGTCCCGGAGGGGCGCGGGCGTGCCCGGGCCGCACGCGGCGAGCCCGAGCGAGAGCGGGAGGAACAGCAGCGCGCGCCGCATGGACCGCGCCTCAGGACCGGAACGCCGATCGCACCAACCCGGGCTCGAAGAACGTGTCCTCGCTCGCCCCCTCGGCCGCGTACCGGTACACCGCGGCGGTGTAGATGCCGTTGAGCGCCCCCCCCACGATGGCCAACGCCCCGAAGGCCAGCACCGTCACCCCCAGCACGGCGAGCGCGGCGGTCCCGTTGACGCCCGCGAGCAGGAAGGCGCCGCCGAACCCGAGCAGACCCACCAGCAGGTAGGCGAAGAAGAAGACCAGCCCCAGCCCGGCGTTGCCCGCCAGCTGCTCGCCCCAGCTGCGCTTGAGCAACTGCAGGCTGCGGCGGATGGCGTCCACCGGCCCCACGTCCTCGTTCACCAGCACCGGTACGGCGAGGAAGGTGGCCACGGACCAGCTGGCCCCCAGGAAGGAGACCGCGGTGC
>Ga0194124_10004347_pt1 | contig 13930 bp, 8 predicted proteins | sample TA2KigCas0mmetaG_FD_148605 | JGI IMG/M metagenome (GOLD analysis project Ga0194124, IMG submission 148605) | Freshwater microbial communities from Lake Tanganyika, Tanzania - TA2015031 Kigoma Deep Cast 0m | ecosystem: Environmental > Aquatic > Freshwater > Lake | place: Tanzania: Lake Tanganyika...
ACAAAACTGCTTGTTCCCCAAACCGCCAACCGTCCGGCTGGCCGGAGGGTGTTGGGCGTCACCGCCGGGTTGTTGGGATCGGAAGAATAGTAGCTTTCGATCGAGTCGTTGAACCCATCCCCGTCGGTATCATCAGTTGTATCAACATGCACATAAAGATTGTCGACTTGAACCAGCTCAATGCCCTCAAGGTTATTGGGATCTTCAACTATTTCCAGGGAATCAAGGTTTTGCCAGCTGGGCGGAAAAATTATTTTTTCTTTTCCCGCCAAGCCATCTGTTTGAAAGATCTCCTCAGCGATCAAGGAACCGCCACGGAAACCTTTTATACGCACCGTAAATGGACGGGTAAAAACCGTCGCCTCTAGTAGATCCATGGAAAAAATGCTGAAAGGTCCGTGCAAAGGCCGTCGCAAGATGAGTTTCGAATCCATCCCTTGACCAAAACCAAAGCTAGGCGAAGCAGCGTAAGAAAAGGGTGTAAAGCCATTGTTAATCCGAACGGCTCCAACGTTGGCAGACAATTCGAATCCATCTTCAATGTAAACTCCGTAATCCCGCCAGCCTGCGTCATCAAAATCGATTACCGTCGCAAGATCCGCTGCGGGGTTAAATACCAGAGGATCAGTTCCCCGGGCAATTTCTGTTGCATCTCCAAACCCGTCCCCATCGGAATCTTTCTGGTACGGATTCGTTCCGCCGGAAAGTTCCGATCCGTTCGTCAGTCCATCCCCATCCTCATCGGCCGCCGGATCCAGCACCACGTTCACCGTCCGGGTCACCGGAAGGGCCAAATTCCCCGCCGCATCGGTCGCCGTATAGGTCAGCGTGTAAATTCCCACGGTGCCCGTGTTCACCGTGCCGCTGCCCGTGATCGTCCGCGTGGAATCCTTATTGTCCGTCACCGTCGCCCCGGGATCGGAGAAGGTCGCACCCTTGTAGATCTCCAGAGGATTGGCTCCGATCAGGGTGATGATGGGAGCCGACAAGTCCGGCTCCGCCGTCACGCTGGTTTGCAGGGAAACCGTCTGGGAGCTGATCTTCGCCGTCCCGCCATACCCGCTCGCACTGAAGGTGGCCCCGTCCAAAGGCAACTCCCCTCCTGTTTCCACCAGCCGGACGGTCAGCGCCCCCGGGGCACCAATAAATCCCGCTACTGGCGCAAACCGCACCTTCGTGTCGACACCCAGGAAAACGGCGGACGCATCGGAGGGAGCGGCCGGCAGATTCGTCCAGTGAAACCCGTTGCCGGAAATTTGCCATGTGCCTTGCGATCCTGTGGCCGCGTTGCCCGTCACCGCTACCCCCGCCAGGGCGTTCCCCTTGACCAACCGGTCCTTTCGGAAAGGACTGGCCACACCCAAGACATCCGCCCCCAACTGGGCAGCCTCACTTCCGGGATTCGCCCCGTACGTGGCATCGCCCCATAAAATCACCGATCCATTTTGCTTCAGCGCCGCAAAGGCGCTCCGTGATGCCGCCACGTCCACCACCCCGCCCGCGAGACTGGAGGCGACCGCACTGCTGTCTCCGCCTTGGCCACCATCCCCCCAGGTGACCACGGAGCCGTCGGCCTTCAGGGCCGCAAAAGCTTTCCATCCGACCGCGATGTCCACCACCCCGGAGGAAATTTGCGCGGCCACGCCACTGCTGTTGCCGCCCGTGGCGGCGTTGCCCCAAGTCACCACCGAGCCGTTGGTCTTCAGGGCCGCAAAAGAAGCCTCGTTGGCAAAAATTTTCACCACGCCTCCGGCCAGTTGGCTGGCCACGGCGCTGCTGTTGGCCCCGTAATCGGCTTGGCCCCAGGTCACCACCGCTCCATTGGTCTTCACCGCCGCAAAGGCCCGGGCGCTGGCGTAAACTTTCACCACGCCTTCCGTTAGTTGAGCCGCCACTGCGGAACTGTCACCGCCCGCGGAACTGCCCCAGGTCACCACCGCCCCGTTCGTCTTCACTGCCGCAAAGGCGCTGGTGGCGGGGTATACCTCCACCACCCCGGAGGCCAGTTGGGCCGCCACGTTGGTCATATTCAAATCCACATGCGAGACCCCGTTATAATATCTTCCCCAGGAAAAGGCGGAACCATCCTCCTTTAGAGCCGCAAAGGAACCTCCGGAGGATCCGGCGGAAACCACCTTCTTGACCCCTTGGGTCAAACGGCTGGCCACCGTGCTGACATCCCCCCCGTAATTTCCATCTCCCCAGACCACGACCGATCCGTTGGTTTTCAGGGCGGCAAAGGCCCCGGTCGTGGAGGCGATCGTGACCACGCCGTTGGTGAGTTGAGTCGCCACCGCGGAAACGTTCGCCCCCCAATGCACATCGCCCCAGGTGGCCACCGAACCGTTGGTCTTCAACGCGGCCATGGCGGTGGCGGTGGAAAAAATCTCCCTGACCCCGGTGATGCCGGTGCTGGAGCCCCCGTACATGGCACTGCCCCAGGTCACCACCGATCCGTTCTCCATCAGGGCGGCAAAGGCGGCATCGGCGGAGAAAATCTCCGCGACTCCGGCGGCAACTTGGCTGGCCGGGAAGGCCACACTCCCACCCCCGTAGGTCGCCCCCCACCAGGAGAGAACCGCACCGTTCTTTTTTAACATGGCAAAGCCATGGGAATTCGGAAATCTCCCGGCGATCTTGTTGTTCACGGTTGTTTCCACCCGATATTTAGCCACGGTGTTGGTTCGGGCGGCATCGCTCGGATCGGAGAAGTTCGGGGTGAACAGCGCGCCCACCGAATCCCCCGGCAAAACATAGGATTGGGAATTTTGCGGCACCGCCGCCAGCGTGGCCACCCCGCTCGCCACCGGCGCATGGTTAGGAGTATCCGCCTGGAAAAGCTGAACTGCCTCACCCGAGGAAAGGGCGCGATTATAGATTTTCAGCTCGTCGATCCAGCCGTCCCAGGGAGCGTGCCAACCGTCCGCCGACCGCCCGCTCGCCGGCTTGATGATGCCAACAAGAAGTGGTGCGGATGCGGTGTCGATGCCATTCACCCACGGACCGGGAGCCACCGCCGTCTCAATCGGTGAGCCGTTGAGATAAAGCGTCATCTGGTCATTCGTCGAATTGTAAGAACAGACCAAGTGCATCCATGAATTTGTAGAATATCTCATCGAATTGGCCGAGGGGCCGTAAATTCGGTAGTGCGTATTTACGAAAGCGGAACCTGAGGCGACATCGCTGAGATGAAAAGCCCATGCCTTGCCAAAACCCAAGTCGTCGGTCGTCCCGGGATTATCGTAAGATCCCCATTTTACGATCGCGGAGGCGCCAACCAGCGTCCTCGGCTTTAGCCAAACCGAGACAGACCGCGACTGTGAACCGGTGATCGGAAAGAGGTCGTCGGTTTTCAAATACCGGTCTTGGCCGTTGAAGGTGGCGGCCTGGCTTTTCAGCCCGCTCTCGTAAGTGACCCCGTAGGGCTTCAAGACCAATTGAGCACTGACCCGATTCGATCCATTTCCATCCAACGGATAATACGCCACCAACCCCTTGCTCAGGTTGTTAAACGAAGATGCGTTGTTCGGATTCGTCCCATCCGCGATCTCCACCGGATCGTTGACTCCGTCATTGTCGGAATCTTTCTGGTAAGGATTGGTACCGCCGGAAAGTTCCGATCCGTTCGTCAGTCCATCCCCATCCTCATCGGCCGCCGGATCCAGCACCACGTTCACTGTCCGGGTCACCGGAAGGGCCAAATTCCCTGCCGCATCGGTCGCCGTATAGGTCAGCGTGTAAATCCCCACCGTGGCGGTGTTCACCCCGCCAGTGCCCGTAATCGTCCGCGTAGAATCCTTGTTGTCCGTCACCAACGCCCCCGGGTCAGTGAAACTCGCGCCTTTGTAAATCTCCAGCGGATTGACACCCGCCAGGGTGATGACGGGGGCCAGCGTGTCCGGAAAAGCCGTGGCGCTGTTCGGATCCGTACCCGCGAGCGTCTCCGCCTTGTCGTCAAAACCATCCCCGTCGGTGTCCGCTAAAGTCGGATCAGTTGGGTAACCGGATTCAAACAAATATCCGATGGTGTTCCCTGAATTCACCTCATCCGCTGCATCATTCCAGAGGCGCCAGTCGACATTGTAAATATGGGCGTAGTCCTCATTGCCATTGCTGATAGCGCCGTTATTCGGCTCGCCCGGATACCATGACTGGTAAGACCAGGCTTCACCCGTGACCCATTTCCAGTTGCCCTCCATTTGGGCGTCTGATGCCCCAATCCACCATGACTGAGCCCCTCCGGGGTTGGGTCCCACCACCAAGCCAATTTGATCATATTCGGACGAGCTGGTGATTGTACCGAGATGTCCGCCCAACGCCTCCGCAGCTGCTTTAGCTTGTGTCCACGTCAGATTGCCACGGATGAGTTGGTATCTCCCATATCCCCTCTCCCACGCATCGGTCAGGCCGTCGCCGTCGGAGTCCAGCGCCCCGCCCAGCACCTCGATATTATCCATCACCAAACTACCGCTGACTCCCTCCGCCGTGTTCGCGCCCCACGCCGTCACCCGGAACTCCAGCGCCTGCCCGGGCTGCAACACGGTGTTTATCTTCGCGTTTACGTTCACCCAGGCCCGCGTAAAGAAATCCAGCGAGCCCGTCGCCACATCGCTCGCGTAACTGTCCGCACTGCTCATCACCGCAAAACCCGTCGGCCCGGTTCCCGGCCCGGAATTCCGAAGCGAAACTCGCAAGGCCGTGACCGGAACGGCCACGGTCAGGTTGTTGGTCAGGCGGAAGGAGTAGTACCGCCCGTTGCTTCGCCCGCCGGCCCATCCCCTGGCCTCGGCCCCGGGCGCGGGATCTCCCGCCTGTAGCGTGGGCCAGAGGAAATTGGCTGAAGTGGTCCCCACCTCGTTCCCGGTGATTCCCGTCGCCGTCGTCGTCGGACCCAACCCACCCGAAAAGTCCCACCGGGCCAACACCTCGGAGACCGACCCCGCCGGATCCGACTCCTGCGCGTACATCTGTGCCACTTCCGCCGCGGAAAGCGCCCGATCATAGATCCGCACCTCATCCATCGTTCCCCGGAACTTGCTGTTCGCGACCACATTCGTGGCTCCACGGTCGCCCAAGACAAACGGCTCGGTCGTGGGCAACAGCGCCGTGCTGTAGGCGACGGAGCTGTTCAACACACCGTTAAGGAAAACCTGTTTCTGCGTTCCGTTGTACACGGCCGTCACATGCACCCAACTCCCCACCGTCAGATTATTGCTGGCATAAAGCAGCGAGTAGCTGGAGCCGCCCGACGTGGTGAACGAGACCGCGTTGCTGATCTCCAGCCCCAATCCCGCGTTCACCCCGGTCCGACTATCCAGAATCGTGCCCCAGGCGGCGACCGATTCCGGCCGCACCCATGCGGATGCGGTGAAGCTGTTACTGAAAACGGGAATATTCTTGGTCACGATTCGGGCGTTGGTGCCGTCAAACCGGTAGGCCGAGGCTATTTTTCCGCCCAGGCTGTTCGTCAGAGTCGCACCGGTGACCGTCCCATGATTCCCGTTCCCGCTTTCATCATTCGCATTGCCGTTGAACGGATAGTAGGCGACCAGATTCCTGCTGAGATTGTTATACGAGTTCGCGTTGGTGGGATTCGTACCATCGGCCACCTCGCGCCCGTCCGTCACACCGTCGCTGTCGGTGTCCTTCAGGTTCGGATTCGTTCCCCGCGTCGCCTCCTCCGCATCAGTCAAGCCGTCCCCATCCGCGTCGAGATACTGGGTCTGTGCACTGTCCCCCGTGTACTTCACGGCGTCTTTCACTACCACCGCCCCCAGCTTGTGCATCGTGACGGAACCGCGCGTGACCGTCACGGTGAGCACTCCTTCCCGGTCCATCCAGCCCTGCGGGGAGAACTCGGGCGCGAACGGCAGGAAAGCGATCTCCTTCACGCCCGACCCGGTGCTGTCGAGCGTCACCGAGCGGGCGACCGTACCGGTCATGGCCGCGAGGGCGGAGTCGTAAAACTTCACATCCATCCGAGCGCGGTCGCCCATCGTGTACTCGAGCGAACCTTTCGCGTAGTTGCCGAAGGCGTTGGTGGTGTTGCCATAGAGCGGCAGGTTTTCAAACGGGAACGCCAGGGTCTGCCCTTCCGTCAACGTGGCCGGATAGGCCGGGGTGAGATAGGCGTAAGAGCCGAGGTCCGCCCGTACCGCCCCCGCCCAGCCCAAAGCCAGGAACGAGGAAAGCAGAAGGCGGGACGGTTTCATCAGGGGCTCGCTTTATGCTTTATTTCTCCACTGCTCTCAGGCGGAAGAACCGCTTCACCGTCGAGGAGTTGTAGGTACCGGGCAGACACTCCGTCCACGTCACATTGTCTGCGCTCTGCTCCATCTTCACATCCACATCGCCGGTGGCGGACTGCGGAATTACCACTGCGGTTGCCGAAATGGAGTTGTTGGGACTGGTTACATTCCGCCGAAAAGTCAGCAGGATTGGATTCGAATTTCCCTGGTTGGCTCGGTGGGTAATGGTGGCGGGTCCCGAAACCGGAAGCACTCCGGCATCTCCGGAAAAAACCCAGGTATTGGCCTGAAAAGAGGCTGCGGAAGCCGCATTGCCGATGCTGTTATTAAACGTGTAGGTATAAACCGTAGAGATTCCATTCTGCACAGCCGACAAAAGAGAAGTGGGACCCGTGCTGTAGATAAAGCTTCGGCCGCCGACATTCACTGAGATTTCAGGCCCGTTTGAATATTTTCCGGTACCGGTATCAAGATAGGCGGCTTCGGCGGACATCAGCTCAAAGGTCTCTCCGGCGGGAACGGTCACCGTTGTGTTGGTTTCCAACACCGCGGATTCAAGGGTTCCAGCGATCAGAGAGCCACTTGAGAAAATCCAGAGAAGTGGAAGATATCTTCTCTGCATTTTTTACTTCTCCACCGCCCGCAGGCGGAAAAATCGCTTCACCGTTGAAGAGTTGTAAGTACCGGGCAGACACTCCGTCCAAGTCACATTGTCCGCGCTCTGCTCCATCTTGACGTCCACATCACCAGCAGCACTGGTTGGAATCACCACGGAACTGCCTTGGCTTGGAACTTGCGATAAGAAAGAGCTTCCAGCGTTATCCAAGACTTCATATATCAGAAGGACCGTGCTTTCAGTGTTGCCGGAAATAGTAATGGGGCCGGGAATAAGCAAAGGATTGTTAGGAGAAACAGAGTTAATGGAGCTTAAAGTTGCGGAACCGATGTAGTAATGGGCCCCGCCAATCATCGAGCTAAAAGGTGAAAGACCAATTTTTCTTCCACTCGCAAGAGTAATGGAAATACCGTTTGTTGCCTTAAGAATAAAAGGCCAAGCATCTTGAGCTTGGGTGAGACTACTCGAACTAGAACCAATTAAAGAGTGGATTCTTATAATTTTCCCACTTTCCACAGAAAGAACATTGGTGAGAGGTGGCCCAAATTCAAATGATTGGATTTGGGCAAAGCTAAAAGTAGATCCGCTTTTTAACGCCAATAAAAACGTGAGACGAAGAATACTTTTTTTCAATTTTATTTCTCCACCGCCCTTAAGCGAAAGAATCTCTTCACCGTCGAGGAGTTGTAGGTTCCGGGCAGACACTCCGTCCACGTCACATTGTCCGCGCTCTGCTCAAGTTTCACATCCACATCGCCTGTGGCTGAAGAGGGAATTACGACAGATGTAGCGGAGATTGTATTATTAGAGGTAGTATTAAATATTTTGTATGAAAAAAGGAACGGCTCCCCATTTGAACCCGTATTTTGATAATTTATGGATACAGGGCCCTCAAGAGTCAGGCTTGAACTATCACCTGAATAAACCCAAGAGGGACTGGAAATCAAGGAAACACTGCCCCAAATTAGATTAATACCAATCAGAGCTCCCTGGTAACTATCGAAACCAATAGGAGCAACCGCATAGACAAACTCTGATGAATCTTTGGCAATCTTTACACGAGGACCCCTAAAAAGACGAATTCCATAGCCTCCATCATAACTGTCGTACGTATATTTACCTTCTGCAGAAAAACACTCAATTTTTTGTCCCGCAGGAATATTAAGGACAGTGTTTGTTCGAAAGACTTCCGTTTTTATTTCTTGGGCGTTTACGGAAAATAAAAATGCAGTTAAAAGGCAGGTGTAAAATATTATTTTATTCATTTTTTATTTCTCCACCGCCCTTACGCGAAAGAATCGTTTTTGCGTCGAGGCGTTGTAGGTGCCCGGCAAACACTGGGTCCAGGTGATCATGTCGGTGCTTTGCTCCAGCAGCACATCCACATCCCCCGTGGCGTCGGCGGGGACCACCACAGACGCAGAGGAAACGGACGCGCTTGCTAGATTTGTTACCTGAAACGGATCATCCTTAATTTCAAAAAGAAAATTACCTGTTGTTTGAATCAATGAATCTGCTCCCCCGTTCCACGTTCCTGTTTGTTGGAGGCCGTACTCAAGAGTAGCAGGGCCAATGATAGGACCATTCCAACTGGATGTCGGACCGAATATGGTGAAATAACTGCCCTGAGAAATAACTCGACGAACAAAGGCAAAACTAGCTCTAGTATCATTATATGGATAAATATTAACACCATGAATTACAAATTGTTTTCCTGCTGGTAAGTTTATTGTATTGGTAACTCCTTTTCTTTGGTGATTGCCACTCACAACAACTATTTCTCCATTTACAAGGTTTGTGGAAGTGACCTGCCCAAAAGAATTTAATATCTCTAAAGCAAAGAAAACCAAGAATAAGGACTGTAGTTTCATTTCTCCACCGCCCTCAAACGGAAAAAGCGTTTCACCGTTGAGGCGTTGTAGGTTCCGGGAAGACAATCGGTCCAGGTCACATTGTCCGCACTCTGTTCCAGCTTTACATCCACATCGCCCAACGCCGTGGTTTTAATCACCACGGAACTCCCTTGGGAGGGTGTGCCGGACGTTAGTGCCGCGCTATCCAATCTTTCATAGACCAGCACCACGGGAACCGAGTCTGAAGATTTCCGGATCGTTAGAGGCCCCGGTAACAGTAACAGTCCCCGGGGAGTCACCGAATTCAGCGTGGTCGTGGCGTAGGTCTGCGCCCCCCCGAAAGCCACCCGGTCCCCCCACACCTCCACATCATACTGGCTGCCCGAAAGAAACATCGGCGCGTTGGTGCCAAACTCCACCTGAATTCCCGTGTTCGTGGAAGCGTTGCTGCCCGGAAGAATGGCATGAATTCGTACCGCATTGTTGCTACTCACCGTCACCGTGTTGGAGGCCGAGGCGCCAAACGCCTCCCACTTCAGTTGCGCCATGAGATCTGGAGAAAACATAATCACTGTTCCGGGGGGGGCCATTAAGACAGACAAACGCCTTGTCCGGAGCAGACGCCTCCTTTCCATGGAATTAAACTAGAACACTTTTCGCAAAATTTCCAAAGGTTTCATCCATGCTTTGTCACATATTCAAGACACTTTATCAATAGCCTAAAGGGGATATTTTTTAACTTTAAAGTATTGATGATGAGGCATAAACATTTTTATTTTTGGGTCAGGCGGGATGAGGCAGGTGGAAGAATTGTCCCGGCCGTGGGGACCGCGGCCCTACAGAATCATCCAAAATCATCCTTATCCTAATCCCTCCACCTTAAACCTTCCACCGACCTCTAGTAGCTCTTCGGATACCTCTTCCCGGATGCATCGGAAAAAATAATTTTTTGCGGCTCCACGCTCTCCAGCACCAGTCCCAAACCCCCGATCTTCTCCCCGAGCCCGATCGGCGCTCCATCCACCAAAATTCGCGACTCCGCCCCCTGCAAACGCACCCCCTGTACCTTCAACACCCGCAGAAACGCCTCCACCACCTCCGTTCTTTTTTTCTCCCGCTCTTCCGGCGTAACCACCACGAGGTCCTCCTCCGCCAGCTCCACTTTCATCGGCTGCAACCCTCCGGCCGGCAGGATTGCGGCTGGAGCCTCTCCGTCGGGAACCTTCAGCGCCACGGCAGGCCTCTCCGCCACATTCTTGACCAGGCTGTCCGTCAGCAGAATCTCACCCCGCTTTTTTCCCTCTTCCGAGATCGCCAGATCCACAGGCAGTGCTTTCGCGGGAACCACGGCCAGATCATTCGTTTCGGCACGTATCCCCTCCTTGATCGCCGCCTTCGGGGTCGCCGCCGGCCCGGCTTCCTTCTCCTGTAGGGTCACAGTTTCGGTCTTCGGTGGAGCGGTCTTCATCTCCCGAAGTTCTGTCCTTTCCTGGATTGTTTCCCGCGGGGCCGAGGCCAACAAATTCGGCGCCGGCTTCAAGGGTGCCACCCCGGCCAGCGCCTCGACTTTTTCCACCATCCACCCACCCTTCCACCAGACCAGCACGGGCAAAACACACACCGACAGCACGGCCACCATCCAGCGCGCCGGTCTGGGCGCCTGAAATGGCGGAAAGGACGGACCGCTCTGCCTTCCCGGGGGGCGCCGGCCCTCCCGCAGGCGCAGCGCATCGGTCAACAGGCTCACAGCAACGCCCCGACGTCCTGCCGCGCCCGCCGTGCGTCTGCCAGCTTCACCTTCCGGTCCTGCCGCACGTACGCCGACATCAGCGCCTTGTCACAAAGGTGGTTGATCAGCCGCGGCACGCCCTCGGACCAACGATGGATCGCCCGGCCCGCCAGCGCGGAAAAACGCACCGTCCGGCCGTCCCCGCCCGCCACCGCCACCCGGTGCCGGATGTAAGACATGGTTTCATCATACCGCAACGGTGCGAGCCGGCATTGCACCAAAATCCGGTGCCGGAGCGGGAGCAGCTCCGGATCCTGCGTCAGCCGCGTCTCCAGCTCCGGCTGGGCGAACAGCACCACTTGCACCAGCTTGGCATCCCGCGTCTCCAGATTGGTCAGCAACCTCAGTGCCTCCAGCGATTCATTCGGCATCACCTGTGCCTCATCCACCAGAATCACCACATGCCGGCCCGCCGCCGCCCGCTCCAAAATCACCCGCTGCACCTGCCACGCCAGCCCCTGCCAGCTCTCCACCACCTCCCCCAGCTCCGTGAGAATGTGCGCCAGCAGCTCCGCCTCGTTCAGCCGCGGGTTCAGCACCAGCGCATGGTCCGTGCTTTCCGGATCCAGTTCCCGGATGATCTGCCGGCAGATCGTCGTCTTGCCGGAACCCACCGGCCCCGTCACCAGGCAGGTCCCCTTGAAATGGTTCAGCGAGTAGCGCAGGTGCCGCAACGCCTCCTCATGCACCGCACTCGGATACAGAAATTCCGGATCGGGGCTGATCTGGAAAGGGGGATGTTCCAGACCGAAGAAGGATTCGTACACGGCCGCCTTTTCCGATCAGCCTAATTTTGGGCCACGGGCCGGTCCCGCACGATCGTGGGACTCACCAGGAACACCATCTCCCGCCGGGCCTTGGCATCCACCATGCCGGTAAAAAGCGTCCCCAGCAGCGGGATATCCCCGAGAATGGGCACCTTTTTCCGCACCTGATTCAGCTGGTCCTCGATGAAGCCGCCCATCACCACGGTGTCCCGGTCGTTCACCCGCACCACCGTGGAGGCCTGCTTCGAGCGCAGCCGCGGGGCCGTGGCGTTGGTCGTCGCCACCGTCGTGTTGTTGGTGGTGGGCACTTGCTGCACAAAGGAATCCGTCCCCGCCAGGGTGGTGACGGACGGCAGAATCTCCAGGGTGATCTTTTCGTCATCCGAAATTTGGGGGGTGATCGAAAGAACCGTGCCCGTCTCCACGCTGTTCACCTGCACGTTGTTGCCTTGGGCGTTGCCGGAGGTGCTCTGTAGGACATTGGACTGGGAGGTGAAGAAAGGATCCTCCCGCACCACCTTGATGATCGAGGTCTGGTGGTTCAGCGTGCGCACCCGGGGCTGGCTGGCAATCCGCACCTTCGCCTGGTCCTCGATCGCCTTGATGATCACGTCGATCGTCGTGTTGGAGATGGACAGGCTGGGAATGTTGGCGCCGGTCAGACCGGGAAACACCGTCGTGGGAATACCCCCGGGGGTGAGTAAGGCCGTCGCCGTCAGGGCGGTGTTGCCGACCTGTTTGGTGACCTGATTCCAGTCGATCGCGAACTCCCGGTCATCCAGGAACTCCACGTCCAGCACCCGCACATCCAGGTCCACCTGCCGGTTGATCCGCATACTCAGAATGGAAAGGTAGTCCCCCACCCGGTCCAGGTTCCGCTTCCGGTCCGTCACCAAAATCGTTCCCGCCAGGGAGTTCACCGAAACCTTGCCCTGCTCGGAAAGAAGCGTCTTCACCTGCTCCTCCATTTTTTCCCAGACATCCACGTTCCCCTCGCTGTCGATCGAGACAGTACCCGAGGAACCGGATCCGCCACCCCCTCCGCCACCTCCTCCGCCCCCACCGCCGCCTCCGGCGGTGGTGTTGTTGCCGGAGGACAGATCCGTCTCCAGCGTCGTCTTCCCGGAACGTTTCAGCCGCAGGTAATCCACCGTGAAGATTTTCGTCTCCATGCCGCGCACCCGGATCAACCCGCCGTCCGCCTCGGCGTAGGCACCGAGCGATTCCAAAATCGCCTCCATCGCCTTGTCGAGCGTCAGCCCGCGGAAATCCACCGTCACGTTCCCAGTCACTTCGGGATCGGGAACAATGTTCAGCTGGTTCAACCGGGCGAAAAGGGAGAGTGCATCCGCCACCGGGAGGCCCTTGGCCGTGAAGCTATAGGTAGGCTCATCCGCCGTGCCGGTTTGGCCTTGGCCCTGACCCTGCCGGACCATCCGCGCCAGGGTTTCCTTTTTCCGCCCCAGCTCCGGCGCCTCCGGCGTCCCATCGATCATCGCCAGATCCGGTGCCGGGGCTTTCCACTTTCCCGCGCCTAAGGCCTCGTACTTGCCGCGGACAAAGGCAGTCAGCTCGTTCGCCTGCCACAGCGTCAACGGATACACCGTGACCCGGCGCCTGCCGTCGGTTCCCGTGGGGGCAGAGCCGGCGCGGATCTGCACTTTCGCCCAACCGGAATTTTTCCTTCCCCGCCACGCCTCCACCTGGTGGAGGACCTCCGTCTGCACCTCCGCCGGCATCACCAAATCCCACTCGTAGCGGAACTCCGGCCCCGGAATCCCCAAGCGCCCCACCCCGTTGGTGTGGATCGCCCTGGTCTCGGCCGGCAACGGCGCAACCACCGGTTCCCGGGAGGCAACCAGCAGTTTTTTCCACTCGTCATATTCCGGATTTTTCGGATTCACCAACCGGAGTTCCTCCAGCAACTGTTCCTGCCGGGCCTCGTCCCCGGTGGAAAGGGCGTCTTGGTAAAGCTTCCTCAGGTCCTCTTCCAGGATCGCATCCTTGCCGCGCTCCCGCTTCCAGCCGGGATGCTTTGGACCGCTGATCGCCGTTTTGCTGTTGAGATAGTTCGTCCAGGCCGGAATCGTCCGGTCATCCACGTCGGCGCCGTGACTGACAACGCTCAGCCAGAGCAAGACCAAGAGAGCGGCGAATACATTCATCCATTCCAATTTTAGAAATTCGCCCCCCGACCCGGAAGAAACGCCAACCTCTCCTTCGCAGAACCTTGCAGTAACCTGCAAGGAACTTTGAACAACTTCCACCCTGCGGGGGGCCGCGTGGGCTAGGGGGAATTCGCAGGCTTTTTTGGGGTCCCCATCAGCGAATCTATGATTTGCTGGGGAAACCCTTGCAACTACTTGCTAGGATCCATGGATTTTTGCGCCTCCATCAGTTTCTGCAGTTGTGACTCCGCACTGCTTTCAGCCGACTTTGCCATCCCCGGCTTGGGAGCCGCCACCACCGATGCGCCCGGCTTGGCCCGCACCTCCCCCAACCGCACCACCCGCTCTCCTGTCTCATGCCCCAAGGTCACCGCTTCCGGGGTGATTTTCACCACCGTGAACTCCCCCCAACTCTCCCCCTCACGCACCGCCCCGTCCGTCATCACCGCCACCCGCGTCGCTCCGTCCATCCATCCCGCCAACAGGCCA
>Ga0194124_10004349_pt1 | contig 13926 bp, 10 predicted proteins | sample TA2KigCas0mmetaG_FD_148605 | JGI IMG/M metagenome (GOLD analysis project Ga0194124, IMG submission 148605) | Freshwater microbial communities from Lake Tanganyika, Tanzania - TA2015031 Kigoma Deep Cast 0m | ecosystem: Environmental > Aquatic > Freshwater > Lake | place: Tanzania: Lake...
GTGGTTACTGCTGCCCGGAGATCACCGATCCCGAGGGGCCCGAAGCGCGGCTGCTGCAGATCGACGCCGGCCGCCATCCGGTGGTGGAGCAGCTGCTGGTGGCGGAGCCCTTCACCCCGAACGACGCGGTGCTGGGCTCAGACCCCGGCGGCGGCCATCCCGACCTGGTGATCCTCACCGGCCCCAATGCCAGCGGCAAGAGCTGCTACCTGCGCCAGATCGGGCTGCTCCAACTGATGGCCCAGATCGGCAGCTGGATCCCGGCCGCGTCGGCACGGCTGGGCATCGCCGACCGCATCTTCACGCGGGTAGGCGCCGGCGACGATTTGGCGGCCGGCCAGTCCACCTTCATGGTGGAGATGGCCGAAACGGCCAACATCCTGCACCATGCCAGCCGCCGCTCGCTGGTGCTGCTCGATGAGATCGGCCGCGGCACCGCCACCTTCGACGGCCTGGCGATCGCCTGGGCCGTGGCCGAGCATCTGGCGGAAACCATCGGCGCCCGCAGCATTTTCGCCACCCACTACCACGAGCTCAATGCGCTGGCCGAGCTGCTGCCCAACGCCGCCAATGCCCAGGTGCTGGTGGAGGAGACCGGCGACGCCCTGGTGTTTCTGCACCGGGTGGCCCCCGGCGGCGCCAGCCGCAGCTATGGCATTGAGGCGGCGCGTTTGGCCGGTGTGCCGGCAACGGTGGTGCTGCGGGCGCGCCAGGTGCTGGGCCGCATCGAGGCCAACAGCCATGTGAGCGTTCAAGGAGAGGGCGGGGCGCTCGCCGCCTGAAGCGCGCCGTGGCGCAGCAAGGCGTTGCAGGCAGCGGCCACCAGTGCGGCGCCGCCCTTGGAGCCCTCCAGCCGCAGCTGGGCCAGGCCACTCGCAGCCAGCCGGCGTTTGCTCTCGGCCACCCCCACGAACCCCACCGGCATGCCGATCAACAACGCCGGCGCTGGCGCCCCCGCCTCCACGAGATCCAGCAGCCGCTCGAGGGCGGTCGGGGCACTGCCGATCAGCACCACTGGCGCCGGGTCGGCTGTTGCCGCCTGGCCCATGGCCGTTCCCAGTCGACTGGTGAGTTCGGCCCAGGCAGCCTCCACCGCCGCCGCACTGCGGGTGCTGCCGGGCGGAGCGTCGGCCGGTGCCCAGTCGAGCAGGCACCGCACCCGATTACCCAGGGTGCGGCGGGCCATCGGCCCCACGGCGGCCGCGGCCATGGCGGTGTCGCAGAGAATCGGGGCGCCGGCCTGCAGGGCTGCCAGTCCCCGGCTGCAGGCCAGCTGCACCGGCGCAAAACGCAGGTCAGCGGCGATCGCCAGATCACCGCTGCTGTGGATGCAGCGCTCGAGCACCTCTCGCTCCAGCGGCGCCAGGGCTGCCAACTGGGCGCAAAGGGCCGCATCGTTGGCGGCGATGGCCGCCAACTCCGTGCGAATCAGGGTGATGCTGGCCGTAAAGATCGGATGGTCGAGCACTGCCCAGGCCCATACAGTCGCCCAAGAAGCATGACGGCCTCCGGTGCAGGAGCTCAGGGCAGCAGAACAGAGCAGGGCTGACGTCGTGCACAAGCTGGAGCACACGATCGAGCGCAAGCAGGTCCTGAACCACCTGAGAGGACGCGGCAACTAATGCCCATCCATCTGTTCTGGGGTGACGACGAGGCAGCGCGCAACCGGGCGGTGGAGGCGCTGATCGACAAGCAGGTCGACCCGGCCTGGGCCTCGATCAACCTCAGCCGGCTCGATGGCAGCGACCCGTCCCAGGCAGCCCAGGCGCTCGAGGAAGCCCGCACACCACCGTTCGGGGCGGGGGCCCGGGTGGTGGTGGTGCAGCGCAGCCCCTTCTGCAACCAGTGCCCAGCGGAGCTGGCGGCTCAACTCGAAGCCAACCTGGAGCTGATCAGCGGAAACTGCCACCTGCTGCTGATCAACCCCGCCAAACCGGATGCCCGCTTGCGCACCACCAAGGCGCTGCAGCAACGCATCAAAAGCGGTGGCGCCAGCGAGCAGAGCTTTGCCCTGCCCGCCATCTGGGACGGTGCCGGCCAGGTGGAGCTGGTGGTCCGCACCGCCCGGGCGATGGGCCTGCAGCTCGAACCGGCCGCCGCCGAAGCCCTGGCCGTAGCGATCGGCAGCGACAGCGCCCGGCTGGCCAGCGAACTGGAGAAGCTCAGCCCCCTTGCATCCACCCCTGAACCCAGGTCTCAGGCCGCAGGATCCGCGGCAGCAGCGACTGCGATCAGCTGGGCGGCGGTGGAAGCTCTGGTGGGGGGCCGCAGCACCAGCGCCCTGGCGGTGGGAGACGCGCTGCTGGCGGGCCAGGCCGCCGATGCGATCGCCCTGGTGGACGCCCTGCTGGCTGCCAACGAACCGGCGCTGCGCATCGTCGCCTCGCTCACCAGCCAGATCCGCGGCTGGCTTTGGGTGGCACTGCTGGAGCAGGCGGGGGAGCACGACCCGGCGGCGATCGCCAAGGCGGCCGGCATCGGCAACCCGAAGCGGATCTTCGTGATGCGCAAGCAAATTCGCGGCAAGCCACCCCAACGGATGCTTGCTCTGCTGAGTCAGCTGCTGGAGGTGGAGGCTGCGCTAAAGCGCGGGGCCGATCCGCGCGACGCCTTTTGCGACGGCTTCCTGTTTGGCTCCCCTGCTGCGACGACGGTCCCCTGATCATCCCGGCAACGGACGTCGCACCAGGCGCCACAGGGCCAGGGCAGCAGCACGGTTAGAGCACGGTGCTTCTCAAGCACGCTGCCAATGGGTGGTTCGGGCACGCTGGCGATCGATGGACAGGTGTACATCGAGAAGCACACCACGCCAGCAACCCGCACGCCCCGCATCACAACGCCCCCAAACAGCGCCACCTCCAGCGCCACCCACGCTTCAAGCCATCAACACATCACTCGCCAAAACAAGAATCACCAGGACAAGAGTCCCCAAGACAAGACGCGTCAAGACAGCCTCGGGCGACACATGCCGATCCGGGCAAGCGGAACCCCGCTGAAGCGTTGCCGGCTCTCACGGATAATCGTGCCCAGCGGCGCTGACGCCGCTGCCGCATCGCTCCCGCCATGGCCCTGCTGGTTCAGAAATTCGGCGGCACCTCGGTGGCCGATGTGGAACGCATCCAGGCGGTGGCGCGGCGCATCGCCGCCTGCCGCGACGACGGCCATGAACTGGTTGTGGTGGTCTCGGCCATGGGCCACACCACCGACGAGCTCACCGGCCTGGCGAGGGCTCTCAATAGCAATCCGCCCCAGCGCGAGATGGACATGCTGCTGGCCACAGGCGAGCAAGTCTCGATTGCGTTGCTCTCCATGGCCCTGCACGCCCAGGGCGTGCCCGCGGTGTCGATGACCGGCACCCAGGCCGGGATCATCACCGAATCAGCCCATGGCCGGGCGCGAATTCTTGAGGTGCGCAGCGAACGGTTGCGGACCCTGCTCGACGCAGGCCAGGTGGTGGTGGTCGCCGGCTTTCAAGGCACCAGCGGCGGCGGCACCGCCGGTAGCAGTGGCATCCCCGAGATCACGACACTCGGCCGGGGGGGCTCCGACACGTCGGCTGTGGCCCTGGCCGCTGCGCTGGGGGCCGCGGCCTGCGAGATCTACACCGATGTGCCCGGGGTGCTCACCACCGACCCCCGCAAGGTGGCCGATGCCCAGCTGATGGACCAGGTCAGCTGCGACGAAATGCTGGAACTCGCCAGCCTGGGGGCTGCCGTGCTGCACCCGCGGGCTGTCGAAATCGCCCGCAACTACGGCGTGCCGCTGGTGGTGCGCTCGAGCTGGAGCGACGCACCCGGCACCCGGCTCACCAGCGGGCCACCGAAAGCGATCGGCCGCGGCGGCCTGGAGCTGGGCAAGCCGGTGGACGGCGCCGAACTGGCGCTGGAGCAGGCGGTGCTCTCGCTTTCCCATGTGCCCGACCGCCCCGGCATCGCCGCCACCCTGTTTGAAGCCCTGGGCGCCGCCGGCCTCAATGTGGATCTGATCGTGCAGGCCACCCACGAAGGCAGCTCCAACGACATCGCCTTCACCCTGGCGGCCGATCAACTCGACCGGGCCGAACTGGTCTGCCGCGAAGCGCTGCTGGGGCTGGGGGCGGCGCTCGCCAGCGCCAGCAACAGCAAGGGTGCCCGGCTGAGCAGCGATGCAGGCCTGGCCAAGCTGAGCATCTCGGGCGCCGGCATCATGGGACGCCCCGGGGTGGCAGCCAGGCTATTCGACACCCTCGCCCGCTCCAGCATCAACCTGCGCCTGATCGCCACCAGCGAAGTCAAGGTGAGCTGCCTGGTGGCGGGCCACCAGGGCGCCAAGGCACTGCGCGCCACGGCCGAAGCCTTTGAACTGCACGAGGCTCAGCTGCAGCACGATCCCGAGCCCTGTCATCTGGGTGATCCGGCCGTGCGCGGCGTGGCCCTCGATCTGGGTCAGGCCCAGGTGGCTGTGCGCCGGGTGCCCGACCGCCCCGGCACCGCCGCCGCCGTGTGCCGCTGCCTGGCCGATGCGGGCATCAGCCTTGACGCGATCGTGCAATCAGAGCGCACCCACGGTGAGGGCGATGCCCGCAGCCGCGACATGAGCTTCACGCTCAAGCGCGACGATCTGCTGCGGGCCGAGCAGGCGCTGCAGGTGTTGCTGAAGCAATGGCCCGGATCCCACTTTGAGCAGGGGCCCGCCATCGCCCGGGTGAGTGCCGTGGGGGCCGGCATGCCCTGCACCCCCGGCACGGCGGCCCGCATGTTCCGCTCCCTGGCCGACGCGGGCATCAACATCGAACTGATCGCCACCAGCGAGATCCGCACCAGTTGCGTGGTCTCCGAAGCCGACGGCGTGCGCGCCCTGCAACAGGTGCACAGCGCCTTTGAACTGGGGGGTGATGTCAGCCACCAGGCTCAGGGAACCGAAGCACCCGCTTAGGGGGAAGCACCCCCGAGGGGGCTGGTCTCACCAGAGCATTCAGCGACGCGTCAGGCCTTGCCCACCAGCTGCTGGCGCAGGGTCTTGATGCGATCGCGCAAATTTGCAGCCTCCTCGAACTCCAGGTTCTTGGCGGCGGTCTTCATCTTGTCTTCGAGCTGCTGAATCAGCTCCGGCAGCGAGTCGAGCGGCACGTCGTGGTGCACCGCCTGCTCCACCGCTGCTTCCAACTGCTCGTCATTGAGCCGGCGTGACACCTCCAGAAACGCCAGAATCGAATTGCCGGCTCGCTTGCCGGCCGGTGTGGGCGTGATCCCATTGGCGATGTTGTAGGCCTGCTGGATGGCACGGCGGCGCTCGGTCTCGTTGATCGCCTTCTCCATGCTCTCGGTGAGGTTGTCGGCGTAGAGCAGGGCCACCCCCTCGATGTGGCGGGCGGCGCGGCCGATGGTCTGGATCAACGAGCGCTCAGCCCGCAGGAAGCCCTCCTTGTCGGCATCGAGGATCGCCACCAGCGACACCTCGGGCAGGTCGAGGCCCTCGCGCAGCAGGTTGACCCCCACCAGCGCGTCGTACTCGCCGTTGCGCAGGTCCTGGATGATCTCGATGCGCTCGATCGAGTGGATCTCCGGGGGCAGGTAGCGCACCCGCACCCCGTGCTCGGCCAGGTAGTCGGTCAGGTCCTCGGCCATGCGCTTGGTGAGGGTGGTCACCAGCACCCGCTCCTGCTTGGCTGCGCGCAGGCGGATCTCGCCCAGCAGGTCGTCGACCTGGCCATCGGTGGGGCGCACCTCGACGATCGGATCGAGCACGCCGGTGGGGCGAATCACCTGCTCGACGATCTGGCTCTTGCTCTGCTCGAGCTCCCAGTTGCCGGGCGTCGCGCTCACAAAGATCGTCTGGCGCGCCTTCTGCCAGAACTCCTCGCCCTTGAGCGGCCGGTTGTCGGCGGCTGAGGGCAGGCGGAAGCCGTGCTCGATCAGCACCTGCTTGCGCGACTGGTCGCCGTTGTACATGGCCTGCAACTGGCTGCAGGTGACGTGGCTCTCGTCCACCACCAGCAACCAGTCGTCGGGGAAGTAGTCGATCAGGCACTCGGGCGGTGTGCCGGCGGCGCGGCCGGCCAGGTGGCGGGCGTAGTTCTCGACGCCGTTGCAGTAGCCCACCTGCTCAAGCATCTCGAGATCGTAGGTAGTGCGCTGCTCCAGCCGCTGGGCTTCCAGCAGGCGCCCCTGGCTGTTAAGCACCTCCAGCCGCTCGCGCAGTTCCTCGCGGATCGCCTTGATCGCCTCCGCCAGCCGCTCCTTGGGCGTCACGAAATGCTTGGCCGGGTAGATGTTGATCGCGTCGAGGGTCTGCAGGATCTCGCCGGTGGTGGGGTCGACGTAGCGGATCGCCTCCACCTCATCGCCAAACAGCTCGATGCGCACCAACCGGTCTTCGTAGGCCGGACCGATCTCGAGCACATCGCCGCGCACGCGGAAGCGCCCCCGCGAGATCTCCAGGTCGTTGCGGGAGTACTGGTTGTTGACCAGTTCGCGGAGCGAGCCGCGCAGGTTGAGCGTGTCGCCCACCTGGAACCTGACCGCCGCCTTGAGGTATTCGCTGGGGATGCCCAGGCCGTAGATGCAGCTGATCGAGGCGACGACGATCACATCGCGGCGCTCGAACAGCGACCGCGTGGCCGAGTGCCGCAGCATGTCGATCTCCTCGTTGATCGACGCGGTCTTGGCGATGTACGTGTCGGAGACCGGCACGTAGGCCTCAGGCTGGTAGTAGTCGTAGTACGAAATGAAGTACTCGACGGCGTTGTTCGGAAAGAACTCCCGCAGCTCGTTGCAGAGCTGGGCTGCCAGGGTCTTGTTGTGGGCCAGCACCAGGGCCGGGCGGCCGGTGCGGGCGATCACATTGGCAATCGTGAACGTCTTGCCGGTGCCGGTGGCCCCCAGCAAGGTCTGGTAGCGCTCGCCTCCGTCAACACCGGCCACCAGGCCCTTGATGGCCTCGGGCTGGTCACCCTTGGGTTTGTAGGGGGCCTGCAGCTGATAGTGCATCGGGCCATTCTCTCGTGAACAGACGAGCCGCCGTGGTCAGGGAAGACCGACTGACGCTCTGCCGGGATACACGCTTCAGACAGCCGCCTTGACGCCGCTGCCCAGGGCTTCGCGCAGGCTGCGCACCACAGCCACCATCGCCAGCTCGTCGCTGAGCTTGTTGATGGCCGAACCCACGCCCACACCGCTGGCACCGGCGGCGATCGCCAGCGGCAGGGTCACGGCCGACAGGCCCGAGGCGCAGAGCACGGGCACCACGGTGTCGGCAGCGGCGAGGGCGCGGCTGATGCCATGGGCGGCCGCCAGGGTGGGCGCAGCCTTCTCGATCAAGCCCAGACTGCCGGCGCTGAAGGGCCTGGCACTGGTGCCGCCTTCGGTCTGGATCAGGTCAGCTCCGGCGGCCACCAGATCCACCGCCAGCTGCTCCTGCTGATCCAGGGGCAACACGTGGGGCACGGTGACGCTCAGCACCGCCTCGGGCAACAGGGCACGGGTGCGGCGGGTGAGCGCAAGCACCTCGTCAGCACCAAAGACGATGCCCTGGGGGTAGAAGCTGTCGAAATTGCCGATCTCCACCAGGGTGGCGCCGGCGGCCACGGCGGCGGGGAACAGCTCGGGATCCACAGCGCTGACACACACAGGCAGGCCGGGCGCCACCTCGCGCACCAGCGCCACCAGGGCCGGATCACAGGCCACATCGATCAGGTCGGCACCACCAGCGGCGGCGGCACGGGCAACCCGCGCCACACTGGAGGAGTCAAAGTTGTTGAGACCGGCGATCACCTTGAGAGCGCCCCGCCCGACCAGGGCGGTCTCGAGGGCAACGGGCAGGCCTGACAGACGCGACATGAACCAGGGCGATCAAGGTGAATTGATTCTCCCACCCCAGCTCCACAATGGTGCTTCCCAGCTGGCGGAGCTGGAGCGGGCCTGGAGCCGGGAGCATCTGCGCCTGCATCGCCATCTGCGGCGCCAGCCCGCGCTGCTGCCGCAGGGCGAAACCCTGCTGCTGGCGGTGTCGGGTGGCCAGGACTCGATGGCGCTGCTTGGGTTGCTGCTGGGACTGCGGCGGCTGCATGGCTGGCGCCTGCTGCTCTGGCACGGCGACCACGGCTGGCGCCAGGACTCCAGGCGCCAGGCCGAGGGCCTGGAGGCCTGGTGCCAAGGCCAGCACCTGAGCCTGCGGCGCGATCACTGGGGTGCCTCAGCAGCAGAGCCAGCAGCCAGCAGCGCCAGGGGCAATGAGGCCCTGGCACGCCAATGGCGGTACGCCAGGCTCGAGCACCATGCCATCGCCGCGGCCAGCATCCGGGTGGTCACCGGCCACACCGCCAGCGACCGGGCCGAAACCCTGCTGCTGCATCTGGCCCGCGGCAGCCACCGCCGCGGGCTGGGCAGCCTGCGCTCCTTGCGACCGCTGCATGACAGCCAGGGGCACGGCATCTTGCTGGGCCGTCCACTGCTGATCTTCAGCCGCGACGACACGGATCGGATCTGCCGCAACCTGGGGCTGCCGGTCTGGCACGACAGCAGCAATGACGACCGTCGGTTCAGCCGCAACCGCATCCGCAGCGAGGTGTTGCCCGTGTTGGAGCAGCTGCACCCTGGCGCCACCAGGCGCCTGAGCGGTACGGCCGAGCGGCTGCAGCAGGAGCAGGACCAGGCCGGCGAATGGGTGCAGGTGGCCCTGCAATGGCTCGGCGGCGATAACGAGCAGCCGGTGCAGCAGCTTGACCGCGACAGACTGACGGGACTTCAACCGGCCAACCAGGCTGCCGTGCTGGCGCTGTGGCTTCAGCAGCATGGGATCACCCTTGGCCATGCCGATCAGATCAGCCAGCTGCTGAGCCGGCTGCAGCGGGGCCTGCCCCCAGGCCAGGTGGACCTCGCCGCTGGCTGGCAGCTGCGCTGGAACCGTTCCAGACTGGAACTGTTGTCAGCAACCAGCCCGGGCCCATGAGCGACGGCCAGCAGGAGCGCTACGCCACCATCGAGCGGCAGTACAGCCAGGGGCAATGGCAGGAGGTGCTGAGCAGCAGCACTGCGCTGTTGGCCGAACTGCCTGAGCAGCCGGGCGATCCGCTGCGCACGCGTGTGATCCTGCTGCAGGGCCACACCCTGCTTTATGGCCTCGGTCAGATCGCTGAGGCGGCGGCGATCTACCGCCAGGTGCTCGACAGCCAACCGGAACCAGTGCTGCAGAGCATCTCTCAACAGGAGCTGGAACGCTGCCTGGGATCCATGGCAGCCGCTGTCGATGCGCCCAGTCCAGTAAGCAAGGCGACAGACCAGCCCGATGCAGGATCGGCGTTTCCTTTTGCGGCCCAGGCAGTGGGCAGCGCACCAGCGGGGCAGCCGGTTTCAGCCATGCCCTGGCTGGACGCACTTGGCGGGGTGGACCCAGCTGCCACCCTGGCCCCTCCAGGGGATGCCGCCCAGCCGCCCTTGCTCACCTCGGCCGCGGTGGGCACTGAAACCAAGACAGCCAGCACGCCCGAACAGCCGCCGCAGCCCGAACCACCTGCCCAGGCCCTGGAACCAGAGAGCCAGGAGATCGCGGTTGCGCCAGCCGCCAGCGCCGATGTGATCGCTGCCGATGTGATCGAGGAACCCGAGCAGATCGAAGTTCAGCAGGCCGATCCCGGGCGCGCCGAAGTGGTCGATCTGGCCCCGGCAGCCGAGCCGGCCATGACCCCAGCTGCGGCGGCGCTGGAGGCCGTCGAGGCGAGCAGTGAGCCTGTCAAACCCCGCTGGAGCCCCGCCGAGGAGGCGGAGCTGGCGCGGGGGCTGCTGACGGTGGCGCTGCGCTGATCAGCCGGCCGCCGCTGAGCGGCGGCGGCGGGTGCGACCGGCCAGTTCAGGCTCCGCTGCCGCCGCGCGAACGGGGGCCGGGGTGCGGGCCGCAGCAGCTGCGGCAGCTGGCGCAGGCTGTTGCTGCTGTTGCTGCGGACGCGGTGCATCACGGCGTCCGTTGCGGGGCGCAGGCCGGCTGTCCGGCTCGGCGTCGGCACGGCCCTTGTAGGCCGGGGAGCCGGCCGGAGCCGGCTGCACCAGGCAGATGATCAGCGGCTCCACCTGCAACTCGCGGCGCAGGCGGCGCTGCAAGCCCAGCTCCACTTCGCGCTGCACACCAACCCAGTCGACTTCCGGGGCCTTGCCACCGGTGTTGCGGCTGAGCTGGTTCCAGCGGTTCTCCAGCACCCAGGTGATCTCGCGCTCGGCCCACAGCGACAGCTTGCGCGGGTCAGCCGTGGTGACCACGCCGCGCAGGTTGACCCGCGGCGGCGCCGCCATCACGCCGTCTGTGCTGATCACCGCCAACAGGGTGATGACGCCGTCTTCGGCCAGCTGCTGACGCTCCTTGAGCACGCGGGCATCGACGATGCCGTTGCGGGAGGCATCAAGCAGTTCGATGCCGGCCTTGACCGGATCACCCTTTTTGATCGAATCAGGGGTCAGCTCGACCACATCCCCGTTGTCGATGATCAGGATGTTGTCGGCGGGCACACCCATCGACTGGGCGGTCCTGCTGTGGCACACGAGCATGCGGTGTTCGCCGTGCACGGGCACGAAGTACTTCGGCTTGGTGAGCGCCAGCATCAGTTTCTGGTCTTCCTGGAAGCCGTGACCCGACACGTGAATGCCTTCGCCCTTGCCGTAGATGACCTTGGCGCCGAGCATCATCAGGCGATCCACGGTGTTGACCACGGAAATGGTGTTTCCGGGGATTGGGCTGGCCGAAAAGATGATCGTGTCGGAGGGCTTGACTTGCACCTGCGGATGCTCGCCGCGGGAAATGCGACTCAGAGCCGCCAGCGGCTCGCCCTGGCTCCCCGTCATCAACAGCAAGGTTTCGCGATCCGGCAGATCGCGGATCTGCTTGATCGGCACAAACAGATCGTCGGGAGCGCGCATGTAACCGAGTTCGCGCGCCTTAGCGATCACATTGAGCATCGAGCGGCCCAACAGCGACACCTTGCGACCGTTCTTGAGCGCCAGCTCGAGAATCATCGCGACGCGGTGAATCGAGCTGGCAAAGGTGGTGATGATCACCCGACCTTCGGCCTGGGCGATGTGGCGATCAAGGCAGGGGAACACCGAACGCTCCGGCGGGCAGAAGCCCGGCACCTCGGCATTGGTGGAATCGCTGAACAGGCAGAGAACACCCTGTTCGCCATGGTGTGCCAGGCGCGCCATGTCGAAATGTTCGCCGTCGACAGGGGTGTGATCAAACTTGAAATCACCGGTGAAGATGATCGTGCCCACCGGGGTGGTGATCGCCAGCGAGAAGCTGTCGGCCATCGAGTGGGTGTTGCGGATGAACTCCACCGAAAAATGCTGACCGACCTTGACCACATCTCGTGGGGCCACGGTCTGCAGCACGGTGCGATCCATCACACCGGCTTCTTCCATTTTTCCGGTGAGCATCGCCAGCGCCAGGCGCGGACCGTAGATCACAGGAATGTTGAAATTCTTGAGGTGGTGTGAAATGCCACCGATGTGATCTTCGTGACCGTGGGTCACGATCATGCCGCGAATGCGCTTCTGGTTTTCCTTCAGATAGCTGGTATCCGGCATGACGACGTTGACCCCATGCATGCCATCGCTGGGGAAGGCCAGTCCGGCATCGACCAGCATCAAGTCGTCGCCGTATTCAAAAACGCAGGTGTTCTTGCCGATTTCGTGCAGACCACCCAGGGGAATCACCCGCAGAGCCGGCTGCCCGGATTTGCCGTTGGCGCCATTGCTGGACGCACCATTGCCGTTGGAACCGTTGGTATTGCTGCCGTTAAAACTTGTCATGAAGAATGGGGAAAGAATTGAATCAAACGGGCATCAACCATGTGATGCAATCAGCCGTGGCGTCAGGTGGGACGCAGGGCGGCCAGGATTTCAGACAGTTGTTGTTTCACGAGATCGGAAGCAGGAAGAAGGGGAAGACGGGGAGCGCCCACCGGCCAGCCAGCGAGTTCAAGGGCTGCTTTCACCGGAATGGGATTGGTGCTGGCAAACAGGGCCTTGCAGAGCGGCAACAGCTGTTCGTGCACAGCAAGGGCTGCGCGGAGGTCACCCTCCAGAAAGGAGCGGATCATGGCGCTGATCTGCGGACCGGCGAGATGGCTGGCCACACTGACCACGCCCACGGCACCAACCGCCAGCATCGGCAGGGTGAGGGCGTCATCACCGCTGTAAATGGCGAGGCGATCATCGCAGAGCTGGCGCAGGGCGCTCACCTCTTCGGTGGTGCCGCTGGCGGCCTTGAAACTGACGATGTTGGGGCAGCACTCAAGAAGGCGAGCCGTGGTCTCGGGCGCCAGGCTGCAGGCGGTGCGGCCGGGGATGTTGTAGAGCATCAGCGGCAGCTCCGGTGCTGCCGCGGCCACCGCCTGGAAATGGGCTTCCAGGCCCTCCTGGGGAGGCTTGTTGTAATAGGGCACAACCACCAGGGCAGCGTCGACGCCCAGGGCCGCTGCGTCGCGGGTGGCTTCAACGGCTTCGGCGGTGCAGTTGCTGCCACTGCCGGCCAGGATGCGGGCCCGACCGGCCACGGCGCCCTGCACAGCAGCGATGAGGCGATGCTGCTCGGCCCAGCTGAGGGTGGGCGACTCGCCGGTGGTGCCGCAGATCACCAGACCATCGGAGCCCTGCTGCACCAGGTGGTCAGCGAGGCGAGCAGCGAGCTCATGATCCACCGACCCATCAGGCCTAAACGGGGTGACCATGGCGGTCACCACCCGGCCGAAGGGGGCGTTGCACCAGGGCTGCTGGGCGGTGGCGCTCAAACGGCACCTCCAGCGCGGGCAGGATCAAGCAGCAGTTCGGCGATCTGAATCGCATTCAGGGCGGCGCCCTTGCGGATCTGATCCCCGCAGAGCCACAGCTCCAGCGCATGGGGATCGCTGAGATCCTGACGAATCCGCCCCACCGCCACCGGATCACGGCCGGTCACATCGGTGGGCATCGGGAAGCGGTTGGCCTCGAAATCCTCGAGCAGCTCCACCCCAGGTGCCGCAGCGAGCAGCGCCCGGGCCTCGGCCACCGGAAACGGCTCCTGAAACTCAATGTTGACCGCCTCGGAGTGGGCCCGCAGCACGGGCACCCGCACGCAGGTGGCACTGAGCCGCAGCTCAGGAATGGCCATGATCTTGCGGGTTTCGTTGACCATTTTGAGCTCCTCCTCGCAATAGCCATTGGCCTGCAGCGGCGAGTTGTGCAGGAACAGGTTGAAGGCCAGTGAATGGGGCAACACGGTGCTGACCGGCTCACCGCCATCGAGCACCGTGCGGCTGAGGCTGCGCAGCTCCTCCATGGCGCGCGCACCGGCACCGCTAGCGCTCTGATAGGTGCTCACCACCACCCGCTTGATCGGCCGGCGGCCATGCAGAGGCGCGAGGGCCAGGGTCAGCAGGATCGTGGTGCAGTTGGGATTGGCGATGATCCCGGAGTGCGCAAAGGCTGCCTCCGGATTCACCTCCGGAACCACCAAGGGAACCTGAGGATCGAGGCGAAACGCGCTGGAGTTGTCGATCACCACCGCACCGGCCGCGGCAGCCAGGGGAGCCCACTGCTTGGACATGGAGCCACCGGCTGAAGCCAGCACCAGATCAACGCCGGCGAAAGCCTCGCCACTCACCGGGCGAATGGTCAGCGGCTCCCCGTTCCACGACAGGGTTTGACCAGCGGAACGCGGCGAAGCCAGGGGGATGAGCCGGCCCACGGGGAAGCGGCGCTCGTTGAGCAGTTGCAGCAACTCCTGGCCCACGGCACCGGTGGCCCCGAGGATGGCCACGGTCAACGGGCGTTGCGGCAGGGTCTGCGGCTGAGGCTGGGTAGCGGTCTGAGCGACGGTCAAGAGTCGTGTAAACGGTTCTGGGAGGTCTGGGAGCTGATCGTCCGGAAGTGCTCGTGAAGGCGAGGGGCGCTTAGGCCACGCAACCGGAGCTGATCAGCGGATGGG
>Ga0194124_10004354_pt1 | contig 13911 bp, 8 predicted proteins | sample TA2KigCas0mmetaG_FD_148605 | JGI IMG/M metagenome (GOLD analysis project Ga0194124, IMG submission 148605) | Freshwater microbial communities from Lake Tanganyika, Tanzania - TA2015031 Kigoma Deep Cast 0m | ecosystem: Environmental > Aquatic > Freshwater > Lake | place: Tanzania: Lake Tanganyika...
AGATGGAAAAGAACACGGACATGGAACTTATACTTATGCGAATGGAGAAAAGTACGTAGGTGAATTTAAAGATGGTAAAAAAATAAAGAACTTGAAAATTAATTAAAAAATAAGAAAAATACCTTAAGACTAGTTGAGATTAATCAGATAGCAAAAGTACCAGCATACCACGGAGTAATAAAAGATATGAAAAAAAATGCCTTAAAACACTATCCAAATAAACTTACGAAAACAATAAAAGGTCAATGTCAATTTATTTAAAATTTTTAATTAAAAAGTTTGAAATTTATTTTTAGGAGTTGATTTAAGTGAGTAGAATTTTTATTATGATTATATTCTTATGTTTTTTTCAAAATTCAGCTTTAACTAATGCACCTTTTGATAAAAAAAATATTAAATTCATATATCAATTAAAAGATAAGAAAATTTATGTAGTCGAAACAGAAACATTAGACTTGATCTACGAATTTAATGAAAAAAATAAAAGATATAATAAAATTAACAAAATTTATAATTTTGTTGGTTTTGCTGAAAAATGTAGAGTTGTTACTATTGATAAAGAATTAACAGACGTTTTTGCAGGAACATTAAGGTTGTATTATTTAGATACTGGAGGGTACGAGTCCGAATTATTGCTGTTTAAAATAAATCAAAAAAAACTTACACAAGATAATAGTATAGGCGCTTTTAGCTCAGTAAATGAATTTAAGCAGCAATGTAAATTATATAAATCACTTCGATAATTTAATTTAAATTACTTAAAAGAAGTTGTTCGTGAGATAACTTGCTTGTGTTCTGATTTTTTAGGTATTTTATCATTTCCTCACCGATTGCTTCTATGACTTTAACCGGAACACTATTTCCAAATTGTTTGTAAGCTTGGTTACAACTTACAGGAATTTTAAAGTTTTCTGGAAAACCCTGAAGTCTTGCACATTCTCTTTCTGTTAGCTTCCTAGGATTTTTATCTTTACCTCGACTTATTAAAACTTCACTTCCATCCTTATAATATCTTGCAGATATCGTGTTAGTATAATTGCTATTTTTATCGAAAAGCCCATATCCGAATCCATTTCCTTTAATTTTATGTTCTTTTTTTCTTCTCTGATGTCCTCGCCATAGCTTTGAGGATATGGTGTATTTTTTTGAAACTCGTTTTTCTAAAACTGATCCTAAAAAAGTTTGAATTTTTAAAGGTCTTGGGTATTCAAAATCGCCATTATCTTTTAAAAAACCTACAATATAAATTCTTTCTCTATTCTGAGGTAAACCAAAATCTCTAGCATTTAAAATTTTTGGTTCAGGTACATAGTAGTCTTTTCTTAAAACACTAAGAATTGTTTTTAAAGTTTTACCTCCATTATGACCTTTAAGGTGTTTAACATTCTCTAACAGAAATGAATTTGGCTTTTTTATTTTTAAAATTTTTTCAATCCAAAAGAATAAAGTTCCTCTAGTATCATCAAATCCTTTTTTCAAACCAGCTTGGGAAAATGGCTGACACGGAAAACCGGCTAATAGAATATCAAAATTGGGAATTATTTTTCTTATATTTTTTTCGTTTTTTAAGTTAGAAATGTCTCCGTAAAAATTTGTTTTTCCAAAATTTGTAATATACGTTTGAATAGCATATTTATCTATTTCGCTCGAAAAAACACATTTAGACGTATCTCCGTTTTTACAAATGGCATTTTGAATTCCCAGACGAAGTCCACCAATACCTGCAAAAAGATCAATAATTTTGAAGTCCATTTTGAATGATTCTTTTATACATGATTTTAATTATATTATATTTTTGTAATTTTATCTTTAAAATAGAAACTAAAATGTCTACTAAAGCTGATGAGATATTAAAAAGAGTTTTAACAAGACTGAATATTCAAGATAAGTCAAACGAGGAAAAATTAAATAATATTTATAAAATATTTCCTGAATTAGATAAATTGAATCAGGAGGTAAAATTTTCTGTTTCTACCACTGGTACTATTACAGAAAGAATTTGTGGCTGGGCTTTGGATACGGCTTTGCCAAATGGTTATTATAGACTAACTGGAAATAGTGATAAGTGGTTAGGCGATTATGTAATTTTAGGAGTGCCATTTAATGTTGTTATTTCTGTAAAAAGCTACAAAGTGAAAGAAAGATTGCTTGTCAGTGGTTCTGGAAGTTTGTTGGTGCCAACTATTGGCTGGGGTTTCATGAATGATCCAAAAGAATTCAAATATGAGCGTTTACAAAGTTATTTGTATAGAGGTTTTATTGCAATTTATATGCCAAATTTCACTTTAAAGAATGTAGAAAAAAATTCTTTAGCGCTTTTAAATGTTCATAAAAATAAATTTTTAAGACCAATTGAAAATTTAGTAAATGATATAAAGAAATCTCAGGAAAAAAAAATCTTTGGTCAATCAGTAATGTATGCGGTAAATCCTAGAAAATTTTAGAGTAGAGTTAAATGAATACTAATGCATATTCAATTCTAAATTTATTATCAAAAGAATTAAATTGGATAGATAAAACTGCATATTCAAAATTTAATAATCAATCTGATTTTTCATCTCCATTACAGTTAATTAAGTTTTTATTAAATATTTTAAGTGCCTCTAACAAAGATGATTTAAGTTTTGTATTACCTAGTAAAAAAAATCTATGCTACATTTCGACTATTTATTTAGCATTAGAAAAAATTAGAAAAAATTATTCAGAATTTCTAAGTGATTTTGAAAAATTTTTAATTCCAGGTCAAAATATTCAATATTGTTTAGATAATGAACAAAAAGGAAAAATCTATAAATATATTGGTAAAAAAAATGGTAACAAAGATATTAGCATAATTGAAACGTTACCTTACGGAAATAGTGCTCCGTGTAGAATTGAAAAAAAAATTACAAACCTTTTACAATTTTACCCTACTAAAAAAACAAGACCTATCGGAACTACTCCACCAAGGGATTATTTTCCACCATCAAGCAACATAGATAATATTCTTAATATCAAATCTTTTAATAATCCTATGATTTTAAGAAATTTTATAATTTTGCTTACCGTTCAAAAAAATTTTCTCAATTTTTTAGAAACACAGAAAATTAATAATATTAAATTGAAAGACTTTATTACGGTTGGTCAAATTAATGAAAGTGGAGATCTTGATGATTTTGAAAATTTAAAAATTATTAATCCCATAAATGATACTGAAATGTTTACAATTGAACCGCTAATTATTTATTGTCATAGTATTCATTCGCTTTATGAGTTTTTTAAGAAGAATAAAAATGAAAAAATTGTTATTACAGACGAAATTTCTAGAATAAATAATATTACCCTTATAAAACAAATTAGGGAAATTAATAAAAATATAAAATTCTTTAATTTTAGTAGTTATCGCGATTTCGAATCTTTAAATGAGTACCAAGAAAAAATTAATAACGTAGGACAAAATTTAATTTGGAAATTTGAAAAATCAGAATTAAAAGATTGGCTTCAAATCGATACTAATAGTTGTAAAGATTTAAATAACTATAATTCTTTAGATAGTAATTCAAAAATAAAAAAATATTTTTTAAATTACATAAAGAAGGAGGTTAAATTTTTTGATTTTCCCGAAAACATTTTTGATAAAATTAATAGAAAATTAGAAGAGCTAAAAAAAATTACTAAAGTATCTCAAAATATAGAGGATTTAAATCAAATAAGTATCAAACACATATATCTAAAGATGAGAATGCAAGATTATATTTTTGGGTTTGATGATGAGATTAAAACTCGTTTTAATTTAGATTTAAAATCTTTAGTAGATTACAGAAATGATAGAAAAAATTTTTTAACAAATCAGGAGATTGATACTTTAATTAAAATAGAGGAACTCTTTAGACAAATTGATTTAAATGATGATAGTTTTTTTAAGGATAGAATAAAATTATTAAGAGATTTCATAGAAAGCTCAAAAGATATTTACAATAAGTCGAGCACAACATTTATTGTTGATAATCCTAGAATAGCTAATTATTACAAAACTAATATTTTAAAAAATTTTGGATTAGAATTTGATATTAATTCAACATATAGGCCAAAGCATTATTATGAATTTGCTATCGTTTTATCAGAACTTTCTGAGAAAAAAATTTCAACAATCTTGAATGAAAGTTATTATAATAATATTATATTTTTTTCTGGTCCAACATTTAAGCAAACAATAAAGCGCATAGAAAGTCTTGATTTTACAAAATGGAAAAAATTTTTATTAGACAAAAACTTAAAAGCTGAGCTAACAAAAATTAAAAATATAAATCCTCAATATTTTAATTATAATGAGCATCAAAGATACTCTGATTTAGTTTACAGCAATGATGATCCAATTTTCATCGAAAAGAATTTTGATATTAGTAAAATACTAGATAATCAGGACACAGATGATGAAAAAATCGACGCAAATTTTGTTGAGTTTTATGGAGATTGTTATTGTTTCTTTTACAAAAACTCCAAAATCAAAGTTCTGAACAACATTTTTTTCAATACAAGTAAAAGTAATCAAACAATTATAGAAAAAGATATTAAAGATTTATTAGTCGATGATTATATTTTGATAAGGGACTCAGCTGATAGAGATGTAATTGAAAGTGAGGCTAAATTAATTTCAAAGGATAATTACGATTATATAAACAAAATGTCATCAAGATGGTTAGATTTAATTTGGAAATATTTGGAATTATCTGGCCATAATGCAAAAAGAAATAAATTAGAGTATGTAAAAATTCTTCGTAAAAATAAGTATAATAAATCCGATGCTACAATTAGATACTTATTAGGAAATCTTATTATTTGTCCAGATGAAATTGAAGATCTAGAAATTTTAATGAATAGTCTTAATGAATATATTGGAAATATAGTTATAGAAAAAAATGAAATTAAAAAAATTTATCAAGCTGCATATAATAAAAAAACATTGCACAGACTTTCTGGAAAAAATATATCCAAAAAAATTGCAAGTAGTTTGACTTCACAAGAGATTAATATTGATAGAGATCCAATGAGAGTTGATTATAATCCAGATGGCAGTATTACGCTTAACTCTGGTACGTCAGATTATCCAGAAGCATGGATAGTTCAGATAAAAAGGGTCGATTATAAAGATCATAAAGTATCTAAAATTAATAATAATAGATTAAAATGGTTTTAAAAAATGAAGCTTATTCCAAACTATATAAACGAAACAGCTCCAAATGGAGAAAAGAGAGTATTTTATTTATTAAAAGATTTAACACAAGATAAGAAGTACATAGACTGGGTTGTATTTCATTCCTTAAACTATCCCGTGGTGGTTCAGAAAAGAGACAGAGTTAGCTATAAATATTTTGGAGAAACAGATTTTTTACTATTTATTCCAAATAAGGGGTTAATTAATATTGAGATTAAAGGAGGTCGAATTTTTACAAAAGATGGAAACTGGTTCACTGAAAATAGATTCGGAATAAATAGATTAAAAAAAAGTCCGTTTGTTCAAGCAACAGACTCTATGAAAAACATACAAAGGTACCTTTCCTCCATAGATATAAAAATACCCCAAGCATTTTTGGTCGTTTTTCCAGATTGCGATTTTCATCAAGACTCAATTGAATGGTCAGAGGATAACTTGTGTAGTGGCGAATTAGATCAATTATTAATAAAAAAAATATCTATTTTAGAAAAAAATTATTTAATCCAAAGTTCTGAACAATTTTTTCCAGATAAAAATGTACAAAATACATTAAAAAAAATATTTAGATCTAATTTTGAAAGTTTTCAATCTTTTCATTCTTTATTAAGTCAAAGCACATACGAAATTAACAAATTTACAAAGGAACAAATTGATATTTTAGACCAAATCGAAACTAATAGAATGCTTATTACTGGAAGCCAAGGAACTGGAAAAACTGCAGTTGCAATTGAAATTGCAAAAAGAAAAATATCAGAGGGCTTAAAAGTATTATTCTTAAATTCAAATAGATTGGCATGCGAAAATATAAGATATGAACTTGGAAAAACAATTGATTATAATAAGCATCATATTAGTATTCAAACATATACAGGTTTGATTAGTGGGACAGCGAGTAAAGTATTTCCGCAATCGGACAAATCAGAACAAGATTTTTTATATAAAATTGCACCTCAAAGTGATTTTTATGGAAAAAATAATAATTTAACAGATCATTATTTAAATAAAATTTTAGAAACTAAATCATTTACTCAATACGACTGTGTAATTTTAGATGAGGTACAAAATTATTATTATTATGATAATTTCTATAATCTTATAGATTGCCTTTTGAAAGATGGATTAAAAAATGGATCTTGGTATTTTTTTGGAGATTTTGAATTTCAAAAACTCTTTACACTACATGAAAATTTGGAGGACTTGGACTTGAAACACCCAATAAATAATCTAAAAAATTATAAAGGTTTTACTACGCAGCGGCTATACGATAATGTTAGAAATGCTACCGAAATTTGTGTTCAAGCACCAATTATTTCAAATGTAACTGACATACTTCCATACCGTATAGGAAATAAATCCGGTGAGATTGCACATTATTTTGCAGAAAATAAAAATCAAAAAATTAAGATATTACAGAATATAATTGAAAAACTTCATAAAAATAAAATAAATGGAAATGATATTACTGTGTTATCCCCATTTAGACTTGAAAATGAAGAAAATTTATTAAAGCACTGCGAAATATCGAAATATTATAAAATAATTAATTTAAATAAGGTTAATTTTTTTGGTCAGGAAATTATTCAGAATAAAAATAACAAAAATTTTTTATATTTTTCAACAATCCAATATTTTCAAGGTATGGAGAATAAAATTATTATTCTAACAGATCCCATGACTACTCCACTAGGGAATTCAGAGATCAGAGATCGCATTATGAAAAAAGAAAAACTTGAAAAAATATATCCAGAAAGCTTTTTAACTTTTAACGCAATGGGAAGGGCAAATTCAATTTTATATATAATTTGGGATAAATATTTTGAGCCTTATGTTTTAGAAAAAAAAGCAAAATCAGTTTCTTTAATAACATGATATATAAAAAGTTTCACAATCAAAAAGAATGTAGAGACTTTATTTTTGAGGAACTTCAAAGGGAACTGATCGGCCCATATGAAAACGTATTTCATCCTCCAGGAAAGGATTGGAATAATCGAACACCCTCTGCTAGCATAAATTACAAAGATGAAGACCAGCACAGGCAAGAGGTCTTATCCCAATCACCAAAGTTTAATTACATTGCTGGTGTTTTATATCCTAAAAAAAGTAAGAAAGACGAAATAGTAGATGAAAATGAAAATGTAGAGGAAGAACAAGATGATACTAATCAAAATGATCGTTTGGACACAAACAAATCAAGTGTCAGCGCAGAAAATGAAGATGATGATGAACAAACATCTGATAATGAAAATATTATTGATTTGACCAACGAGATGCAGCCATCAGCTATGGGGCTAAGTTTTTGTGTAAAAAATTTTTTTGATTTTGATATTAAGGTTAAAAATATTGGACAGTATTTCAAAATTGGAACCAGAGAGACAGTTCCAGATGAAGCAAGGATAGTAGCATATTTTGTCTCAAAATATGCAAATGATAATTATTCATATAATTTAATTTTTAATAATTATAAACTTGAAAATTCAAACAGAAAAACTTGTGAGTCATTTTTAGCCAATACTTTTAATATAAAAGAAAATACATTTAAAAATCTTGTAGATTATTTTGATAAATACGGAGATCATAGAGAAGGGTGGAAAAATTCAATTGTAAAGAAAAATGATCAAATTTATGAAAATTTTAAGAATTTAGATATTTCATCTTTTCAAAGTAAGGTTTTAGAATTAATTAATAACAAGTCTATTAGTGAGAAAAATATAATTAAATACGATGGATATTTTAGAAAAAAAATTAATTCAAAAATAACTTTCACAAAAAAAGAATTAGAAGAGAGTTTAACTAAACCGATTTCTAAAAAATTTACTTTTTCAAATGGTGAAGAAATAAATCTTGCAGCAAATATTAAAGTAAGAAAAAACAATTTTGATAATTTATTTTATATAACAAGTTCTATTATTAATATTAATGAAAATAATGATGGAGCTGTTTCAATTGATAACTACTTTTTTCAAAGTAATTTTTTTATAACGCCCTCAAATAAAGGAGATTTTTTTCAGGAGTATCTCGAAAAAAAATTAAAACATCTTGATGAGGAAGAAAAATCTATAAATTTACTGCACCGTAATAAAAAATCATTTGCTATCGGTCATGGGTGTTCATCTAACTGGTCATTAAATGAAATTGGTCAATGTATTAAAATATTTTCGGAAATATTTCCAACATACGAAATTAAGCCAATTATTCCCCAACAATTTAATGATGTAGACTTGGACATGGTAAGATTTTCTACCGATATTGAGTATGCGATTTCACAGCTCACAAATTTAACAAAAAAATATAAAGAATGGTTAGTTGAAGAAAAAAAGATATCAGAAGAATTTGAGGAGTCTTTTAAGGAAGCTTCTAATAATAATATCAAGAAAGCAGGAGAAACCCTTTCAAGAATAATGGAGGGAATTGAGATTCTAAAAAGTGACGAAAAAGTGCAAAGTGCATTTAAATTTATGAATCAAGCAATTGCACATCAGCAATGGCATTATGACTTTTCTACCAATAAAAAAGATAAAGGAAATATAGATTTTAAAAGTCTAGATTATCAAAAGGAATTATCCAAATTAGGAAAAGGTAAGTGGTACCCATTTCAAATAGCATTCATTTTGCTAAATCTTAAAAGTTTTCAAGATCCACATTCAGAGGATAGGAATATTGTAGATTTAATATGGTTTCCAACAGGAGGTGGTAAAACGGAGGCCTATTTAGGTTTATCCGCATTTGTTATTTTTTTAAGAAAATTAAATAATAAAAATTCATCAGGTATAAGCGTTGTAATGAGATACACGCTTCGTCTTTTAACAACTCAACAATTTCAAAGGGCATCAGCTTTAATTTGCGCATGTGAAAAAATTAGGAGTGAAAATGAAAATTTGTTGGGTAGCAAAAAAATAATTATAGGTCTTTGGATAGGTGGAGACACCACACCTAATAAAGAAGCTGAAGCAAAAATCAAATTAGAAAATATGCAAAGAGGAGTGTCTTTTCAAAACGATTTTTTACTTCTAAGCTGTCCTTGGTGTGGTGAAGAAATGGGAGGAAAAGAAGCAAAAGGTTATAGAGTAGAGTCGAGAAGATTTACTTTTGCATGTCCTGATCAAAATTGTTTTTTTTGTAAGGCTCATCTACCTATCTATTTGATTGATGAAACCATCTATAAGCTCTCTCCAGATATATTGATTGGAACGGTCGATAAAATTGCAAGCCTTCCTTGGAAACATGAGGCAATAGGATGTTTTGAAAACAATGGAGATCAACTAAGTCCAGATTTAATTGTTCAAGATGAGTTACACCTCATTTCGGGTCCCCTAGGATCTGTTTCTGGGATGTATGAAATTTTAGTAGATTCTATTTTTGAAAAAAAAATAAATAATAAAATAGTCAAATGTAAGATTATAGCATCAACTGCAACGATCAGCAGGTCAGAAAAACAAATTAGGTCTCTTTATGCCAGAAAAAGTGCTTTGTTTCCACCTCAGACTAATCAAATAGAAAATAATTTTTTTGCTATCGAAGATAATGAAAGTGAAGGAAGAAAATATGTTGGATTATTTTGTTCTTCATCGACTTCACCTCAAATTACAATTTCAAAAATTGTTTCGTCTATATTAATCAGTGGTAAAATTCTTGAAAAAAATACTGATAAAGCAATAATTTTTGATCCATACTGGACTCAACTAGTTTACTTTAACAGCATTAGAGAGCTAATGGCTGGAGCAACATTAATTAATGATGATATTCAAGATTATAAACAAGGAATTTATTCAAAAAAAGGTTTTCAATTATTTGATCAATCATATTATCGAAATATAACCTTTGATGAATTAACATCTAGGGTACAAAGCTGCGATATTCCAAAAATTTTATCAAAATTATTTATTGAAAAAGATGAAAAGAAAAAAAACTACCCATTAGATATTTGTATTGCTACAAACATGATTCAAGTTGGGATTGATATACAAAGATTAAGTTTAATGGTTATAAATGGTCAACCCAAAACTACTTCTGAATACATACAAGCATCTAGCCGAGTTGGAAGAAAGGGTGGTAACCCCGGTATCGTGTTTACAATATTGTCTCCATTTCGAGCCAGAGATAGATCTCATTATGAACACTTTATAAATTATCATCAATCAATTTATAATTTCGTAGAACCAACAAGCGTTACTTCTCATTCTGATGCGGTGAGAAAACGAGCTTTACATGCAGTTATTATTGGTCTTTCTAGATTATGGGGAGGAAAGGAATTAAGGTTAAGTCCTAACCCACCTCCTAATAAACAGCTAAGGGAAAAAATCGAAAAGTGCATTGTAAGTTATGCAACCTTGGCTGACCCTGAGCATTTAGATGAAATAGAAAAAACAAAAAACGACATTAAATTAATTTTTGAAAAATGGGAAAGATTGAACCCAAACTATTATGGATCAATGGATTCAAGTCAAAAATCGAAGGATATTTTAATGTATCCATCTGGAAATGAAAAAATTTCTGATATCCAACCTTTTGAAACTTTAACGTCTATGAGGAATGTAGACTTAGAATGTAATGCTCGGATTCTAACTGATTTCAGAGGAGTCAGGTCATGAAAAAAGAAAAAATTGCTAAAAGAACAATTAGAAGATCTCATATAATCTCTACTTATGGAGTTGGATCAATTTATCAATTTAAAAACAGATATAGTATTCAGGGAGAGTCTGACTCCTTGATGTTAGCAGGACTAGATGAATGGTTTGACTCAGAATCAACAATTCCGGAAGAATGGAAAATTCACGAACCTAGATTGCAAAATTTATTATCAAAAGACTTTTTTGTGAGTCCGCCTGATTACAGAACAAGATCTGAAGATCCTAATTTAAACTTCAAAAAATTACCTTATATAAGATTTCCAAATTGGTATAGATGTTTTTCCTGCGGTTGGATGAAAAAAGAATCTCCTTTTAAAATCAACCCAGTATGCAATTCACATGTAGAAACGAAAGGCCATCAGGCATTTAAAAAATGTTCAAAAAATAAAGTACCGAAAAGTTTAATACCCATCAGGTTTATTGTAACTTGCAACAAAGGTCATATTGATGATTTTCCATTTCTTGAATGGGTTCATCAGGGTAAAAATTATAGTGAGTATGATTGTAATTTAAAAATAATTGGAGGGAAACAAGGTAATGCATCATTAGCAGGGTTAACTATTAAATGTGTAACTTGCGATACCAAACCTGTAAGCCTAGCACCATTTTTTGGAGGACATAATAGAGATAGTGAAAATCCTGAAAATGGTCCTTTTTCAAGAATAAATTATAAATGTACAGGTAGATGTCCGTGGTTAAATAGTAATCAAAAATGTGAGGATAATAACCCGAAAGTAATCTTGAGAGGAGCTTCCAATGCTTACTATTCCGTAGTCAAAAGCTCGATTTATATTCCTTTGTTAACAGAACATTTCGAGCAAAATATTTTAGATATTGTTGATCATCCAAAAAAATGGAACGCAATTTCTAAAGAGGCAGAAAAAAAAAAGGATCAACCAGATGTTTTTAAAAATTATATAGATCTTTTGGCTACTTATTCGAATGTAAATTCAGAGTCTTTGTTTTCAGCCGTTCAAATGAAACTTGGTAAATTAAATGAACAAATTCAAGAAATTACAAAAGATAATAGTGAAGAAAATTATCGATTTCAAGAATACAATTTTATTATTAACGAAAAAAGTGATGGAGTTCAGATGTTTAAAAAGCAAATGAATATGGAAGATTATGATGTCATTTCTAATTTTTTTGAAAATATATTTTTAATCTCACGGCTAATTGAAACTAGAGTTCAAATGGGTTTTACAAGACTACTTCCTTACGACGATGGAATGAAAGCAGAATATATTCAAAGCTTGTCTAAGGGAAATTTTAATTGGCTACCAGGGATGGTTGTAAGGGGTGAAGGAATTTTTTTGCAATTTAAAAAAGAAAGACTTGATAAATGGATATCAAGTTTTAATTCAGCTCCAATTGAGTCTATAAAAAAAAATTATAATAAATTAAGAAAAGATAGAGGTTTATCACCTAGAAATATCAATAAAAAGTTTATTTTGATACATACATTTGCTCATCTTTTAATAAATCAACTTAGTTATAGCTGTGGTTATGCCAGTGCATCTTTACGTGAAAGAATTTATTGTAATTTATCTAATAAAGAAAAAGAAATGCAGGGTGTATTAATTTACACCTCTTCTGGTGACTCCGAAGGAACACTTGGTGGATTAGTAAGAGAAGGTGAGCCTCAAAACTTGATTAGAATAGTTTTAGATGCATTTAAAAAGTCATTAAATTGTTCTTACGACCCAGTATGTTTAGAAACTACTTCGCAAGGATTAGGTGGCATAAATGCATCTTCTTGTCATGCATGTACATTCTTAGCAGAAACTTCGTGTGAGGAAGGCAATCAACTCCTAGACAGAACAACAATTATTGGGAATGGTAACAATTTAAATGGATATTTTCAGGAAATTATAGATGCCTAATTTTGTAAATTTAAAATAAAATTCAATTATAGCTTAAGCATTCATTTTTCTTTACTAAAATAGAAATAGAATTATCGTAAAACGTTTGGCATTATTTTGATAAAGAAAAAGTAGATTCGAATTTTTTGAATTTATACTACAAACTCCTTCACGATTTTTTAAATTATCTTTTAAAATTGACCCTTTTTGCTGTTATTGACAAACAAGTCTTCAGCGGCGTATGATAAATGTATTGCTAAATTATTTTTAGCTTTAGTTACATAGTTACTCTAAATTATGCGGTCTTAAATACCTGCCAGATCTCTGGTGACCTAGTAAATAAACAAATCATTAATTGCAAACGCGATAGCCACGTGGGTTACGCATTTGGATTAAATTTTTAGAAGGAGTAATTATGCCTAAATTAAAACTAGTCTCTAATAACAAAATTAGAGCTAATAGAAGAAACGCAAAGAAGAGTACAGGTCCTAGAACTTTTTTAGGAAAAGAAAAAGTAAGTGGTAACGCTCTAACACACGGTTTAACAGCTGAAAAACATGTGATTATTGGAGAAAGTATTAATGAGTTTAATAATTTTAAAGATAGCATGTTCAAAGTTTATTCCCCATTAGGGGCTTATGAAGAGGAGATCTTCATTAAGCTTGTAGAACTATTGTGGAGACTTAGAAGAGTAGGTGTTATTGAAACAGGAATTTTTGGAAATGAAATTCTAGAATTTGATGCAGACTCTTATAAACCCAAAGCTTCAAATAAAATAACGCATTCTGATTTTAAAGAAGGTGATCAGAATAAAGTTTTAAAAAATCAATCCTTGATTGGTGTAGCATTTACAAGAGACTCCAATGCTGGAAGCTCACTGTTGAAACTGAATACGATTGAAGGAAGATTAATTGGAAGAGTTCAGTTGTTTGAAAATCTTCTTTTAAAAGCACAAAAAAAGAGACGAAAAGGGGGTAAATAATGAAAGATATTAACAGCTCTAAAATCAGCTATTACGGGCAAAATAGAAGGGTTTTATTAAATAATCCACGCTATAAAAGTAAAGGTCGTGTCAAAACAAAGCCAACTTTTAATCAGCTAGTAAATCTCACTCATAAAACTTTTTTAGAAAAACATGGTGAGAAAATGAAATATCATGATCCTAAACTTTACGAATCTCTTACTGGAAAAAAAGCTCCAAAAAATAGATCCTTGGAGGATCCTGTAA
>Ga0194124_10004355_pt1 | contig 13897 bp, 17 predicted proteins | sample TA2KigCas0mmetaG_FD_148605 | JGI IMG/M metagenome (GOLD analysis project Ga0194124, IMG submission 148605) | Freshwater microbial communities from Lake Tanganyika, Tanzania - TA2015031 Kigoma Deep Cast 0m | ecosystem: Environmental > Aquatic > Freshwater > Lake | place: Tanzania: Lake...
GGAAGATCAAGCGGCCAGCACCGCCCATAGTGAAACTGGATATTCGCGAGGATACGATAATGCCGTTCAATCGCGAGCGGATCCTGACCTATGAACAGATGCTCATGGCCTTGAAAGCCGACCATGAATTCGCCGGAGCCGATGCCGGTGACACCATCATCCGTATGCACGCGTACGATGCACGCATCGAAATGTTTACGCGGTTGCGTATCCCAACTCGCATTGAAAGGCGGGTCGAGCGGCAGGCGGTGGGTTGTGATCTCAATACCAGTGATTTTGGTCATTTATAGACCGTCCAGATTGTCTTGTAGTCCATATATTTATCAACCGCGTGCGGAGAGCGGTCTCGGCCGAAGCCCGATTGTTTGAAACCGCCGAAGGGCGTGACAGGCGATGATTTGTCGTAGCAATTCACCCATACGGTTCCGGCGCGGATTGCGCCCGAGACGCGATGCGCAACATTCATATCGCTCGTCCAAACTGAACCACCGAGACCAAAGACGGTGCCATTGGCAATACGCACCGCTTCTTCTTCCGTATCGAACGGAATGACGGCGAGCACAGGCCCGAAAACTTCTTCCTGCGCAATGCGCATGTCGGGCTTTACCTCGTCAAAGATGGTTGGCTCGACGTAGAAGCCGCCGGTGTTCTGCATAATCTGCTTGCCGCCGAGCGCGAGGTTCGCGCCTTCCTTTTGGCCGATTGAGATATAATCGAGCACGCGTTCCATATGTTTCTGTTCAACCATCGCGCCCATCTGCGCGGCAGGATCAAAGGAATGGCCTTGCGGAATTTGCGCTGCTGTCACCTTGATAATCTTTTCAACAAGCGCTTTGCGGATCGAACGATGTGCGAGCACACGTGAACCGGCATGACACGTCTGGCCCTGATTATAATAAATCGACCAGGCAATCGCTTCCGCCGCGGCATCAAGATCAGCGTCGGGCATCACGATCTGCGCGCTCTTGCCACCAAGTTCGAGTGCGACGCGCTTGATATTGCTGTCGGCCGCATAGCGCATCATCAGCTTGCCGACTTCGGTCGAGCCGGTGAAGGTCACCATATCGACATCCATGTGGAGTGCGAGCGGCTTGCCGGTCCTCTCGCCAAAGCCTGGCACAATATTCAAAACGCCATCCGCAATGCCGGCTTCACGCGCGAGCTGCCCGAGATACAGCGAAGCGAATGGTGATTGCTCCGCAGGCTTCAACACAACCGAATTGCCTGCGAGCAATGCAGGTCCGAGTTTCCATGCTGAAATGATCAACGGATAATTCCACGGCACAATCGCACCGATGACGCCGAGCGGTTCTTTGCGCACTTGCACGAGATCATTCGGCGACATCGGCGCAATCTCGTCATACATCTTGTCCGCGAGTTCGGCGTAATACTGGATGCACGCGTAGCAATAGGGCACGTCGATTGCAACTGAATTGCTGATGACCTTTCCGACATCAAGCGTCTCGCGGATTGCGATCTCATCCGTGTGGTGTTTGATGAGTTCCGCGAAGCGCAAAAGAATGCGTTTCTTCTCTGTCGCTGGCCTGTTGCGCCAACGTCCGTCATCAAAAGCAGTCTTCGCTGCGCTAACCGCGAAATCGATATCGGCCGCATCACAATCCGCGACTTGTCCGGCGACCGAGCCGTCTGCGGATGAAATCTTGTCGAAGGTCTTGCCGCTCTTCGCATTCACATATTGGCCATTGATGAAGGCGCGGCCATCGGGCGCTGTGGCGCGGGCGCGGGCGATCCACTGGTCTTTGGTCGTCGGGCGATCGAGCATGGCGGTAACCTCCAAATATGATTTTTTCTACATGAAAGCGTTTCGCATGCCGTGATCAAGCCTTGATTGGCGATAAATCGATCCAAAAATGAGGGCGTCCCCACCCGATAGACGCTCCTCGTCGATCATGCTAAGGGAGCGCGCCATGATGAACGTGACTAGGACGCGACGAGAACGATGAAGCTGACGGCCGAAAGGTGCTTCGATCCATCCCGCCTGCGCAGAATGCAAGCTTTTCTCTCCCGCGATGGGGTTACGCCCCTTCTGACCACCGAGCTTCCTCATGACCGACCTTCCGCTCACCGTCCGCCACGAAACGCCTGCCGATGCGGCGGCAATTGAAAAACTTCATGAACGCGCTTTCGGTCCCGGTCGTTACGCCAAAACCGCCTATCGCCTGCGTGAAGGTGTGGCGCCGATTGCCTCGCTCTCCTTCGTCGCTTTGGTCGGCACGTTGGTTGTGGGTTCCATTCGGCTGACACCAATCACGATCGGGCAAACGCCTGCGCTTTTGTTGGGCCCGCTCGCGGTTGAGCAAGCCTTCTCCTTAATCGGCATCGGCATGTCGCTCATTCAGCGCGCGGTGGAAACCGCAAAGGCGGAAGGGCATCAGCTCATTCTTCTCGTTGGTGATGAACCTTATTACAGCCGCGCAGGCTTTGTGGTGATGCCAAAGGGCCCCCGCGCTGAAATGCCGGGCCCAGTTGATGCACAACGTGTATTGGTGCTCGAGCTTGTGCCCGACGCTCTCGCGAATGTTGCAGGCCCTGTCGCATCTCTGCGCTTAAACGCAGCATAGAGTTAGCGGAACAAGCGGCGCCAGCCACCCGCTTCGCTGATCCATAAAATGATCAGCATGAACCCCAATGCGAGCAAACCCCAGGGGCCTTGCAAAAGCGGATAAAGAGAGAGCGTCAAAAGCGTTTCACTCTTTGTGTCTTTAAGTGCGATAAAATCATCACCCGCAAAACGGGGGGTATTGTCGCGGGCGATGATATTTGGCACTTTGAATTCGCCTGGCGTTTCGGCAACACGCTTCACCGATCCGCCGGTGCTCTCAAACAAAGTCAGAAGACGATCACGTGTTGAAAGCACTTCTTGGAATTCACGGGGATTGGAAGGTCCAGCACTAGCAAAAGCGGTGAGTGTTCCGTCTGTAACTTTATAAAGTCCTGTTTCATCGGCTATGATTGTCGCCATCCAGACGCCAGGTGATGTCGAAGAAAGCGTGATCGATTGATCTTTTCCCGAAGGTGATATGAGCGTGAGAGGAACAATCACTTCATTCATGCTTTGTCGTTCAATTTTAATACGACCTTTATCGCTTCGCGTGCGTAAGGCTTCCTCTTCAAGTGCGGGTTCTTTCATCAACCAATGCGCGACATGGCGCAAAAGATCGAGATGCGGCCCCCCGCCACGAAATTGCCGCGCCCAGAGCCATACGTGATCGGATAAAAGCAAGGCCACGCGGCCCTCACCATCGCGTCGTAAAATCAGAAGCGGTTGATTTTGAGCTCCGCTCATTACACTTGTGCCGGATATGTTTCCGGTTTCGATTTGTCGCAACCATTCTCCCCATTGCGGGGGATCACTCGCGCCGCCTTTGAGATCTCGTGTGACGGGATGTTTTTGGCCATCACTTGTAAGGCGTGGCAAAAATTCTGACTCAATGATATTGCCCGTGGGAAAAGCGGGAAGAAGATCACGCAAGGGTGTTTCCGCAGGACTTTCAGTGCCTGCAAATTCCGGCCCTGCTGCGATCAAAATCGCGCCGCCTTTCCGGACATAACGCACCATATTTGCGAAATAAGTGGGCGGCAAAAGCGCCATATCGGCAAAACGATCAAGAATGATGAGATCAAACTCATTGATTTTCGTTTCAAACAATTCCTTCGTCGGAAATGGAATCAAAGCGAGTTCATTGACCGGCGTGCCGTCTTGTTTTTAAGGTGGGCGTAAAATCGTGAAATGAACGAGATCAACATTGGCGTCCGATTTTAAAATGTTACGCCATGTGCGTTCGCCTTGATGGGGAATGCCTGAGACGAGCAGCACCGTCATGCGGTCACGAATGCCTTTAATCGTCGTAACCACAAGATTATTGATCGGGGTCAATTCATCTTTGGTTGCTTCCGCCTTGATCTCTATAACGCTTGGTCCCGCGTGCTTCATCAGGACTGGAATGGACACTGGATCGCCTGGTTTTGCGCGGATGGTGGCAATTTGTTTTCCATCCTGATTAATGGTCACCGGCACGGGATCATTAAATCCTTGATCACTCACTTTGACACGCAAGGTGATATCACGATTGACGATGCCAAAGGGTGGCGCTTCGACTAACTCAACGCGACGGTCGCGTTCACGCGCATGGCCCGAAATCAAAGCGTGCATGGGCGCAGTAAAGCCTAAACTTTTGATGTCCTTCGGGACATCATCAACAACACCATCTGTGATGAAGATTGCACCGCCAATTTGTTCGGGTGGAACATCGGCAAGCGCATCGCGTAAGGGAGAAAAGGCACGCGTGCCCTCATCATTCCTGTCGGTGATATCAATGACGCGTGTCTCAAAAGAACCAAGCGCGTTGATCTTCTTTTTAACATCTTCAACAATTTTGTCGGTTTGCCAGGAGCGATCAGACAGTGTTTGTGAGCCACTGCGGTCGATCAACAAGGTCACTGAGCTTTTAAGCTTCTTTGTCTCTTTGATCTCAGCTTCTTTGTCTCTTTGATCGTAATTGTGGGATTGGCAATTACTAAAGCAAAGACGAGCGCAAAGAATGCGCGCATCACGCCGCGTTCGCGTCGCTGATAAAGGGTGAAAGCTGCTGCAACAAACAGTGTTGCGAGTGAAAACTCAAAAAGTGGCGATGAGAAGAGGGGTGAAAAGACGATCATTTCAACGCCCCAAACGCTCAAGCAGAGCCGGCACATGGATTTGATCGGCTTTGTAATTTCCGGTCAGAGAATAAACAACGAGATTAACGCCGGCGCGCAAAGCCATTTCGCGTTGACGCGGCATCGCTGTTTCAATCGGATAAAGCGCGCGGCCTGATTGATCAACCGCCCATGCACTCGCCCAATCATTTGAGGTAATGATTAGGGGCGATACACCATCGCTGGCGCGCGCAGGGGCATCCCGCTGATCACTTTCGGGGGGTAATGCTTCGACCCATGTTTCGATTGTAGAAAAAGAGTTTCCGCAGACGGTGCTGTACTAAAATTTGAAGCGGCATCACGTGTATCAAAAACCACAAGACCACCATTCCGCATATAGGTTTCAAGCCGCGCGAGCGCTGCTTGCGAAGGGCTTTGTCCCGTCGAAGGCATCGGCCAATAGATGAGTGGGTAGAGAGAAAGCGTATCACTTTCAAGATCGATACCCATCGGCGCTTCAGGTTCAATAGCCGTATGATCTTGCAAAAAAAGAGAGAGGCCTTGGAGCCCTTCGCGACTGATTTCATCAAGTGCGGTGTCACCTATGATCACATAGGCCAAACGGGTCGAGAGCGCACCATCACGGTCTTTGGGTGAAAGCGGTTCAGTGTCACTTCTAGCCTCCGTCCAAGGCACGAAAAGCATAATCATCAATAACAAAACTAATGACGCGTTTTGTTTTAAAGACCTAAGAGGCGTGTTTTTGAGGGTGAAAAAAGTATCAACTAAAAAGAGAAGGAGTGCGGCAAGGAAAAGAGTAGGAGCCAATGATCGTGAAGGCGTGATGTCCAAACTCAAGATCTTTTGCTGACTTGAAAGCTGATAAGAGGGTTTGATGAGGCGATCAGTCTCATGAAGAACATTCACCGCATAAAGCGTGTCTTTGCTGCCATAAAATCCTGCAGGATGAAGTACATCTGCGCGTGTGAGTTGATGAGGGATGATCGGTTCGGCATCGTTCGGAGGCGGTGATTGAAAAGGGCGGTTGTGGTGATTTATTTTGCGCTACAGAAGCATTATTTTTTGCAACGAGGCTCTGCGTCGCAATGCGTTTCAACATCTCGACATAAAGGCCCGACACGGGAAGCGTTGACCATGTCGAATCAGACGCCATGTGGAACAAAATGATCCGGCCTTGGCCTTTGACCGCGCTTGTGACAAGTGGTGTGCCATCATCAAGTTTGGCCCAACTCAAACGATTGAGATCACTCGAGGGTTCGGCGAGCCATTGACGTTTGATTGTGACATCAGCAGGAATATCAAGCCCAAAGAAAGGTGACGCTTCCGGGAAGGGTGCGAGCTGTCGCGGTGATTGCCAATCCAATGCGCCGCCGAGCGCGCGCCCATCGGCTCTTAAGCGGACAGGCCAAAGCGTATCTTCACGATCCGGTGCGCCGAGCGCGCGCCCATCGGCTCTTAAGCGGACAGGCCAAAGCGTGTCTTCACGATCCGGTGACAGGCCGCCCGCAAAGCGAATGAGTGTTCCACCTGCTTCGCAATAGACGGCGAGTCTATTAAGAGTGTCTGGAGACAATTGTGTTGTCTCGCCCAAGATTAACACGTCGACTTTTGACTCGATGAGAGATGCGATGGCTTCGCTTTGGCCCATGCGCGGATTAAAAAGATCAACATAAGGCGCAAGCGCTTGTTTGATATACCAAGCGGGATCTGCCAGACGATTTTTGGTTTCGCTTTCGGCAGAGCCGACGAGACCGATACGCGCTCGTCGACCATCCGAACCAATCAGCCAAGTTGCGCCAGCTGTGCGTTCACCTTCAATTGCAAGCCGTGTGATGCGGTTCAACAATTCGGTTGGCAATGTAAGTTGAGCCATCGTTTCGGTTGACGTCGCATCAAAAGTGAAAATCGTTTCACCGATGAGTCGCGCTTGATTTTCATAAGCGAGAATACGACCTTTTTTTCACTGCCTTGTGTCGTGCGGATGATACGAAGCGTTAATCCTTTCGCATCGTGCATTGATCCCGCAAGTGCAAAGGGTACTTTTGGTGAGGTAACGATTGTGAGTGGCTTCTCGGTGAAAATTTTTATTTCATTTTGTTGCACGTCAGAGAACGATGCCGTCTCAGGAACCAGAATGATTTGGGCATCGGGAAAGCGACTAAGAAATTCAGCAAGTGATTTTTCATGCTTTTGCCAAGGCGCATCGAACGAAACCGGCGTAAGACTTGAAAGTTTATTTCGTGCAATTTGTGTTGTGAGCGGTTCGATTTGTGAATTGCCTTGTCCTGATGCGATAAGAGTGACAGGGCTTTGTTGACGTTCAGCTTCGTCAATCAGTGAATTCACAAATGTGATACGCTCCTTCCAATCGACTGCAGACGACCATCCTTGATCAAAAATGATCAGAAGAGGTGACGGACCTGAAACAGGCGTGGCGCGCGAGACCAAAATGGGGCCTGCCATCGCGATGATCAAGAGCGTGGCAAGAGCGATGCGCAACAATAAAATCCAAAGTGGTCTGCGTCGCGGCTCGATTTGATTGCGTTTTGAATTCAAAAGAAGTTCGAGCGGCGGAAATAAAATCTTTTGCGGCTGCGGCGGCAGAAGGCGTAAAAGCCACCAGAGCCCTGGCAGAAGAATGAGAGCGCTCAACAGAAAGGGCGATGAAAAAACAAGATTACCCATGGGCGCGAAGCGCTCCCGCATCTTGTCGCCGTGAGAAATGCCTCATAAGTGTGAGGAGATTTTGTGTCATCGCCTCATCGGTTCGATGGGTGATAAAAAATGCATGGCGATTCTGAGCGATCTGATGAAGCGCTTGGTCATGCGCTTGCAGTTTCTTGCGTACTTCTGATGCAAATCCGGCCGCATCACCAATATTTAGCGCCAGAGCTCTCTCAGCGCTCAGTAATTCGGTTTCGCCTGAAAAAGGAAAATCGATTTCAGTCGGATCGAGCATACGCAACAGAGTTATTGAGATGTTATCACGATCAAATTCTGTGAGTGTTTTTTCGATTGTTTCAGGCTCGATCAAAAAATCACCGATCAGAATGAGATGCGCCTGTTTTGAAAGACGGAGAGGGCGCGGTAAATCCACGTCGCGGGTGATCGGTTGAAGAAGCGCTTCCGCCAAACGATCAATAATTTGGCGCGAGGCGGAGGGTGTTGTTTGCCCGATCAGCCCGACGCGCTCGCCAGACCGCACGAGAAGATCCGCCAAAGCGAGGCCCATGATGAGGGCATGATCAATCTTCTGGGGATGTTTGCCAGAGCCGTAATGCATGGATTGCGAGCGATCGATGAAGATATGAAAGGCGCGTGCGGCTTCCCACTCATGATGAAGCGCTTCCGCCAAACGATCAATAATTTGGCGCGAGGCGGAGGGTGTTGTTTGCCCGATCAGCCCGACGCGCTCGCCAGACCGCACGAGAAGATCCGCCAAAGTGAGGCCCATGATGAGGGCATGATCAATCTTCTGGGGATGTTTGCCAGAGCCGTAATGCATGGATTGCGAGCGATCAATGAAGATATGAAAGGCGCGTGCGGCTTCCCATTCATGATCTCGGACATAAAGCGTATCGGCGTGGCGCGCCGACTTACGCCAATCAATGCGGCTTTGCGCTTCACCGGTGCGAAGCGCACGATATTGCCAGAAGGATTCTCCAGGTCCGGCGCGTCCGCGTCCGTGAAGTCCAAGACTTATACTCGCCGACAAACGTCGTGCTTCCATTGCAATCAGAGGAAGAGACGCGGCGAGTGAGGCGGCATCAGCGGCGCGTGCGTGAAGCTCATCAAAGCGAACCGGGGATGAGGAGCGCGCGCGCATCTCGTCGGCTTTCTTTAGATGAAGCGTTGTGCAAGACGCGTGATCACGTCGTCGATCACAAGACCTTCCGCGCGCGCGCGATAAGAGAGCGCCATACGATGTTTCAAAACAGGAACCGCGAGTGCCGCGACATCATCCTGTGAGGGCGCGAGACGACCTTGTAACAAAGCGCGCGCGCGTGTTGCCAGCATCAAAGCCTGCCCAGCGCGGGGACCTGGACCCCATGAGATCTGCGTTGCAATCTCCGCTTCGCCGCTTTCAGGTCGTGCAGCGCGCACGAGCGAAACAAGGCTCTCAACCACGCTCTCGCCAATGGGCATCATGCGAATAAAATTTTGTGCGGCGATGAGTTCGGCCCCACTCAAAACAGGGTGCGCCTTTTGTGCCGTCCCGAGTGTTGTCGCCATCAGAATGCCTTTTTCGGTTTTGTGATTGGGATAGGTTACATCAATCTGCATCAAGAAACGATCAAGCTGCGCTTCGGGCATGGGATAAGTTCCCTCCTGTTCAATCGGATTTTGCGTGGCAAAGACATGAAAGGGTGTGGGCAGATCATAGCGATGGCCACTCACCGTCACGTGATGTTCTTGCATGGCTTGCAGAAGGGCTGATTGCGTGCGTGGACTTGCGCGGTTGATTTCATCCGCCATCAACAAGCTGGCAAACACAGGGCCTTTGATGAAACGGAACGCGCGGCGGCCAGCTTCATTGTCTTCCAACACTTCAGAACCGGTGATATCGGCCGGCATCAGATCGGGCGTGAATTGTACGCGCTTAGTATCGAGACCTAAAACGACGCCGAGCGTTTCAACCAATTTTGTTTTGGCAAGTCCTGGAACACCGACAATCAAACCATGACCGGCGGAGAGCAATGTAATGAGAGAGAGATCAACAACATCCGTGTCACCTAAAATGATCGCGCGTAAAGCTTGACGCGCTTCTGAAAGCCGTGCGGCCAGGTGCTCGGCATCGGCAACCGGATCATGTGAAGGTGTGAAGGGAGCAGTCGACAACAGAGTCATTTTAGGCTTTCGAAGTTAATCATGATGAAGCAAGCGGACTTTTTTCGGCAAAAGCAAGGCGAGATCGATCAATCAGCGCTGCGTAACCGGCGGATGGTGAATTCGATTTGGCCATCATCACAAACACGCCACCATTCAATTTCGGTCATATAGGCCGCTTTTGGAAAACGCGCGAAGAGCGCTTGTGCTTTTTGTCTTGCATCGGCGCGCGGAAGGAGAAAAGTTTCGCGGCGCCATTGTCCAGCTTCCGCATGCCGCATCCCTGCGCCTTTTTGCGCGCTGCGGCGATCCGCCACGCGTTTGGCGAGAACTTCCGGGCGAAGCGGCTTTTGAACCACGGCTGAAGTCTCCTTGGCGCTTCGTTAAAGGCATCATCCCTGCGGGGCAGAAGACGAGACCACCCCATCAGAATATCGCGCAATCGCCACCGAGATCAAATTTTGTAAAATTTGAGCGTCGCTTGAATTTGACCGACCAACGGACCTGCAGGCACGCCGCGTTTGATCACCATCGCGCCGGTGAATGGCGAATGTGTCGGCGCACTTCCGGCTGCGGTCCACAATTCCGCATCCACTTTGGCATCACGACGCCCCATATCCACAATCAAAGCATCGGTGATCACACGGCGACCATAGCGAAACGCCATTTTGCGAATTTGTTTTGCGTTAAGTGGACGCGGTAATGCAGAAAGCTGCATCAACACTTCACCCAATAGAGGACGCGGTAATGCAGAAAGCTGCATCAACACTTCACCCAATTTTTCCAATCGATCTGTTTCAGCATTCGAAAGGCGCATGGTTTCGCGTAACGTTAATGCATCATCCGGCTTGTGAACCGCTAAAGCTGTGAGACGCAAAAACAAATCCGCACCCGGATCATGCTGCAACATGCGCGTGAAACCCTCGAGATCGAGCGGCAGACCAAAAACGGGATCGATCAAGTCCCGATGCGCCATCAAGCGTAGCACATAAAGCACGCGCGGCGCTTCAAGAAGTTTCATCAATTCAGCGCGTATACGTTCGCGCGAGAGTTTGGAGAGACCGTCGCGTTCCTGGTCAACCGCGATCAGGGCTGATTCATCAGCCTCGCCTTTGGCGTAGCGCGCGGTGAAACGAAAGAAACGTAGCGAGCGAAGATAGTCTTCGCGTTCCGCGATCAGGGCTGATTCATCAGCCTCGCCTTTGGCGTAGCGCGCGGTGAAACGAAAGAAACGTAGCGAGCGAAGATAGTCTTCGCGTATCCGCGTGACGGGGTCGCCAATGAATCGAACATGGCGGGCATTGATGTCATCAATACCGCCAACGGGATCGGTAATGAAACCCGATGCGTCCGCATAGAGCGCGTTGATGGTGAAGTCGCGGCGCTCGGCATCGCCGCGCAGGCTTTGACCAAAACGCACGCGGGCATGACGACCATCCGTTTCATAATCTTCACGAAACGTCGTGACTTCGTAAGGGCGTTCTTCGGCAATCACCGTTACAGTGCCATGATCAATGCCAGTAGGAATATAGCGCATCCCAGCGGTCGTTACGCGGTCAATCACTGCTTCGGGCGGCAGTGACGTCGCAATATCAATGTCATCGATGGGAAGACCAAGCAGCGAATTGCGAACCGCGCCGCCAACAATATAGGCCTGCTCATTATCGCGTGACAAAAGCGCAAGCAGGCGATGAAGCCCGACATGCGATAATTTTCCCGTCATCGCGATGCGCCGTTGCGGGCTCATTTGAATTGTCCCTCAATCAGCTGACCATTTTCCATATGTGCCGGAACATAGGCGTCTTGGTGTCGTTCAGCGAAAATACCGAGCGTGATAAAGGACAAAGCGACAAGAATGAGGCCCACAGCCGCAAGATAGGTTGCGACTTGTGAGAAGGTCGGACTGTCAAAGCCGAAACGACGCGCCAAGGTAATCCACAGCGCATAGACGCCGAAGGGCACCAGAAAGAGCAAGATCGATTCAAGCATCGTGCGCATCATGGCGCATAGAGCCTTTCATAAAGCGAACGGATGATCCCCGCCGTCGCGCCCCAGATATAGCGCTCTTCATAGGGCATGGCAAAATAGCGTCTTTGCGCGCCGCGCCACTCCCTCTCATGAATTTCGTGATGCGCGGGGTCCATCAAGAAATCGAGCGGCACTTCGAATATGCTTTCCACTTCACGCGGATCAAGGGTGAGAGAAAAACTCGGCGTGACAATGGCGACAAGTGGAATGATGCGGTAGCCGGTTGAGGAGAGATAGGGATCAAGATAGCCTAAGTCTTCAACAAATTTTTGCTGAAGTCCAATTTCTTCTTCGGCTTCCCGCAACGCCGCAGCGCGCGCATCTTGATCAAGCGCATCAATCTTGCCACCGGGAAAAGCAATTTGCCCGGCATGGTTTTTCAATTCCTTTGATCTTTCTGTGAGAAGTAAAGTCGCTCCTTGATTGCGCGCGATGATCGGCACCAGAACGGCGGCTGGACGATGCAAACGTCCATCGGCAGGTGCGAGATTTTCAGCCAAGCGATGATCACCCAGAGCGGGCAGATGATCAGGATCAAAGGTCTCGCGCGGAGGCGATTTGAGCAAGCGCTCTTGCGCAGTTTTGCGCAGTGCGTTGATCGAGAGGGGCTGAACGAGTCGGGAGCTCATGATCAAAGATCGGCGAGGCGATCCGCCTCAATCATTGGAAAAAACGCTCCATCAGACGCAATGCCGAACATTTTTTTATCATCAATCATTCGCTCTTCGCCAAGCGCCACGAGGGGACATAGGGTTTCAAGCCGCCTTTCACATCAGGCGCAAAACGCATCGGATGATCGGGGCCTACGACAACATGATCATCGACATTGGTACGAAATTCTAAACGCTGAATCCTATTTTGATATTGCCGTTCCATGGCGACGGCTATGAAAGGCGCATCTTCAACAATAATGCCCACGCGTTCAACCGGCGTGACAAGCACATAGCGCTCAGGATCTTTGCGTAAGATCGTCGAGAAGAGTTTTAACAACGCGGGACGACCAATTGGCGTACCAAGATAATACCAGCTGCCGTCGGAAGCGATGCGCATATCAATCTCACCGCAATAGTCAGGGTTCCACAAATGTACGGGCGGCAAGCCTTTGCTTGCGGCCTGTTTTGCAGTCGCGGTGAGAGAATCGAGCGTTGAAGGGCGCGGTGTCTGGGTCATGGATCACGAGTATAGGCCATGTTGAATGCGTTCGTCACGCATCAAGAACATCGCGGCAGAGGCGCGCTGATTAATCGAAGAGACTTGAAACCGATGTTTCAAGCGCGGTGCGTCCAATCGCCTCGCCTAAAAGCGCGCCCACCGAAATCACACGGATATTCTGCGCGACCTTCACGGCTTCTGTCGGTTGAATTGAATCCGTGATCACCAATTCTTTGAGCTTTGACGACGCAATTCGCGCTACCGCACCACCTGAAAGTACGCCATGAGTGATATAGGCGTAAACTTCTTTCGCGCCTTTGGCGAGAAGCGCATCCGCCGCGTTGCACAGCGTGCCGCCTGAATCGACGATGTCGTCGACGAGAATGCACGTGCGGCCCGCGACATCACCAATGATGTTCATCACTTCTGATTCACCGGCACGCTCGCGCCGTTTATCAACGATGGCGAGAGGTGCATCGATACGTTTTGCCAGCGCGCGAGCGCGCACCACGCCGCCGACATCCGGCGAGACAACCATCACATTTTGAATATCCATGTGCTCTTTAATATCGCGCGCCATCAAAGGCGCGGCAAAAAGATTGTCCGTCGGGATATCAAAGAAGCCTTGAATTTGTCCGGCATGAAGATCAACCGTCAACACGCGATCAACACCCGCCTCGGTGATCAAATTCGCAACGAGTTTCGCCGAAATAGGCGTGCGGCCTGACGCGCGACGGTCTTGCCGCGAATAGCCGAAATAGGGGATCACCGCCGTGATGCGTTTTGCCGAAGAACGCCGCAACGCATCCGAGATGATGAGCAATTCCATCAAATGGTCATTGGTCGGAAAAGAGGTCGATTGGATGATGAAGACATCCTGACCGCGCACATTTTCTTGGATCTCGACAAAGATTTCCATGTCGGCGAAGCGACGCACTTGCGCTTTGGCCAGCGGCACCGATAGATAGGCGCCGATCGCCTTCGCCAGTCCCCGGTTTGAATTGCCCGCCACAAGTTTGACGTCTGCCTTCATTGGACTGGTCCCTTTACTTGATCGACTTAGGGCGAAGCGGCCCATGACCCGAGGGGCTCATAGCAGTCAGGGGAGTGAGGCCGCAACAAGGGGCGGTCCTCAAACCACATCAAACTTTAGGCTTTTTCAGGCGATCTTGGGATTACTTTTGAAAAAGGCTGAGATCGGCCCCGTTTT
>Ga0194124_10004365_pt1 | contig 13883 bp, 15 predicted proteins | sample TA2KigCas0mmetaG_FD_148605 | JGI IMG/M metagenome (GOLD analysis project Ga0194124, IMG submission 148605) | Freshwater microbial communities from Lake Tanganyika, Tanzania - TA2015031 Kigoma Deep Cast 0m | ecosystem: Environmental > Aquatic > Freshwater > Lake | place: Tanzania: Lake...
AAAATCTGATAATTGTTTTTCATATTCTTCCCTAATAGTATTAACCTTCCTTTTTAATTGTTTTGCTAAATCAAATTTTGATTCATCTGATTTTGATTTAAAAAATGAATCTAAGCTAGTAAATACATATTTATTTTTACCAGTTATTTCTTCCTTCCAGGATGCTAACCATATTACTGATTTATCATGAACTATTTCCCCCCATTGATGGTCTGGAACATTTGGTTTAGGTACCTTAGCATCAGCTGATAAATTTATAGTTACATCTTCGGGTAATATTCGTTTTTTAATTTTACCTATCTTAGGATGATTACCTCTACCTAAAAAAATACCAGGTGGTTCAATCTTAAAATTGCCCACTTGTTGTTGAACTCCATCTATAATACAATATTTATATGGTTCTTCAAGATCATCTTGTTTTTTTTTTGCTAATTCTTTTTCTTCTTTTGTCATACTAGCTTTCTTTTCTTTTTCGATTGTCAAATAGTTTTTAATTGGAGTAAAATCAATCTGATCTAATGATTCAATATTTAAATTTGATTGTAATGTTGGTTTTAATTCTTTCCAAAAATTTTTTCTAAAAGTATTATTACTATCATAATCTGTACCAATAAACCTAGCATACATTGTAGCATATTCTTCAGCTTGTTCAGGTAAAATTACCTGATTACCATTTATAATTACTGGTACTTTATGTGGAATATATGCAGGTGGAAACATTGGTCCATTGTGTTGTAACAGAGTCCATTGTGGTTTACCACCCCCGTACATAATATTTAAATTCCAATTATATTCAGACTTTATTTGTTGCATATTAAAGATAAATAGATAATTATTTATTAAATATTTAAATATATAAAGAATTAAAATATATTAAAATATAATGAATATCCTTAAATTTACTGAAATTATTAATGAAACAAAGAAAAATAAAAATTTTCCATTGAATTATTTATTTGAATTGTTTTCATATAATTGTGATTCTTTTTTAAAACCAATTATTTGTTGTAATCCATTATCAGCAATTAAATCTTTTATACCATTACCTACTAGATTTTTATTATCAGAATTATATACTAATTCTAATAAAATTTTAAAGTTTAATAATGAATATCAATTTCATGGTACTCCTGGGCATCGAGTATTATTTTCTGATAAAATATTACCAGCTAAAAAGATTAAATCACCTATTAAATTCCCAATACCTTTTACATTTCCTGTTCATACTAATGAATATGTAGAATTACTACAATCAAATATATACTATTATGAAGTTACTATTTTAAATAAAGTAAATCAACCAGACACTCATTTTGAATCACCTTGTGTATCAATTGGTTTTGGTTTAAATACAACCCCATTTAATTCACATGTTGGTTGGTATTGTGATTCTATTGGTTATCATTCAGATGATGGAACTATTAGACAAAATAATACAAACAATACAGCTAAAGTTATTTCTAAACCATGGGCAAATAATGATGTTGCAGGTTCAGGTATAATTTGGTTAAGTGAAAATAAGGTTAAATTTTTTTTTACATTAAATGGTAAATTAATATGGATTTCAAGTGAGCCATTTGATATTAAAAGTTATTATTTTCCAACTATAGGTTATGATCATCCTAATTCAATTGATATAAATTTTTCATCAAGTAAATTTAAATATAATATTAAAAATATGATTATTGAATATTCTAAAGAAATAATTAGTACAGATAATGATTTTATAGATAGTTATGATATTGGATTATATTTAAATGAATATCCAAGTATTAAAAAAGAAAATAATATTAACTTGACAAATATTATAAATTTTATAAATATCAATGGATCGATTAATCAAGAAGTTAATCAAGAAAATATAATAAACCTAATTAATAATCAAGAAAATAATATAATAATAAATAATTCAAATTTTGATGAGTCAGTCGAATTAACTAATAATTTATCACAAAATATGATTGAAACATTTATAAATTATTATAATAATTCTCAACAAAATTTATTAGCTAATAATCAATCATGAATTATATAATTTATAAAATTTAGATAATCCCATTAAATTTAAATGAGTTGTATGTATAAATATTTTTGATTGACCTAATTCAATATAAAATTCTGTATCTGATTTCTTTAATGTTTCTATTACTAAAGCATTAACAAAATTAGTATTATGACATCTATTTACTAAATTTTCATTAGATTTAGTTGAAGGTATTATTAAATTAACTGTTGCTTTTTCATGATCTTTGATTATACTAATAATTAATATATTTTCTTCAGTAGCGGCATTTTGTTCCATCAATATTAAAAACAATTCATGAGCCATTGCCTCTATTTTTTGTAATTCATCATTATTAGATATTTTAACAATTAATAATATAATTGGATTAAATTGTTTTGGTTTATAAAAAAATAGTTTCATTAAATAATTGAAGAAAATTTTTAATTAAACGTAAAACTAACAAAATAATAATTAAATTATAATAAATTCTTTATCATTTTAATGATATTATGCACAGGATTTTATTTTAGAGATAACTTAGGCGATGATCTATTTTATTGTATGTTTAAAAATATTTTTGATGATATGAAAATAGATTATCAAATATCAAGTTTAGATGATCTTAAATCATTAGATAGTAATGTTGATTTAATTATATTAGGTGGAGGTGAAATATTAAATAGTTATTTCTTATCAAAAATTCAAAAACTAACTAAAAACTTTAAGGGTAAAATTATTGCATATTCATGTGAATTACCTCAAGGACAAATAATTAAAGAAGTTAATTTTATTGATTATTTTATAATTAGAAATCATAATGATTATCAAAGATTATTAAAACATTTTAACCAAGAAAAAGAAAATCCATTTATTGAATATTATCCAGATATGGTTTTTTCTTATCCAGTTAAAAAAGAATTGATTATTTCTAAAGAAAAAAAAGTAACAGTTTGTTTAGCTAGATCTATTTTTAGTAATAATAAATCCTATAATTATTATCTAAAAAAAATTTGTTTATTTTTGAAATATATTAATGAATTAGGATGGAGTATTTATTTGGTTCCATTTAATACATCATCTAGTAATTCAGAATCAGATTTATTATTAAATCAAGATTTAGTTAATATATCGGAATCTATGAATTTTAAACTAAATAATGTAGTTTGGACACAACTAGAAAATGATATTAAAACTAAATCAGATATAATAATTAATCATTTTAGAACATCTGATATTGTTATTTGTTCAAGATATCATGCTCATATTCTTTCAGTTGTTTGTAGTAAACCTATATTTTCTATACCTCATACTAAAAAAGCCAAAGAACAAATGGAACTGTTCGGATTAAATAATTGTATTATACAACCTGTTTTAGATGAAGTAAGTAGACCTATTGATTTTGATGTTTTAAAGGCAATAGAATTATTTAACTCAATAATTGAAAATTATATTGAAATATGTGAAATTATTAAAGAAATAAAACTACCAACTATTCAAGACCACAAAAATAAATTACAAAAATTATTTAAATTAGATAAAAGACAAATACCTCCTTATTATATATCTGATGATAAATGTATGGAAATTATAAATGATATAAAAGATGATTTAAAATTAACATTTAATATAGAAAATTTAAATTGTGATCAAAATTTATTCAATAATGAATTTAGAAATAGAATAACCAGATTTATATTGTATAAAATATGTAAAGATCCAAGTGCTTCATATTTCTATGGTTTAAGTAGTAAAATTTTAAAACCAAATTTCAATATTATAGAAGATTTAACATGGATTTACAATGATTACTATTGTAAAAATCCTTCAAGTATATCTTTTAATCCTTCAGTTAAAGTAGATATTTCAACTAAAATTTTAAATTTAAAATATATTGAACCACATTTGTTATCAAATTTACATCGATCTGGATGGGCACAAGTTGTTCATAACACTGGAATATTACATAATCCAGACGGTATTATTTTTGATATGTTTTGTGATAAAACATTTCATTGGGCAGAAGCAACTTATATGGATTTAAAATTAATACCCTATGAAAAGCCATGGATTGGTATTGTTCATCATACACCAAGTGAAATATATACCGAATACAATACTAATAATATGATAAAAAAAGAATCTTGGAATAAATCATTGACTAATTGTATTGGAATTTATACTATGAGTGATTGGTTAACTAATTGGTTCAAAAATAGTATACCAAATTTATTAGTTGAAACTTTAATTCATCCAACTGAAATTCCAGAAATAAAATTTTCATTTGAAAAATTTATGGATAATTCTAATCAAAAACTTGTTCAAATAGGAGGATGGCTTAGAAATCCATATTCTATTTATAGAATTGCTGTTCCTGATCACATAAATAAATACCATTTAAAAGGCAAAGATATGGATAATTATGTAAAACCAAATATGTCTTTTGAGGATTTAGTTGAACATTGTTGCTCTCAATCTATTTTAAATAATTTTGGGAAAAAAAAAATAGAACAATCAATAAGTCAAGATCAAAATTCAAATAAATATGTGTATTTTTTACTTGATTATATTAAATCATTAACTATTATTGACTATAATGTATTAATTGACACTCTTAAAAAGAATCATTTATCTGTTAAATTAATTGATAAATTAGATAATAATCAATATGATAATTTATTATCAGAAAATATTGTATTTATTGACTTGATAGAAGTATCGGCATGTAACACTTTAATTGAATGCATTGTTAGAAATACTCCAATTTTAATTAGACCATTACCTTCAGTTGTAGAAAGATTAGGTAAAGATTATCCAATGTATTGGAATGATTATTCGGATATATATAATCTTTTAAAATATGATAATATTAAAAAGACTTATGAATATTTATTAAATTTGGATAAATCTTGTTATACATTTAATTATTGGATTAATTCTATAATAAATTCAAAAATATATAATAATGCTAATAAATTAAAATTTCCAGAAATTAAAACTGAAATAAATTTAGATAATTTAACTATAGTAGCTGATTTTGTTACATCAAATTTAAATACAAATTTAGATAAAACAATTGAACAAAGGAATAATTTAGTAACTACTAATAATTCAAAGTGTAAATTTAAAAATATATTTAAATGTTTCTTTCGTAAAAAAAATAGTATAGTTGATTCAACTTAATTATTTTTTTCCAAATTTAGTAACTTTAATAACAGGTCCTGTAATTGATCCAATTTTAAAATCATCTTCTTTCTTAACTTCAACTTGTTTAGATTTTTCAAGTTTATACTCTTCATACTGTTGATTAAATGGTTTCATTCCTATTTCAGTATAATGTATTTTTCTTGATGATTGAATATCTTTAATTTGATTTTCAAGACTTGTTATTTCATGATATATTTTTTTAACATCTTTTTGCTTATTTTCAATCATTGAAACCAAATTATTTGATAATTCTATTAGTTTTTGTGATAATTCCATTTCCATTAATTCTAGTTGTTCATTTGAAAGACATGTACATGATCCAATTAAGAAATCATCATGACATAACATTTCTGATTTTTTATGAACACCTGCTTTGCAATTTAAACCAGTTGCTAAACATAAATCCCAAATAGTAATTAAATTACCAGATCTTATTGATTCTTCAAACTTTGTATTCAAAGCACATAAACGTGTTAAACGGACGAATGACCATGCATGATCTTCCAATCCATCGTATATTTTAAATAATGGTACATCATCTCGATATGTAAAACCACATTCATGAATATTTTGGAATCCATTTGAATCTTTTTTAAATGGTAATTCTCTTGCTACTTTATTATAGTAGCAAGCTAATTCTCTCCATAGTTGAATAAGTTCGATAAAATTCATTGAATTAAGATTTTTAATTGATTTATGTTCTTCTTTATTTAATTGTGGTACATCTTTCTCCATAGTCTTAAGAACGTTTAGATATAATTTTACCCAATCAAATTTTGATTTATCTAAATTATTGTACTTTTGAATACTAGGTAATATTTTAAGATCAGATAAATTATGGGCACCTCTGCATTCAGATGGTGCCTTATTACAACAGCGTAGAGTACACCCATCTTTTTGAATAAAAATAGTTTCAACAGGACGACCAGTTGATTCAACAATATGTTGCCACATTACATCTCGGCACCAAAGATTTTGGGATGAATCATCTGTGATTGTTTTATGTTGTTTAATAACAGTATTATACTTTTGCATTAAATCCCTAAATTATAAATGAATTAAATTGTTTTTCAATTTTTCAAAATTTTTATTAAATAATATAAAGGATATAAAGAATTTAATATATTATATATATAACTAGTATTAATGTCAAAAGAAATTGTAAAAAATTTTAATTTAATTTTAAAGTCTTTTTTATCACAGATTACACCATTAGTTGGATGTTTTTATATCAAAAAGTTTGATTTAATTACAAAATTTAATTCAACTTTACCTATTGAAAAATTTTTGGTTCATGCTTTACCATTAAGAGATAAGATTTTAAATAGAGATGAATCATATTTTGCAGATAATTGTAATCATAAAGATAAAGTTGGTGATAATGATTTTATAATTAGCGAAATTTTAAGATTACAAAATATATATTTAAAATTAGATCAAACTTCTAGGTCGAATTTATGGGATATTTTTCAAGCAATGTTAATTTTGGGTGAAGATTATGTTAGATTGAAAGTAACTAAAAATATGTAAAAAAAATGAAATAATAATTATTTTTTACATATATTTAATTGGTAATGGTTTCAAAATATTTGTTTCGAGATGATTTATATTCAGTATTACAAATCAATGAAAGAAAGAAATATTCTTTACAAGAAATTGAAAAATATATGACTAAAGATAATTTAAAGAATGCTACCAAAATATTTAGTGGATATTCTGATGTTTGTGGTTGTGGTAATTGTATTATGACCAAAAATGTTTTATTAAAAGTAATTAAAAATTATTTAATAATTGATGAATCAAAACCATCTTGTTTCTTTTTAGAGTTTAATCAAAATCCAGTTGAAATAGATCAAATAAATTTTAATAATGAATAATAATTAAAAGATCATAATCCACATGATTTTGTTATTATCAATATTGATGATTGTTTTTTATATTTTAATTTAGATTGTAAAATTATTTATAAGAGATAATAAATAAAAATTTAACAAATTAATATCTAAATATGATAATAAATTTGATAAAGTTTTTAATAATTAAAAATAATGCACATGTATTCTTTTATGGTATGATAATAATAAAGAACTATTTAATAAATTATCAAAGAATAAAAATGTTGATATATATTATTAAAAGTTTCAAAAGATGAATATTTAGATGATTATAATTTATTATATATTAACAATAAAGATAATATATCATATATCAATTAATTATATCATTCAAAACATAAATCAGAAGTAATTCAAATGTTTGAATCAATATTAGGCAAACACATCTTTATATTCTCAATGAAAAATTAACAGATTATGAATATTATATGAAATTAAAGAATAGATTTAATGAAACATTTAATTCTACTGAAATAAATTATAAAAGAGCTTATTTAAGATGGTATGTATTTAATAAATATATTATAAATAAAATTAGTTCATATATAGAATTTGGTGGAAATGGAAATATTAAATTGAATATAAATAATGTTTTTGTTATTGACAAACAATCGTTTGTAACTAACAAATGGAAACCTAGATATGATATCACATTTTATGAAAATATTGATGATGTTAATAAAACTGTCAATTTAATTATATCATTTCATGTATTACACCATATTGAAAATATAGAATTATATATCAATATAATTGTCAATAAATTAAATAAAAACGGATACTTAATTTTATATGAACACAATATCACAGATAGATTATTATTTAATTTAGTTGATATTCAACATCAAATATATTCAATTGTATATGGAAATGTAAGTTATGAAAATTATTTTACACCGCCGAAAATTTAAAATGAGACAAAACTGCTTAAAGATAAAATATTATAATAACTATGAATAGTAAGAGGCCTATAATGACTTGTTCGTGCAGTTCCTGCTTTTCTCTTATAAGAAGGGTTTTTAGGTAGGAATAATAAAAGATACACATTAAAACTCATCAGTTGTATTTGACGATACAACATACTCAAAATTTACTTTTTCCTGAAATGGATAAACCTTGAAGAATCACATTTTGTTCCATTTTAAATCTTCAAGGGTGTAAAGAATCATATTCTAATTATAGAAGTTTTCAAGAATTAATTTTTTGAAAACTCTAGTTAATTAAATTTATTAATTTTCATAAATATGATCAAACTAATTGCTTAATTTTTACGAAGATATAAATATGATATAAAAAAATATTTAGTTATTTAATAAAATGTTTGCTTGTAATAGTGTTAAAGTTAATCCATTTGATTATTATAATCATGTCGAAACTCAAATTATTTCAATAAAAAATTTAAGTTCTTTTCAGAATTATACAATAATTTCATCTAATGATTTAGTAATAATGAGTAATATCATAAATAATTGTGTTGAAAATCTTGGAGATATTTCAGCTTTATATGTCAGTAAAATCAACAATTCAAAAATATCAGTTCATACAGTTGATCAGCTTCAAAAAATGTTATTATTACATGATGATTTAATTGATAATATTACTAAATTTAGTTCTATTAGTTTAGATATAACTAATAATTTGAAAGAAATACATAAGAATAATTTTAATCAAGAAATAATAAATTATATTTATTGGGATATAATTAGTAGACATAAATTAATTGTTGTTAAAGTATTAGAAACAATAAAGAAATTATTAGTATATGTGGATTTAGTTAAAAATGAAATTAATTAAAATAAATTTGTTTTAATTCTTTTTTCATTTTTTGATAATCTTTATCTGTTTCTAAGTAAAAATTTGAAAAATAATTTTCTCCAATTATATTTATTATTGGATAATAGATAGATGTTTTATTTATTTTATAAATATCTTTAATAATTTTATCAAGTTCTTGATGATTTTTAAAATTATAATCACTTTGAAAATTATAAAAAAAAATTTTAATATTATGAACTTTATTCATAAGATTTATCTTATTAAACATGATAAAATTTTTATATATTAAAAAATAATTTCTATTTATTATTAGATGAATCGTTATTATTTCTCTAATAAAAAATTAAAACAAAAAAAAAAATCTTGTAAAGATATTGAAGAAGAAGTTTTAGAAAATTTAATGAGTCCACAAATTGTAAATGAACAAGATGATTATAATAATAATGAGTACTTTTTATATTCAGACATTAGTATTAGTTCAGTAATGAATATATTAAAATTTATAAAAAATGCAGAAAAAAGATGGAAATCTTTCTTAGCTGATTATGATGACTTGATAGAAAATGCTAAACCAAAACCATTAAAGATATTTATTAATTCAAATGGTGGTGAAATATTTGCTGCAATTCCTTTAATTGATGCAATTAAAAATTGTTCAATACCTGTTTATACATATATTGAAGGTATAGCAGCATCAGCTGCAAGTTTAATTTCAATGGCTGGTCATAAAAGATTCATGACTAAAAATTCATTTATGTTAATTCATGAATTAAGAACTGGTGTTGAAGGAAAATATTCAGATATTATGGATGAAAAAGAAAATTGTGATAAACTTATGAATATAATTCGAGATATATATTTAGAAAAAACATCAGGTAAATTAAATAAGGAATTTCTTGATAAAACTTTAAAAAGAGATATTTTATTAACTTCATCAGAATGTTTTGATGTTGGTCTTGTTGACGAAATAATTTTATAAAAAAAATTGAAATTTTAAGTATATAAGTACATATATTATACTTAAATTCAAATAACCCTTTTAATATGATACAATTAATCAAAAACAAATTTTCTAGTGTTTTAAATAATAATCTTAGTTTGTCCAGTAACATCTGGTATTCTGGAACGAAGCAAAGAGATCTTAATAAGGCAAAATCGTGGAATAGAGTTGTGATGGTACCAATTGGCGAACCTTTCATTCCGATGCAAAACAATTTGCATCAAATTATTGACTTTTTGAATAAGCAGTTTGGACGAGGCTTTTGGTTCCATATCGTCAGTGATCGTAATGACAACACTATTGTACGCATTACGATATGCCTCAACCGAAGCGTAATAGAAACGCAGCTGGCATATGATGCATTCATCGCAAAAGCAGAAGCTGAGGACAAAAAGTTCAAAGCGCTCTCTAAAGCAGCTACTGTCGGTAAACCCGGTGAAGGATTCCAGTGAGTCCACGAATAATAAGAACTCTAAGGATGCTGCCATGGAGGGCTCCATGTTGTCAACGTCTTGCTTGCTTTTAGTCTCTCTTAAGAGACGGAGGGTAACCTCTCAAGCAAGCACCTCGTAGGTTGATCATAAGAAATTTCCAAGTGATACAGCTTTAAGGTTTGAGTTTATAAATCAAAACATCAAAATAATTTATTATTCTGATCTTTTCTTTTAACAATTATAAAAAAAATTGAAATTTCAAATGCTTGATGGGGCATTTGATCAGTGTCCTAAACATCTATTATAGCTTTAAAATGCCATACAATATGCTCCCTCGTTCAGCGGCAAATGCCGCCCCCTCTGCAGGAAAGAACAACTTTCCGACTTATTTGCATACTATCTATATGACCATGATCCTCTTCCCCCTGTGGAAGAGGATTGGGATGGTGCTCTGCCCCATTCTAACCGCCCCCCTCAACATCTACGTCAACCACATCCTCTCCAATGACAACGACGACATCGTCTTTTGCCTTGTCATGAAGGGCTTCTACGACTTCATGGTCTGGTTTGTTCAAAACGCCTTCTTCTATGACTTGATTCGGACAACCAAAGAGGACCTCCTTCTCCGCATCAACATGGCGAAGGTCAAGTGCGGTGCCCTCATTCCTGGTGTCAACCTGATGCAACACAAGGATTTGATCAAAAACTGTTCCAAGCTTCAGGACTTCCTCTTTGTCATTCCCATGACATGGTCGTCTCTCGTGAACTTCTCAGTTTCGATCGCAACGATGGATATCCAGTCAGACTATCCGGTCCGTTTTGGGTTTGCCCTCTTCTGTGTGTCAATGGTTGCTCTTCTGACCTACTTGACAGATGCTTCTCTCTATGAGAGGACTAAGCCATCACCAACAAGTATCGATGCATTTGACGACGCTCAGCTTGTACGGATGAAGCTTAGTATGGGCTGTTCATTGAATCCCGACTTTGAGGCTGAAAAGAAGCGTAAGATGAAGAAACAACAGCGGATCCAGAAGTGTGTCATATTGGGGGTCAATCTGATTGTGACTTACATCTCGCTGATTGGAAAGAACATCGGTCAGCTCCACGCTTTTGGCAACATCAGCTGGATGATTGGTTGTCTCGCGGATAACTTGAAATCGTTCCAATACTACAGCTACATGAAAGAGTTCATCGCGCTGACTACTTGTCTGGAGGCACATACTCTGGAAACCATCTATCCAAAGGTTCCACCGGGTCGGATTGACAGGGTCTCTTTTAAGAATGCTTCATTTGGCTACTACGATGGAGACTTGACCAAAAACCCCTCTCGTGTCATAAAGATTATGAACCTCACATACACTTTTCGCAGGGGTAAATTTTACTATCTTGAGGCACCAAACGGTGTGGGGAAGTCGACAGTGCTAAAGATGTTTACCAATAACTTGTTTGGAGGGAATGTCTTTTTTGGGTCTACAAACCGGGATAACTTGGAGTTTGCGGATATTCACAGGACCATTGCCTACCTTCCACAGGCAAGCGAGTACACCCCATCTTTTACACCAATTGAGATTGAGCCATACCGTGGTCGTGATTCTTGGCTTGAAGAACGGTTGGGCTTGTCTCCTCTCTTTGGCAAGGATACGGTGGAGATTTCAGGCGGTCAGAAGAAGCGGTTGTGGCTTTACATCACTTTGACTTCTGATTGCCCGCTAATCCTGCTTGATGAGACGCTCTCTGAATTGAGCACAGAGGAGACACCAGATGTACCTGAAGGTGGTGGGTGGCTGACTCGTATTCTCACGTCTCTCATTGCCTGGGAAGGTCGCCGGCAGAAGATCATAGTTCTTGTCGGACATGGACTGATTCAGATGATTCCGCAGAACAAAACCATCATAAACTTGAAGATAGACACAAGTGACAAGAAGACTGTGTTGTCCCAACGTGCTTAAGACGATTGTGCTCTTGTGCCGCTCTTTGTTTCTTGTAGAATGAATAAAAAATAAAATGAATAAAAAATAAAAAGTGTCAAATGTGAAAAATTAATAAATAAATAATTTATTATTTTATCTAATTTAATTTAATGAATGATTTAAGTTTAGTATATGGAAATATGGAATTATATACTGATGCTAATCCAGATGATACAATTAAAGTTGGATTCAAAGATGAAGAAGCAGCTCTTTTATCTTTAAAGAAAATTAGTAAGAAATCTAAGCAGTATCAAATTAAGGTAATCATTACTTTATATTATCGAGCCAAATTTCACCCTCATAGAACAAGTTCTATGGTTAAGGCAATGAAAATTTTCAAAAAATGGTTGAAAGAAAATAGCCCAGGTATAAATTTATCTTGATTAAGTATAAATTAATACAAAAAAAATAAAATTTAATATTTCTAGTTCTCAATAATGCAAACTGTTGCTCATACTATATATGATCTTGTTAATGGAGCTTTAAAAATTGAAAAAGATGACGGTGAGGTTTATAAAAGCATAAAAAAACCACTCGCACTCTTGACTTGAAAAAGGCGCGCCAATGGAAACATCTATTAAAAATCGGAATTGCTCATTTGTATTTTATCGAAGAACTTTCACCTTATCAAAAACAGTGTGCATTTAAAGCAGTTGCTGATTTGTTGGGACCATGTTTCTATGCGGACACTTTGATCTATTATGAAACCAGTGGAAATACCCTTTGGGTCAAAATCAAGCTTCAGAAAAGCGTGACACTTTCTGATGATACATGGAGTCATTTTTGTGCCACCAAAGACGTTTCCCGTGCTAGTGGTTGCAATGCTTTTGTTAATAGCCAATAATTGTATTATCTTCTTTTCATCATTGAAGATTTTACACCCTTGAAAATTTAAAATGAGACAAAATTTTTAAACACAAAAGCGAAGATTATAAGTTATCAGTAGTTAAATATTATCTTAATAATCAAGTTAGTTTAGATGATGTATGTAAAATTTTGATTATCGTAAACAATCATAATATAAATGGCCTAAAAGATATCAAGAGTTAGAAGAAATTAAAAGACTTAGTAGAAAACCTATATCTTATATAATAACAAAAGAACAAGTTAAATATGCAATACTAAAATTAAAAGAAAACGAACTGATTACTATGAAAGAATTATATAAAATAATTAAAAAGAAATATAAAAATTTTGATATAACACCGCAAACACTTAGGATAAGTAATTAGAAATAATAATATAACAATACATTAACATTATCTAAAGAAAGATATTGAAAACCTACAGACATTAAAACAAAATTAAAAGCATTTTATAAAGAAATCAGTAAATATTCATTTAATAAGATAATATCTTTAGATTAAACATCAATTTAACTATCAATGTATTTACCATACTCGAAATGTTCTTTAGAAGATGTGTTATTAAAATTGATGATAATTATGTTTTTAGAAAATTTACTTTATTATATGCTATATCTTATTTTAAATGTGGTGGTACAACTTTTTATGGAGAAGGTGGTACTAATAAAGAAGCATACTAATAAAAATTGAAATTTTAAGTATTAATAGGTTCTATTAAACTAAATTCAATAAA
>Ga0194124_10004373_pt1 | contig 13869 bp, 14 predicted proteins | sample TA2KigCas0mmetaG_FD_148605 | JGI IMG/M metagenome (GOLD analysis project Ga0194124, IMG submission 148605) | Freshwater microbial communities from Lake Tanganyika, Tanzania - TA2015031 Kigoma Deep Cast 0m | ecosystem: Environmental > Aquatic > Freshwater > Lake | place: Tanzania: Lake...
GGGGTCTGTAGATGTTTTTATTCCCCCTGCAAAAGATAGTTTTTCTTGTATTTTAAGAACTTTTAATTGAACTTCTTTGTTAATTTCTGCAATTTTAGAAATTTGCTCAAGTTGTTTTGTTTGGCGCTCGCTACTAATTGCTAATTCTTCTAAAGAATCTCTTTGTTTTTCATTGAGATTCTGATCCTTTGCCATTTCTCTAATGAGACTAGTTGTTTCATCAGATGGTTTTTCAATTTTACCTAAAGCTTCAGAAATATTTCGTGGTAATTTTAAATCTTTATCTGTTGCTTTTAGATTTTAAGTAAGTTTTTAAAAGAAGAAGAAACCTCTAATGATTTTTTCATTTTATCGGCTTCTACCCCAAAAGAAATTGCAGCTCTTGGTCCGAATTGAGAAGCGAAACTACTTAAATCATTTATTCCTTCTCCTAATGCTTGAGTTCTTACGGATCTTAATTCTCTAGCTCGATCTATTTCAGCTCTTTGTTTGATTTCGCTTCCCCTGATTTCACTTATTTTTTTATTTGCTTGCTTATTAACTTCTAAAAATTTAATTTCACTATCTACAGATTGTAAAAAAAGTGGAAGTAATTTATCTTTAGTTGTTTTGTCAACCGTGTTAAAAAATTCTAGTAGATATTCTAGTTCAGATCCCTGAGCTATTTTTTCAAAATTTTCAGGTTTTAAATCTGCAGATGTAAATTTAAATAAATTTTCTCCAGCAGTAGAAATTAAACGTGAAAAAGATTTATTTAATTCTTCAGGCGTTCTAATTTCTCCTGATTTAAGCGCTACAAGTTCTTCTTTACCGGTTTGTTGTCGAGTAGCTTTTCTACGGGCATCTTCTATAATTTCAATTCTCTTTTCTAAATTAGGTTCTGAAGCTAATTTAGAGGATAATCCGGGGTTAGTTCTTGATAAATTCCTTACTAGTTCTGATTCTCTTTTTGAAAGTTTGATTAATTGTTCTGGTGCTGTTGAGGCGTCTTTAAAAGCGGCATCTAATTTAGATAATGTATCAACTAATTCTTGGGTACCTTCAGTAACAGATTTGAACTCTCTTGCAGAAGCATCGATTTCTTTTTCTAATTTTCTTCTTTGTATATCTTGAGTAATTTGACCTGATGAAAGAAGATTCAATCCACCTTGAGCTAATCCAACACCAATCGGAACACCGGCAGCGACAGCTCTTCTACTAAACGGCTGACCTTTAGATTGTTTTAAACCTCTTCTTGCTCCTAAAATTCCTCCTAATAGTGGGATTCCAACTTGAAGAGCAGTATTTACTTCTGGGCCGATTCTTTCATTTAAATATAATTCATTTAATATAGAGGTAACGCCTGCAAGACCGAATGTTTGTAAAAAAAAGCGTATGAAATCTTTTGATGCGCTTTCAGAATCTGGGGAAGCTTCTATAGTTTTTCTTGTAAATCTTCCTCTAGCGTCTCTTGGGAGACTAGGTCTTGCGAAATTGGGAACAATATCTTTAAGACCATTAGGTTCGTCTCTTTTATTTGTTACGGCAGTTGGATTTCCTTTGCCGTCGAAGTGAGCCATGATTTGAGAGGCTGGTGGAAACCAGTCATCATTTTTTCTCTATTTATGGCATCTGATAAACCAGCAAAATTAGGAATGTATCCATTAGCTCTTGATATAGAAATAAGACTATCTGGTCCTAACTTAGAAACTCCCATTTCAGCAGCTTTTTTGAAAAAATCTCTTCTAGCTTTTGCTTTTTGTGGTACATTTAATAAAAATTCTAGATTTTCTAAACTAATCTTATTTGGATTATCATAGAAAAACTTTAAAATTCCTCTATTGAAATTTTGTCCTTTCGCATCTTTAGTACCCATTCTTCCGCCAATCCAAGTTGCAGCTTGGACACCTAAACCGCTAACACCTGCCCTAGCGCCTACGTTTCTAAAAGCTTGAGAAACCTTGTCATACTGCTCCCTGTTCATGCTGGGGGCATTTTTTACATTAAATTCTTTATTTAAAGCATCTCCTTGTGCTCTATAATCGACAGTAACATCTTGGCTGGCGAAAGGATCAAGCATGTTATTTACGAATGCTTTTCTCTTATTGCCAGTAAGATTTTCTAAACCAACAAGTAGATTTGCAGCTTTAAGTCTATTTGCTCCATATGTTTGAGCTGTAACCGATGCTAGCTCCATATGTTTGAGCTGTAACCGATGCTATTTCTCTCTCGTCTAAAAATATTGGAGAGGCTATTGTTGAAAGTTTCTTCTGAGTAAATAGATTATATCTTAAAGCATCCAAAGCATTTCTCTCCAATGGATTTGCTGGAGAAAGAGCCGACATTACACTTGCAAATTTCTCAGGAGAAGTTCCTGATGCTTTAGAAAATACTTTAATTAAATTGTTATAATCCTCATAAGCTCTAGCAAAGTATTTTTGATTTTCAGGATCTTAAAGTTTTTTGCTATATTAGCCTCCATCTCTGCGGATGAAATGCTTGGGAATTTATATTTATCTTTTTTAGCAAAATTAGGAACATATCCAGAAGCTAAAGGAGATCCTATTATATAATTACCAGTCTTCTTTTTGATATCAAAGTATTTAGATATTTCTTCTAAATATCCAGAAGCTGGCAAATTACGTTGATATCCTTTAGATGTCGGCGCGCCTATTCCAGACTTATTTCCCTCATAAATACCAAAGAAAGCAGATCCCTTTGGCTTGATTGATTTGCTAATAAATTTCAGCAAATCTTCTCTAGCTGGGCCTTCTTTTATTACATTCAGAACATTAGCTATAGTAGCAGAATCTGCTGAACCGAAAAAATCTTTTAATGTTTCTTCGTTGAATTCTTTTGTTCTATTGTATGGATCATAAACTCTAGATTTAATTCTAAATTTTTTTGCTAGGAAATCAGTCCCTGTGTCATATTTTCCTCCTCCGATATCTATATTGCGAGGCCCTAATTGCCCTCCAAATTTTTTAAATAATCCTGGAACTTGATTTAATGATGTTTCTGCGGAAGAAATTTCTTGAGAAAAATTCGGAATATATCCTTTAGACATTCTGGGGATGTCTTTCATTTTTCTATATCTAGGAATTATTGCAGTTTCTCCAGTTCCAGCGAAATTAGGAATCACGTCTTCTTCGCTGTTGACCATTACTGGTTGAGTTTTTCCTTTAATTGTCGCGTTTATTAATTTCGGAACAGGATTTTTAGCTCCAAAATTTTTGGCTTGAGAGACTTCTTCGGCAGCCATCGATGTTGCAAAATTTGGAATATATCCACTTGCAGATCTCCTTGGTCTTCTAGTAGATCGCGCTGCTGGAAGTTGTGTTATATCCGTATACCCTCTAGTTCTTAAATCCGAAGCTAATACTCTAGATAAAGAAACTTGTCTTTGTAATTCTAAATTAATTCTTTTAATTTCTTCAAAGACTTGTTTTCTTGCTCTAGCCTCATTGTACGTTGATGTAGCTGTATCTTTAGTTAATCCAGAAATTCTTTGCATAACTCCGCTAATTTGAGTCTGCAAGGCTAATCTTTCTCTTTCTTTTTCTCCAAATAGACTACCTCCTGTAACATATCTTCCAAGAGGATCTGTAATTTCTTTAGCTTGAGTTTTTAAAGAGGCTCCTATAAACTTTATTAACTTAATTCCTAAGCCAGCCCCAATTGTTGCTAAAACCGGACCACCTGTATATAAGAAAAAGTTTCCTAAAGCATTGGAAAGGCCCTTAGTTATTTCTTGACCAGCGCCCTTAGCCATCGCTTGGCCAGCATTGATTCCAGCTTCTTCAAATTTTTCTGGAGATAATAATTTTAAACCAAATTGAATAGCGCTAGTGCCACCGGTAATTAATGGTCCAAATAAATTTTTACCAAGATCCGAACCTACTTGAGTAGCTATTGCTGCTGTTTGAGAAATTAAAGCGCTGTAACTTTTATTTAATTGCTCGTTCTTTTTTCGTTCTTTTTTATTGCTTCATCAGTCGCCGAAATAGAAATCTTTAAAGAATTAGAATAAATACTATTTGCGCTAGATAAGTCTCTTATAACAGCTTGTAATTGGTTAATTTGATAAACACCACCAAGTAATTCAGCTGTTCTAGATTTTTCAGCTTGACTTAAGTTTTTTGTTGCTTCTGAATAATTTTTTAAGATTTGAATACCATTAAGTAAAACTCCATTTTGATCTTCGACTACAACTCCTAATTGTCTTAATTGATCTAAAATTTCTGGTCTTCTTACTCTTGTAAAAATAGTTTTTAAAGCGTTACCGATAACAGCGCCACCACGACCAGTAATTTGCTGCGCTGTTGTAATCGTTGCAACTAGCTCGTCAAAAGATAGCCCGCTTTCTTCAGCCGAACTTCCTACGCGGGTTAAGGCTTCGCTAAGCTGAGCTGCACTAACCGCAAATCTAGAATCAACAGCAATAAGTTTACTTATAATTTCAGTACTACTAAGAGCTTCTTTATTAAATCCGTTAATTGCTGTTGTTATGCTATTAACTGACTGAGCGTAATTTAATCCTGAAACCCTTGATAATACAAGAGCATCATTAGTTCTTTTGAGCGTTTCTTCTGTAGATAAGCCTTGCCTCGCAAATTCTTTAGCTGCTTCAGCGACATCCGAAAAATTAGTGGCAGTGGCTCTTGCTATATTAAATAAACTTTTACCGAATCTGTCTAAATTTTGCTGAGACTCTCCTAAGAAAGTGTTTAATTCTACTAATTGTTTATTAACTTCAATTGTAGATCTTGCGGCGGCAGAAATTGCTTTATTTACTGCTAAAATACCACCTGTAATCGCTCCGAATGCTGTAACGCGGGCAGCGGCAGCTTGTAAAGATTTTGAAAATTCCGCAGCGTCACTACTAATTCTTCCTAAAGGTTGAGAAATACCCCTATTGAGCTTTGATTTAAAAATATCAATGTCTCTATAAGCTCCTGCTGTATTTATCCTAAGATCTGCAACGATTGTAGTAGGCATAATTGACCTTTAACCTTTATTTATTACACTATATTCCATGCATTTTGAGGAAATCTTCTTTAGTTAATTTATTTCCTTTTTGTTTGGCTATATCTGATATTGCAATAGCACTTCCTCCAGCCATTTTTTGTAATTCTTCGTGAGAGGCTCCAACATGACCTACACCTAAAGATTGTTCGTTTTGATTAACATCTTTTTCAGAAGCGACCATCTCGTACCATTCGATCATCTTATCAGGATCTTCTGCAACGTCTTCGGGGGGAGAAGACTGAGCCTTATTTTGCATTAAAGACTTAAAATACTTACATTGAGAAAAGAGATTGCTTTGGAAAATAGTTAAATCTTTAATATATTTACCATAAAAATAAAAAGCATTATCATTACAAAGATAAAATAAATTCATTAAAAAAGGACACGCTGAAATTCTTTTAATTTCTGGGATAGAAAATTTTTTATAAAATGTATTTAATTGATGAATTAAGTTTACTAACTCATCATCTTCTAAAGCATTAAACTCGTCTGCGGAAAAAAATTTTTCTTTCAAATCTTGATCTTTATAAAAAGCTTGGGAGATAAAAAGTTCGTTATAGTTTTTCTCAACATATTCCTCAGCAGTAAAACCAATAAGTGTATTTTTTTCTCTTTCTATTTCTAAAAGTTTATTTTCTGCTGTTTGTATTTTCTTTTTTGTTTCAGTGATTTGTCTTTTTATGATTAAATTTTTTAATATTAAGTCAAGATCTGAAACTTCTTTTTTTAATCTTTCTATTTCTACTTCTTTTTCCCTATCCCAAATTTTTTCTTTTAGTAAAAATAAAATTTTATCTTCCCTTTGCTCCAGTCCTTTACTTAAAGCTTCCTTAAGGTAAATTTGTTTATTTTTAGAAAGAATTCCATTTTCAATTTCTGTAAAATGCTTAATGAAAATAGGCTTTCCCGAGTAATTAAACTCAGAAAAGCCTAAACAAATTTCTCCGTATAAATTTTTTAAAAAATCTATTTTAGTCGAAGAATCAGACACAATATATATATCAAGAGAAACTAACTCTTCCTTACTCACTCCTGAATTTAGCTGACCAATTAAAAAGGCTCCCTTCTCAACAGCGCTAACTAAAAATGAATCTTCAGAATCTTCTATTTGATTTAATTTTTCTAAACGCTGCTCGAAAGAACCGTCTCCAAAAAGACAAGATTCAGATCCTTCTTCTCCAGAATGCAAAAGATGAAGAACATACCATAAATTCAAAAGATCAGAAGCTCTCTTTTCAGCTGTATTATCAAATAAAGAATTTTGAATACTTTCATATTCGTAAATTTTTTGCCTTAATACCTTATATTCATCATTTATATTAGTAATCTTAAGTTCCTTTTCAGCGTCAGACAGGGCTGTATCTTGCTTAATTTTTTCTGCCTCAACTTCTAAAAGGATAGCTCTTGAATAATTATCAGAATATTCCTTCTTCTCATCTTCAGATGCGGAAATCCCTTCCTTCTGAAACTTCTTAAGAAGAAAAGCCTTAGTTATAAGACCTAATTTAATTCCTTCTGATACTTTTACAGAATAAAAAATTGATGAATCATCTTGTATTTTTCTTGTCGGCTTAAGAATAGCAAATCTTTGAGGAACATTCTTTTCTATCTCACGGGTAACTTGTATTTCATTACCAGCATCATCTTTTTCTGTTGTTGTTTCTTTTACCTTTTGAGCTTTATCAAGAGAAAAGGTATGTAGCCATTTTTCTTTCATATTATTTTAAAGTAATGTTTATAGACTTAAAAGTAGTATCTATGTTTCTGATCGCGTCATTTCCAGCGTCAAGAATCTTCTTTCTTATGTAATTATATTTATTAGCATCAAAATAATCAATATTTTTTACAAATTCCCCTGAGGTTTTTTCTTTAACTTTTTCTAATAAAGCTAAATGATCTTTGTGTAAATCTTCTACCATTTCAAAATATTTTTTATATAATGAAATAATACCCCGATCCATTTGAAATTTTAAATACTCTTTTAATTTTTCTAATAAAGCTAAATGATCTTTGTGTAAATCTTCTACCATTTCAAAATATTTTTTATATAATGAAATAATACCCCGATCCATTTGAAATTTTAAATACTCTTTTAATTTTAAGTCATCCATAAGCCTACATATTATAAACAATAATATTAAAAATATAAAATAAAAAACCCCCCGCCTTTCAGCGGAGGGTTTTATTTAACTAATCACTTAAGCGTGTTTCGTAAAGTGTAGTCCTGAATTTTTACCTATTTGAGCTGAAAATTCTAAGTCTACTGTCTTATTAGGACCGATTGAGGAAGTGATGTTTTGAGAATCTAGTTTTGCACCCTTAAGAGTGACGTAAGAAGTCTTAGCTGTACAATTTCCACTAAGATATCCATTTATTGATAGCAAACCAGTGAATTTTGCTGAATCTCCACAAGCAGTTACGAAGTTGTAAAGCCTTTGAGAAGCAAGTTCTCCAACAATAGCATTTACACTCATGGTGCAATTAATTGGGAATGTAATTTCTCTTGCGAAAGCAAAAGTTTTACCAAGTTTTCTAATTGGTTCACGATTAATTGTCATTGCAACTGTAACACTTTGTATTTTAAGGTCAGCTTCAGAAAGACCTATTACGGGAGCATTATCGGGCTCGGCGGAAGCGCTTGAAGGATCTTTAACTAATGTTAAGGTTATATCTCCGGGTCTAACAGCTGAAACTTCAGAGGCAGCATTAAATAATCCGGCTCCTGATGGTAAAGTAACAACTAATCCGGGATCTACGCCATCATTAACGGCAGGATTAGGAACTTGTGAATTACTAATTCCTCCAGTGAATACTATATTTTGTCCCTCAAGTGCGCAACTTACGGTTGGAATAGCTCCGACAGAAGCTTCTAAAGACCAAGAGGTTAAGAAGCAGTTTCCGATACCAATAATGCCATCGTAACTTGCTCCAGCGCCCATTGCTGTAGCTGTTGTATCATTAGCGTCAATGCCGGGATTACTTGTTAAAATATAAACATTCTTTTGATCGTAATTTGCTCCGCTAGATATGATGTAATCTAACATGTGATCTGCGGCAGCTGATGTTCCTGTTACAGCGTCAACTCTAAGACCTAAATGGCTTTCGTTAAAACCAGTAGGTTCGAAATAATAAGACATATCAACTGAGACAGTTGGCTCTTGAATAATCAACCTGTCAATTGCAGCTAGTTCTCCAAATTGGTTAATATCTTGGCGTTGGATACTAAAGTTGTAATTGCAGCTTTGAACTCTTCTTAAGCTGTGACTTGCGGCAGTTAACGTGGCCGTTCCTGTGGGTGCAGCAAATACTGCATCGCTTTGGTAAATTACTCTATTTCTTGACATATATATTCCTTATGTAGTTCTAAGTCTTTTTACACTCAAAAAGGTGAGATTGGAATTAATTAAAAAAGTTTTTAGTAATCAGAATGGGGATTTCTTACGGCTTCAATATCAAAGTCAACAAAAGCTGAAAAAACATCTGGATTTAGATCTGTGTAGTCATCGGACATTATTCGTTTTACCTTTGTCGCATTAACATCAGCGATGTAAATAGGTTCCCCTGTAGCAACTCCAGTATAGTTATATTGATAACCTGTATAAGCGCTCATTGCGTTTAAACGCAAATCATTATTATTTATAGATCTAAAAAAATTATGAGAAGAATCTCTTAAAATTCCACAAGCCGCATCTAACGAAAATTGAGAATCATTGCGTTTAAACGCAAATCATTATTATTTATAGATCTAAAAAAATTATGAGAAGAATCTCTTAAAATTCCACAAGCCGCATCTAACGAAAATTGAGAATCAGACATTACAATAGTTCTAAAATAAACATTTGTCATATCTACCCCACCAAATGCAAAAGGTTCATTTTTGGAATTAATCATTGTAATAAATACAGCTGGATACGTTATTTCATTTATGTCAATACCACGGGGGGTTTGTGGGATTCTATTTTTATTTTCAATTTTAGTGTAAAATAAAATTCTATCTTCTGATTTATCAGTCAAATAAACATTATAATCTTTAATTGCATAGTCTCCACTTATAGTTCTTCCGGTCTGCTCTGAAGAAAAAATAAGTTGGCCTTCGTAATGATTTATTGCTACTAAACCGCTTTGACCGGGAACAATAAATGAGCCATCCAAATATACCCCAGTAAGTTGATTTACTCCAGAAATGGAAGCGTCATTAACGATCTGCTTGTATGGAGCAGCATATGTACAATATCCTGTATAAATACAAGAAATTGGATAAAATAAAGAAAACTTACATTTTTATAAGCTTCTCCCCTTTTCGTTATAGTATGATCTATGTATAACAAAAAGCTACTGGTTAATGTATTTTGATAATTTACTTTCATATGCCTCTAATTTTATTTATGAACTCTTTCATCATTGCAGAAACATAAGGAACGGGACGATAAGAACTGAGTTGAGGTCTCTCAACGGAAGGATTTTTTATTGGCCCACTTACTTGAACGCCTCTTCCTGAAACACCTCTTGGATAATTTGCATATCTATTAAATGCGGAAATACCTTTTTCAATTCCTTTTACCCAATTCCTAGTTGATTCTTCCCTAACTACATCAGCAGAAGTATCATCAAAATCATCTAAACTAGCGATAGAAAAAATAACTTTAACATTTTTTGTTTGTCGTCCGGAAGTGAATCTTCCCTTAATGTCTCTAGGGTAATCTTTTTTGATTGTTATTTCTTTTAAGGCTATTGATTTTTTTAAAACATCATAAGCTCCTTGTATTGGATCTTTTTCTTTAAAAAATCCTATAAAACCAAATAAATCTCCATAAAATATTTCCTAATTTTGGATTCGATATTTCTTGAGAAACTTCGTGATTTAAAAAATTATTCAAAAGTTCTTCTTTTTTCTTTCTAAAATCAGTCTGAACAATCTTTTGAATTTCTTTTTGAGTAGATTGAGCAGCTACAGCTTCTTCAACTAAATCTTGATTAAATTTAAAATTTACTACATTCATTATCTAGCCCTCTCTAAATAATAAGTGTAGTAGTCTGGACTAATATATCTCCTTAAAGATTCTGAAGTTACGATTTTAAAAAATGCATCGCTAATAGAAATATTTATAGTAGGACCGTCATTCTCTATAAAATCATAAGCGTCTTGTTTTAACCACCTTAATAGTAACATCACCCTTAGGTATAAAATTTCCTACTTCTTTTAAATTATTTTGCTTTTGATCTTTATTAAAATTAACTAATGCTGAAAACACTCCAGTAACAGGAATAAAATTTAAATTTGATAAATCTACTCTTTCATTATAACCAAATATTTTAGGTTGGTTAATATCAAGAATTTGAATTCTAGCTTCTTTATATATTACAATATCTTGCTTGAATGTATCAAACAAGTCATCTAATCCTTTTTTAAAAGATGTTTTTTGCGCGGCTGAAAGTAAAGAAGCCATGCTATGTATTACACTTTTTCTAAATTATAAATAGTAGAATTTATAAATCAACTTAATACAGATAAAGAACATCCAGAGCTAATTACTTCCCCTAAAGAATTATAAACTCTAAGAGAGTAAACTCCTTGATCACTAGTTTGAATTCCACTTAAAACTAAAGGAACAGAATTAGCCCCAGCGATGTCTGCTGAATCCTTCTTCCACTGATAATTTAAAGGTTGACCATTTACACTGCAGGTTATAATGCAATTGTCAACACCAGTCAAAACTGCTATTTCAGAAGGTGGTTGAATATTGATTTGAGGAGGAATTACAGGAAAAGGTTGATCCTGCCATGGTAAAGGAGGTCTAATTACAGGTGGAGTAACTTGATTTAAAATTTGGTTGATAGCTGCATTTTCAAAATTGTTTTTACTTTCTTCTCCAATTATATCAAACACCCAATTCAAAACATCGCTTTCAGTCAAATCTTCGTAAGGAATGAAATTGCCTGAATTTACAGGTATAGATGTGCAAGAAAAAGTTCTCCCATAAAAAGGCCCACCGCTAACGCCATTGTAATAAGTATCACAATCCCAATGAGCTGCAAACACATAATCTTTTTGACCGCTAAACTCTGGGTAGCATTCTAAAACATTAATTTTCCATTTTAATTGAATATCATCGCTCATAAGGTCTAAATTCTTTACACTATTATAAATAAAAGAAGAAAAAAGACCAAAAAAAAAGGCTACGCCATGCAGCGTAGCCCCATTTGCAAGGTTAAATATTAAGTTGTTGGACTAAAAGCTTGTGGAGCTTGAAATTTTCCTTGAGAAGAAGGTTGATTATTCTTCATCAATTCCTCTTCTATCTTTTTAGCTAAAAGAAAAGAAGCTTCAGCAGCTCTTAATCCTTGAGACTTTACAGCAAGATCAATCAATTGAATTAAAATCTGAGCTTCATTAACAGTAAAATTAATAGTGATCTTATTATCCATATTTCTTTATTATAAAATTGTTAACTAAAAAAATCAAAATTATTTCAAATCAAAATCCTTACCATGCAAGGCTGAATATTTTTTTAAAAATCTTAATTTGTTTTCTTCGCATGTTTTTTTTGCGTATTGGTTACTATTAACTAATTTTATAGAATTAGGCTCTGGGTCTTGATCCATTGTGATAAAGTCTTGTAAACCATCTGACTTGATATCTTTACAAATATTATAGACGAAATCATAATCCTCCCAACCGTAGCATTTAAAATCTTCATCCAATAAATAATTATCGTAAATTTTTTTAGACATAATCCAATTAGAACACCCTTCTGGTTTTTTATTTAATTCTATTTTATGCCCAAGGTACAACATCTCATCATTTAGTTTGTTGAAACTAGGAAGACTTTTGATAGCGCAATCAATTCCGGCAAGCATAACTAACCAATCTGGTTTTAAAATACGCGCAGCTTTTATACATTTATTTTTTAACTTTGCAATGCTAAAATCATAAGGAAAATTTTCACATAAATCAGAAGCGACAAAATAATTAAAATTACCAACAACTTTATGAAAAAAAGAAAATCTGTGACTTGATTGAGGAGTCATGAACGAAGAAATTAAAATTTTCATAAAATTGAAAGTAAATTATTCTCATAATTTTTCAAACAAAATTTAGGCAAGACACTATCAGAATATTTTTGCCAATTGTTTCTTATCGCATCTTTGTTTTCGTAACAGTAGCGCATTTGTTGAATTAATGATTCTTCTTTTATATTTGCCCAAACGCCACCTCTCTTGCCCCAACCAGCATGACCTAATTCTTCTTCATAATCCACAAAAAAAGAATTATCATTATTACAAAAATCTTTTATACCTCCATAATCAGCACTAATAACTGGTCTTCCAGTTGCTAATGATTCTATTTGAAAATACCCCCAACCTTCAGCTTTGGCGGCTGTAACAAAAACATCTATTTCAGCCAAATAATCGGACATTCCTTTATCTGGGGATCATCTAAATATCTTCCTAAAACATTTCTATCGCTAGCTGAAAGTTTTAATTTTAACTCAACATCTTTTACACCTTTAAAAGCTTTTAAGAAAGCATTGATAATAACAGAAAAATTTTTTCTGTGTATGTTGCCTGAATTTACAGCCTCGCAAGCACCCGCGCAAAATGTAAAATTACTCAAATCTTTTTTTTGCTTTAAATTAAATAACTCATCATCAACAAACAAAGGCAAATAAACTATATTTTTAACGCCGCTTGCTATAAAAACATCTTTATTCCAAAGAGAAGGAACTAAAACTTTATTAGCAATATAATTTAAATCTTCAACAGGAAATCTAGGAACAACAGAAGATTCCCACATTGTCGAAACAATCAAATTGTCTTTATCAGGTAAAAAGTTAGTTAATGATTTAGTAAAATCTAAACACAAAGGCGATAAAACAAGTTCTTTAACATGAAAATTATATTTGTTTAAACCATTTAATGTTTTTAATTCAGATGGCGCGGCATCATTAAAAGGTATAAAAATCAATTCATAATTCTTATTTAATATAGCAAATGTTTTTTCTATTAATTTTTTATAAAAAATTTTCTTTTATTTGATCTATTCTGTTTTTGATTGTATTAAATGCAAGCTGACAAATTTCCTGCGTTGATTTTCCAGAAATATCAGAAGATTTTAATTCTGATTCTACATATGCTGAATTTTCAAATTCATCTTTTATATTGAAAGCAACTAAAAATTTACCGTCAGAAATGTATTCGTATCTTGCTATTGTATATGTGATATTCATAAATTATGCAGTATAGATTGGTATCCAATATGTTGTGCCATCAATATCAATTGGCATCCATCTATAAAACGTTCTACCTGTAGAACTCGTATTAGAATAAAAATTAGGATTAACGATTTTAATTGCTGGCCTATCTGTAGCTGAAACATTGTTTATTGTTAAAATACGATTCGCGGCTATAGAACCACCACATCCACATAATCCCGAAGAGTTCACTTGAAAAGCGACTGGAAATGTGGTTATTGCAGATCCCTTTGCTACGCCTGAATTATATTTAAAACTTAGCGTGGTTGATTCTTTTTGTATGAAGAAATTAGAGTTAGCCGACGAACTAACATAAGTACCACTACTATTCAACCATGCATCAAAGAATAAGATTATATTATCGTGCGAATATGGTAATAATTGGAACGCCGCATCAGCATCACTAGCAAATTTATTTAATAAATATGGACCCGCACCCGCACTTGACGCTGTTCCTTCTAATGTTAATTTGTTAATTGGCGCGGTTGTACCTATACCAACATTACCATTTTGATTAATACGTAATCTACTTACCCAATTTGCATGCGATACATTACCACTTGTATAATATCCTATATCAACTAATGGATTTGTTCCAGTTCCATAATCA
>Ga0194124_10004376_pt1 | contig 13860 bp, 15 predicted proteins | sample TA2KigCas0mmetaG_FD_148605 | JGI IMG/M metagenome (GOLD analysis project Ga0194124, IMG submission 148605) | Freshwater microbial communities from Lake Tanganyika, Tanzania - TA2015031 Kigoma Deep Cast 0m | ecosystem: Environmental > Aquatic > Freshwater > Lake | place: Tanzania: Lake...
ATAAATTTAACAAATTTATCTCTTGTATCTAATGGATATGCTTTACCACAAGATCTACATGATAAATCTATACTTGTATTTTTCTTTTTACCAATTATTTTAGGTAAAGTTTCTGGATTATCACAATGTTTGCATAATATGTACTTTTTAACAAATTCAAAATATTTATCCTGTATTATATGTTCTTCGTGTTTTCCTGTTAAAGTACACTTATTCTGATTTTTCTTGTCTATATTTGTTGATACTCCTAGTGCTTGTCCTATGTATGAAACAATCCAATCATTCGGTCTTCCTGTTTGTTTTGATACTATATCATTATTTATTATAACCGTCTTACCTGTTTCGTGTTTTACTTTTATCTTTTTAACTAAATATCTGTAAAAAGGATCATCTGAACCATTCATATTAACTAAATCGCTCATTTTACATATATTATTTATATATATTATTATACATAAATAATTTCATTTTTTTATAACTTTTATAAATAAACTAATTTAATTTTTATAAAAATTAACATTTATTTCTTTGACAAGAAATTTAAATAATAAATTAATTAATTTTATTTAATTACATTAAAGATCTTTTATCAAAGATCTTATATTTTTTTCTCTAATTATATAATTCTATTCTTTAACAAGAATACTTAATTAAATTAATTTTTATTATATGTTACATTCAAAATCTTTTTACAAAGACTTTCACCCTTCCTTTTTAAAAAGAATGTTTTTTTAATTATCTTAATTGAAGATAATTTCTATAAAATAATTATAATATATTCCTAATATTTATAATTATTTTATAATACACAAAATAAACTAATATTTTGCTTTTATATAAGATTTTATATTAATCAGATCTTTTTCCAAAGACCTTCTATTATTATATATTTAAATTATTTTTAAATCAATTTTTTTCTTAAATCAATTTTTTTTCTTAAATCAATTTTTTTATATATAATTAAAAATATATGATAAATTATTTATTTTTCTTTATAAGTCTTTTTGGTATTGGATTTTTATTTCCCATATTATCAATATTTAGTATATTTAGCAAAACAAAAAAGGATATTGTTTATAACAACATAAGATTTATAAGATATTTATTTTCATTCAAATTATTTAGAATATCTAAACAAGATTTATCAACTGATCCAAATGTAATATATTTTTGTAATCATAGATCATTTACAGATTTTTTTGTTGATACAATCCTAGTTCGTTATTCATCTAAAATGGTCGGTAGGTATTTGGTTCTATTATTATTTCCAATATTTTTCTTATTTGCTCGTATTACTAATTGTGGATACTTTATTAAAAGAACCTGTAATAATAATATAGAACAATTTTTTAATAATATAGAAACTGATAGAAAAAAAGATAAATTTAATAATATACTTGTCTATCCTGAAGGAACTAGAAGACCATATCAAGTTGAAGCTTGTATGCTAAAAAAAGGTTTTATATTTCATTCTTATAATATGAATTTACCCATCCAAATTATTATTACTAAAAATAAAGAAGATGTTATTGATGAAAAAAATTTTGTAGCTAAAAGAAATGCTAAAATGTATGTTTATTATTGTGAGGTAATATATCCTGATTATAAAAGATATACTAGAGATGAATATTATGAATATGTCCAACATATGTGGAATTATTCTTGGAAAAAAGTTTTTAAAACTGAAAAAATAAACGTCTATTCTGAAATAGATCAAACGCTTATTCATAATAATAATAATTATCAACCACCACTATTTAGACTTTTTAAATTTACTATTGTATTCTTATACTTTCTTTATCTTTACTTATAATATATATATATTTATTATAATCTAATTTTATTTATATTCTAATCTAACTCACTAGGAGTAGCACTTGCACCTCCAGCTTTACCCATATTCTTAACCATCTCCTCCATCTGCTGTCTCTGCTCTGGTGACATGTTCTTAAACATTTCCTCTACCTGTTTTAAATATTCTGGATCTAGATTTGGTATTCCTTTTCATGGCCTGCAAGTTCCTCCCATTCCTCCCATACTACTCATATCTGGCATTCCACCCATATCAGGTTGTCCTCCTCCAGCTTGATATGCTTTTTGAAGTAGTGGCATACATACACCTTCTACTTCTTTATGTTTAGCATCATAATCTTCCTTAGTAGCAGTTGGATTGCCTTCTAACCATTGTAATCCTTCATTAACTTTGGATTCTACTGTAGCACAATCTTCACCAAGAGTTTCTTTAAGTTTGTCAGTTAGTGAATTCTTTACTCCATACAAATATTGCTCTAAACTATTTCTAGATTCAGATGACTCTCTAAAATTTTTATCCTCTTCTTTAAATTTCTCAGCTTCTTGAACCATTCTATCAATTTCCTCCTTGGATAATCTACCACTATCATTTGTAATAGTGATTTTTTCAGATTTTCCTGAACTTTTTTCTAAAGCACTTACTTGTAAAATACCATTGGCGTCTAAATCATAACTTACCTCAATTTCTAATGTTCCTCGTCTTGCTGGTGGTAAATCTTTTAACATAAAAGTTCCTAACACATTACAATCCTTTGATCTTGATCTCTCTCCTTCTAATACTTTAATCTCACATTGAGGCTGATTATCACAAGCATTGCTAAAGGTTTGAGTTTTTCTACAAGGAATTTGAGAATTTCTATTGATTAAAATATGATTTACTGTTCCCTGCACTTCAATACCAATTGATAATGGTGTTACATCAAGTAGTAACAAACTATCAGTTTTTTCATCTCCGGTTCCACTTAAAATAGCAGCTTGTACAGCTGCACCATAGGCAACTGCCTCGTCAGGATTAATACTCTTACATAATTCTTTACCATTGAAATAATCACTTAACATTTTCTGAACTTTTGGAATTCTCGTAGAACCTCCTACTAATACAACCTCATCTACTTGTGCTTTTGATACTTTGGCATCTTGTAAAACTCTATCTACTGGTTCTAAAGCATCCCTAAATAAATCAGAACATAATTCCTCAAATTTAGCCCTACTTACGGTGATATTACAATCGTTGCCTTCATATAAAGAATCAATCTCAATTGTAGTAGAATTGGTAGATGATAATACTCTTTTAGCTCTTTCACAAGCTGTTTTAATTCTTCTCATCGCTTTAGCACTGGTTCTTACATCTAATTTGTACTTTCTATTAAATTCTTGTGATACAAAATCAGTTAATCTATTGTCCATATCTTCACCTCCTAAATGAGTCTTTCCTGCTGTGGCTTTAACCTCAAAAACTCCATCATCAAGAGTAAGTAAAGATACATCGTGAGTTCCACCACCAAAATCAAAAATTAAAATATTCTTTTCACCACCTCCTTTTTTATCAATACCATAAGCAATAGCTGCGGCAGTTGGTTCATTAATAACTCTTAATACATTTAATCCTGCAATCTGTCCTGCATCTTTAGTTGCTTGTCTTTGATCATTATTAAAATAAGCAGGACAAGTTACAACACAGTTCTTAACTTCATGACCTAAATAAGCTTCAACATCTTCTTTAATCTTTCCTAGAACCATTGCTGATACTTGTTCAGGGGTAAATGTCTTTTCTTCGCCTTTATGCATAACCTTAATTTGACAATTTCCATTAGGTGCTTCTTCTACTTTGAATGGATAAGTTTTTAATTCTGATTGAACAACAGGATCACTGAATTTTCTTCCAATAATTCTTTTAATATCAAATAACGTATTAGCGGTATTACTAGCCGCCTGATTCTTAGCAGCATCTCCTACCAATCTTTCACCATCTTCAGTAAAAGCAACCCAAGATGGCATAGTTCTTTGTCCTTGATCATTTGCAATAATCTCAACACGACCACTAGCATAAACACCAGCACACGAATATGTAGTTCCAAGATCTACACCAAAACAGTAATTAGATTTATTCTGACTCATTGATTATAAATATATAAATTTTTAAAACTTTAAACCTTATTTATTTGTTTATAAAATTTATTTTTTTTATTTTTTCAAAATCTATAATATAAATAATAATAATAATTTATGACAGACTCTAAGAAAAACTCTAGCAAAAAGAATTCAAAAAAATGTTCAAAAGGTATGATACTAAGAAAAGGTTATACAACTAAAAAAGGTAGTAAAGTACCTGCTTCTTGTATAACAGCACAAAGTGATTCGGGTAAGAAAACATCGTTAAAATTAAAAAAATATTTACAAAAAAAAGCTAAAATGCATAGAGAAGCTATGAAAAAATTTTCTAAAGAAGTTCCAAAAAAATGTTCTAAGGGTGAAATATTAAGAGAAGGATATAAGAAGAAAAGTTATAAATCTCATAGTAAAACTGGTAAAAATATTAGTGTATCCGGTAGTTGGACTAAACCTGCTTGTATTAAAAGCGTTACTGGAAAATCTAAAAAAGGCTCAAAATTAATAACTATTATGGATAAAGATGTTCTTGGTAAATATGGTTATTCAAATATAAAATCACTCTCAAAAACTGAGAGACATTCTGCTCTAAGAGAAGCTCTAAAAAATATTAAACCACTGTCTGTTTATAGAAGATTGGTCGCACTAGCAACCCTTAATAAAAATAAAGATGAAGAACTTTTTATTACACTTAGAAAGGATGCTGATTGGATTAAAACACAAGATATTTATATTAAATCAAAAAATATAAAAAAAGTATCCAAAAAAAGAGATTCTAAAATAAATTCTAGTAAAGAAAATAGTAAAAAGATTAGTAAAAAAAATAGTAAGAAGACTAGTAAAAATTGAAAAAATATTATATTTGAAGAGTTACTCATGTTCTTCAAACTACTTTGGAAACACACGAGCCGTAAGGCTCTGAAATTTACCATTCTTTTGGCTGTTTTGCAGCTTTTAGTATCGTATATTTCAAGCATTTATGTGTCTCGCATTTTCGTGGAGTTATCCCTGGAAACTTTAGATGATGCATTTTTTGCTGTGACGCTTAAGATTTTTATGCATGACCTACTGGACTACCTTTTATTCTATCCTTCCGCTAAGGAGGGCACCAGTGTTGCTAATCAAATATTGAAAGAAATTAGTGAAACCTTGATGAACGCCAATAATGAACTTTCACTGGTCATCACAAATTCTGTGATTATTGAAGCATGTGTTGATTCATTTTACGCATACTTTCAAACAATCTGGCAGACCGTTAAAATGCTACCTGAACTCGTTGACTATTTGGTTGTCTTGTATGTTTCAACAGGGAAATCATGGTTGATAATCCAAGTCATTGGATTTGGAACATTGCTTCTTCTTTTACTCCAAAAAACTCTTGAAAAAGAACTTGATGCTATTTCCAAAAAAATGCTTTCTATCACAGATGAAACACGAAAAGAAATTTCAAGATGCTGGACTAACTATTTTGCAAGGAGAAGCATATGTTTTGGAGAACCAGAACCAAATCCTGCCGATCAAGTACATAATTACACCACACAATGGTTAGAAAAGGATGAAATGGTGAAACGGTCACATCTTTTAAATAATACAGCACGAGAAGTGTTGTTTCTTTCATTTCGGTATTTGTTCAAAGATAAGCAAATACTGATGTGGCTAATAGTAAATCATCAACGTTTGTGGGGTGGAATAAAACTATGGATAAGATTGAAAGAACTTGTAATGCACAATGAAACAAAAATGAATCGTTATTTTGATCTTTACAGTAAAGCTCTAGTCTCACAAAAGAAAAAAGTTGCTTTGGTGAGACATTTCTGGAAAAGAAGAAATTTGAAACTTTGCAGTTTGCGGATAGTTCAAAAGAACTGCCCTCAAGTAATTTTATCTTCTATCTTAAATATAGGTCCAAAACATCATACTATAATTATTGAGGGTCAAAAGGGTTCTGGAAAAACCTACTTGATTTCAATTCTTATTGGAGGTGTGGATAGTGATGCTAAAATGTTCTTTGGAAAGACAAAAATTGAACCATCGCAAATTCCTTTCTTTGTTGTTTCACAAGATATCGCATCTTATTACACCCACAATTCAAAGAAGACCATCACGCATTCGGCTAATAAACTGTTTAAAGGTTCAGGGAAAAATTTGGCTTCCTTCCTATCAAAGTTTGATCTGGAATGGATTACTGAAAAAAATCTGGATGAACAACTTGGTGAAAATGAAAAATCTTTATCACCTGGAACAGTTAGAACAATAGTTCTAGCCCACCTAATGTGGGAACTTCAAGAATATCTTCAAACAGGAAAATCTATAAAGTTTGTGGTTCTTGATGAAGTTGATACAGCAATTGACTTTGCCACAGTAAGAAAGTTTTACACAGAATGCATTCTTCCACTACTAAAAAAATATGGAGTGCCATGCATCATTGTTTCTCACAGCAAGGAGTTTAAGGATCTTGTCCGAGAGTTGGGCGGTAATACTTGCAGGACTTTGACAGCAATAAAAGAAGGCAACGTCATAACCTACCAATAAAAACTTGGAAGGTTCTAATTTTAATCTAATTTTTTTCTAACAAGTTCATCAACATATCTAATATAAATTTGGTCAAAATTATCATCATTTATACTTTCTTCAAGGTTTATATTTAATTCTTTAGCAAGCTTTAAAAATTCAATAACAACAAAATTATCTATAGTTCTCTTATATTCGTCATTATACAAATTTCCTTTTTTCATTATTGTATGAAAAATCCTTTCTTCAGCTGATTTTTCATTATTATTATTTTCATTATTATTATTTTGATTTTCATTTTCATTTTCATTTTCATTTTCAATATTATTATTTTGATTTTCATTATTATTATTTTTATTTTCATTATTATTATTTTTATTTATTCCTAGATCTTTTAATCTATTTTCTATATTCTCATCAATTTTATTTAGATGTTCTATAGTTATTACTGGGATATTATTTTCTTCTTTCTTTTTGTTATTATTATTGTTATGTATTGATTTTTTACAAACTGTATTATCTATTATTTCATATTCCGCAATTAATTCTTCTATACTTTTCTCTTCTTTGTTATTTTTACTTAAAAATATCTTTATTAAAGATACTCCAACAAAAAAACTACCTAAAATAAAAATCATTTATTATATTATAATTATTATAATAAAACAATTTAAAATTATATTAATTATATAAATATGTGTTAAAAATCCCGCCCTACTAGCTCAGTTGGATAGAGCGCAAGACTTCTAATCTTGAGGCCGAGGGTTCGAGCCCCTCGTGGGGTGATTTAACACAAAATTATATTTTTATATTATTTATAAAAATCTAATTTACATTCTAGTACTTTTACTAATCATTTTTTCTATATATTTTTTATACAAATTATCAAAAGTTTTATCATCAATAAAATCTACTAATTTAATATCTAAATCTTTAGCAATATCAACCAATTCATCTAAAACTTCACTTTTAATACTTCTTTTATGAACATCTTTATTTAATTCTCCTTTTTCAATTAAAAGATTTTTTATTTTTTGTCTATATTCTTTTTCATAATTTATTTCTTTTTTATATATTTCATATCCTAATAGACTAGTTCCTATAACTATAATAGAACCTAATATAAATTTATAATTCATTATAATTTATAAACACAAAAAAATTTTATAAAGATTCTTTCCTTAAAAATTTAATTAAATTAATATCATCATATAAAATTAGCGTATATAGACCAATATACATATACAAATAATTACTATATTCTTGATTAATAAAAAAAACTATTTGAGATAATATATTACTTATAAGACTAAATGTATATATTTTATAACTATAACTAGCTATTTTTTTAATCATCACTCTATTATTTGATATGTATCTATAACCTAAATAAAAATTAACTAAAAATGGTATAATTGAAAAATATGTATATATAATTATTGATCTGTAATATCCTGATATACTATAATCAACTAATAAATTTAATGAACCTAATATACCAACAACACAATGATGAACAACAGTTGCAGTTGGCAGACCTCTTACAAATATTAATCCACTGATATCCAAAGATGAATATATTGTTCCAAATATATAAAAAAATACATTATACCATCTATTATTTATGAAACCTTCTAAAAAATGAAATGTTCCTAATATTAACATCAAAAATAAAATAAAAGATTTCCATATATTTTTAATAATATATTTAATTTTATATTCTGTCAAATTTGTTAATTCATTTAGGTTATTATATTTAATTAATATTCTTTCACCCCAAATATATACATATTTGTGTAGATAAATAAATAATATCATCAAAAAAAAATAATAAGATATCATAATATATTTAAATATAAATATATTTTTTTAAATATGTTATATAAATAAATGATAACATATAGAAATTTAATAGCAAATTTAAATTTTAATTATATTTTAATTGGATTATTTTTTATTTCTTTTTTTTATTTTAAAAATTTATTTAATAAATTATATAAAATACAACAACTTTACATTTTTATATTAAATAATATATTTGATAAAATTAAGTTAATAACTAATAAAAATAAAAAAAATTATAATAAATTTAATAAAAAAATAAAAAAAAATAAAAAAAAAATAAAAAAATTCAAAAAAATTTTGAATGAAAATAATAATTTTTATCTTAAATATATATTAAATATAGAATCAAAAAAAATTATTGATGTTAAATCAACTACACCACCAATTAATAATGTAGAAATAAATCAACCAAATTCTATTACAGTTGATGAAGAAAATGAATTCGAAATTTTAGATTAAAAATTGAAAAATTTATAAAATTATGCTTATATATAAAGCAGATGGTTGATTCATTTTACCAAAATATTTATGATTTTTGGTTTGATAATCCCTCATATTGGATTCCTATATTAAATAAAGATAAAGAAAAAATAGATAGGATAATTTATGAAAAATTTTATAATATTGACTATATAAATATAACTATAAAAATATCTTTTTTAGAATTTAATAATAAAACTTTTATTGGATTTATTATTTTTCAAGATCAACTTTATAAACATTTTATGAGATATCAGATTCTAAATTCTATCCAACCAGATTTTGATGATTCTATAATCCTAAATATTAGAATAACTTTATCTCAAAATATACTTTCAAATGTTAATAAAATAATTTTAGAAACTACAGAGACTGAACTAATATTTATTCTTATGTTATTCAAACATGTAAAAAATTATAAATATGTTATTCAAAATTGTTTGTTATGGTGTGCGCATCATAATAATAGTATTCAAGAAAAGTTATATCTATCTAAATTTTTTAATGATACCTACAAAAAAATATACGATTTTGATTATATTTATAATAATGTTGATTTATTTAACCAACCTAATTATCCTATAGAATTTACTCCAGTAGATATTTGTGAGCACTTTCCACCACAATTTATACAACATGATTGGTTCAACTTGTTAAATCTACTTTTACCAAATATACAAACTCTTTCTACAATACTATTGGAAACTATTAAATTTAATAATACTATAATTGTTAGTCTAAGTGGGGGTGTTGATAGTATGGTCACTCTTTTTCTTCTTAATAATCTTGTCATAAATAAAAAAATAGATAATAAAATTATTGCTTGTCATATAGTTTATGGTAATAGATCAGAAAGTAATTATGAATTTAATTTTATCAAATATTATTGTAGCAAACTAAATATAAAATTATATTATTACAATATTGAATATTTAACCAGAAAAAATATAGATAGAGACTTTTATGAAAAAATGACTAGAGATATTAGATTTAATCTTTATAAATCTGTTTCTAAATATCTTAATACTGATAATTTTAGTGTCTATTTAGGACATATAAAAGATGATGTTGTGGAAAACATTTGGTCTAACTTTTCAAAAGCACAACATATTTTTGATCTTAAAAAAATGAAAATATCTTCTATCCAAGAAGGTGTTAATATTATTAGACCTTTTCTAAACATAAGCAAATATATAATTTTACAAATAGCACATGATTGTTATATTCCTTATCTAAAAAATACAACACCTAGTTGGAGTAATAGAGGTAAATTTAGAAATAGATTTTATCAAGAAACACATATTCAATATGGTGATTCTGTAGATGAAAAAATAATACAAGTTGCAGATACATTGTCTGCTGTTGGTAATATTATTGATAATCTAATTTATAAACCAATTTATAAAAGTTATAACAATATAGAAAAGATTATTGATGTATCAAGAGCCATTGAGGCTGAACTAGATGTAAATGGATGGTTAAATATTTTGGAACATATTTGTCATAATTTTTTACAAATATCAAAACCATCTATTCATTCTGTCAAACAATTTGTTGAAAGATTAACTAAAAATAATTTTACAACACAAAAAAAAGAAATGAAATTTCAACTTAAAAGTAATTTACAGATTATTATCTACAAAAATAATACTGATGATGAATCAATATCTAATAAATATTATATTAAGTTTTTTATATAAAAATTTGAATTGTTTATTTAATATATATAATAATCAATATATTAAAAAGATGGAAACGCTTACAGGAAAAAGAGTATTTATATTTGATTTGGAAACAACAGGATTACCTATAATGAAAAATGTAAATAAAAAAAGAGAATACGATGATTATAAAAATAATGCTAGTTATAACACTTCTAGAATCGTTTCTGTAGCTTGGTATTACGATGATAATTTTAATCCACAAAAAATTAATTATGATAATATTAAAGAATATATAGTTAAACCTGTAGATTATACCGAAATTCCAACGACACATATTCATGGCATTTCATTTGAAAAAGCAGTAAGTGATGGTTTAGATTTTAATGATATTCTATATTCTAAAGGACTAGGTAAAGATATTTTATCTTCTGATGTTATTGTAGGACATAATTGTCTATTTGATATAAATATATTATTGAACGAATTGTATAGAAATTCTTCATTAGATGTTTTAGAGTATTTTGAAAAATTATTATTACATAAACAATATTTCTGCACTGCTGAAGCTGGTAAAGATATTTGTAAATTACCTAACCAATATAATGATTCAGAATATAAAAGACCAAGACTAACTGAACTATATTTTCACCTTTTCAATAAATATCCAAATAATTCTCATAATGCTACAGATGATGTATTATCTGTACTTAAAATACTTTCTTGTTTTATATAAAAATATAAAATAAAATTAAAATATATATCTACATATTTTGATTCATATTTTTAGCTAATCTTGCCTTAATAATTTCAGCCATTTGTTCTCTTGTTATATGTGATGGACCATCGTCAAGTTTATATCCCTTACCAACAAATTTATTATTTTTTTCTTCTTCTATCATTTTTAGTCTATTTTGTTCTCTAATTCTCTCCATCTGTTCTTCCTCTAGTTTAAGTTGTCGTAATCTTTCTTCTTCTTCTTCTTTAATTTTTTGTAATCTTTCTTCTTCTAATATATCTACTGGGACATCAAAATCAATTTTAACATCAGTATTGTATAGAGATCCATCTAAAATTTCAGATCCACTTTGATTTTTAATTTTGCAGACATAAAATTCAATACCATGGACGTTAATCATATCACCTAAAGAAATTGCTCTGCATTTAACCAATGTTTCTTCTAAAATTTCTTTAAGAGAAGACCAATGAACATAATCAGAATTGTTGGCTCTAACTTGGATATAATCGATACTTTGTAAATTATCTACATTTTCTATAGATACATTTTGAAAAGGTTCTAGTCCATACTTTGCCAACGCCCAATATGGTAGAACTATAACATCCTGTTCTATAGAAATTATGTTTCCAAATAATAAACATCTACAATTAGATTGATTGAATCCACTCTCATCTGTTTTGGTAATTTCAACAAATAATGGATTGAATTCTGTTAGTTCATTAATCATTTTATAATATATGTTATCAGGTATGGCAATCGTGTTGCCTACATTCTTGTCTTGTTCATCTGGATTGTATATATCCCAACTTATAACAGGAATGTTTTCCACCTTCATCCTTAATATATATATATTATATTTATTATTATTTTCAATTTTATTTAATGGATTATAAAAAAAAATAAATATTTATGTGTTTTATAAAAATATAATAGAATCTACTAAGTGCGCACTTTACTTTGATGATTATGCGAACTAAAGTTTGTCATTGGTCATATTGCTTAGCAACGTCATCAACGACAGTGCCTCATAGGCTGGTTCTCCACCCAACATTGCTAGTAACTGATGCTTTTGCGTCAATTCTAGACGAGCAGCCACAAATTTGCCACGAGCAGCCTTAATAAGCGGTTCATCCCAGTCTAAGGCAGAGATCATACGAGTGAAGGTATCAATCGCCCACGTCAGCATTTCTGTGAAGGATACAGGCATGGTTTCAGGATTGACACCCGCATCAACTGCCTGCTTACGAAGAAAGGCGATGTTGTCAGCCATTGCTTCAACAGCACTTTTTTGATTTCCCGAAAGAGTTGCAGATGTCACACGTATTGAGTCAATTTGCTCTTCTGATGGAATCTGCCGTTTTCTGGCAAAATCCCGCACGATTTGACAGGTCTCTTTGACCTCCCTTAAAAAGTCCATTTGAAGTGATGGTATAGATTTTTTTTTTTTTCAACTTTTTTTATTTATTATATTATAATAAATAAAATGTGAAAGATTCTTCAATTACAAAACTTTGGTTTTTAGAACGCAGCCATATATATAAAAACCTTTTTTCATCCATTAACCTTCTCTTCATCAACCTCCTCTCCTTCACCCTCTTCAACTTGTATTCTATGCAGACAAGCCATCAGCACAGGTTCCATTTCCCCCCAGTACGGCTCAAATGGTGTGTAATTTGCACATGCCACGATGACTTCTTCAACTTGTTCTGGAAAAGCTTGTACAAACTCTTCTACATCCAAGTCAAGAAAAGCGACCAAATGGTTCAAACCTTCCAATTCTTCAATTTCAGGTAGGTGAGAAGCCAAAATGTGCCTGACAATAGGGGTCCAATGTGCTGAAATAGCCGAAGCACTGAATGGAAAATCGTCTGGAGATTCTTTGGCAATTTGATAAACCTCAACACAATCCTGTGCGATGTTAAGGATAATACGTCTTAAATTACGTATAGAAATAACACGTCTGATTCTTTGGCCACTTCTACTCCTGAGAATCATTGTTGTAATAGATACATATAGTTAATTATTCATATATTTATTTTATTCAATTTTTATAAAAAAATAGGTAAGTTTAATATAAACTATAATTTATATATTTACGAACAAGTTGAGGCACACTAATCAGAACTATATAAATTTATTTAATTCTATCATCAACTTCTTCATAATTTAACTTGTAAGACGACGAATAGTGGCAATAATAACGATATTCAAATACGATGTTAAGATTGGATAATCCTGACTTTCGGTTATTCTCTCCTTAAAATAAGATCTAAAAGAGATAAAATAAGCACAAACTTGACTTCCTCTTTCTATATCAGTCTGAACGTAAGTCTCTTGACAAGCCCTCATAGCATCAAAGATAAATTCTAAACCTACAAAAAGAGGCATAGATTCAAAAAAAAGCATATTCAAAGATCCTCCTTGTGGTATCCAACCACCCATATCTTCAAACAATGCTATTATCGCACGACATCTAAAGCTTGCACATCTTGTTATTCTTTCCAAAACTTTATAAAATGTCAATTCTTGTGTAACTATCATTAGTTATTTTAATCATATATTTAAATTTATATTTTTCAACTTTTTAAGTTGGCCTTGTGCTCAACTTTTTAAGTTGGCCTTGTGCTCAACTTTTTAAGTTGGCCTTGTGCTCAACTTTTTAAGTTGGCCTTGTGCTCAACTTTTTAAGTTGGCCTTGTGCTC
>Ga0194124_10004390_pt1 | contig 13814 bp, 17 predicted proteins | sample TA2KigCas0mmetaG_FD_148605 | JGI IMG/M metagenome (GOLD analysis project Ga0194124, IMG submission 148605) | Freshwater microbial communities from Lake Tanganyika, Tanzania - TA2015031 Kigoma Deep Cast 0m | ecosystem: Environmental > Aquatic > Freshwater > Lake | place: Tanzania: Lake...
AATATTATTTTTTTTGAACCATCGCATCATCTTCGAATCACAAAATCGTGAATCACCACGGAAAAATCATTTTCAGTTGTACCGTAAAAATTTACCACTCTCTTCTTGCAGCACCACAAATGAAGAAGTAAAATCCGCCATCAATAAGTATTTTTATGGCACGCTATCTTGATCCTAAAAGCGATTTGGTTTTTAAAAAAATCTTTGGTCAACATCCCAAGTTGCTCAAAGATTTTCTTAACGCCGTTTTGCCATTGCCAGAAAATTGCGTGATCGAAAGCTTGACTTACTTAACGACGGAGAACGTTCCTGAGTCTCCTTTTTCAAAACATTCCATCGTTGATGTCCGCTGCCTCGATAATCATGGTCGCCACTTTATTGTGGAGATGCAGCTACAATGGATTAATGATTTTGTAAAAAGAATGCTCTTTAATACAGCTGCAACTTACGTTAAGCAGCTTAAAAAAGGAGAGCTCTACCAAAACCTAAGTCCTGTTTACGGCTTGGCTTTAATTGATGATACATTTACTCCAGAACAGGAATGGTTTCATCATTATCGGATGACCAATGTCAAGGACGGGAGCAAGAGTCTTGATGATATTCAGCTTGTTTTAATTGAACTGCCAAAACTCAAGCCAACAAAGATTGCAGAAAAACGTCTGGCAATTTTATGGCTCCGTTTTTTAAAAGAGATCAATGAAAAAACAGAAATTGTTGATCCAAGCCTTCTGGAAGTTGATTCTATCCGGGAAGCTCTCTCGCTCCTCGAAGTCACGGCCTACAACAACGCTGAGCTACTTGCCTATGATAAAAGCTGGGATGCTGTGAGCTCCGAAAAAACTTTGTTAACTGGAAAATACGAGCAAGGCAGAGCTGAAGGCAAAGCTGAAGGCAGAGCTGAAGGTGAAGCAGCCGGATTGGCTAAAGGCGAAGCAGCCGGATTGGCTAAAGGTGAAATAAAGGCTAAGTTAGAAATGGTTAGTAACCTTCATCACCTTGGAATTTCTATAGAACAGATTTCTACAGCCACTAAACTTTCTTGTGAAGAAGTTCAGAAAATTCTAAAAGGCGAAAATAATATTGCTCCGTAATCTTCTTTATTAATAGCTGCTCTAGCTGCTAAAAACTTAAGGGAGTGATGGCAACAACTCCCAACTTTTCTTCGATAGAAAACTTTGCTTTGAGCAGAAGCTTTGCCTTGGGTAAAAACTTTTCTTTAGCCGCTAAAAAAGAAATTTCTCATCTTACCCCAAGCCCCATTTTAAGAGCTTCCGAGAGCCTTGCTACTGCCCTCCTCCAAACCCTTGGAGTCATCCTACTTTTCTTTCTCCTTCTGCAGCCGCTTGAACCCTGGCCCTCAAGACCAAGCTTTCAAAATCACGCCTGGGAACAAACCTTTCCTTCCTCAAGCTCGCATCTAGAAAAAACAACCTACGCCTACGATGCTGCATCGGGATCATCCCTTTATTGCAACGGTGATCCCGTTAATGGATTGGATCCGGATGGAAGGTGTGTGGAGGGAACTTCGGCTGGATGGGCTAATGGAAATGGAAGTTTTGCTGGAACGTATGATTCATTACAAGCATCAAGTACCTTTGCTTACGGCCTTGGATGGACTGTTGGTGGTGCTTTGGGAACGATCAATGGAATGGCTGCAAGCCTTACAACAAGACCATTGGCAGCTATGGGACAGGGTTTCAATGAAGTGACAGACTTTGCTGAAGAAAATCTCAATCTAGCACCTGGATCCTTGACAGCAGCAACATTTATGTTTGCTCCATTGGCCGTTGCTGGAGAGGTTGCGAAGGCTGAAACTGTTACAAAAGTTGCTGCAGAAAACCCAATCATTGTCGTTGGTGAAGGGATGCAAAAAGTAAATGCTTTTTCTCAAGAGATGGCAGAACAAGGAATTAGTACACGGACATATCCTGCAATTAATATGAACCGTCCAATTAACCCCAATGTCTATGGCAGTTTAAAATCATTGAATGCTAATAGAAGTTGGCTTGATTATTGGGCTAAAGGAAAAGGAGCTGACGTTATTGATATTGGTCCGCAGCCCGGACGATCTATATCTAGTCCATATTATAACATGGAGGTTCAGAATCTATATTTATGGGAACAAGCAAATAAAATTAACCCGGTTATTCGATTTGATCCTGGATATTAATAATAAATATGAATGATACATACAAACTCCGTTGGTCAGATATTTGGTTGCTTATTTCAATTTATTTAGCATCGTTGAAAAATGAGCACCAGTTAAAAAATATAATAGGTGCTGCGGATGCCATAAATCATGCCATTATAAATTTCGAAGAATTTTCTAGTGGATTAATGCGTTTATCAAAACATGGTCTGATCAACGTTGATAGTAATTTATGGCATTGTGGATGCACAGATAAAGCTATACAAATTATCGAGCCTATTGCTAAAAAAAATTCACTTTCATTTTACTTATTGAAAGAAGTAGAAAAAGTTTTACATGTTGAACCATGGGTTCCTAAGGAATCTCTTCCTCATCCAGAAAACTCATTGCTGTATCCTGGTTTTACAAAAGAAATTTATAACAAGGAGGTTTCTGCATATGTACAACGAATTCATCTAACAATTAAATAATACTATTGCAACGGTGATCCCGTTAATGGATTGGATCCCGATGGGAGATGTGTGGAGGGAATGGTTACAGGACAATCTTATAATATTCCTTCCTATGCTGGAGCGTTGATGGGACGAATGAATCCGTTCTTTTCAACGACACAGCAACTTTATTCAACAGCTCAAACCTACAATGCAAATTATGAAACTTTTGGTGAGAGTCATTGGAATGCAATCAATACTACGTTCAATCCAGCTTACCCAATGGTAAAAGGAGGATATGAAGCGTATACTGGATTTGGTGTGAGTCCTAACAATTTAGGACAAGATCTTTCAATGGGGCAAAGAATTAGTTCTGGAGCAGAGTCTGTGCTTGGAGCTGCTGGAACATTTGGTATTGCTTTTGGAATACCTGAGGTAATGGGAGGAGTAACAGCAGGCCCACGAGTATTTTGGTCTGGAGGTAGTGCAACAAGGGAAGCTGCTGAGGTATTTGCTAAAGCAAATGGAGGAGTAACGCTAGAAATGACTCTTCCAGGAAAAGTATTGGATAAATTAACTACCAAACAAACTTATCCATATTTAAAAACCTTGTGGAATAGTGCGTCTATTAATTTTGCAAAGGGTGCTGGTGAATCAGCTGATGTTTTTCAATCGAGTTCAAGGGGTGTTAGGGTTGAAAGTATTTGGGCAACTCAGGAGTACCCTCAGCTTATGAAGCAAAATACAGAAATTAATTTTCACATGATACCATAATAAAATTATGTTTTTTAAAAAAAATCCTTTTATCGTTAAAGCATTAGGAAGATCTGGACTCCTTTATCAAGAAGGTAAAAAATCAATGAAAATTGATTCAGAAATGTTGGTTGGTCCTAACTATGATATCGTAATTTACAAAGATAGCGTAAAGCAGTGGAATCCTCCATTTGAAAACGATCCTGTAAATGAAGATGATAAGAACCGCATTTTATCAAATGCAAAAATAGATTTGCAATCGGGCGGTTATAAAGTTGATTTCAATTAAAATGATAAAATCCTTTTAGCCGCTAAGAAAAAAGCTACCTCACCGCGCCTGAGCATGAGCGCTGACAAAAGGCTCCAGCACGGATAAGACCTTCTCCTGCTTGCTACGAGGGAGTTTGGAAGCAGCATCAAAAAGTTGTCTCATGCGGCCGCCTGGAGCAGAGGTACGCTTTGATTTCGTCTCGCCGAGCAGCTCTTCCACACTCACTCCGAGAGCTATTGATATTGGTAAAAGAACATCAGAACGAGGAATCTTTTCAGTGCGTTCCCAATAGCTGACATTGGTATGGCACTCACCGATCTGACGAGCGAGACCAGGCTTAGTGCGAGGAGTTGATCATGGAGTACTCTTTCTTTCAACAACTGGAGAAGCTATTGTTGTGGGAGCTCTCACGCATCTTGTCCAATGGTACGTTAACAAAGCGGAGCTCAACAAAAGAGGAAGCTGCCACATGTTTAGACACACCATGGCAACCTTGATGTTGGAAGGAGGAGCGGACATCCGATTCATCCAGCAAATGCTCGGACACTCAGAACTCAGCAGCACAGAAATCTACACACAAGTCTCGATTAAGAAGCTTAAAGAAATCCATAGCATGACCCATCCAGCAAGGCTGGAGCGAGCGATAGAGACAGTCTGATCTTTGCTTCGTCTGCACGTTTGCTCTCTCTTTCTTCTTTAAATAGCTGCTCTAGCTGCTAAAAAATGAGGGAGTGACGACTGCAACTCCCAACTTTGCTGTTAGAGAAAACTTTTCTTTAGCTGCTAAGAAAGAAAAGTTCTATTCTTCTCCAAGCCCCATTCTAAGGGCTGCTCAGGATGTCTCATCTAAAAGCCTGATTCTAAGAACTTCTGAGAGCTTCTCAGCTTCTTTGCTCCAAACTCTTGGCGTCATCCTGCTTTGCACACTCCTCCTACAGCCGCTTGCACCCTGGCGTTCAAGACCAGCACCTCAAAATCACACCTGGGAGAAAACTTTTCCTTCTTCAACATCGCACCTAGAAAAAACAACCTACGACTACGATGTTGTGTCGGGATCATCCCTTTATTGCAACGGTGATCCCGTTAATGGACTGGATCCCGATGGGAGGTGTGTGGAATCTACACTCAATGCAGTTCCTGGACAAGCAGCGTGGAAACAGTCTGTAGCGAGTTTTAATAATGGTGACTATGGGCAAGCCACTTTTAGCTTTGGACTCATGCTTTCAGAACAAGCAAAAACAGTGGCGACTTTAGGGATGGGATCTGCAGCGACTACAGGAGCGAGCGTTACCTCTGCGGCTGTAACTGAAACTGCTGCAATTGAAGATACCCTCTTTACAAATTGGAATGAATTTCAAGTTGGTACAAAAGGTCAATTTGCTTCAAGAGCTGAAGCTGGTGTTGCTTGGACTGAATATAAAACTGGAAATTCAACAACTTATGGGCCAATGAACCCTGGACCATTAGCTACAGATATAATGGATACATTTCGTTCAGGATCCTATATAGCTAGAACGCTAAATCAACCTACAACACTTTATAGAGTCATTGGAGAGAATGGAAATCCTCTAGGACGATATTGGACATCTATTAAACCGCAAGGGCCACTTCAGTCTATCATCGATTTTGCTCTTGATCAAAATTGGGGCAATCAAGCAACAAAAATAATTACTGCTAAAATTCCAGCAGGAGTTCGCATTTATGAAGGCCCAGCGGCATCACAAGGTGGTTTGGTAGGAGGAGGCAATCAAATTTACCTTCCTAAAGTGAATCTGACCTGGTTAAATTTTTAATTATGTACTCGGAAGAAATACATGGTTTTGCAAGTCCTGGTGAATTTGATCGCTTTATAAGGTATATTGAAGACCAAGCAAACATGGGCCTTGTTCAAGAAGTAAAACCAGATTTAAGTTGCCATAAAGGAGAGATATATGGTGGACGTTGGTTTAAGGATATTAATACCAATGAAACCTGGAGATTGGTAGAGCCAGATTTTCCATTCAAAGGTCTTTGGGAGAAAGTTGATTCGCAAAAAGTTAGGGTTAAGCAACAATTTTACAGAAAAATTGTTGCTTAACCAAAAAGATTGAAGGACTGGAACGAATTGCCCCCGGGAATTTTCGTTTACATCACGCAAAAAACAAGCGGCAGAACAGACATTGGTACAGCCATCTGTAGCTCAGCCGCCTCAAGAGTGTAGTCAAGAAGAAGCCCTTTCTCTTTACTAAAATGTCTTTGGGAGGTTAAGATTTAAAGCCACCTTAACTACCAAATAGAAGACCTTTTTTTCTTTTTCTCCTCTTTAGAGGCAGCTGGGAACAAAGTAAGTCCGCTCAATTTTTCTATTTCAGCTACACTACAGAGATAGTCTTCTGGTTGAGAAGTCGTCGGTTCTTGAGGTACAATAAAAGCGATAAATTTGCCATAAACTCGCTCAATAGCTTTATAGTGAGCATAAGGAATAGCAATACCAGAAGAAAAATGTTGTGGGTTCTTTGAGAATAGAGGCCCACAAACAACTTCGATATATCCAAATCGTTTTGCAAAATCCGAACTCTCCATTCGTTCAATACTATTCCAAACACCATCATTGCTAATATGTTTTTGAGGGCAAATATTGCTTAATAAGAAAGTTTCAAGCTGTGCCTCTCTTCCATAGAATTTTCCAATGGAAAAACTAGGAGCCATATGTCCACGGTCATAATGAGTGCCTATGTAGTCTTTTGATTCAACCCGTGCAGAAGTTCTTAAATCGACATGGAAAGCACTTTTAGGGCGAGTAAGACACTCGTTAGGTAAAGCTGATCCATTAAGAACATAAAACACCCAAAGTGGATCTTTCAGAGTTTCACTATATCCAACTTCATATCCGATATTGTACAGATGATAAACATAGGATTTTTCTAATGGTGTATCCTTTGGTAAATTGACAGCAACACTATCAACAAAATTAGCCTGGGCGTTTGAAAAGGATTGATCTGCTCTTACAGATTGAGTAAGAGTTGCTAAAAGGAGCCAAATAACAAGATAATCAGAACGTTTCATAAAAAATGTTATGATATATCGAAATGAATTTTTACTAATGGCGGCAATACCATCATGGTTGAGAAAGAAAATATGGTGGATTATTTTTTTGATATGTCCAGTTTCTCAAAATTTTAATGCATTCTCACAAAGCAACGATGTAAAAACTGTGATAGAGCCAAGAACGGATTCACGAGTAATCCCCTCACCTGATTGCTCACTTTTTTTCTTTTATAAAACGACAAGTGAAAAAAAAGGATTAATTGGAGTAAAGAATGATCATGGAGTAGTAATTTGGCGAAAACCTATTTCCATAAATTCGTTTTTTTCAACATGGTCACGAGATGGCCGTTTTATAGCTTTGTCAGTTGATAAACCATATTATTTCACTAGTTCTAAGAAGGAAAATTTTTGTTATATTTTTGAATCTTCAACTGGCCGTTCTGTCAATTAAAAAATTCCATTGCCGTCCAAAAAAGTCGCGCTATATAGCAAATCAAAAAAACAAGGAAATAAAAAATGAAAATCATAAAAATCCTCTTAGTAACTGCTTTTTTAGCAACTTTTTTAGTAGAGTCTAGTTCTGCTGATATCGTGTGGGATAAAAACCTATTTTTTATAGCGGAACACATAAGTGGTCATACAATAAATTTACCTGATGATAAAAGTTTATGCATTATCATTAATGATGGTTCTCCAACTCTTCCAACATTTACAAGTACAAATCCAAATGTTTTAGTACAAAACAGCTTTGCTCCAATGGATGGAGCTTGGTACTTCTTTTTTTCACCACATTCCCAAGGACAAACAAAACTAGTATTTTCTGTCACAGGAAACGAGGGAAGTAATTTTGATTTTACAATCAATGTTGTAAAGCGAAAGCCAGGGCTCGAGCCTTCGATTGAATAAGTCTTTAGTTGTTTTAAAAACTTTTGTTCTGATGAAAAAGTTTCTATTTTTAGTTCTTTTTATTGCAGGTCAATCAACCTTTTCTCAATCACAAAAAGTTGTAGTTGATAACGATATTCAAAAGGAAGAAATTGAAATCTCAGCTGCTCTAAAACAACCTGAACCTATTGTAGAATACGGTGATAATAATACTGTGTCAATATATGAAACACTTAGAATTCGAAAATCAAACAACCAAGATCACTCAATTATTCAAACAGAGTCAACATCAACGTCATATTATGGAACACTGAAAATAGATGATGATGGCAGCGGCTTTTCTCATAATGACCCCAATCATAACCCTCACACATGGTGGCAACCAAACGGCCAAGATCTTAATGCAGATGTTGATTGGTATGTAGTTGTTCCTGGTTATTTGCAAAAACGATATGGAATTAAGCCTGGGGATAGGGTGGAAGTTACCCTTTATCTTAGCCATTTAGATCTAATCCCTTGTGGAGAACCTTGTGATGCCTCAGATGCACAAGGAACAGAATTTTTAGATTGGTATTCTTTAATATACTCAGCTAACGTGGGTGATATTGGACCTGATGATAAAGGTGTTGGAGAAGTTTCTGTTAAAGTAGCTAAAAGTATGGGCTTTGACATTTCTGATGTGGAAGGGATTGGTCCAATTTCTACATGGAATGGCAAAGATTGTGCTCCAGTAATTAAAATTACCTATTATCCATCAGAAAACTAAATGAATGAAACCATTACATTTTATTCAGATAATCTTATTCATTTTTCTATTTTTGGTACCTACTACTAAAGTAATAGCTCTTCCTGCTGGTTATATCATACCAAAAGAAACATTATCTCCTAGCCAGAGATACGGTTTTATTGTTCCAGTCTTTGATGCTACTGTTAAAGATACATCCCAATTTCAAAATGCGCTTATAGACACAAAGACAGATCAAATCATTACTAAAGTAGATGCTCCTGTCGGGTTTGATCGGCCTCTAAATTATGTATCTGTAGAGCGGCCTCTGTGGTCCAAAGATGAGTCATTTGTACTTTGGAAAGTCAATGGTAAGTGGTGTCCAACTGCTCTTGTTCTAATAAAGTTAGAAGGTAATAAGCAAAGGTGGCAATTAAACCTCCTAACAGCCTTTCAAGAAAAAACCTTGTCTTACACAAAAAAAGCAGCTCCCGAAAAATACGAAACTGCTAAAAAAGCAACTATCGGCAAAGGCAGCTCTTATCCAGATGGATTCACTATAGATGTAGTACCAGTACAGTCTAAAAATGATGCAGTATTAAAGCTTCCACTTGAAATTCACGTTACCCTTACATCAAATCCAAAAAATTTAGAAAATTTTCCAAATCTAAATGCTGAACTGGATGGAATAGTAAAAGAGAACGGAACTATAGAAGTAAAAAAATTCAAACTTCTTTAAGTTTCCTTTAGCAGAACTAAGGAGTAAAATCAATCGTAGGCATCCCTTGGCTCCTGAACAACCAAGTAACGATTGCTCCAGCACCAGCAATAAAAGCAGCAGCTAAAAGTGCTTTCTTGGCTTCAGCATGATCATGAGTCATCCATTTGTATCCACCAAGAATCAAACCAATAAAGGCTAAAGCAAATGCAACTTGTCCTATTATTTTCATAACAGGACCAAACATATTGTTAGGATCACCAATTGCTAATAATGCTGGAAAGAACGAGTTTAGTTTCATACTTAGGGGTTATTGAGATAAGGTTTTTATAATGGAAAGGTTCTCTAAATTCTTTAATTTTTCAAGATCTTTTTTAAATATTTGTTTTTTCTGCCTTTCAAAATTATTAGCAATACCTTTCCTAAAAGCCGCAATTATCCAGCGAGATGACAGAAGCAAAGCCAGTAAGCAGAAACACCAAGTTTCATGATATTGAATTAAAAACCCTAATCCATGATGATACATGTAGAAACTCAATAAAATTGGCAATACTACTTTCTCTCGTTTTAAAAGGAACACGATTAAAGCTACCACAAAGATTGGAATGCCAAAATAAATGAGACTTCCCCATCCAACATGGAGATACCAAAACCACAAAAAGCTTTTCTTCCACCCAAAAAAAGAAACAAGAGAATTAAGAATTTTTGCGTAAGAAGCTAGGTAGCTATTACCCCATGTAAGAAATGAATTAGAAAAATTATGTTCTATTCCTGCTGAAATTTTTGTTTTTGAATGATGTGTTGGATGAGACTCCGAGAAAAAAAATCCAAGAGACATCATCAGAAAAACAAATCCAAACATTAAACGAGCAGCAATCTTACTAGTACCGACATGATGATAGTGGTGGTGAATTTGGGTAGTAGTGTTTTTCATGGTTTTTGGACTTAAGTTAAAAAACTGGATTAACAATCAATTTTGAATGATCTCTTGATACAGAAATAATCCCATTTGCTAGTGAGTGTTCACGTAGAGCTGATCTCACAGCATTAGCAATATACTCAATAATTGCTTGTTTCATAGGGCGAGCTCCAAACCGGTGGTTACATCCTATTCTCACTAAAAATTCAACAGCCGAAGAGTCTACTTCCAACTGATAACCTTTGCCTAAATAACGTTGAAGCGTTTTTTGTATATTGAAGTTTGCAATTGCTCTTAGGCTATCTGTTGATAGTGGCATAAAAACAATTTTTTTATCAAACCTCCCAATAAGCTCTGGCCTAAAGAAATCAAAAAGTCGCGAAAAAATTGCTCTCTCCATTCTAACTTCAGAATTACTACGAACGTCTATTAAGACATCGCTTCCTATATTAGAAGTACACACTATAAAGAATTTCGAAAGGTTATAGGTCTTATGATTTGCTAATGAAATTCTTGCCGACCCCATCATCTGTAAAAAGAGATCAAAAATTTTGTGATGAGCTTTTTCAATTTCATCAAAGAGAAGAATTCCATCAAAGTTAGATTCTAAGACGTTTCCAAGCTTTCCAGCATCCTCCTTTCCACTGCCAATCAAAATAGAATATGCATCCTCATGCATATATTCGCTCATATCAAAACGAAAAACTTTTTCTTTTCCAAAAAGAAATTCTCCAACTTGGAGCGTCAGCTCTGTTTTTCCCACTCCTGTTGGCCCAAGAAAGAGAAGACTGGCTAACGGCTTGTCAGGATCTGATAACCCAAGCGCACCATTTTCAAAAGCATCAACAGCATGGTCAATAGCACTATCTTGACCAATAATCCTGGATTTTAGGTAATCTTTAAATCCATTGAGTTGTTCAATTGTATTTTTCATAGAGATAATAATGATCGAAAAGCAATTAAGGGATATTGTTGCCAAAGCCATTTAGGTATTTTTCCTTCTGGAGTAACGGGACACAAATATCCTTGTTTCCAACGTCCATTAGCAAGTTTGACCACGCAATAAAATTTTGGAAATTTCCGGAATTTAAAAAAATGAATATATGGAACTGTTTCCCATTTAACAGACTTAGTTGTTTTAGAATCTCCGTAAGAGTAGCTGTACTCCTTCACTCTTCTTGACCCTATAAAACTTTCAGCCATTTTTGCATTCTCTTCGCTGCTCGCCTGGAAGATGAGTTGATTTGCAAGTGATGATATAAGCACATCTGCGTGTTCTCTTGATAATGATGCATAGATTGAAGAGTAGCCTTGTGTGGATAAAATGATCGTCGCTTTTGCTTCTCTTAAAATTGCAGCTTGCCGATGATCAGCAAAGGCTGAAAAAGCCGATGTAATAATTTCTTGACCTTCGTCAGCACAAAGAAAAATTTGATTATGTTTTTCTCTCTCTTCTACACTTTGATCGAAGCGGCATTGTGCATGAAAATAAAAAAATAATTTTAAGAGAGTGTTGATAAAGACACGCTGAGTAATGAAAGATTGAGGAATTGAAATACAAACCAACTTCCCATGATCAATTTCTGATATAGAAAATGTTGGTTCATCAGCACAGAAAATCTCAGCGATGGATGGTTCTGTAAATGGTTTTAAAATATTTCCAATATTTCCAATGACTCCTCCTAACGTTTCAGGAGGGAGTGATTTTAAATTTAAAAAATCTTTAGCTGTTTTAGCTGCTTGTAAGTCTGTTGCTGCTCGTCTGTTTAAATGAGCCAACTTTTCTTGCTGTGTATCGCTGTCACATAATAATCGCTCTAGTCTTGGTATAGTAACTGGTTCTTTGAGTGAACGGAGAATTTCAATTCCAAGAGCCATCATTTCTTGCCCCTTAGATTTAAAGAAGGCGCTATTTCCACCTTCTCCTTTTGGATTAAGCGAACTATAGGTATCGGTTAAAAATGCTGCATAGGACGTGGCAAGAATTGTGTTATCTCCTAAAATATTAATGGTATGTTTTGGCTTCCATGTACTGGAAGATCCAGAAGGTTTAGCGCGAACAAGAACTAAATCCCCTTCTCTACTAAAATGCTTTGCCATTTGCTCAATAATTTCCCAAAAAACTCCTTTTTGATCTAAAAATACAGCTCCAAATTTTGGAACATTTGTAAAAATTTGAAATAAAAGATAGGTAAGAGCCGACGTTTTGCCTGATCCAGTGAATCCAGTAATCAGCCATCCTCGTGTGAAATCTTGAGCTTCTGAAGAGAGACCAAAAATTTTTGCATAGACTTTTTTCTTTGGAAAAAAAACTGGTAAGGAAATTGGTATAAAGGATAGGACGGACAATAGCCTCCATTTTTCTGGCAAATAGATTCCAAGAACAATTCCTCCAACAATTGAAAGAAGAAGAAAAATAAGGAATTTCATGGTAATACTTAAAATTGATTTTCTTTTAACTATTATTGAAAATTAGGAATGATACGTTTTAGAAATTCACTAAATAAAGGTACGGTAAAGGCTGTTTCACCATAGGAAGGGCTATAAATCATTCCTTTTGCAATAAGAGAGTTTCTAATTGTTGCAATACTAGTTGTTCCTTTACTCATTTTTTCAGCAATATACCCAGAACGATGTGGTCCAGGACCTAATTCTGCCATAGCTCTCATGTATCGCTTTTCTTGTGGTGTAAGCCGATCTAATCTCACACGAAAAAAACTCTCATCAAGTTCCGATAAAGCGACAATATTTGCTTGCTCGGCTATATGATTAGAAATGGGTGATTCAGTAGCTAAATTCCAACTATGCTTTCCCCACTCTTGAAGAAAATAAGGATACCCCATTGTTTCTTTAACAATAGTATTAACAGCCTCTTCTTCAAACTCTACCCCTTCTGCTACTGCTGGAATAATCAAGGCTCTCTTCGCTGATGGTACATCAAGTCTGTCTATTGAAACAAATTCAAAGAGCCTTTCAGAATAAGATTTAGCACTTCCTATTTGATTAAGAATCTGAGGAAGTCCTGCTCCAATCATTGTAATAGGAAGCTGCTTTTGGGACGCATGATGTAAAGCAGTTATTAGCGCAGCTAACTGATTTTTTGGGATGTATTGCAATTCATCAATGTAGATAACTAAAGCCGTCTGATTATCCTTAGCCGCCAGACCAGCCGCTTCCAACAGTTCACTTAAATCTATATTAAGATCACCTGTATCAGCCAATCCCTCCTCTGGATCAGAATCTAAACCAATTTCTATATCATGATATTTAATGCGAAGCCCTTTAATAAAACCGGCTAGAGCTTTGAATGCTCGTTCTGTCGTTTCCTTTACTTTAGCTCCACGTCTCAAACGAAGTAACGCTGAACGTAGGGACGGAGATAAAACCGATGGCAAGGATCTTTCTTCGGGGGCTTCAATAACCACACTTAACAATCCTTTTGATTCAGCATCCAAACGAACCTTTCTCAACAATACTGTTTTTCCAACCCCTCTTAATCCATATAGAATGAAACTTCTTGCTGAACGTCCATTTTTAATACGATCCAACGCTATTGAAACGCGCTCTATAAGGACATCACGTCCAGCAAGCTCAGGTGGTGGAGTTCCTGCTCCTGGAGCATAAGGGTTATTTCTTGGATCCATTTATAAGAAGTTTTTGTGGTTTTTGTTAAAATCGCATAACTCGATAAACTTTGTATAACTTTTAAAATTATTTTTTCCAAGTCTTATTTTTCTGACGAAGAATATAATACCATATCCCCTAAATAACTGGACTATTCAAATTTTGGACAAAGAGTTTGCTTGAAGGTGTAGCCAGGGTCGTCCGATTAAAGAGAGAACTAGATTTGGATCCTCCCAGTAGCGCTGAAGACCAGGAGTTAAAGCATCACGTAATGCCTTAATGCTTTTGAAGAGCCCATTAGCAAAGCCTTCGG
>Ga0194124_10004392_pt1 | contig 13809 bp, 12 predicted proteins | sample TA2KigCas0mmetaG_FD_148605 | JGI IMG/M metagenome (GOLD analysis project Ga0194124, IMG submission 148605) | Freshwater microbial communities from Lake Tanganyika, Tanzania - TA2015031 Kigoma Deep Cast 0m | ecosystem: Environmental > Aquatic > Freshwater > Lake | place: Tanzania: Lake...
AGGCCACCATCTGGATCTCGATCTGAAAGATCCTCCCGTGCGCATCGCGTGCCTTCACATCCAGCACCACACGCTTGCCATCAAGACGGTTCTTCTCAAGGTTCGGATTGAGCAGCGTGACCTCCACAATCGGTGCGGACAACTCCTCATGGAGCGCCGCGTTGAGAAAGTGCACCAGCAAGTTGAGATTCACCTCCGACCCGAAGATCGCCTTGAAAACGCAGTCAACCTTGGGATCGATGGCATGTTTCATGGCCGCAGGTTCCATGGCAGTGGGATGGGTCAGGATGGGTTGGGGATGGTGAGCGCTGGCAAAACGCCCGACGCTCGCGACGTGGGACGGGCACATCGACCATGAAGGAGTCTTGCACGACAGGCGGGCCCCCGAGCAATTTCCCGGATACTCACCATGGAGTGTTCATCCCCGGCCTGCAACTCAGCCCTCTTCACGCGCGTGGTTGATGGTGTAGCGCGGCAACTCAACCACAAGGGGAGCCGTACCCACGTTGACCTGGCAGGACAGACGCGAATGCGGGCTCAGACCCCAGGCGCGGTCGAGCATGTCGTCTTCCTGGTCCTCTGCAGGCTCGAGCGAGGCAAAGCCCTCGCGAATCAGGACGTGGCAAGTTGTGCAGGCGCAAACCAGACCGCAAGCGTGCTCAAGATCGACGCCATGTTCGAGCAACACACGTGCAAGGTTGGCCCCGAGCGCAACGCTGAACGACAAGCCCTCCGGACACAGCTTGTCGTGCGGGAGCACGCGAATTTCTGGCATGGGCCTCAGCCCAGAGCGTCGACGCGAAGCCCGGTCAGCGCCGATGAGACAGCCCTGTCCATGCGCAAGGCCGCAAAGTGTTCGGTCTGCTGGCCGAGCGCCAGGATCGCGGCCCGGATCGCCTCGTGATCCTCCCCGCGTGCACACTCACTCAGGGCGTCCATCGCGGAACGGATGGCGTGCAGTTCCTGCGGGGAGAGCAGATTCGCGTCCTGTAAAAGCGCCGCTTCGACCGCAATCCGCATGCGCTCGGCGTCGACCTGCTGCTCCTTGAGTGCTCGCGCCTGCACATCGTGCTCGGCATTCTCAAACCCTTCGTGCAGCATGCGCACGATCGCGTCGTCGCCAAGCCCGTAGGAAGGCTTCACATCGATTGAAGCAGAGACTCCGCTGCGGAGTTCCTCCGCCGTTACCGAGAGCAGACCGTCGGCGTCGACCTGAAAGCCGACACGGATACGCGCCGCGCCAGCGCTCATTGGGGGAATGCCGCGTAACTCAAAGCGCGCGAGCGATCGACAGTCACGCACAAGTTCGCGCTCGCCCTGGACCACATGCAGCACGATTCCCGTCTGACCATCCTGAAAGGTTGTGAACTCCTGCGCTCGGTACACAGGAATCGACGAGTTGCGGTCGATGATCTTCTCGCACAGACCGCCCATCGTCTCGATGCCAAGCGACAGCGGGATCACATCGAGAAGCAGCCAGTCGTCGTTTTCGCCTAGCTGACCAAGGAGCAGACTCGCCTGAAGCGCAGCGCCCAGCGCCACAACTTCATCGGGATTGAGATGATCGTGAATCGGCTTGTTGATCAGGCGCGTGAGGGCCTTCCTGACCTGAGGCATCCTGGTTGCCCCGCCCACCAGGATGACGCCATCGATAGCCGCTGGGTCGGTCCCGGCATCGCGTAGCGCCCTGCGCACCACGAGCATCGTCTTTTCAAGAAGACCGCGACTCAACGCTTCGAAAGCTTCGCGGCTCAGGTGAAGGCACTCTTCAGTATAGGCAAGGTTGACGGAAACCTCCTCGCGACTGCTCAAGTCCTCCTTTGCGCGACGTGCCGCAGCCAACCAGGCATGCTTTTGCGCTGACGACAGGGCGTTGACCGCGAGCCCCCGCTGCGCCAGCCAATGGTCCACGATGGCATGGTCGAAATCGTCGCCCCCCATTGCCGAGTCGCCTGCAGTGGCGACCACCTCGAAAATGCCGCGACTGAACCGAAGGATCGAAACGTCGAAGGTGCCACCGCCGAGGTCGTAGATCAGGAAGACACCCTCGGCCCCCTGATCGAGTCCGTAGGCGATTGCTGCCGCAGTAGGCTCATTGAGCAGTCGCAACACCCTCACACCCGCGAGTCTGGCCGCGTCCTTGGTGGCCTGGCGTTGGGCCTCGTCGAAGTAGGCGGGTACTGTGACCACGGCTCCGTCGAGTGCTCCGCCAAGGCTTTCCTCGGCGCGCCTGACGAGCGTGCGCAGGACCTCGGCCGACATCTCCACAGAGGTGCGCGGCCCCGCTGCGGTCTCCACCGCAAGCAACCCCTCCTGCGGGACAAAACGATAGGGACTGCGTGAAGTATCCGCGTCGGCGAGTCCACGCCCCATCCAGCGCTTGAACGAGCGGATACAGTTCAAGGGATCGGTTTGTTGCCTCTCGAGGACCTCCGCGCCAACCGCAACGCAGCCCTCCGGCCCATAGTGCACTGCAGAGGGCAGCAGCACGGAGTTGTCGCTTGCGGGAAGGCACTGGGCAAGGCCCGAGCGCACCGTGGCCACCAGCGAGTTTGTAGTGCCAAGATCGATTCCGACGCCACGCATGACAAAGGGGTTCGCGGGGCGTGCACCCGGCTCCAAAATCTGCAAAAGCGCCATGGTCTAACCCGCGTGGAGCGCCAAACAGTCTTCCGGGTGGGCACCCGGGACAAGCGATGTGGCTTCGGCAAGCGTATCGCGGTGTTGAGCGCAGTCGGCAACGATGCGCTCGACGAGCATCCACCTCACAACAAGGTCTGCAGCGATACCCGGAGGCGAGGCGTGAGCCTTCCGCGCCCCTCTTCCCACCTCACTTGCGGCGAAGGCCCCGATGAGCGCGTTCTGCGCTGCGAGCACTTCGTCGTACAAGGCGTTGAGTGGAGCAGAGGCGCCAATACTCCGGGGGAACCGGCCGCGGGACACGCTGTGGGACGTGCCGGTTGGCTTTCCGGGTAATGCACAAGGAGACTCGCCGGGTAGCGCGCCAGGCAACTCGCCGGGTAGCGCGTCAGGCAACTCGCCGGGTAGCGCGTCAGGCAACTCGCCGGGTAGCGTGCCAGGAGACTCGCCGGGTAATGCGGCAGGACCCGCTGCCTGGATCGTCTCAAGGATACCCTCAAGGCGCTCACGCCAAACGAGGATCTGCGAAAGAAAGTCGGGCCCAACCGGATGTCGCGCCGGATCGATCGGCTCACCCGCAAGTGCGCACAGCAGTTTTGCGCGCGCAAGCGGTTGGGACAACTCGCCGTAGGCCTGGTTGATCCGGCTTGCCCACTGCACCGCGTTACGCCGGTCGGCGGCCGTGCCACCGCTGTGTCGATCGGGGTGGACCTCCGTCATCATGCGGTGGAATCGCTGCTTGAGCTGCTCCTGATCCACCTCGAAACCGGCATCGAGGCCGAAGAGTGCAAAGCTGTTGGAGTCGCTACGGCGGGAGGCGGGCAAAGCAAGGCCTCAGACGTTGAACGACTCACCGCAACCGCACTCGCTCTTCACGTTGGGATTGTTGAACTTGAATCCCTCGTTGAGTCCTTCGCGGACGAAGTCGAGTTCAGTGCCGTCGATGTAGGCGAGACTTTTCGGGTCGACGAAGATATGCACGCCGTGCGATTCGAATTGGAGGTCCTCCGGGAACGGTTGGTCGGCGTACTCGAGTTTGTAAGCGAGGCCGGAGCAACCGGTGGTTCGCACGCCGAGACGTAGACCAAGGCCCTTGCCGCGCCGGGCGAGGTTGCGCGATACATGGCCCGCCGCGCGTTCAGACAGCGTGATGGCCATGACGTGACTTGTAGTCGGCCACTGCCGCCTTGATCGCATCCTCGGCGAGGATTGAACAGTGAATCTTCACCGGCGGGAGCGCGAGTTCCTCGGCGATCTGGGTGTTGCGGATCTCGAGGGCCTCGTCAAGCCGCTTTCCCTTCACCCATTCGGTGACGAGCGAACTCGAGGCAATTGCCGAGCCACACCCGTAGGTCTTGAAACGGGCGTCTTCGATCACGCCTTCGTCGTTGACCCTGATCTGAAGCTTCATCACATCCCCACACGCGGGCGCCCCGACCATCCCGGTACCGACCGATGCGTCGCCCTTGGCGAAGGAGCCCACATTACGAGGGTTCTCATAGTGATCAATGACCTTGTCGCTGTACGCCATGCTGCACCTCTTCTACTGCGTTTCAGATGTGGAAAGAAAAAGGGGAACCCGAAAAAAAAGGAAACCGGGAAGACGTGAAAACGGGGGAACGTGCGACCGGCTTCGAATCCGTACGGCCCCGCCGGTTGGCGGAAGGGACCCGACGACTGCCAGCCGCCTAATATCCGAGTATTTTACTGTGCCACTTGCGGTCCTTCGCTGATCCCCCCTCGGGGATCGAGGACTTCGGTTTGTTGAGGAGAACCCGCGCCGCTGGGGTGTTCTGAAGGAGCCCTCGGGGCGCTCAGCGCTCTATGCCCAGCCCACGGTGATCGGGGCTCCGTGAACCGTGCTCTGAGCACCATACTCGGTGAGCAGTGCTCAGTGCGCTGCCCACTGCACCGTGTTGAGGTCGATGCCGTCCTGCACCATCTCCCATAGCGGCGACATTTCGCGCAGCTTCTCAACCTTGTCGTGGATCAACTTCACCGCGAAATCGACCTCCTCCTCGGTGGTGAAGCGGCCCACGCTGAAGCGGATCGAGCTGTGCGCCAGTTCGTCGCTTCGCCCGAGCGCGCGCAACACATAGGAGGGCTCGAGGCTTGCTGAAGTACACGCCGATCCGCTCGAAACCGCGATGTCCTTGATCGCCATGATCAGCGACTCACCTTCCACATAGTTGAAGCTGAGGTTGAGGTTGTGTGGCACGCGTTGCTCGAGGTGGCCGTTGAGAAACACATCCTCCAGTTGCGAGATGCCGCGCCAGAGCCGGTCACGCAACATACGGATGCGCTCGTTCTCCACGCCCATTTCCTCGCGGGCCAGGCGGAATGCCTCGCCCATACCGACGATCTGGTGGGTGGGCAAGGTACCCGACCGCATCCCGCGTTCGTGACCACCTCCGTGAATTTGCGCTTCGAGCCGTACGCGCGGCTTGCGCCGCACAAAGAGCGCGCCTACACCTTTGGGACCGTAGGTCTTGTGCGCCGAAAAGGACATGAGATCCACGGGCAGCACCGAGAGGTTGACCGGGAGCTTTCCGGTGGCCTGGGCTGCGTCGACATGGAAGATGATTCCCCGTTCGCGACAGATCCTTCCGAGTGCTGAGACATCCTGAATCACGCCGATTTCGTTGTTGACCATCATGACCGAAACCAGGATGGAGTCGCTTCGCAATGCCGACCTGAAGCGATCGGGATCGAGCAGGCCGTCGGGTTCGACATCAAGGTAAGTCACCTCGAAACCTTCACGCTCGAGTTCGCGCATCGTGTCGAGCGTGGCCTTGTGCTCGGTCTTCACGGTGATCAGGTGTCGGCCGCGCTCCTTGTAGAAGTGCGCAGCCCCCTTGATCGCAAGATTGATCGACTCGGTGGCGCCCGAGGTCCAGACGAGCTCCCGCGCCTCGCAACCCACAAGCGTGGCCACCGATTCGCGCGCCTCCTCGACTGCCTCCTCGGCCTCCCAACCATAGGCGTGCGAGCGTGAGGCAGGGTTGCCGAAAGCTGATTTGAGGAACGGCAACATCTTGTCCACGACGCGCGGATCCACGGGCGTGGTGGCGGAGTAGTCAAAATAGATCGGCAGCTTCATTTTGATAGCGTTTCCCAAGAATTAGGGCAACCAGGAACCGGGCGGTTGGCCCTGGGGCGTGGCGCACACAACAGAAGGAAACTGGACTCCGCCGGGGCGGGTCCGGCTTCGGGGATCAACCCGCGTTGAAGGTGGTGAGCCTCGAGCCGTCGGCGCGAATCGGCTGCAGGGTTGAGGTGGGGAACTGGAGCGCCGCGCGGTGCTCGCGGAGGATCGAGACGTGCTGGCGGGGCTTTTCCACCTCGCGACCGCGCTGCTGCTCCACCAGGTCGGCGAGCGACACCGAGTCGAGAAACTCGATCATCTTCTGGTTGAGGCTGGACCAGAGTTCGTGCGTCATGCACTGGCCGTCGTCGGTGCAGTTCTCCTTGCCGCCACACTGCGTGGCATCCAGAGGCTCGTCGACCGCGAAGATGATGTCGGCCACGGTGACGTCCTTTAGGCCCCGGGCGAGCGTGTAGCCGCCGCCGGGACCGCGAGTGCTTTCGACCAGTTCGTGACGGCGCAGCTTGCCGAAGAGCTGTTCGAGGTAGGAAAGGGAAATCTTCTGCCGCTGGCTGATCCCGGCCAGGGTGACCGGCCCCTGATGCTGGCGAAGGGCAAGGTCAATCATCGCAGTGACAGCGAAACGTCCTTTGGTGGTGAGCCGCATGGGAGTTCTCCGAGGAGTGGGCGGTTGTTGGGGAAAAACCCGAAAACTTGAGTTGCGCACTGGACTATAGATTCCCGACGGATCCTATCAAGAATTCCCGACTCCTCCGAGGGGTTTTGTCCTGGACAAATCCGCTCTCGTACCACTTCCCCCCTCCCCGAACTTGCGACCCGACTCCTCCCGAGCGATGCAGGGCGACAACCTCGCGCTGCATCCGCCCGGGATCACGCCCTCAGGCGGCAGCCACCTGGGTGGCACGGCGTCGCGCCACATCGAGCAAGCCGGTGCAAGCATCCTCGATGTAGTCGAGTGCCTGCTCAAATCCCTGAAGGTTGCCGTGGTAGGGATCCGGAATCGTGGCGCTCTCGTGCTCGGTGGCAAAGCGCATCAGCAACTGCAGCTTGTGGTGAATCTTCTTGGCGGACTTCTGCTGCAGGAAGGCAAGATTGTCCCAGTCCATCGCCAGCACCAGGTCGTAGTCCTCCAGCGTTGTGGCATCGACTGCGCGCGCCACGTGCGTGCTGATGTCGACGCCGCGCTTCTGGGCTGCTGCTAGTGCACGCTTGTCGGCGCCCTCGCCAGCGTGGAAGCCATGCGTGCCCGCCGATTCCATGCTCACCACCTCGTCAAGACCAGCCTGACGCACCATCTGCCGGAACACACCCTCGGCCATAGGGGAGCGGCAAATGTTTCCCATACACACGAAGAGCACGCGAGTGCTCATTGCAAACGAGGTTGAGTCTTTCTTGCCCATCTTGTTCACCCTCTCTCAAGATCAAAAAATGTGCGATTGCGTTCTAGTTCAACAACTTACCAGTGAAACCGTGGCCGCTTACGCGGCCCTCGCGCCGGCGAGCGGAACGACCTTCGACGAGCCGCTCGCCCCGAAGAGTTGCTCTTTCAGCTGTGAAAGCTGATCCCTGGCCTGCGCAGCCTTCTCGAACTCGAGGTTGCGCGCATGCTCCAGCATGAGCTTCTCAAGGCGCTTGAGTTCCCGCGCCACGCTCTTCTCGCTCATGCTCCCGTAACGGGCTGCATCCTCGGCGGCCTTGAGTTCCTGCTTTGCCTGCTGCGGGTCGTACACACCGTCGATCAGGTCCTTGACGTCCTTGACAACGCCCCGCGGCACGATACCGTTGACGCTGTTGAACGTTTCCTGGCGCTGCCTACGGCGATCGGTCTCGCGCAATGCGCGCTCCATCGAGTCGGTACGCCGGTCGGCGTAGAGGATTGCCGCACCGTTGAGGTTGCGCGCCGCACGACCGATCGTCTGGATCAGACTGCGCTCGGAGCGCAGGAAGCCCTCCTTGTCGGCATCGAGGATCGCCACCAGCGACACCTCGGGAAGGTCGAGCCCCTCGCGGAGCAGATTGATTCCAACGAGCACATCGAAGCTTCCGAGCCGCAGATCGCGCAGGATCTCAACGCGTTCAACCGTGTCGATGTCGGAGTGCAGGTAGCGCACCTTCACTCCGTGCTCCGAGAGATAGTCGGTGAGGTCCTCGGCCATACGCTTGGTGAGCGTGGTGACGAGTACCCGCTCACGCCGCGCCACCCGCAGGTGGATCTCGGACAGGAGGTCGTCGACCTGCGAGCGCGCCGGACGCACTTCGACCAAGGGATCGACCAGACCGGTGGGGCGCGCAAGTTGCTCCACCACCGCACCCGACTGTTCGATCTCGTAGTCGGCCGGGGTGGCCGATACGAAGATCCCCTGACGCCACTTCCCCTCGAACTCGTCAAAGCGCAAGGGACGGTTGTCGAGCGCCGAGGGCAGCCGGAACCCGTACTGCACCAGGGTTTCCTTACGCGCCCTGTCCCCTCGGTACATGCCCCCGAGTTGTCCGATCGTGACGTGGCTTTCGTCGACGATGATGAGTGCATCCTGCGGGAGGTAATCCACCAGCGTAGGCGGCGGATCTCCAGGACTCGCGCCCGAGAAGTGACGGGTGTAGTTTTCGATGCCCTTGCAAAAGCCGAGTTCCTGGAGCATCTCGAGGTCGAAACGGGTGCGTTGCTCGAGACGCTGCGCTTCCACGAAACGCGCCTCTGCGGTGAACTCGGCCAGTCGCCCGCGCAACTCGTCCTTGATCGTTTCAATGGCTCGAAGCACAGTGTGGCGCGGGGTGACGTAGTGCGACGAGGGGTAGACGGTGAAACGCGGAATGCGCTGGCGAACCTTGCCCGTGAGCGGATCAAAGAGCAAGAGCCCTTCAACCTCGTTGTCGAAGAGTTCGATGCGCAGGGCAAGTTCGGCGTGTTCGGCAGGGAAGACGTCGATCGTGTCGCCCCTGACGCGGAAGCTGCCACGCTGGAAGTCGGCGTCGTTTCGCTTGTATTGCATCGCCACGAGGCGCTGGAGCAGGTCGCGCTGGCTCAGGCTGTCGCGCACCCGCAGGGTGAGCACCATCGCATGGTAATCGGTGGGGTTGCCGATACCGTAAATGCATGACACTGTTGCAACAATGATCGTGTCGCGCCGCTCGAGCAGGCTCTTGGTGGCCGAAAGACGCATCTGCTCGATGTGCTCGTTGATCGCGGAGTCCTTCTCGATGAAGAGATCGCGCTGCGGCACGTATGCCTCGGGCTGGTAGTAGTCGTAATACGACACGAAGTACTCCACCGCGTTGTGCGGAAAGAACTCGCGCATCTCGGCGTAGAGCTGGGCGGCCAAGGTCTTGTTGGGGGCGAGCACGAGGGCGGGGCGCCCTGCCCTCGCGATCACGTTGGCAAGCGTGAAGGTCTTGCCTGAGCCCGTTACACCGAGCAGCGTCTGGAAGCTCAGTCCGTCGCGCAGCCCTTCGTAAAGCCGCTCGATCGCCACGGGTTGATCGCCTGCCGGCGGATAGGGCTGGTGCAGCTGGAAGGGACTGTCGGCAAAGCTGAGCAGACCGCCGCCTGGCGGAGTCTCCGCCCCGGGGAGTGCCGGGTGCTTGAGAATCGGTACGCGGCTCATGGCAAGGTCGGTGTGAAGTTGGCGGGTTGTGTTGCGGAGAGGGTCTGCCCGGTCAACCCCGGCGCTCTCGGCAAATGTACGGTCGCTGCGGTGCTACCATCCACGGCTGCTGCAGTGCAATATCAATCCGGCATTATCACGCCGGCGGTGCCAAAAAGCTAGCCCCCCTTCGCAACTTTGCGGAAAGCCCGGAGGAAGGAATGTCAGTAGCGATCTTTGCCAGCGTGGCGCTTGCCCCACGCGACCCGATCCTCGGTCTGACCGAGGCCTTTGCTGCCGACACCCGATCCGCCAAGGTGAATCTGGGCGCTGGTGTGTACCTCAACGACCAGGGCAAGGTACCGCTCCTCGAAGCAGTCCGCCAGGCTGAGCGCCTGCGGCTGGAAGCAGCCCCGCCGCGCGGATACTTGCCCATCGAAGGCTACGGGGACTACAACCGGGCTGTGCAGAGCCTTCTCTTTGGCGCGCATCCGGAACTCCTCGCGCAGCGGCGAAGCGTGAGCTTCGAGGCCCTTGGCGGAACTGGCGCGCTGAAGGTGGGAGCGGATTTCCTCAAGAGGCTGCGTCCGGATGCCTGCGTGTGGATCAGCGATCCCAGCTGGGAAAACCATCGCGCTCTTTTCGAGGCGGCGGGCTTCACTGTGAAGAGCTATGCGTACTATGACCCCGCGACACATGGCGTGCGGTTCGAGGCCCTGATGACCGACGTCGCCACGATGCACGAAGGCGACGTGATGGTGCTGCACGCCTGCTGTCACAACCCCACCGGAGTGGACCTGAACACCGGGCAGTGGGCATCACTGATCGCAGGGATCGGCCGGAGCGGCGTGGTGCCCTTCCTCGACATGGCTTATCAGGGCTTTGGCGAAGGCATTTCGCAAGATGCGGTGGCGCTCAACCTGCTTGCAGCCTCCGGGCAGAGCTTCCTGGTGGCGAGCTCTTTTTCGAAGTCGTTTTCCTTCTACGGCGAGCGCGTTGGCGCACTATCGGTGGTCACCCAGAGCAACGACGAGACCGATCGGGTGGCGAGTCAGATCAAGCGGGTGATCCGCACCAACTATTCAAACCCTCCCACCCACGGTGCGGCCGTGGTTGCCACAGTGCTGAATACGCCGTCGCTACGCTCGATCTGGGAGGCGGAACTCGGCACGATGCGCGAGCGCATCCGCGCGATGCGCGAGGGCTTCGTGGAGGGCCTGCGCGCGCTCGGCGTGGCGCGCGACTTCTCCTTCGTGACAGCCCAGCGCGGCATGTTCTCCTACTCGGGACTCAACCCCACGCAGGTCGAGCAACTGCGCGAGGAATTCGGTATCTACGCGGTATCCACCGGCCGCATCTGCCTTGCCTCGCTGAATGCGCGTAACCTCAACGATGTGTGCGCCGCGATCGCGAAGGTCTTGTGAGACACCCGCCGAGGATCCGCTACACTTTAGAGCGGCTAGATCCCCGATAGCTCAGTCGGTAGAGCACCGGACTGTTAATCCGTAGGTCCCTGGTTCGAGCCCAGGTCGGGGAGCCAAATCTCTGTTTTCGCCGAATACGCTGCTGCAGTCGGCTTCTGGCTGGCTGCGATGGCGTTCGTTTCTGCCAAGAGATCAAACGGTTGCCGGAAGGTCGCGACCACCTCGCCGTCCTCCCAAGAGCAGTTCGATAGCAAAAAGTTGAGCAGCCGCCGTTTTTGGCGCGGTTCTTGGCTTTCGAAGAGCGTTTGCGCGTTGCTCGCGAGTTCGAGAATCTGCACGCCCTCATCCATGTAGGACTGGTTCGCAGTTTGTAGCCGGTCGATCTCGCGCTGACAGCGGCTCTGCTCCTCGCGCCACTGGTTCGACATCTTGTCGTAGAACGCCGCCTCAACAATGCCGTCGAGCTTATCGACATACATGGCACGGATGCGGTCATCAAGGCGTTTGTATTCGGCCTGATGGCCTTTGATTGCCTCCTCGTGCTCGCGCCGTTGGTCGGCGTGGCTTGCGTGCAGCGCATCACGCACCCATTCCAGCACCTCTTCGTCGAAGTGCAGCCGGCCTAAGAGTTCGGTGAACTGCTTCTCAAGTACCTCTTCGCGGACGTATTTGCGCCGGCAGGTCGCCGGTTTGCCTTGGCACTTATCGGCGTAACCCGTACAGTGATAGTAGATGTAGCGTTCCTTCTTGATCTCGCCGACCACCGCGCATCCACAGGTATGACAGGTGATCAGGCCGGAGAAGGCGAAGTCGCGTGTCATTCGGCGGTACTTCTTCGCCATTCGGCCGTCCATCACAGCCTGCACCCGCTCCCAGAGTTCGACCGAGACGATCGCTTCGTGGCTGCCTTGGTATTGCTTGCCGTTCCACTCGAACTGACCGCAGTAAAGCCGGTTGCGCAGGATGGCGTTGACCGTGCTGACCGGGACCTTAGTGCCACTCTTGCGGTGGACCAATCCAAGTTCCCGCACCTTCACGGTGGCCTCGCGCACCGTATATTGGCCGCTGGCGTACCAGCCAAACAGCTTGGCGATGACCGGCGCGGCTAGCGGGTCGGTGGCGATGATCTTTTTGCCGTCCGGGCCGGTGATGTTGCGATAGCCCAGCGGACACTTGGTCGGCCAAATGCCCTGCTCGGCCTTCTCCTGCATACCCTTGCGGGCTTCCTCGGAGAGGTTGTCGATGTAGTTCTTGGCCATTAGCACCTTGATGCCGTGCATGAACTTTTCCGAGGATCGCGACTCCCGCGACAGCACCACGCCCTCTTTCGGGAAGTGGATTTCAACCTCAAGCTCGTCCACCGTCACCCAGTCCTTGAGGTTGCGGTAGAGCCGGTCGGTCTTTTCCACCAGCAGCGCGCGGATGGAAGGATGCGCCTTCAGATAGTCGACCATCTCCCCGAACGCGGTACGCCCGGTCGCCTTGGCCGTCTCCACGTCCACGTATTCCTGCACCACCTTGAAGCCTTGCGCCGCCGCGTATTCCTTCAAGAGTTTCAACTGCGCCGGGATCGAGAAGCCCTCTTTCTCCTGTTCCTTGGAGGAAACGCGGGCATAGATCACCGCCTGCTTACGGGCGGGATCGGCGGCGGGTGCGTACTTCGATATTTTAGCCATGTTGTTTAGTGTAAACGGGACGGCATATGATTGCAAGCGGTAGAAGCGAGGCCGTCACTTCTCGCATCCTCCTCGATCAACCCGGGAACACCCAGAATCCAGCCTTCTACCTGTGCCAATGTGCGCATGGGTGGTGTAAGGCCAGGATTCAGGCAGGCGGCAAGACGGCCGTTTCGGTCCGCGCGCGAAAGCCAGGCAGCAATGCTGAAGGCGTCATGCTGGTCGCCGGTGCGTCCCTCGCGGGCAAAGCCGCGCGACCACAGCTCCGGAGAGACCTCAACGATGGCGGAGTGCCCGACCGGAATGTCCCAGCCGTCGAAGGGCCAGAAGTGGACGCGCTGCCCAAGCTGTTGCCGGATGAAGCGCAGCCACGGAATACCGGCATGGGTTGACTTGGCCACCGAGCCCGGAACGTCGAAATGAAACACCGATTTCGCGCTGCCGGCGCGCTCCTCGGTCAGTCGCCGCCAACGGGCATTACCCATGCGCGCCGCGCCGTTGCCGACCGAACCATCACGCACGAAATCGACATAGGTGTGATCCTCGTCGGTCGGCCAGTGGCGCTGGAAATCGTCGAGGAACGACGGCCAGTCGGGCAGCAGCCGATGCACCTCAAAATAGCGCAGCGGAAAAGAAAAGCCGTGATCGATGCCGACCAGCGTCGGCTTATCCTCGGCCAGCCGCTCTATCAGCCATTCGGCAATGCCGCGCCGCGTCCAGTATTTGCGCGGGCTGGGCGGCGGCTGGACTTCTACCGGGCACTTATCGCCTTCAGCAAGAAAGACGCGCAGGCCCTTTAGGCTGGAGTTCGGCGTCTCCGCGCCAGAATAGTCGATGCCGATATATCGGGCGAACGCGCTCACCTCACGCCGCGTCCTTAAACCGTTCATACCGCTGCTTAAGCCGGTCCCGATCCGGGCGGTCCTTAGCGCGGCTGGGCAGATGGATCGTCCCGCCGTTGAGCCGCTTCAAGGCGTCGAGCATCGGCCCGTCGTTCTGCACCAGCAGGCGGTCAGAAACGTGCAATTTATAGTCGGCGTCGATACCAATCAAGTGGGCGTCGAATGCCGCATGGTGGATCTTCGAGAGCGGGATCCCATTGGTCACCACCGGCTGGCCAAGCTTCTCATCCTTGTCAGAGATGATATGGGCGGCATCGAGCAACAAGCTTTCTGGAAGCCCTGACAAAGCGCAGCGGCCGCCGTAAGCGGAGATGACCGCTTCGCGAAACGATGCCTGATGAAGGCGTTGCTGAACCGCACGCAGCGCGTATCGGCGTTCGATAGCGTGCTCCGGTGGGGCGAGCGCATCCTGATCCGACACACCGAACGCAACGCGGGCCTTCAATGCCTTGGCATCCCACCCAGAAATAAACGCCGGCA
>Ga0194124_10004397_pt1 | contig 13801 bp, 12 predicted proteins | sample TA2KigCas0mmetaG_FD_148605 | JGI IMG/M metagenome (GOLD analysis project Ga0194124, IMG submission 148605) | Freshwater microbial communities from Lake Tanganyika, Tanzania - TA2015031 Kigoma Deep Cast 0m | ecosystem: Environmental > Aquatic > Freshwater > Lake | place: Tanzania: Lake...
GGATGCGGTCTTCTGTGGAGATGTATGAGAACAGGGGACCGGTGCGTTCCTGCTGACCGCGCATCCACTCAATGCCGTTACGCCACTCTCCCGCGGCGGGCTGGCTTTTTCAGCAGCCTCTTAAAGTGAATTGCCGAGCCCCCAATGTTGCTGCCAGAGGATTTCTTGAGCCTGGGAGAGAAGTTGTTTTTGGCCGACGGCCCCTTGAGTCAACAAGAAGGGTTTGATCAGCTCTTCAAGGCGTTTGCCGGCGTGTCGGTGCCGGAGTATCCCAGCAGGCGCCTTGTCATTTTGGGTCTGGGCTCCGAGCGCGACCTGCTTGAGCGGCAGCTCAACGCTTTGGGCCTTCAAGCGCAAGTGCTGTTGCCACGCCGTGCCGGCAATATCGCCCAGTGGTACGCCCGCGCCGAGCTGTTCGTCCTCAGTTCGCGGTACGTGGGATTTCTCAATGTGTTGGCCCACGCGTTCGCTTTGGCAAAGGCCGACGATGCGATGCGCTGCTGCTGGGCGGCCCAGGCACGTGAGCTGGCGACGCGCTTTCATGTATGGCTCATTGCCGAGGTGCGGGAAGCGTTGTTTGCCCAGATGGAGCTGGCCCGATGAACAGCGATCGCAACGCCCCTTGGGCCATTTTTTTGCCTTCGGTGGCCGGCGGCGGGGCCGAACGCGTCATGGTGCAGCTGGCGGCGGCGCTGTATCAGCAGGGGTTGCCCGTTGAGCTCTGGTTGGCCCAGGCCAGCGGCCCTTACCTGGCACATGTGCCACCGGGAGTGCCAGTGCGGGAGCTGGGTGGCGCCGGCGTGCTGCGCAGCCTGTTTCCACTGGTGCGTTGCTTGCGCCGGCGTCGGCCCAGGGTGCTGCTGGCGGCCATGAGCCATGCCAACGTCGTTGCACTGTCGGCGGATTGGCTGGTGGCCGTTAGCGGCCGCGGTTGTACGCGGGTTGTGATCAGTGAACGGGCTGCGCCCCGGGCTTTGCTCGGTGCTGAGGCTCCGCTGCAGGCCGCACTCCTGCGCCGGCTGATGCGCTGGCTTTACCCCCGCGCTGCAGCGGTGGTGGCTGTAAGCGGCGGGGTGGCCGACGAGCTGCGCACCCTGGTGAACCTGCCGCTGGCCAGGGTGAGGGCCATTGCCAATCCCATCGATTTGCCCGCGCTGCGGGCTGCAGCGTCCGAGCCCCTGCTGCACCCCTGGCTGCAACCCGGTCAGCCGCCTCTGCTGTTGGCGGCGGGTCGTCTGGTGGAGCAGAAAGATTTTCAGGGCTTACTGCAGGCTTTGGCCTTGGTGCGTCAACAGCACCTTGCACGCTTGGTCATTCTCGGGGAAGGGCCCCTGCGCGAACGCCTGCAAGCCCAGAGCCGGGAGCTCGGCCTGGCCGATGCTGTGCATTGGCCAGGGTTCGTCACCAATCCCATGGCCTGGATGGCCCGCGCTGCGGTGTTTGTGCTCAGCTCCCGCTGGGAGGGGCTGCCCGGGGTCCTGATGCAGGCCATGGCCTGCGGTGCCCCCGTGGTCAGCACCGACTGCCCCCATGGACCGCGCGAGATCCTTGAAGACGGACGTTGGGGTCTGCTGGTCCCGGTGGGGGATGCGCCAGCTCTGGCGGCAGCGATCGTGCAACAGCTGCAGACCAACCGCCCTGCGCCCGCCTACATTGCTGCCGCAGAGGGCCTTATCAGCTTGCGCCCGCCCTCGCCCCGATGCGTCGACTACCAGCCGCAGCGCATCTGGGCTGCTTATCGCCAGGTGCTTGAGGCATGAGCCCGTTGGTTGTGCACATCATCACCAGTCTGGATGAAGGGGGTGCCGAAGCGGCGCTCGATCGCTTGTGTCGCTACAGCCCGCCCGGACGGCAACGGGTGATCTGCCTGATGAGCGAAGGCAAGTACGGGCCGCTGTTGCGGCATGCCGGGGTCCCGATCGACTGCCTGGGGCTACGGCGGGGGCAGTTCAGTGTTGCGGCGGTACTGAGGCTGTGGCGGTTACTGCGACGGCTGCAACCCGATCTGGTCCAGACCTGGATGTACCACAGCAATTTGATCGGTGGCTTGGTGGCCCGTCTGGCCGGGGTGCGGCGGCTGGTTTGGGGGGTGCGCGCCAGTCAGCTCGATCCGGCATTGGTGAGCCTCAGCACTCTGGGGGTGATTCGGCTCTGCGCCCTGCTGTCGCGCCTGCTGCCCGATCGCATCGTCTGCTGCGCCGAGCGGGCCCGGCAGGTGCATCAACAACTGGGCTATGCCGCCGCCCGGCTGTTGGTAATCCCCAACGGCTACGACCTGCAGGCCCTGCAGCCCGAACCGGCTGCCGGTCTGCAGCTGCGCGCTGCGCTGCAGCTACCCCCCGACGCCCTGGTGCTGGGCATGGTGGCCCGTTTTGATCCTCAGAAGGATCACCGCAGCTTGCTCGAGGCTCTGGCCCTACTGCGTAGCCAGGGTATGCGCCCCTTCTGCCTGCTGGTGGGCACCGGTCTGGAGGCCGGCAACACCCAGCTGCAGGCCTGGTTGCAGCAGCTGGGTCTGCGCGATCAGGTGCGGCTACTGGGCCCGCGCCGCGATGTGCCCGCTGTGATGAATGCCCTGAGCCTGCATGTGCTCAGTTCGGCCTATGGCGAAGCGTTTCCCAATGTGCTGGGCGAGGCCATGGCCTGCGGCGTGCCTTGCCTCGCCACTGATGTCGGCGACAGCGGCTTGATCATGGGCAACACGGGCTGGCTGGTGCCGCCGCGTGACCCTGCGTCGCTGGCGGCCGCCCTGGCGACGGCATTGCAGGAGCCCGAGGCCCAGCACCAGCAGCGCCGCCGGGCCGCTCGCCAGCGCATCGTCGATCAGTTCTCGATCGTTCGCATGGTCGATCGCTACATGGAGCTCTACGAGGCCTTGCTTTAGGTTCTGTACATGTGTGGTTTTGCAGGATTTTTGGTTAGTGGGGCCTGTGCTCCAAAAGCGGCACATGCTCTTCTCGATGGAATGGCGGCCCGCCTGGACCATCGTGGCCCTGATGCAGGCGGCCAGTGGTCAGATTCCGCTGCCGGGGTTGGGTTGTGCCACCGGCGCCTGGCGATTCTGGATCTGAGCCCGGCCGGCCAGCAGCCCATGGCTAGCGCTTGCGGACGCTTGCAGCTGGTGTTCAACGGCGAGATTTACAACCACCTGGAGCTGCGTCAGCAGCTTGACCAAGCGCATCTGGCGCCCCACTGGCGCGGACATTCCGACACCGAAACCCTGCTGGCCGCTTTTGCGGCCTGGGGTGTGGCCGCCACCCTGCCGCGACTGGTGGGCATGTTTGCTCTGGCGTTGTGGGACCGCCAGCAGCGCCAGCTGGTGCTGGCCCGTGACCGCTTCGGTGAAAAGCCGCTGTATTACTCCATGGCCTCTAGCACGGAAGGCCAGCCCATGCTGCTCTTTGGCAGTGAGTTGATTGCCTTGATGGTGCATCCAGGCTATGACCGCACAATAGATCGTCGTGCCACGGCCCTTTACCTACGGCATGCCTATGTGCCGGCGCCCTGGAGCATCCATCAGCAGACCCGCAAGCTCAGTCCCGGATGCTGGTTGACCCTGGATTCAGCGGAGCTGATCGAGGGCATCGCTGCCCTGCAGCAGCGCGAGCGGGTTTATTGGAGTGCCGTTGCCATAGCCGAGGAGGGGTTGCGCCAGCCCTTTGACGGCAGCCCCGAGCAGGCTGTCGATGCCGTGGCCCAGGCGCTCTCCCGTTCGGTGGCTCGCCAGAGCCTGGCCGATGTGCCCCTGGGGGCCTTCCTTTCTGGGGGCATCGACTCGTCTCTGGTGGTTGCTTTGTTGCAGGCGCAAAACAGCCGTGCAGTCAAAACCTTTTCAGTGGGATTTGAAGACCCCGAGTTCAACGAGGCCCCCTATGCCGCCGCTGTGGCCCGCCACCTTGGTACCGATCACACCGAGATGACGGTCACCGGGGCTGATGCCCTGGCCGTGATCCCCATGCTGCCGGCGATGTACGGCGAACCCTTTGCCGACTCGTCTCAGATCCCTACGGCGCTGGTGGCCCGATTGGCTCGTCAGCACGTGTCGGTGGCCCTCTCTGGCGATGCCGGCGATGAGCTGTTCGGTGGGTACAACCGCTACGTGTTGGCTACCGCCCTCTGGCGCAAACTCGGACTGGTGCCTGCTCCTTTGCGCCGGGGCATTGCGGCGGCGTTGCAGAGCCTGCCGGCTTCAGCCTGGCAGCGTCTGCTAGAGCCTGCCAATCGCGTGCTTTCGACGCGTTGGCGCCAACGCAATGTGGGCGATAAGATTTACAAGATGGCCAGCGTGCTCGCCTGCAACACTCCCCAACAGCTGTATGTGCGGTTGGTCTCGCAATGGCCTAATACCGATGGTCTGGTGGTAGATACCCGCGAGCATGACCCAGCGGTTCTCAATTCCGCCATGTGGCTTCAGGGGGCAGGGCTCGAGAACCAGATGATGCTGCTTGACACCCTCACCTACCTGCCCGACGACATTCTGGTGAAAGTTGATCGGGCAGCCATGGCCTTCAGCCTGGAGACCCGCGTCCCGATGCTGGATCCCGACTTGTTTGCCCTTGCCTGGTCGCTTCCCGTCCAGCAGAAGATTTCCTCCGGTCGAGGCAAATTGCCATTGCGGGCACTCTTGAGGCGTTACCTGCCTGAGGACTTGATTGATCGCCCCAAAATGGGTTTCGGTGTGCCTTTGGCAAGCTGGCTGCGCGGCCCATTGCGAGACTGGGGGGAGACACTTCTCGATCCCACTCGACTTCACCAACAGGGTCTACTCGAGGTTGGTGCAGTACAGGATTGCTGGGAGGCTCATCTCCTAACTCAAATAGAAGGCCATTATCAGCTTTGGCCAATTCTCATGCTTCAAGCTTGGCTTGACGAGGTCAGCCAGTTAGGAGTATTGAAGGGAGTGGTATAAGTTTATCTTCATCGCCCAATAGAGATCGATCACCATATCAGCGGATTACCAAAGAGTGCTAATACATCTTATGATCACGGGCTTGCAGTTATGCCATTCAAACTTGTGAAACTCAGCAAAATCAGACTAAGACATATAGTGCTATCAATAGTTTTATTACTGCTTCCTAGTACAGGATTTGACTTGTACGCACATATAACCTCATCGACGTATTTAGATAATTTTATCTTTCAACCTCCGCGAAATATATTTGGCATTGATATTCCAAGATATGTTTTGTTGCAGCCAATGTTCTTGCTGGGAGCATTAGGTGGAGTTCTACCGGGAGCCTTTACTGCATTTATTTTTATTTATACATCCATATTCTTTGGAGAAAAAGTTTGGCTTGACAAAAGCCTGCCTTTCAGGTTAAAAACTGTCCCTTTAGCCATAATCCTGTACAATACAATTTATTTCTCAGCATCGGGAGTCTCTATCAATTTCCTTCTTTTGTCAATTTTTGTTTGGCAGTTTAGAGTTAAATTTTTACTTCTTGCTACTTTTAGTTCTCCATTGGGCTTTTTTGTAGGTCTTCCGCTTGTGGTTGCAAGAATAATGCTTGTAAAACAGAGAAGGATCAATCTACTGACATTAATGTTAACCCTTCTAGCATTCACTGTTTTTTACGGTATTCTCTCTGCGAACTATGGCATACAAACTCATAGTTCGCTTTCAGAGCCAGTTACTCTATTAAATATATTTGATGTAATGGGCAGAAAGAGCTTCGAGCTTTTAATGTTATTGCTATCAGTATTAATTGTCGGAATTTCATCGTCGATACCTTTAAAGATAAGATCATTTAAGGAAAATCAGCTTCTTTTAATTTTTTATGTATTAATATTTCCCTTGCTGCTTATTTACCCTGCTTCTAGAGAATATGGCAAAAACGCAAATCCATCAATAAATCCAACATCCTACTTGTTGTCCAGAGTTTTGGCTTCAAACGACGCATCAAATCTTCCGAGTTCTGTCCACGCCACTAACGAATCACTAATTTGCATGGCATTCTTTTCACCTCTTGGCTGTGATATGCTAATTAGACAGAATCTGAAAAATATTTACAATAATCGTTTGTACTATATTAATCCTAATTAGCGTATGTTAAATTCAAAGACACTTTGCAATAATCTTAATCAAATGCATATACTAATACCAATACTTAATATTACATGCCTAGTCTTGCCATTAATTCTGGCATTTCATGGTGATATATCGCCATCACTTCCTCCTGATACCTATTCATATCAGATCTTTTTTTCTAATATTTCTAATTCCGCGAGGACTGCGGGATATCCATTGCTTTTAAAAGCTGCCGAATCAGTATTTAATAAAAATGTTGTTATAGTTTCGATTATTGCCAATGCTATTGCCATATTAATATCGCTATTTATATTGTCGACATATAATAAGTTCAGAATGCACTTAAACATATCAGATCAATTTCACCCTGCCAAATCAGTTAAACTATTATTTTTAGCCTGCTTGTATGTTCCTTCTCTACTATTCCTCTTTTTTATGCCCCTTTCTGACTTCTCGTTTTCGTTTATAAGTGCTTCAATTATTATATGCCTTGCGGACCTTAGTAAAGCTAGATTAAGTATTCCGGGTTTTTATTCTGATGGTAAAGTGCTTCAAGCGTCAGCTTTTCTAGGTTTTGCATGGGGTATGAATTCACTTATTAGGCCGGTAGGCATATTTCTACCTGTTTTCATGGCATGCATCACAATTTCTGCAGCTATCTTATCTCTAACTATCAATTGTAGGCATTCAAATAATAAAAAAATGCCAAGAAAATTAGAAAAGTTAGGCGCGAAGCTGGCTTGCTTTAATCTAATTTGCCTCCCAGTTGTAATATTTTTTATCTCATCATCTAGTGTTAGTGGCCTGTATTCAGTATACAATAATTATAGATTTGGAGATTTCAATTATTTAAATATTGGTATGATCAACACTAAGTGTTGGCGCCAAGTGAATTCCCTTGATCGTATTAAGCCTGCCGAGGCTAGTTTTCTGCGTGAACAATGTTTGAAGGGTTTGAGCAGTCCAACAATGCTTCGAACAATAAAATCTACCGGCATTAGTACTTCATACCTGGGGATCATTAAGACTTCATTCCTTGCTTTCTTAAGAGGACTCCTAGACTCTGATTATATTTCTTATTTAAGCTATATAGGAATGTATAATTATAACTCGCCAGGCCCGGCTTCTATAGATTTTCTATATTCTGGGGATTTTATTGGTTTATTCGCTGCTGTTTCTTCGAGAATTCAAGACAATTACCTAGTAGCATTTGCATGCCTCCTTTTGTTGGGATTATTATCTTCTCTTGCCTTTTTGTTTGTTTATGTGAGGAAACTATTTTCATTTAAATATCTCAGCCGTGTTCCATTAATCTACAATGTTTCTGTGTTGTATTTTGTTGTAGTTTCTACTGGGAGTGATACTGCAGGGAGATACTACGCACTGCCTCTGATGTTAGTCTTCTTATCCTACTAATTTTTGGTTAAACGGAGCTTTTATGCAAATCCACATTGACGATCTCACTAGTTTTTCAGATTGCTGTTTCGTTATACCATGTCTCAACGAAGAAGGCTCTATAGCTCATGTTATAAAGGAATGTTTAGATGAATGTCCTGGGAGTAGAGTCGTTGTATGTGATAATAATTCAACCGATGCTACTGCGCAAGCTGCACTGGAAGCTGGAGCTCAAGTTATACATGAAACTCGACCTGGCAAGGGCTATGCCGTTCGCCATTTATTTCAAAATGTAAATAGCAAGATAGTTATCATGGTAGATGGCGATGGAACTTATGATTTGTCGGGGCTCTCTGATATTATCTTTCGGTTTAGAAATGAAAATTTTGATGTAGCCAGTGGTAATCGTCTTTATTATAAGAGTAAAGCTCAATACCGGCCCGGTCATTATTTGGGTAACTTGCTTTTTTGCCATTTCTCCTCTTTGCTTCTAGGAAAGAAGCAGTATGATATTTTTAGTGGGTTGTTTATTATGACCGATTCTTTTCTATCCTCTTTCCCTCTCAAGAGCAGAACATTTGAGCTTGAAGCTGAGCTTGCAACTCATATTGCACGCATGGATTCTCGATATATGGCATTCCCTGTGAAACTTAGAAAACGATTGTATGGGGCTAGTAAACTTCGAACATTTGGCGATGGATCAAAAATATTACTGGGGATCCTTAAAAATTCTTTTACAGAGTTCCCATTGCGTATCATGAGTGCCTTATTTATCGTTTTATTCTCCTTATCTATATTTTTAATGTATCTTCCCGTGTTCGAGTATCTTACCACTGGAGTAGTCACTTATACGCCAAGGCTTATCGTTGCATCTTCAACATTGGTTTTGTCTTTTATTTTTCTCGTCTCAGCTCTGGTTCTTGATTCACTGTCACGAACTCGCGTAGAGGCGCGATTGTTCGCCTCAAGGCTTTATCGGAATTCACGTGGTGATTAGATATATTAAATTCTGCTTCGCCGGTTTAATAACAGCAGTATTTGATTATAACTTTTTGCGCTTTCTTTTGAACCTATCGATACCTTCTCTTTTTGCAAAGTCTGTGTCATGGACTCTCTCCGCGTTTATTTCCTATTTTATAAATATTAACTTTGCTTTTTCCACAAGTCGATCCCGTGCATCTCCTAAAGCTGGCTTATTATTTGTTCTTTCTCAGGGTGTGGGAGGCATTGCGCAGTTAGCTTCTTTTTCTATTCTATATCATTTCTTCGAGTGGAGTCTAAATGTAAGCTTTTCTGTTGCTTTGGTATTAGGATCAATATTAAATTTCATGTTTACTTCCACATTTCTTTCGAGGAATGCGTAATAAGGAAAGCGCCAACGGTTCATTTCCTTTTCGTCTTTACTGGACGCAGTTTAGGATTTTATGTTAAGCTAGTACTTCAGTATTTTGCTTCCTGCCGCTTTTCTGCTCTTTTATCGTTCGTCTATTGAGCTGAGGCATTGGTAATACCGCATTTAATCGTTTGTATTGCTTTCAGGGGTTTCTAATGTGAAACTATTGATCATCGTTAATGTGGATTGGTTCTTCTATTCTCATCGCCTTCCTGTTGCAATTGGTGCTCTCGAGAATGGCTATGAAGTTCATATAGCCACTACATTCACGAGTCCTTCATGCAGGGAGCTTCTTTCTGGAAAAGGGTTCTTTTTGCATGAGCTTGCTTTTGATAGAAGCGGAAAAAACCCGATTAGCTTTCTGAAGAACTTTATTCGAATCTTTAAAATCTTCCATTTACTAAAGCCAGATGTTGTTCATTTGGTTACCATCCAGCCTGTCTTGCTTGGAGGCTTGGCCGCTAGGGCTGCAAGAACTCGTCGAGTTGTCTTTGCGATATCCGGCCTTGGGCATATCTTTCTTGCAAGTTCGCTACCCTCGAGAATTCGTCGACTTTTAGTAGAAAGACTGTATAGATCGGCTCTATCTATTAAACGCCGAGCAGTTATTTTTCAGAACCCAGAGGATCAGTCTATGCTCTCAAAGATTTGTTCCATCTCTGTTTCTGAGTCTTATCTGATTCCTGGTTCAGGTGTCGACCTGTCTGTTTTTTCCTTAAAGCCTATTCAAGAGGTGCAACCACTTATTTTAATGGCTTCACGACTTCTGGTCACAAAGGGGGTAAGGGAGTTTGTTGAAGCTGCTTCAATTCTAAAGAATCGAGGTTTTGCGGTGCGATTTCAGCTAATTGGAGATCCTGATTTTTCGAATCCCGCTGCTATCACACTGAACGAGTTAAATGATTGGAGAGATCAAGGGCTTGTCGAGATTTTAGGCCATCGTAATGACCTAAATGAACTTATGACTCAAGCACACATTGTATGTCTTCCTTCGTATCGAGAGGGTCTTCCCAAGGTTCTTTGTGAGGCTGCTGCATGCGGTCGTGCTGTAGTCACTACAGATGAGCCTGGCTGTCGTGATGCAATTGAGAATGGTGTAACGGGATTGTTAGTGCCATCGCGCGATTCACTCGCATTATCCAACGCTCTTGAATATTTGTTACTGAATCCGGATTTGATTCGTAGTATGGGGTTAGCTGGTCGCAAGCGTGCTGAGCATTTTTTTGATGTTAATGCGGCTGTGAACCAACATTTAGATATTTATGCAAGTCTTTTAGCAAATCCTTAGTTCGTACTCAGTGACTAATCTTCTTGTTACTGGCTCTTCTGGTTTTGTTGGTCGGCCAACCTGTCTTGCCTTGTATGACCGTGGATTTGCTGTACGTGCATTTTCGCGTACCGCGTGTGTGTGGCCTGTCGGAATTGATGCTTTTATTGCTCCAACGCTTTCTTCATGTACGCATTTAGTTCCTGCATTGCAAGGAGTTGAGTGTGTTATTCACCTAGCTGGTCGTGCCCATGTCATGCAGGAAACAGAGCGTGATCCTCTTGCGACATTCAGGAATGTCAATGTTTATGAGACCCTGAAGCTTGCTCGTGAAGCTTCTTTGGCTGGTGTTCGTCGTTTTGTTTTTTTAAGTTCAATAAAGGTCAATGGAGAGGTTGCATCTTCTCTGGCCCCATTTACTGAGAACGATAAGGCGAATCCTGTTGATCCTTATGGTATCTCTAAGTATGAGGCCGAGCTCGGTCTGCTTGAGATAGCTGCTGAAACCGGCATGGAGGTTGTGATCGTGAGGCCTCCGTTGATTTATGGGCCAGGCGTGAAGGGAAACTTTCGGCTAATGATGAAGCTTTTGTCACGGCATGTGCCACTTCCTTTGGGCTTGATTACGGATAACAGACGAAGTCTTCTTGCTCTGGATAATCTAATTGACTTTTTGGCCTTGTGCGCTAATCGTCCCGAGGCTGCTGGACATGTTTTTCTTGTTAGTGATCAACATGATGTGTCTACAGCTGAGCTTTGTCAGCGTTTGGCAGCGGCTATGAGGTTGACTCCTCGTTTGTTTCCGGTTCCTCTGGTTCTCCTTGAAAGAGCTGCGAAACTTGCGAGCAATATCTCGGCGTACCAAAGACTCTGCGGCTCCTTGGTTATTAACAGTTCTGCGGCTTCTCGGCTCTTGGGCTGGACACCTCCGATCGCCCTGGATGAAGGATTGTGTCGTGCTGCCAAGGATTTTGTGCCGTGAAACACTCTTTTGGGTTCATGGTTTTGTCGATTGTTCTTGCTGTCCTTGCAAGTTCTGGTCTTTTGACATGGATGGTTCCGTTATTACGCCGCCGCATGCTCGATCATCCCAACGCACGAAGCTCTCACCACGAGCCCACTCCCCGCGGAGGCGGTTTAGCATTCGTAATTGTGTCTGCAGCCTCAGGGGCGATCGGATGGCTTGAAGCGTTGCTAGCAAAGCCGGGCGCCGTTTCCGGCCCTACGGCGATGCTCGCTCTGCCCCTGTTGGCTCTGCCCCTGGCTGTAGTTGGCATTCTCGACGACCGTCACAACCTATCTGCCGCCCTGCGCTATGGCGCCCAGCTGGCAACGGCACTGCTGTTGATCGCGCTAAGTCCACTCGTATCTGCCCTGCCGTCTGCCCTCGCATCTGTGGTGCCTCTGGGTTGGCTGCTTCCCCTGCCAGTCCTCGCCTTCCTGTTAATTTTCGTCACTGCCATCATCAACTTCACCAATTTCATGGACGGGCTCGATGGCATTGTTGCCGGCTGTATCGCTGTGAGTATCTGCGCCCTGGCCATCGCCCTTGCTGCGCCCTGGCCGCTCTGGGCCCTGGTGGGTGGCCTCCTCGGCTTCCTTTTCTGGAACTGGAGCCCCGCCAAGGTCTTCATGGGAGACGTCGGCAGCACCTTTCTCGGTGCGGTGTTCGCTGGCCTGGTGCTCCAAGCTCCCAGTTGGCCCGAAGCCCTCGGCCTGTTGCTGGTAGCCACTCCCTTGCTTGGTGATGCCTGCTTCTGCGTGCTCCGCCGCCTGCTTGCCGGCCAGAAGGTTTTGCAAGCCCACCGTTTGCATCTGTTTCAACGCTTGCACCAAGCTGGTTGGTCTCACGCCCGCGTCTCGAGTCTTTACATTACAGCCACTGCACTGTTGGCGCTCACTTTGTTGATTGGTGGTTGGCACTCGGTTGTTATTTTAGCGATCGTTGAGATTTTTCTTGGTGTTTGGCTGGATCAAACGGTGGCAGTCCCGTTTGCGGTCGCATCGGTGGTTGTTGAAGGTCGATGAGGTTTGTCCAATGTCGAATCAAGCCATTGGCAGTACGCCGCCGCCTAATGGCCCTGCCGCCGCTGAGTCGTCGGCTGCTGTTGGGCACCATCGATGTGCTGTTCATTCCGCTGGCGATCTGGCTCGGCTTCTGGCTGCGCACAGCTGAACCCCACAGCGACTGGTTGCTGCGCACGTTGTGGCTGTTCCCCGCCACCTGGGCGGTCGCTCTCAGCATCTATGCCTTCACGGGTCAGTACCGCGGCCTCACCCGCTATGTGAGCAGTGCAGCCATCTATGCGGTGGCCCTGCGCAATGCCGTTTCGGTGGTGCTGGTGGCGCTGCTGGGCACCCAGCTGCCGGTGCAGATGCCCCCCCACAGCCTCTGGCCGTTGCTGTGGCTGGTGCTCACCGTGCTCACCGGTGGTGTGCGTTTTGCTCTGCGTGACCTGCTGCTGCAGGCCACCCAGGCCCCCAGCCGCCGCCGCACCTGCGTGGTCATTTATTGAGCAGGTGCCGCTGGCGCCCAGTTGGCTGTGGCCTTGCGACTGGCCGGCAGCCACACCGTGGTGGCCGTGCTTGACGACAAACCGGCCCTATGGCGGCGCGAGCTCGACAAGTTGCCGATCTTGCCGCCTCAGCGCCTGGCCGGCCTGATCGAACAGCAGCAGATCGAGCAGGTGCTGCTCGCCATTCCCTCGCTCAGCCGCCGCCGCCGCCGCCGACGGCAGATCGTTGAATCGATCCAGCAGCTCGGCATTCCCGTGCTGCAGGTGCCGGCGATCGAGGAGATCGCCAGTGGCCGCGCCCGCATCACTTCGCTGCGGCCCATCGCCATTGAAGAGCTGCTCGGTCGCGATGCGGTGCCCCCGGACCCTGCCCTGCTGGGGCCAGGGGTGGCCGGGGCTGTGGTGTGTGTTACCGGCGCTGGCGGTTCCATTGGCAGTGAGCTGTGCCGGCAAATTCTCAAGCTGGGGCCCCAGGCGCTGGTGCTGCTTGAGAGCAGCGAGCCAGCGCTGTATGCCATTCATCAGGAGCTGCAGCGGCAGAGTCCTGATGGGGTGCCATTGGTGCCGGTGCTGGGCAGTGCCGCCGAGGTGGCCCTGGTGCGTTTCATGGTGAAGTCCCCGGCCCAGTCTGGCCGGATGAGGACTCTCATTCACCCTGGACCAGTTTCCGGGGTCCACGTCAGCAGATTTCCGTAGCCTGACCATCGTGACGTTGCTGGGGCGTCACGAATTTGATGCCGCTGTGACGGTGGCGGTGGTTGTACCAATCGACGAACGCGTCCACCCACTGACAGGCCTGCTCTTTGGAGGCAAACGGCTTGCGGGGGTAATCGGGGCGGTACTGTCCGCTCCGCGGGACTTCGTCTACACGGACCGGAACATGGATTCGGAGTATGAGTTGTCATTGCTGACTCGCGGACGCGAGAACGACCTGAGCACGCCCAGTTCCTCCAGCCGGCTTTCCAGCGTGGCGGCACGCATGGCGTTGCCGTTATCCGCGTGGAGGATCAGCGGCTGCTTTCGCCCCTTGCTGATCCGCTCTCTCAGGCAAGCCCTACTCACCAGATCCGCCGCAATCGCTGGATCCTCACGCTCATCCACATCCCAGGCCACGACCTTGCGGCTCCAGACGTCGATCACCAGGTAGAGACACAGCCAGATCTCACGCACGGTGGTGGGCAGGTAGGTGATGTCCCAGCCCC
>Ga0194124_10004399_pt1 | contig 13801 bp, 13 predicted proteins | sample TA2KigCas0mmetaG_FD_148605 | JGI IMG/M metagenome (GOLD analysis project Ga0194124, IMG submission 148605) | Freshwater microbial communities from Lake Tanganyika, Tanzania - TA2015031 Kigoma Deep Cast 0m | ecosystem: Environmental > Aquatic > Freshwater > Lake | place: Tanzania: Lake...
GGCCGCGATCAGTTGCCCGAGCACCGACGGAGTGAGCGCCGGGGCCAGGATCAACGTGCTCGGCCGATTACCGGCGAACACGCGGTGCTCGGCGCTCGGCAACGACGAGTCGACCGCTCGACCGAACGCCAGCGCTTGCGACTGGGCGAAGAGGTTGGCCATGAGCGCGTCGTGACGTTCTTGATCGCCGTCAGTTGGTCGAGCGAATCCGATGAAGTCGACCGGCACGAGATGAGTGCCTTGGTGCAGGAGTTGGAAATACGCGTGTTGGCCGTCGGTCCCGGGTCCGCCCCACACGATGGGTCCGGTGGGCACTGCGATAGCACGACCGGCCCGATCGACCGATTTACCGTTCGACTCCATGTCGAGTTGTTGGAGGTACGACGGAAAGCGCCGTAGATCGTGCGAGTACGGCACGATGGCCCGGGTTTCGGCACCGAGGAAGTTCGAGTACCACACCGCCAACAGAGCGTGGACGAGCGGAGCGTTGGCGAGCGGCTGATCGACCGACTGGCTCACGTGCTCGTCGACGAGGTGCATTCCGGCCAACATCTCGCCGAACGACACGGGGCCGACGGCGATGGCCAGCGACAGACCGATGGCCGAACCGAGCGAATACCGTCCGCCCACCCAGTTCCAGAAGCCGAAGACCTTCGCCGGGTCGACACCGAACGAGGCGGTGGCTCGTGTGTTGGTGGTGACCGCGGCGAAGTGCGCCGCAACGGCGCTCGCTCCCAGACTTTCGACGATCCATTCGCGCACGGCCACCGCATTGGCCATCGTCTCGGTGGTGGTGAACGTCTTCGACGACACGATCACGAGTGTTCGAGCCGGGTCGAGGCCGTCGAGAGCGGCCCGCGTGTTGGCCGGGTCGACATTGGACACGAAGTGGCACCGCGGACCACTGCGGAAAGCACGCAAGGCGTCGTACGCCATGGCCGGGCCGAGATCGCTCCCGCCGATTCCGATGTTGACCACGTCGGTGAAGCGCTGACCAGTCGCACCGGCCAGCCGTCCGGAACGAACGTCGTCGGCGAACTGGGTGATCGCGTGGAGAACGTCGTGCACATCGCTCGCCACGTCGAGGCCGGCAACCACCGCGGGCGAACCGACCGGTACGCGTAAGGCCCAGTGCGCCACCGAACGACCCTCCGACTCGTTGACGATCTCGCCACCGCGCAGTCGACGCCACGCCCCCGCCACATCGGCTCGCCGCGCGACCTCACCGAGGGCAGACCGAATCTCGCGCGTCCAGAGGTTCTTCGACGTGTCGATCAGGAGATCGCCCAGCCGCAACGTGAAGTGCTCGGCCCGCTGCGAATCGGACGCGAACTCGGCGCTGAGGTCGACCGACTTCACGAGCGAACGCACCACGGCCCACTCGGGGGTGGATTCGATGCGCTCGGTCACGCGACCGACGCTACTCGCACCGAGAGAACCCGATCCGGCGAGGACGGACTGCTAGGAAGATCGAGTGACTTCCGCAGCCACCGAGCCATCACGAACCACCACGGCGATCGATCGCCGCGGTGCGGCCTCGGGAATGACGGCGTACGTGGTGTGGGGCTTCCTCACCGTCTATTGGAAAGCCCTCAAGGAGTACTCGCCGGTCGAACTGATCGGTTACCGCGTGGTGTTGTCGGTGGTACTCCTCGTGGTGATCATGTCGTGGCGCGGGCGACTGGCGCCCCTCATCGCCGACATTCGCGAGCGTCGACTCACGAAACCGGTGGCCCTGGCGTCGATCGTGCTGTTGCTCAACTGGACCTCGTACGTGATCGTCGTGAGCGAAGGCCACGTGATCGAAGCCGCGCTCGGGTACTTCATCTCTCCGCTCGGAGCCATGCTGGTCGGCGTCAAGGTTCTCGGCGAACAACTGCAACCCGTGCAGCGGTTGACGGCTCTGCTCGGTCTGTCGTCGGTGGTGGTGCTCACGTTCAGTTACGGGCGGGTTCCGGTCTACGCACTGTTGATCGCGGCGAGCTGGACCACCTACGGGTATCTGAAGCGGCAGATCCCGTTGTCACCCATCGAAGGCCTCACGATCGAAACCATGGTGATCACCGTCCCCGCGGTCGCGCTGATCCTCTGGCACCTGCAGTACGCCGACAGCGTGGTGCGCACGGCCGGTGCGGTCGACTGGATCCTGATCGCTTTTCTCGGCGTGATCACCGCGATCCCGCTCATGATGTTCGCCTACGCGGCCCAACGCATCCCGATGACCGTGATCGGCCCGATGCAGTACTCGGTGCCGGTGATCAACTTCTTGCTCGGCTGGCTGGCCTACGACGAGACCCTCACCACCAGTCGTGTCGTAGGTTTCTCCCTCGTGTGGATCGCTCTCGTGGCCCTGACGATCGACACGATTCGTCGGGCCCGCCGACCCATCGTCACGAACGAGGAGCTGTACTGAACATGAAACGACGGCTCTTCGCCATCACCGTTGGCGTGATGTTGATGGCGGCCTGTTCGGCCAGCCCGGCCGACTATCGCAAGGAGACCGAGAAGTATCTCGAGAGCGATTCGTTGGCCGACGAGGCCGGGTATCGCTTCTCGGAAGCGGTGTGCGAACAGCCGTCGTCGGAGAACGAAGGAACCCAGTTCTCGTGCTCGGCCGTCGACAACGACGGTGACGAGTGGGAGTTCATCGTCGAGATCACCGGCGATCGCGAGATCACCGTGGTCGACGGCAAAGTCACCGGCTGATCGTCCTTTACTGCCGAGTGCGAGTGCCCGCCCTCGCGGGCGGACCAGATGCAAAAGAGCCCGCCCTTCCGGGCGGACCAGATGCAAAAGAGCCCGCCCTTCCGGGCGGACCAGATGCAAAAGAGCCCGCCCTTCCGGGCGGGCTCTCTCACTTCGACGACGTCGAAATCAGCTCTCGAAATCGGTGATGAGCTCGCCGATGTCGGTGAACAACTTGGTGGTCGCGTTGTACTGAATGACCTGCAACGACTCGGACATGTATTGGTCGTCCACGCCATTCATCTTCAACGTGATGCCCGGACGCGTGAACGTCGTGGCCTGGTTGAAGGCGCGGGCGGCATTGATGATCGACGCACGGGTCAAACCGGCCTCTGACTCGAGGGCGGCCTTCAGCGTGAGGACCGTGACCTCAGCGGTGTGCCAGCCGGCGGCCGCAGTCGTGATGATGTCTCCCTTGCCGAGGCCTTCCATGAAGGCGATGTACTCGGCCACGGCCGGCTGCGCGGCGACTTCCGGATCAAGGATGTCGACCAAGTTGTTGGCGGTGTAGATGCCATCGGCAGCCGGACCGGCCAATCCGAGGATCAGCGGCGACGAGCACGTTGCCGTCATGAAGATGGCCGGATTCCAACCAGCGTTGGCGGCCTTCGCGTTGGCGACTTCACCGAGGAAAGTCGCGCAACCAGCACCCAACGGCACGGCGAGAATCGCGTCGGGAGCGTTGCTCGCGATCGAGTTCACCTGAGCGGTCGGCGGAGCGGCATCGGTTGCTTCGATGGTCTGCTCGTCGACGAGCTCGATGTTGAACTCCGGAGCGATCTCCTTGAACGCCTCGGCGTACACCTGACCGAACTCGTTGTTCACGGTGAACAATGCGACCTTGGCACCGGCCGGGAACTGGTCGGCGATCAGCGCGGCGTAGGCCTTGGCCTCAGTCGTGTAAGGAATGAGGAGACCAGTGGTCCACGGATACTCCTCGGCATTGCCGAAGGAGGGCGAACCGGTGAGGGCGTTCAACTGCGGGTAGCACTCTTCGTTCAGAAGGTCCTTGACCGCGGTGTTGTTCGGAGTTCCGATGATGCCGGCGAACACGTTCGTGTCGGCGTCGAGCAACTTCTCGACGGCACCTGGCGTGAGGTCCTTGTTGTACTGATCGTCTTCGATCTGAACTTCGATCGTGAGGTCACCGAGAATCTTGTTCTCGTTGGCCCACTGGATGTACGCCTCGAAGCCGTCCTTCACCGGAGCGAAGGCAGTGGCGGCGGGGCCACCCGACAGCGGCATAGCACTGCCGATCTTGATGGTTCCCTCGATGGGCGCGTTGGCGGCATCGGGGTCGACGCAGTCGTCGGTGTTGACGGCCCAGCCAGCGGCCGGTGCTTCCGTTGACGGAGCATCCGTCGACGGGGCTTCGGTTGACGGAGCCTCGGAGGCGGCGGGGGCTTCGGTCGACGAGGAGCCCTCGTCGTCGCCACCGCACGCCGCGATGGTGAGCGCGCTGGCCATGGCCAATGCGAACACGCGGGTTGATGTGCGCTTCATGTTCCTCCCCAGGGGTGCACCGGATGGTGCGGTTCTGTGAAAGCCGACGGGATGTCGGCGGTCACAGAGTGTAGAGAAGTGCGTCGTTCACTGACCCGTCGTGGGGAGTGACGTTCCAGCCGGCTTGGGCACCACGACGACGACCTTGACCCACAAACGCTTGATCAGACCAACCAAACCGTACGGAGCCACGAACATGATGATCACCAGGGCCAGACCCAAGATCAACGTGGCCGGCGACTGATCGGACCAGCCGAACAGGAAGCCCCCCACGCCATCACTCTCCGACCCGAAGCCACGCGTGGTGTTGTCGAGCCAGACGTACACGAGGCCACCCACGATCGGACCCCACAGAGTTCCGGCTCCGCCCACGACCATGATCAGCAAGAAAACGATGGAGCCCAACAGTGTGACGTACTGGCCTTCCGGGGTGATCACGCCGGTGCGCAGAGTCGACAGAACCCCGGCCAGAGCACACAGAGCCGCCGACACACCGAACACGAGAACCTTGGTGACGGTCAAGTTGACTCCCATCACCGCAGCCGCCGTTTCGTTGTCACGAATGGCCACGAGCGATCGGCCGAAGCGACTCTTCACGAGGCCGCGACACACGAGATACGTGACGACGAGCAACACGAACGCGAGCCAATAGGCGAACACCGCTCGGCCATCGCGACCCTTCAATTCGCCGAGAATCGGCCACACCGGAAGTTCGTCGTAACGAACGCTGTCGATGCCCTTGGCGCCGTCGGTGAGCCAGGCGAGCTTCTTCCACTTAACCAAGGTCGGGAACAGAACGGCCACGGCCAGAGTCACCAGCGCCAAGTAGATGCCCTTGATGCGCAAGGCCGGCAAGGCGATGAGACATCCGACGACGAAGGCCAACGCCGCCGCCGCGTAGAACGTATACCCAGGGCTCCAACCGTGGTCCTTGATCAGAATCGCCGCGGTGTAGCCGCCGATTCCGAAGAAGGCCGAATGACCGATGGAGATCTGCCCGGTGAAACCGAGGACGAGATTGAGCGACATCGCCGCGATGATGAGGACGAAGGCATCGGAGAACTGTCCGATTCGCGAGGTGGACATCTGGGTCGGAACCCACACGATGATCAGAGCGATCAGAGCCACTCCGAGAGTGCGAAGAGCCCAGTGCTGAGGAGAACCGTGATTGATCTTCATCATGACTGCACCTACACCCGCTCGACCTTGGTGGATCCGAAGAGACCCGACGGCTTGAACAACAGCACCACGAAGATCGTCACCAACGCCACACCCAGGCGAAGTTCCTGCCCGATCCAGCCGGGGGCGTAACCCGCCGCGAGTTGCTCACCCACGCCGATCAAGAGACCGGCGATGACCGCACCACCCGGGCTGTCGAAGCCGCCGAGGGTGGCCGACGCCGAGGCGTAGATGAACGGCGTGAACATGAGAAGTGATGTGAGTTCACCAGCCAGACCACCGACCATCGCACCCGACAGTGCACCCATCGCGGCGGCGATACCCCACGATGCGGCCAGAACCACGCCGGTCGGAATGCCGACCAAACGGGCCGACTCGGGGTTGCTGGCCACGGCACGCATGGCCAGACCGAACTTGGTCTTGGCGAACAGCAGGAAGAGCAGGCCCATCAAAAGAAGCGCCACGATCATGATTCCGATGTATTCGTAACGCCACACGGCGCCGAAGATCCTCACGAAGTCATCGGGTTCATCCGGGAAAAGGCTCGGCATCTCTTCGGGCGGCAAGTTGCCCCAGATCATTCCGGCCAACGAGTTGAAGCCGAGGAACATCGCAATCGAGACGACGAAGACTCCGGCTTCGGACTTCTTGGCGACTCGTCGAATGAGTGAGACCTCGACACCAGCACCGAGAACGAAGCCCGCCACCATGCCGAGAAGCACCGACACCACCAAGGGCAAGCCCCACGCGTGGAACTGCCAGGTGAAGAACGTACAGATCATCGCCATTTCGCCCTGCGCGAAGTTGAGGTGTCCGGTTCCGCGGAAAACAACGACCAACCCGAGCGCGAGAAGCGCGTAGATGGAACCGAGGGACAGGCCGTCGAAAACGTATTGAAGTAGTCGTTCCATGTCAGGACCCCAGGTAGGCCTTTCGGATGCTGTCGTCGGCCGCGAGCTCGGCCGCCGATCCAGATGACACCACGTTGCCGGTCTCCAACAAGTAGACGCGATGAGCGACCTTGAGAGCCAGGTTGGCGTTCTGCTCGACGAGAAGAATCGACAAACCCTCTTCGGCGTTGAGCTTCTTCAGGACTCCGAACAACTCCTGGGTGATGAGCGGCGCCAGACCGAGGCTCGGCTCGTCGCAGAGGAGAAGTCGGGGACGGCTCATGAGCGCTCGCGCGATGGCCAGCATCTGCTGTTCGCCGCCCGACAACGACCCGGCGCGTTGCGAACGTCGCTCACGCAAACGAGGGAAAACGTCGAACCATCGCTCGACATCGGCGAGCACCTCGTCGCGACGAATGTATGCGCCGGCCAACATGTTGTCTTCGACCGTGAGGTCGGCGAAGGTTCCCCGGCCCTGCGGCACTTGGGCGATGCCGAGGCGAACGATCGAGTCGGGACTCGACGACGAGATGTCCTGGCCGTCGAACACGATGCGACCACGACGCGGGATCATTCCGGAGATCGCACGCATGGTGGTGGTCTTGCCCGCGCCATTGGCTCCGAGGATCACGACGATTTCGCCTTGATTCACCTGGAGATCGAAACCGTGCAGGACCTCGAGCGGGCCGTAGCCAGCAGCGAGATCGGTGATCGACAACAGACTCATGCGTCCACCCCCAAGTACGCCTGGATGACCTTGGGATCGTTCTGTACGAAGGCGGGTGTCCCTTCGGAGATCTTGCGCCCGAATTCCATGGCCACTACGTGGTCGGAGATCTTCATGACCATCGACATGTGGTGTTCGACCAACAACATGGTGAGGTCGAACTGCTCACGAATGGACACCACGGTGTCACCGAGTTCGTCGATCTCGGCATGGGTGAGCCCGGCTGCCGGCTCGTCCATCAACAAGAACCGCGGCCGCGCGGCCAAAGCGCGCGCGATCTCGAGCCGCTTGAGGGTTCCGAACGGCAGACCCATGGCCGGACGGAACATGAGAGGCCCGAGGCCCAACTGCGTGAGGAGGTCGCCCGACCAATCGCGAAGTTCGCGGTTCTCGCGAGCTGCGCCGATACGAAGGATCGACCGGACGAATCCGATCTTTCCCTGACTGTGCGCACCCACCATCACGTTTTCCAGCAACGACATGGTGGGGAACAACGCGAGGTTCTGGAACGTGCGAGCGATTCCGAAGTGGGCGATCTCGTGGGCCGGCACCGACAGCAGATCTTTGCCATCGAAAGTCACCGATCCACTCGACGGTTGGTAGATGCGGCTGACGACGTTGAACATGGTCGTCTTGCCAGCACCGTTCGGACCGATGAGACCACAGATCTGGCCAGGCTTGATGGCGAACGACAAGCCGTCGAGAGCGACGATTCCTCCGGGGGTCACCGTGACGCCGGAGACGTCGAGCAGATTCTCCCGACTCGAGGGTGAAGCGGTTTCGGACACGATGTTGCGGTTCTCCCACTGCGACGGACGTCACGAACGCGACGACGTGGAGAAAAAGTACCACTCATGCGGTGACCGATGCCGTTCCGACATCTCGCTTCGCCACTCTGGTTGTGACACGCTGGAGACATGGAAGATGTACGGGTCAACGATCTCGATGACGAGGTCGTCCTGCCCTGGTGGCAGAACCCGCTCAACTTCATCGCCTTGGGTCTGGCCGCCCTGATGCTCGGTGTCGGCATCGGCTACTTCGTCGGAGATCGCAACGCGTCGCCGTCGTACAACCGCGCCGACGTCGGATTCCTGCAAGACATGCGCTATCACCACGAGCAGGCCGTCGACATGGCGTTCTTCTATCTCACGTCAGGGGATGAGACGCATCCTCGACTTCGACTCTTCGCACAAGAGATCGTCTACGCGCAGCAGATGGAAGTCGGACGCATGATCGAGCTGCTGCGCGCGTTCAAGGAGACCGAAGCCAACGACACCGGTACCGCCATGGGGTGGATGGGCATGCCCGTCCCCATCGACCAGATGCCCGGTTTGGCCTCCCAGGAAGAGCTCGACGCGTTCGCGGCCGCCGAGGGAGTCGACGCGTCGATCGCGTTCGCGACCTTGATGATCGAACATCACCGAGCCGGCATCGCGATGGCCGACTACGTGATCGAGAACGGCCGGAACCGCGATGTCGCCGACATGGCACAGTCGATGATCAACGGTCAGTCCACCGAGATCGACGCCATGAACGCGGTCCTCGCCGAACTCACGGGATCATGAAGCGTCGACGCCTCATCGGGGTGTCGGCCGCAATCGCGTTGCTCATCGCGTCAGCAGCCGCGTGTGGAGACGTCGGCTCTGATCTGACTCTCGTGTCGTCGAATGACATTCTCATCCCCGACGACAAGCCCGCGCGGGACTACGACAAGTTCTTGGCCGACTCGATCACCAGCATCGAAACCTTCTGGGCCGAGCAATACCCCGAGCATTACGCGAGCGACTACACACCACTTGCTGGCGGAGTGCACGCCCACTTTCCGCAACGCGAGGCACCCTTGCCCGACGGTTGCGACTTCTCGGGCGACTACGCCGACGTCGAAGACAACGCCTTCTACTGCGACGAAGGCGACTTCATCGTCTACGACGACGAGTTGCTGCTCCCCTCGTTCGTCGACGAGTTCGGTATCGCCGTGGCCGGAGTGATCATGGCCCATGAATGGGGACACGCGATTCAGGGGCGGTCACGCAACGACGTCCTCGATCTACTACCGACCACCACGCTCGAACTCCAAGCCGATTGCTTCACGGGCGCCTGGTTCGCTCATGCTCAATCCACTGGCGTCGGCGATTACGACTTGTCCGACGAGGACATCACCGGAGCATTGCTCGGCTTGATTCAACTCGGTGACGCTCCCGGCGATGACGCATCTGATCCGGCCGCGCACGGCTCGGCCTTCGATCGAGTGTCGGCGTTCCAGGACGGCTACCTCGGTGGAGTCGCCCCCTGCGTCGACTACGAGTTCGAAGAGCCCATCGTTCTGCAATTCGGATTCACCCCAGAAGAGTTGTCACGGCCGAACCCGAGCGACTTCCCTTTCGACGATGCGATGTTCGAGTCGCTGTCGACCGATCTCACGCTGTTCTGGACCACCTTGATCGACAGCGAATTCCCAACGTGGCGCGAACCGACCCTGTTTCTCGCCGAGAGCGACGAGTTGCCTCCGGTCTGCTCGGTCGGACTTCCCACCGATCCGACCCTGGGTGTCTGGGTTTGCACCGACGACTTCACCGTGACGATCGACGTGTCGATCGCGGCGGCGGCGTACGACGAGATTCCGGGTGACTTCGCGGTCGGATACCTGCTCGCCGTCGCCTGGGGTGAACTCGTACAAACGGCAACTGAACTCGAACTCACCGGCGAAGACCGTCAACTCCTGAACGACTGCCTGGCCGGCATGTGGGCCGGCGACATCCTCCCCTTCAACGAAGAACCCGTTGCGCCGTCCACCGAAGAGAACCCACGGGTCGGACTGTCGCCCGGCGATCTCGACGAAGCGATCCGGATGGCGATTCTCCTCGGCGATCGCTCACGCGATGACGACGTGATGGGTAGTGCATTCGAGAAAGTCGACGCCTTCAGACAAGGCGTGTTGTACGGATCGTCGGGCTGCTTCGGCTGACGTTCCCTCGACGAGAGCACTCGCCGCAATCAGGGAGCGACGGTCGTCGGAACGGGGGGCGGTGTTGTCGGCACCGCGGTCGTCGGAGGCACGGTCGACGGCGGACGCGTCGTCGTCGGAGCGACCGTGGTCGCGGGCACGAGCGTGGTGGACGTACTCGTGGTGGTCGTGTAGTTCGGGTCGCGCCAGTTGAAACGCGGCGGCGGCGAACCGTACTCCTCGGGTTCCTTCACGCCATCCCACACGAAGACCTGATCACCTTTGGCCACCAACGTCTGGAAGTAGTCGGAGATGTGCATGGGGATTCGGATACAGCCATGTGACGCCGGGAAGTTCGGAACTTCCTGAGCACCATGAACGGCGATGCCGTAGTTGAAGTAGACCGGGTTGTACATGCCGCCGAGTTGGCTCTCGCGACGACCAGCCACCATTCGATTGTATCTGTAGACACCACCCGGAGTCCGGGAGAGTCCGCACCAACCTTCTTTGATCGGCTCGAGACCTTTCTCGTTTCCGGTTTCACCCGGGTCGATCGTGACCTCTTCGCACCACTCCTGGTCGTCTCCCGACGAGATGTGCGTGACGAGCACCGGAGTATCGCCATGGAAGACCACCATCACTTGCTCGGGCACATAGATCTCGGTGTGGTTGGGCGTCGAGTCGGGGCGACGTGACTTGATCACCAAGGGATCTTGCATGCGGCTCCACATCTCGGCCGTGACCTTCCCGGTCACCTGCTCGCGCGGAACTCCCATCACCAATTTCTCGAAAGCCCACACGGCTTGCTGAGTGCGCTCGCCGAAGGCACCGTCGGCCACACCCGGGTCGAAGTTCAACTCGATCAGGCGGTCTTGAATGATCTTGATCTCGGGACCCGCGGCCCCGCGTCCGAATGTCTGCGACAAAGGAAGCTTCTGCACGGGGGGTGCGGTGTCGTCGACCACCACTTGCGGCAGGGTCGACGCCGTGGTTTCGGGCGACGACGAAGACTCGTCGGACGACGTGACTCCGACGAGTACCACCACGGCGAGAACCGCGCCCGCACCCATCGCCGGCATCCACCGATTGATCTCGGCGTCGGGTCGGGTGCGACGGCGGCTCGGCGCCGGCCGACGGCCTCTCGAACCTCCTTGCACGCGCCCGAGACTACCCGCGGCCCCCGAGCCACCGAAGGCGCGGGGGTGTGGCGTTCATCGCCGAACGGCGGGAGTGATCGATTGGAGTTCGCGGCGGAGTTGCCACATCTCACGCAGGATCTTCACGATGACGCTGGGTGACGAGAGCGTGGACACGCCGCGTGTGCGCGGGAAGTAGTCGACCCCGAACTGGACGATGTTGTAGCCGTACTTGCTGGCCCGGATCACGAGTTCGGCGTCGATGAACGAGCCCTCGGACACGAGGGTCACGTGATCGAAGATCCGCCGACGACACAACTTGAAGGCGAAGTTCACGTCCCGCATCTTCAGGCCGAAGAAGACCCGCACCAAGGCGTTGTAGAAGAACGAATAGACCGTTCGGACGTAACCCTCCCCGGTGCGATCGAGGCGATAGGCGCTCACCACATCGGCTTCGTAGTGGCGCATGATCCGACAGGCCTTCTGGAGTTCGTCCATGTCGAAAGGCAGGTCGGCGTCGGTGTAGAGAACCAGATCGCCCGAGGCGGCCGCGAAGCCGGTCTTGATCGAACCACCCAACTTGCGATTCTTCGGGTGATGAACGACTTTCACTCGCGGATCGGCGGCGGCGGCTTCGTCGGCGAGTCGCGGCGTGGAGTCGGTCGACGCGTCGTCGACCACGATGATCTCGTAGTCGGCGATTTCTCCCGAGGCGAGCAGAGCGTTACCCGCCTCACGCGCGGCGTCGAGGGTGCGTCCGATGTACTCCTCTTCGTTCCACATCGGGAAGAAAAGAGACAACTTCTTGAAATGGGGTCCGCCGCCCAAGGAGTCAGTCGCCACAACGGCAAGTTATCGGCGCGCGCCGACCACCTTTGTCTCGATTTCAGTAAGTTGGCCGCATGGCTCGAGGCCGTTTGTCGATCGGCTGGGCGCGCACCGTTGCCGCCGGATGGGCCCTCATGGCCATCTGCCTGGCGTGCGTCGGGGCGTCGTCTCAGATCATCGGTCGACCCACGTGGTGGGCCGACGACGAGCGTTGGTCGACAGCCGTCGTGTCGATCTTCGTCGTGCTCGTCTTCGGCGCCGCGACTGCCGTTGCGGTGTGGGCACTGTTTCGACGTCCGTTCACACCGTTGATCTCGACCACCGGAGCGGTTCTGCTCGGCGCGAGCGCACTGGTCGACATCGATCCGTCACCCGGGTCGGCGGTCGTAACCGGTGCACTCGCTACCGCCGCGCTCTTGCTCTCGATCGGCTCGTTCTCAGGAATCGAACGCGCAAATGCAAATACGACGTCGAGTTCAGTGTCGAGTTCGTTCTCAGTCGTCGGCGACTGAGCGCGCGAGTTCCTCCACCACATCACGCTGAGATCCCACTTCGGGGCCGGCACCCGGACGATGACGGCGCACGTGTTCGAGTGCATCGTCGAGGTTCATACCGGCCAGGACACACACGGCAACGGCCAGAGTTCCGGCCCGGCCCATACCCGCCGCACAATGAGCGACAACGACCTCGCCGCTTCGCACTCGTGACCACACGTCGCCGTACAACGCCCTGACCGCCGACAGATCGGGTGACGAGAGGTCGTGGATCGGAAACCATGTCGAGTTCTCGCTCGAGTCGAGCCACCGCACGTACTCGGGATATCGGTGGGCGATCTCGTTACGCTCGACCAAACACACGATGTGCGCACGACGACTCGACGCGCCGATTCGTTCGATGAGGCCAGGTCGATCGGGCGCGATCGCATGCTTCCCACAGATCCAGAGTTCGCCCGCCGCCGAGAGCGGTATGCGATGCACTCCCCCGTCCAGATTCACGAATCGCGACACTAGCCAGGCCAAACCGCTTCATCGGAGAGATGTCGACCGATAGCGTCACTGCCATGTCGTCATCGTCGAGTTCGTCGAACACCTCGGGGAGTCCGCGCTCGCAGCGCGTCCTCACGTCACTCCCGGTGGGCGAACGCGTGGGCATCGCCTTCTCGGGCGGACTCGACACCTCGGCCGCCGTGGCCTGGATGCGCTCCAAGGGCGCGGTCCCCTACGCGTACACCGCCGATCTCGGACAACCCGACGAACCCGACTTAAGCGGAGTCCCCAGTCGCTCCAAGCAGTACGGAGCCGAAGAGGCCCGTCTCGTCGATTGCCGCGCCGAACTGGTGCGCGAAGGTTTGATGGCGCTGCAGTGCGGTGCCTTCCACATCACCACCGCGGGCAAGACCTACTTCAACACCACACCGCTCGGCCGCGCCGTGACCGGCACCCTGCTCGTGCGCGCCATGAAGTCGGACGGCGTCGACATCTGGGGTGACGGCTCCACCTACAAGGGAAACGACATCGAGCGTTTCTACCGATACGGATTGCTCGTCAATCCCAACCTACGCATCTACAAGCCTTGGCTCGACCCCACGTTCGTGTCCGAACTCGGTGGCCGCTCGGAGATGAGCGAGTTCTTGCAGTCGCGCAATCTTCCCTATCGCGACAGCAAGGAGAAGGCCTACAGCACCGACGCCAACATCTGGGGGGCGACACACGAAGCCAAGTTGCTCGAAGAACTGTCCACGTCGATGGACATCGTCGAGCCGATCATGGGAGTCGCTCACTGGAACGACTCGGTGGCTATTTCTCCAGAAGTCGTATCGGTCCGCTTCCACGAGGGTTGGCCGGTGGCC
>Ga0194124_10004400_pt1 | contig 13799 bp, 6 predicted proteins | sample TA2KigCas0mmetaG_FD_148605 | JGI IMG/M metagenome (GOLD analysis project Ga0194124, IMG submission 148605) | Freshwater microbial communities from Lake Tanganyika, Tanzania - TA2015031 Kigoma Deep Cast 0m | ecosystem: Environmental > Aquatic > Freshwater > Lake | place: Tanzania: Lake Tanganyika...
AATGGCTCACGAGCTCCGCTAGAAACGTATTCTTGGGTAGTGGAATGCTATGATGTCAATGGTATCAAAATCATTAGGAAGGGCATGGTAAGCTTGTTGCGGAATTGAGGATTTGAACTTGAATTATATAAATATCAGAAAATTAATTCAATACGATTTATTAACATTCAAAATATCAAAACAAACACCTCTTTTACTAGTTTATAAATATAATTATTTGGCACAGTTTACATTTATTAACTTCAAACCCTTAAACCAACTCCGTTTCCTATGCGATCCAATCATGCGGCAGTGCTGTGTTTTTTTTTATTGTCTTTTCTAGTCAATGCTCCGGAATCCATATCACAAGTTTGTAATCTTTCTCAAATTCCCACCAATTTAAGGAGTGGCCTAGTTGCGTACTACCCATTTTGTGGAAACGCAAATGATGTGAGTGGTAACGAAAATAATGGAACTGTTATTGGTGCTTCATTAGCACCTGATAGGTTTGGGGTTTCAAATAATGCCTTTTCATTTAACGGGAACAGTTACCTATCATTATCAAATACTTTTTTTAATGGTTCCACTAGTGTTTCTCAACTTTCCTACTCAATTTGGTTTTTAGCTACGCAAATGCCATCTTCTGGAACTAGCTTTCATTTATCAAATAAAGAGGGTTACTGGCGAACTACTGCTTTGTCGTTAAGTTCCGATGGCACAATTTCTTTTGGCGGCTCTCAGCCAAGTCCACAAGGTTATTGGGGAATTACGTCAGCTTCAAATATATTTCAGATTAATGTTTGGAACCACGTTGTTATAACATATGCAAGTTCTGTTTTAAAGATGTATTTGAATGGTACTTTAATTAAAACCGTAAGTTGCCCTTATTCGGTTTTAGACTTTTCTTATTTAGCGGCAGGGAATTCTACATCTACAAACTTGATTGGAGCAGCTAATCCAGTCTCACCAGGATTAACAAATTTTATGCGAGGTCGTATTGACGATTTTATGATTTTCTCAAGAGCACTTTCTGAATGTGAGGTGCAGCAGCTTTATACAGCAACATCTTCTGAAATACCTGCCTCTGGTACATTTTCATTCAATCCACTTTCTGACACAACTAGAGTTTGTGGTACAACAGCTACACTTAATGCAGGTTCTGGTTATTCCACATACAGTTGGAATACAGGAGCGACTACCCAATCCATCAATCCAACAGTCAGTGGTTTTTATAAAGTTACTGTTACAAGTTCTGCAGGCTGTACTGCCAGCGATAGTACTTACTTGAATCTATTGAACGTAAGAATTACACCCGGTGACACCTCCGTTTGTAACAGTACACTGACTTTGCAGGCGACCGCTCAAGATCTTGTTGATACCTTATGTTTTCGCCCACCCGTTAAAACCAGTGGGAATTTGATCTCATTTGCCTCCACCGTGGTCCGCGATCGGTACAATAACGTCTATCATTCCGGGGCATACTCCGGTAATATTACCATCGGATCGACTGCTCTCACCAGCATTGGTGGGCGTGACTTTTTTGTTAGCAAATATGACAATTGTGGAAATCTTCAATGGGCCATCAGTGGCGGATCAACCGGTAACGAAGATATAACCGGTAATATGGCAGCAGATGCAGCCGGGAATCTTTATGTGGTCGGTCGATACAATCAGACTTGCACCATTTACGGAACTGGCGGAACAACTTTTGTCGCTCCTTATACGACCACAAGTAATGCGAATCATCAAGATGGATTTCTTGTTAAGTTGAGTCCAACAGGGGCCGTAATGTGGGGCGTTACCATCCGAGGGGGTAGCAACGACGGATTTGAACGTGTGACTGTCGACCCATCCGGAAATCCGATCGTGACAGGACAGTTCAATGGATGTTGCCCGGGCACATTTGCATCCGTGATTTACGGAACTACTAATACATTCAATCTTTCGTCTTCCGGCAATAATTACAGCACTGCGATCGTAGTAAAATTAAACACAATCGGTACTGTGCTTTGGGCGTTACGTCTTTATTCTCGTGATGGAGCGGGCGGTCCTGTTAAAACAGATGCCATCGGAAATATCTATGCAATTGGTAGTTTTCGCACCTGGAGTTCGGGTACATCGGCTCAAGTAACTGATGGTTTGAATGCGAATTCTACACTTCTTAACCCTGGAAAAGGTCTTGGCTATCTATTGAAAATTGCGCCAAGCGGTGCACTCCAATGGGGGGTAACCTATGGAAATGTCGGCGATGGGGTGGGATCGCTAACCAACTCAACAGGGTTAGATTTTGACGGTAATGGCTCTGTTTGGATTAGCGGCTTTTACAGCGGCGCAGCTCCTACCTTCTATTCAGTAACCGGGGCCAATCTATCTGGTCCTGCTTCCACAAACAATCGGGGATTTGTAGTCAAGTATAGTCCATCTGGGCAGGCTTTAAGTGTGGGCACGTTTCAACAAACCCCTGGAAGCAATACAATCTTCAATGCTCTTGCCTGCAATGGCAACGAAGTGAAGGTGGTTGGTTATTATGCTGGTGCCACTCTCGGGTCGAACGATGTGCTAATTGCCGGATTCAATTCTTCAGCTGTGCTTCAATCAATTCAAACTGCCGGTGGAGCAGGGGATGATCGGGCTTATGATATCTGCAACAATAATACCGGTTATTTGATCTCAGGCACTGCTGCTACCGGTGCCTCCATTGGAGGTACTTCCGTTGCCGCCAATGCATCTTTTCTCTGGAACACTTCCCCCAATCGAGTGCCTATTTTCTCTTATTTATGGTCTACCGGTGCGACTACAAATCAAATCACAGTGTCACCAACACAAACAACTACTTACTATGTGACTGTTAGCGATGGCATTACTAGTTGTACAGATAGTGTAAGAGTTATCGTTAGTATTGGCACTTTTAATCCTTTTTCTGATACTACAAGAGTATGCGGTACATCAACTGTTTTAAACGCTGGTTCGGGATATTCGACTTACAGTTGGTCAAATGGCTCTACTTCTCAATCCAATACAGTAACGACTAGTGGCGTCTATCGGGTTACGGTTTCAAATGCCGCAGGCTGTACTGCTACTGATAGTACTTACTTAAGTCTCGTAAATGCGAGAATCATTAATAATGATACAACAATATGCAGAAGCACCCCACTCACGCTTAGTATTGACAGTCTTTTCCCCGGAAGAACAGCATGCACTTCAGCAGAGTTACCTGCCAATTTAAGAAATGGCCTAGTAGGATATTGGCCATTCTGTGGTAACGCAAATGATGCAAGCGGAAATGGGAATAATGGAGTGGTGAATGGGGCGGCTTTAACATCTGATAGGTTTGGAATTCCAAATAGCGCGTATAGCTTTAACGGTACCTCAAACTTAATTAGGGTGACTAGGAATCCTAATCTTGAGCCAAGTAATGAGCTAACGGTGGCCTGCTGGATACTTCCACGCTATGGAGTTAATCAACCAAGTGAAATACCAAGCGATGCAACACAAATAGTAAGAAAGGGTCAAGCGAACCAGGGGGGCTATCATTTATCTTGGTCTAATCTAGGTAATAATAGGTTGGAATCCCACTATTATGGTAATTGGGGTAGTGTTGTTCATGGAGTTCCAAATGAGGCATATAAAAATAATTGGCATCTTGTAGTGATGACTTATTCAACTCTTACAAATATTTCCAGACTTTTCATAGATGGTATATTAGTATCAAGCCAAGCTTGTGCAAACTTATTATTGCACTCTGATGATTTGTTTATAGGAGCATTTAGTGGTTACCAGTATTTTAATGGTAAAATTGATGATGTTGCAATTTGGGATCGTGCATTATCTCAAAGTGAAGTAAATCAATTGTATAATTCTGCACCCACAGTCACCTGGTCTACCGGCGCCACTACCAACAGCATCACGGTCAGTCCCACGCAAACAACAACCTATTACGTTACAGTTAGCGATGGCATTACTAGTTGTACAGATAGTGTAAGAGTTACTGTTAGTGATATTGGAACTTTTAATCCACTTTCTGATACTACAAGAGTATGCGGCACATCAACTGTTTTAAATGCTGGTTCGGGATATACGACTTACAGTTGGTCAAATGGCTCTACTTCTCAATCCAATACAGTAACTACTAGTGGTGTCTATCGGATTACGGTTTCAAATGCCGCAGGCTGTACTGCTACTGATAGTACTTATTTGAGTTTAGTAAAGGCCAACATCCTCAACAATGATACGACAATATGCAAGGGATCAAGTATTACGCTTAGTATTGATAGTGCAAACACAAGCAGTGGTACTCAATCTTATGCTGCTACATTCTTAAACAGATGGACACATGACTTTATTACTCAAGTGGGTCAAACTTACAGATTGAAGGTTACAGGAAGGTGGCGCATTGGTGGAAGCCCGAACCAATATTATGATGCAGCTTTTTACATTAATGGCCAATCTCCTCTTCCTCCATTTTCATGTTCAGCTACACTTACGCAATCCGCGCACATTTGGTATAGAAATTTATGTGGCTTAAGACCAACTCCAGATGTATATAATCAATCAAATACCTACTATTTTTATTTCACAGCAAATGATCAAATAACTAAAATAGGCTTTGATGACACAAATAATTATGGTGATAATAGCGGATCACTTTTATATGAATTAACTCCATTTTCAACAAATTCAGTCACTTGGTCCACTGGCGCCACAACTAATCAAATCACAGTTTCTCCAACACAGTCAACAACCTATTACGCTACTGTAAGCGATGGTAATACTAGTTGTACCGACAGCGTAATAATAACTGTAGCTACAGTTGATACAGCATTAGTAGTGCTTGATCCAGTTCAGGTTTGCACAAATGGTGGTCAGGTAAGGATGCAGGCTGGGGTTGCAAGCGGTTACCAGTGGCTTCGTAACGGCGTAGCTCTTGCAGGCGCCACATCTCGTCTTTATACTGCTACTCAAACCGGTGCTTACCGAGTTGCACTTGTCAATTTCGCTGGGTGTAGAGATACAAGCCGAACAATAAATATTTCACTTTATCCGCAGCCTGTTAGTGGGTTTAATATAAATCCAAACACGCAGTGTTTTGCTGGCAACCAGTTTAGTTTCACTAATACTACAACGTTAAGTTCAGGCACGCTCAGCTATTTGTGGAACTTTGGCAATGGTATTACCTCTACACAGCCAAGTCCCACTTATTCCTATCCTGCTACTGGCACTTATATCGTTAAATTAGTTGCAACTTCTGGAACCGGGTGTAAGGATAGTATAACTCGAACCATTACTGTTAATCCAAGCCCAACAGCCACATTCGCTGTGAATACGGCAAGTCAGTGTGTGACGGGTAATCAATTTATTTTCACAAACAATAGTTCAATCACTACTGGAACGCTAACATATGCTTGGACTTTTGGAGATGGTAATATATCTGCCAATGCTAATCCTACGCACTCTTATATAAATGCGGGTACTTATACAGTTAAGCTTGTTGTTACAAGCGGGCTGGGTTGTAAAGACAGTACTACAAGATCGGTGACAGTCTTTGCAAAGCCAATTGTCGATTTTAGTGTAAACAGCCTTGCACAATGTGTAAATGGAAATTCATTCGTATTCACCAACAATACAACTATTGGTAGCGGTACTGTCTCCTATATTTGGAGATTTGGTGATGGCAATACTGCCACTACAGCAAATGCAACGCATAGCTATCTTGCTGCAGGCACGTACACTGTAAAATTGATAGCAGTAAGTAATAATGGCTGTTCAGATAGTACTACCCGAACTGTAACCGTTAATCCAAAACCAACAGTTAATTTTAGTATTAATACTATAGCGCAGTGTCTTGCTGCTAATCAATTTAATTTCACAAACCTTTCTACCATTACAACCGGAACCCTAACTCACGCTTGGAGTTTTGGTAATGGCGCAACATCTGTACAGGCCTCTCCTTCGTATTCCTACATTACTGCAGGATCTTATAATGTTAAGTTAGTTTCAACGAGTGCTGAAGGATGTAAGGATAGTATAACCCGTAGTACAACTGTTCACCCGATGCCTACAGGAACGCTTAATACACCCACTACTAATTTGCTATGCGAAGGGGGAACGGTTACACTAACTGCATCCGGCGGTACAACATATCAATGGTTTATCAATGGGGGCGCCATACTTGGAGCAACTAGTGCGTCTTACGCCGCACCCCAGCCGGGCACCTACACAGTGAATGCAGTTTCTGCAAATGGTTGTATAGCTTCTGCCACTGGCGCTGTTACGCTACAGCTAGTTCGTAAGCCTACTGTTAATTTCACTTATGACAAGTATTGTGCTGGCTTCCCCACTCAGTTTACAGATCAGTCAAATGTAGCAAACAGTAATGTTGTAGCTTATAGTTGGAACTTTGGTCAGGGCCAAGGTACCTCTTCGTTGCAGAATCCTTCTTATACCTTCCCTACTGCTAGTACTTACTCCGTAAGCTTGGTAGTTACTCCGGTTGCATGTCCATCACTTGCTACCGCTGTCACAAAACCCGTTTTAACTGTTACTCCACCCGCAAACCAGCGATATGTATCGTTAAACGCAGTTGAGAATCGTGATTTGCAATTAGAAGCGCGCGTTTTTGGAGGGGGTACTTACTCATGGTCTCCATCAACGGGTTTAAGTAGTTCATTAATTTCAAATCCAATCTTTAATTACAATACGGAGGTGGATTATGTAATAACTATCACCACCGGAATTGGATGTGTAATCAAGGATACACAACTTGTAAGAATTTTCAAGGAGAAAGAAATCTATGTTCCAAAAGGGTTCTCTCCCAATGGCGATGGTAATAATGATCGAATATTTCCGCGATTAGTTGGCGTACGTTCGCTAAACTATTTTAAGGTGTATAACCGGTGGGGGCAGTTAATCTTTATGACCACAAATATCAACGAAGGTTGGGATGGTACCTACAAAGGAGCTAAACAGCCTATGGAGGGATATGTGTGGATAGCTGAAGGAGTAGATTTTGATAATAATATAATTAAGCGAACAGGTACATTCCTGCTCTTGCGATAAATCAACAACTATGAAATTGAGATTTATCTATTTAACTATTGGATTAGCTGCTAGCCTTTGTAGTAAGGCTCAGGATCCGCATTTTACACAATTTGTAGCTGCACCGTTTACTGTAAATCCTGCATATGCAGGTGTTTTTAATGGCACAGCGCGGTTTATGGCTAACTATCGACAGCAGTGGGCTAATCTTGTAGATCCTTTTATTACCGCTGTGGTGGCAGGTGACGTTAAAATTGGTAACTATAAGCCAGAAGATGGGCAGCACCCTTTTAATATTGGTGTGCAGTTTATGCAAGATCAGTCTATGGCTGGCGCATTTAGGAGTAGCTATGCTGGACTAATGGCCTCCTACCATGTCAAGCTAAACGAAGCAGATGACCAATCCATTGGTGCGGGTTTATCTATTAATTACGGTAATCGAAGAATTGATTTTGCAGGCATTTCATTTGATCGTCAATTTGCAAGTGGCGGTTTTAATCTTTCGCTGCCAAATGGTGAGGCAGCGATGCAGAATATGAAGCCCTTCTACTCCATAGGCGCGGGGTTATTATTTCGTTCTGGTAATCCACTTTCGGGTACGTTTTTTGATGTGGGACTTTCTGGCTATCACTTTAATAAGCCGATACAAACTGTAATGGACGATCCCAAGCAGATTTTACCAATTAGGTGGTCGGGGCAGATGACCTTTCAGCAATATATCAATGACGTCAGCCTACTTAACATAAAGGCGTTATACCAAAAACAAGCAGAGGTTGATTATTTTTTGGCAGGCTTTTCCGTAGCACGATTATTTGGTGAGGATGAGGAGAAGATGGTAGGAGCAGGTCTTTGGTACCGCTCTGGTGAATCCTTTGCGCCGCATGCTTATGTTGAGTTTAATAAAATGCGAATTGGTTTTTCATATGATATCGCGTACAATAATCTTAAGAAGACGCTTACTCCAGCGAGTTCATATGAGATTTCTTTTCAGTGGCGAATTGGGCAGGTAGCAAGTGTAGGTATTAGATAACATATTTACTGCTGAATCTTGTAGTTTAACTTGTGAATTATTAGATTTAAGAGTTTACACCTATTAACTTAACAATTAATTTTTGACTTAATTTTATTTAAACCAACTACTATGACAAGAAAGAATTTTGTCGGGATGAAAAGTACTTTCATCCTTTTTTTTTTATTTCTCATTTTTTTAAATAATGTTAATGCACAATTGTGTAATTGTAATTGGGCGCAAGTAACAAATACGGAGAGTTATGAGTTATTACCAGTAAATAATAGTGAGTGGTATTTAAATACAAGAACTACGGTAAGAAAATCTACTGATGCTGGTACAACATGGACTAATACCAATTGGCCTCTTGGTATCATTCGAGATAATACTAGTGTTGTTTCTGGGATTACACACAATGGCAATAGACTTGCCGTTGGAGCACTTGATAATGGCATGTATATAACCGCTAACGGTGGCACAAGTTATGCAGCCGGAGGGCCAACTGGTTTTGGATGTGCTGCTACAGCAATGATATCGCTACCATCTGGTACAATAATTTCTACAATGACAGGATTTCAAAGGGGCCTTTATCGACTACCGGCAGGTACAAATACTTGGTCGCGTGCAAATGTTAATCCGGCATTACCTGACCCCTCTGCTGATTTTGGAGATTTTACTAGATTAGGAAATACTGTATACTCAACGCTAGTTAGTACAAATCATCAAGGTGGTTTATATTCTTCTCTTGATGATGGTGCTAATTGGAACAGACGTTTAGCAACATCGTTTTGGAATAACCCAACTGTAGTTGAAGCAAATGCTGATACCATCTATTTTGTAACAAATAACGGGAAGCTTTTTTGGTTTAATAGTCAATCAAACGCAGCTTCTTTCATTTCAGATATTCCGCAGTGTGCCAGCCCGAGTGATTTTAAAATTTCATCTGATGGAGTTTTTTATGTCACCTCAAATGTTGTATCAGGTGCTCCAGTCCAGAATAGTGCAAGAATTAACTATAGCACAGATCGAGGCAGAACCTGGCAATTTTGCACTATACAAGGGGCATCATTATATCATGAATTAACATTTGTTGGTAATCAAGTTTATGTAGGGACAAATAGTGGGTTATTTAAAGCATCGGCAGGAAATTCTACTTTTTTGTTTAACCCTTTAAGTGATACTACAAAAGTTTGTGGCATTACAACCACCTTAAACGCTGGTTCTGGTTATTCTACATACAGTTGGAATACAGGAGCGACTACCCAAAGTATTACACCAACGTCCTCTGGCTTTTATAGAGTTACAGTCACTAATGCCTCTGGCTGTACGGCCAGTGATAGCACATATTTAATTTTAGTCAATGCTAATATTATTAATAATGATTCACTAGTATGCAAAAATTCTGTAATCACTCTCATTGCAGATACTATTCGCCCAACACAACTTGGTTGGCAATTATTAATACCTGGGAGTGCCTATGAAGGTAATCTAGTAAATTTCCAAGGAGGTGGGTTTGATCCCTTTTCAAGTAAATTATATTCAGTTACTCCCTCTCGTGTTTATTTATTTGATTTGAATAATAATGCAGTTCAAACACTTACTTCAACTAATACACCTAGTTCACTCGGTCATTTCACATACGATTTTACTAATAATCGATTAGTCGGAAATCGTGTAGGCAGGGATGCTGTATTTGCCATGCCGGCTACGGGGGGTTCGTGGACAAATATTGGTGCTGGATCATTTGATGCTGAGAGTTATGGAAATGTATCATATTGGAATCCTAGAACTAATCGATATGGATATTTTTCCGGATATGGTTTTTTTGCTGTTAAGAATTGGGTATGGGAAAACACAGGAAATACTTGGGCTAACACATATGTTAATAATAACAGCTGTACTCCCCCAAAAAGAGTTGGTACTCAGATGGCTAGAAATGCTGATGGAAGTAAATTATATTTCTTCTCTGGACAGGGCAGCTGTGACGGAAATCAATTTGCTTCATCTTGCTCTTTGGGCTCACCATGGGGTACAGATGTTGGAATTTACTGCTGGCTGAGAGACATCTGGGAGCTAGACCTAACAAATTTTACATTTAGAAATATCCTTCCCGTTAATAGTCCATCTATTTCAAAGGAGGGTAGTTTTTCATATGATTTTGAAAATAATACGTTTTATTATTTTGGAGGATATGTCCCCTCCCCAACGTATAATCCTAATATTGGCGCTATTACAAATTTCACAAACGAAGTGTTTAGATATCGAGTTGGCGTAGATAATGGCTTTGTTCAAATTTCTGTTCAAGGTACGCCTCCACCTGTTGTTACTTTAAATAATTATAGTGGAACATCTTACTATGATGCTAAGTATGATCGTATTATTTGGGCTAGAAAAGATGGTATTTGGGCACTCAATCTCACATCTCAAAATAGTAGTCAGAATTATTTGTGGTCAAATGGTTCAACTTTTTCTAGCACTAATGTTACAGTGGGGCAGACAACTACTTATTTTTTAACAGTTTCAAATGGTTCCCTTTCATGCAGGGACAGTGTTAAGTATACAGTGCCTGTAGCGCCGGTTATTTCTAATCAATCCTTTTGTCAAGGAGCTACTGTACCTACTATTTCTCTTTCAAGTGGTAGCCCTAGTGTTTCATATGTATGGACTAATAATAATAATTCTATAGGACTTGGATTGTCTGGGGTAGGCTCAATTCCTAGTTTTATCGCTGCAGGAAACGGAGGACCAATCCAATCGTCAACAATAACTGTTACCCCTCGTTTGCAAAACTGCAACGGTATCGAGTCTTCATTTAATATTTCTGTTTTTCCTGGTGCCATTGCAAATGCAGGACCTGATGTTACAATTATTACTGGCGATAATTACCTAATGCGAGCATCAGGCTCTACAGGATCTTATATATGGTCACCCTCGACAAGTTTAAATAATCCAGCGATATTAAATCCTACAGCATCACCAGTCACAAGCACAACATACACGCTGCGTGTTACTACTAATCTAGGTTGCACCGCAACCGATAGTGTAACTATAAGTGTACTTCCATATTGCGTTAAGCCTTTAAATGCTTTCACACCTAATGGTGATGGTATTAATGATAAGTGGTTTATCACTAATGGTAATTGTCTTATTAAAGCCGGTGTACAAGTTTTCAACCGTTATGGCGCCAAGGTGTTTGAGGATAGGGATTATAAGAATAATTGGGATGGAACATTTAACGGGAAACCACTTCCTGATGGTACCTATTATTATATTATAAGTTATAGTCTAATTAATAATAAAGTTGAGACAAGATCAGGTAATGTCACCATATTACGATAATGACTAAAAAATGTCTATGAACAAGATTTATTTTTTCTTTCTTATATCAGTAATGTCCTCATTAAAAATTTGCGGACAGCAGCTTTTTACATCATCCTTATATGACCTCCAAGGTAATCTTCATAATCCTGCAGTAGCAGGTTCAAGTAAGTCATTACAATTAGGTGCTTCATATCGGGGAATGTGGACTGGAATTAGCGGAAGTCCAACCACAGCGTTAGTATTCGGATCGACATATTTTGATAAATCTAATATTGGGTTTGGCGGCCATCTTTATAGCGATGTTTCTGGCCCGACTAGTCGAAAAGGTATACAAACATCGTATTCTTACCATGTACCATTAAATAGTCGGTCTACTTTTTCAGTTGGAATTGAGGGCCGATTTCAACAGTTTTCCATTGATAGGGCTCTCTTGCAAGAAGCATTAGGAAATGATCCAATTTTAGCAGGGTCACCAAACCAGTTTAAGGGGGATGCTGGTTTTGGAGTTGCTATTTCTAATGAAAAGTATCAAGTCGGAGCATCCGTTAGTCAGCTTGTCCAATCCAGATTAAATTTTTATAGCGGCTCATTAAGTCGTTCAGCTAATGCCAGATTATACAGGCATTATTACTTCCATGGAAACTACAATTGGGACGTTGAGAAAGAAGTTCGTGTTATACCAAATCTTCTGCTAATTTATCTTCCCAATGCCCCAATAGAAATTCAAGCTGGTGCCAGAATTGAAATCAAGAATACTTTCTGGTGGGGTTTATCTGTCCGAGCTAGACAGAGTTGGATGCTTTCTGCTGGAATGAATATTCAAAAGCGTCTTACAGTAGGGTACTCCTTTGATATATATTCAACCCCACTTAGTGTTTTTGATAAAGGCCCCAGTGCTCACGAGATTATTTTGCGTTTTACTCGGGCTAACAATTAATTTAGTATTTAAAAATCAAGCTTCAACTTTTAAAAAAAAAGTATGCGAAAAAAATTAAACATTCAGCCAGGGTTATACTTGCTAAATGCTATTTTAATATTTTCATTTTCGGCCTGTAACGAGGGGGCAATAAATACACCTATAGAGGGGCAGAGCACTATTACCAATACTAACAGCTCTAGTTCAACAGGCTCAACATGTGCTTGTAGCACAACAGACGCAAGATCTCTAGCATATAAGTATACAGCTGCTTTTGATAAAATTCAAAATGAGTTACCATCAGATGTGGCACGAATTATTAGAGTTGAGAGTGTTGAAGAGAGGGACAACTGCACTTGGGTAGTAACTTTTAAAGTATCATGGCCATTTGGTAATACTGATGGGGCGCATCCCGATGAATATCTAAAAAAGAGATATGGATGTGATGGCAAAGAGATTTACGAGTTGTAATAAAATTTTATAGGTATATGCTATTTAAAATACTACCTACTTTTTTAATCGTTCTTCTCATCTCATGTAATAAGGAGACAATTGTTGGACCTACAGTAGATACAGTAAAAAGCAGTTTAACGGCAGGGGTAACCAAAACCTGGACATTGAGTAAGATGTTCGTTAATGGTTCCCAAGCAACGCTTACACCTGGCCAAACTCGATATACAAAGACTTTTTTGTCTTGCTTTTAATACAAGAGCTCAGTATAATTTACAGCTTAATCAAGTCAAAACATATACTGGTACACTTACTAGTCCCCAAGAAGAAAGAGTACTTGATGCAGTTCCTCAAGGAAAAGTATGGAAAATTGAAGCAATAGGCTTATCTGGAGGTCCCTATTACCAGTTTAAGGTAAATGGGAAAAATTACTTTAATATATGGGACTCGGGGGTTAGTGCTGGCTCAAGGGCTGGGGGAGTGATTAAGGAAATTATTTGGCTAAAGGCTGGGGACATTATTACTGCCAAGAATTCAGTTGGCTTTGGCAATTGTCCTTATGGATGTAATCAAGATTATGTCATTTCATCCCCCGAATCGAACTCTTGAGGTTATCCTGCTGATTTTTAGCACCTACATCTTGGTTATACTAAAAATGTCGCCAATTTGTCGCCACAGTTGCTAAACCTACCACTTTATGCAGAAAAAAACTGTAAAGAACGTTCCAGAACGGAAAAGAACATTCGGGAACGGGGAAAAACGTTCCAGAACGCTTACGAGCGTTCCGGAACGAAGAACCTCTTTTTCAGGAAATATTATCATTTCCACCAGTTTTTCTATAGCTAGCAAGTTCCGCATTCAATTGCTGATTTTCTCTCATCAGCCTGTCATTGGTATTTTTCAATTTTGTATTTTCCTGCTTAAGGGCGTTATTGCTAGATATTAAACTAGCATTAATACCTCTATAGCTATTATTCTCTTCTCGCAGCCTTACAATTTCACTTCGAAGCGACTGATTATCTTGGTAGAGCATGTAACCAATACCAGCTGCACTAATTCCAAGTGCAATAAGAACAGTTGTAGTATTTG
>Ga0194124_10004402_pt1 | contig 13796 bp, 30 predicted proteins | sample TA2KigCas0mmetaG_FD_148605 | JGI IMG/M metagenome (GOLD analysis project Ga0194124, IMG submission 148605) | Freshwater microbial communities from Lake Tanganyika, Tanzania - TA2015031 Kigoma Deep Cast 0m | ecosystem: Environmental > Aquatic > Freshwater > Lake | place: Tanzania: Lake...
TCGCTCTCTTGAATCTCAGACCAGAGTTCATCAAACATGCTGTGTCTCTCAGGGACAAACGTAGTGTTGCATGGATCGGGGGGCATTGCAACCCCCTGTGTGCCACTAGATCAACCGTCCACTAAACCACGCTCACGCAATTCTCTATCAATGCAATCGAAGATTTCAGTGTAAAGGTAATCATAATCGTCTTCGATGCTGTTGAGAATTTCGAACGCAACTTCACGATCCACAGGTAACTGATCTCCACCATCTTCACTCCAGGTGAAGACATCTTCATTGGTGAAGATAAACGCAGCACAGGGAGCATCTTCTCCCGAAGTTTCGATCAGTCGGTTAACACGATCACGAAGATTTGCCAGGGTGTTGTTAGTTGCCATCGGTAGTTTGTGTCAACGAATGTAGTGTGGCACGTGCTCAGCACGAATGGCAGAGTCTTGTGCCACTTCTCAGGTTGGCACAAGACCGAACCGTTCGATCATAATGTCACGAACACATTCACGATCGACACTGTCACCATTGCACCAATGTATATCAGGCGTTGTCAAGTACTGTATGGTGGCGTCGATGATCATTGCATCCGTTGCTTTCATGTCATAAATGCCACCAGGTCCATAGAATGAACGAACGTAGTTGATGAATTCCATAATCAGATCACCGAAACTTCAACACGCTTGAGATTCAAACCAGCAAGTTGTTTCAATACACGATTGTGGATAGAATCACAAGCATTCTTTAATCTCGAACGTTCGTACCAGATTGTGACACAACCATCATAGGTTTGCACCTCGATTCGAATGTCTTTCAAGTGAATTCCTCAGCGACAAGGTAAACATAACCCATCACGAATCAAACCGCAAGGGGTCTTGTGCCACTTGCTCAACTGCCACAACGATGTTTAGATCTTCCAAGTACTGGTTAGCAATACTTACTGCTTCTTCATAAGTATCCCAGAAACTGCAGAGAATGTTAGATCCAGGAGTGTAAGCAATGTACATTTGGTTGGGTCAATTGCGGCAACATGAGTAACATAACCCAGATCTCGCCACAGCACAACCCCCCTTGTGCCACTAGACAAACTGGCACATCATCCGAACGGATCGTACTCTTTGATCCTAACATCGACGTCCTCATCGCCCTGCAGCTCGAGCAGGTCTTTCCAATTAATATCTTCTAGTTCTAGATCATCATAACACGTGATATCAAGCGTAACACGTACTTGGCGCTTCGTGATCGTCATATGCGTGTCCTAGGTGAGTTGTGTCTAGATTATATCATGCATAATGACGATATGCAAGCGATTCGTAATCTTGCCCATCTCGTGCATAATCCTCGTCGAGATCACGCTCTTGTGCATAATACTCGTCGAGATCATATGAATAGTCTGATGCGTATGTGTAGTCGAGATCGTAGTCGTCGTACATAACTCGTCGAGATTGATGAATGACTTATGAATTATAACATGATCTCGACGCGTTTGCAATGTCGTCTAGATGTGTGTCTCGTCGAGATTCATAACAGTATATATGTATTCTCGACTAGATTGTGTGCTTCTCGTAACAATATCGACTAGATTTAATGTATGATTCTAGACTAGATTTTAGCACGAACGCACAAGACTGTCAAGATCTCTGTGTCTTATGTGTGGGACTTTATACCTGGCGCGGCGCTGGGACTTGACAAACTGCGCGTCTTATGATACGCTCGCTTTACTTGCTATAAGAACAAAGATTAACCGATATTTATGAGAGATAAAAAACACGCACTTATATTTTCTTTAATATTAGGTTAAATGTACCAGACTATACATAATTCTCAAAATACATAACACCTTACAATATTGTACACAACACTATATTATACATACAATCAGTACACCATACAATAACAATGGCGCGAGGCATCATTTACCTCATTCTCAACAAACAAAACGGGCACAAGTACGTCGGAAACACCACTCTTGCGATGAATAAAGAATGGGTACACCACATAGATCGTGCCAAGCGAATGTCCTCTGAACCCTTACATAAGGCATTCAGACAGTTTGGTACTCATAACTTTATGATTAAAGAGATTGATGAGTGTGATGAAACTGAATTTGAGAATAAAACAAACTATTGGATAGAACAATATACACCTGAATACAATGAAATTAAAACAATACAACCTGTAATAGAAGAACCGATTGTAGTCACAGAAAAGAAACCAAGAACATATCATTCATCACCACACCTGATACAATGGAATGATGATATACGTGGGAATGGTAAACACTTTGGATTAAAGATACGTGGTAAGAACTTATCCACTGGTCTTTGCACTGATTATGAATCTGCAAGAGTTGCAGCAGAACAAGTCACAGGTAATCCGAATAATAACTCAAACATTCTACTTGCTGCCCGTACTGGTAGAACTGCTTACGGATACAAGTGGCAACTCTTAGAGCACAAAGAGAAGAAGAAAGCGGTCTTTGGTGTGAATAAAAAGACTGAACAAATTGAGGTTCGATATGAAAGTATGGCAGCAGCATTGCGGGCATTTGAGTGTACCGATAAACACGGGATTCTCAAAAGTCTACGCAATCCTGGCAGGTTTAGTTGGAAAGGATATCTCTGGTTTTACGTCAGATGAGCACTTCAGGAGCGATTTGGACGTGCTTTTTTGACTTGGCGATCGACTTCTGATTCTTCTGCATAAGGCACCCAACTCTCACCCGTGAACTGCCACTCAGTGTCCTTATAGATGTATATAAAGCCGATCGGCGTCGTCTCGGCAGGGGGAAAATCTGGAATGTCACCAGAATCTAATTCCCAGGCACCTTTGGGTTCTGTACCTAACTTGATATGATTATACATTTCTTCGAATTTGCCTCCATCAACCCAATCTTTATCGGATTGTCCCCATTTATCAATTGGGCAAGAATCTAATGCCCAACGGACCTTATTCTCCAGAAAACAACCACAATGCTTACATCGCAGTTGCTCAGGATCGTAGTATTCACAACTCTTACAAATCTCCAAACGTTCAGCTGCAACTTCTTCGGAGACTCTCAGAGCATCACCTTTCATGCTCTTCTTTAATAACTCAAATGCAAACTTTGCAAGATTTGATCCCATCTCAGGTAGGGATGGATATTCAATATTTTCAGACATAAACGTTTAATCAATAAAATTCAGTTAAAATTATTTAGAACACTTACAGCAAGTACAAGTCTTATAAGTGCAAGACTGACATTGACAGCATTTACAGTTTTTCATGGCGCTAAGTATGCTCCTTTGAGTGTAGTTGAGTTAAGTGTACCTTCGACTGCATAATTTGATCCTGAGATTGCTCTTCCTGCCGTTCCACCTGTGCCACCATTACCTTGATGAGGTCCAGTACCACTGGTATCAGTCGATATACCATTGAGACCCCAATCACCTGAATCTCCACCTTTCTCACCTGTAACACCATTTGATCCTGGTGGATCACCATAAGTATAGCATCCTGATGATGTTGCGGTTGCACCATTGCTACCTGTTAATGTGCCACTAAAATTATTCCATCCACGACCTGCAGCGCCATTGCCACCTTCTCCACCAGGATATCCAGGACGAACATCAAATACAGTTCTCTCACATTGTGCGCGAAATTGTGAACTACTACATCCGCCCTTTCCACAGTTACATCCACCACATCCTGGGCAACCATAACGATTCCAACCACCAGCACATCCTGGGCATCCACCACAGTTACATCCTGACTCATAGGTTTCACGGCGTGGGCACGATCCTTGTGGTCCTGTATCACCTGTTGCGCCCTTTGCACCTCCTCCTCCACCACCATAAATGTTGGTTTGAGAGTACACATACACCTTCACCTTTTGTGTATTTGATACAACCTGCATTGCATCTCCACCATATCCACCATTTTTTGATGCTAGTGTTCCTGAGGCTCCACCTGATCCATATAAACGTGCAGGATCATAAACAATAATACTCACGTTACTTGAGTTTTCTGTCAAACGCAATGCAGCAGTTGAAGCCGTTGTCGAATAACACGTTCCGCGAATAGTTACAAACTTGCGAATGGATTTTTGTAAATTACCATTCCAGTTGACCGAACTGCTATTTAAATTAACACGATCATCATTTCCTGTTTGATCAGCAAGATAAAACTTGATTGTATTTTTAAACTGTGATACTTTCCAATCTGTTCCTGTCGAAATTAATACATTTTCTGTTGCGTCAGGTACAATCGGATCTGTTTGATATGCAGGTGCAATTGGAGTTACATTGGTATCTCTTAATAATTCTCTTGCAGTGATCGGCACACCTGTGCTTGTAACAATACCAACAGGCGCTAGTGTTCCCTGTGGTCCTTTAAAGACATCTCTCAGTTTACTAAATTTTACATCAGTAAATGTTGCCGATGGAAATTGCGTTGTGACTAGTGTATTCGGTTGGACTGCGACTGCCATTTATCATTGCACGTATCCTATTTTTTATTTAGATAGGAGAATACTCAGTTACACCTACATTAAATGAAATCGTGATTCGAGGATAATCAGGTGTTGGTGGCGATGGTTTGACCGCATGTTCCAAATAAGATGGAAATACTAATAGATCACCTTCCTGCACTGGTGGTGTAATTACATTACCAGCACTCCATCGACGAACATTAATCGATGATGATTTTAATTGTGCAAGTGGATCACAAAACGTTGGTGATACGTGACGCTTTGGATCAAACTGTAAAAGGTGAATACAAGAAAACTGTGGATTATCATGTCCTGTTGGACTACAGTGATGATGTTTCTCCTGAAATTCTCCATTCACATAGTAATTAAACCAATACTGTTGTATTCGCCCAACCCAACGTCCATCAAAGACTTTATCAATTTGGTCCAGATACATTCGATTGGGAAACTCATCCCCAAATACAATTCGATTCAGATCAGGTGTATGAAATGATGTGTGCATCTTTGTGGTCATCCAATCCTTTGGAGGATCAGTCGGGCACAGATCATAGGTTTGTTGGATCTTTGTAAGATACTGTTGTTTCAGTTCTTGATTATTCTCAATTGGAATCTGATAGACAACGATTGGAAAAATATGCCTTACAAATTCTTCTGCACCTTCGATCATGCTTCACTCCACAGTGGTACGATCTCAACTTCTTTGCATCCCTGCTGAATAACACATTTTTCCCAGAACGATGCGTCCTCAATCGTAAGCAAAGTTGCGGTTTGTTTTGAGTATCCGCGCTTCTTGGGTTTGAGATAGGTCACCTGATACTTCATGCTGATTAATAATGATAGGTTGATCGTTCCAGTGTCTTATGACTCCTGCAACAATAAAACAATTAGTGATAAGATAGGTAGCGAATAAAAGAGTGCGTACACCAGCTACATGATCTGATTCTTTGTTATTTTTGCTTGCTTTTTCTCCTAATGCTTTCGCCCATAGTCTCCACACAGTTTTTTTCTTTTTCATAGGTAATCAATGTTCACAACAACTCTGAGTGGAGTATTTGTACAGTTTGTACCTGCATGTTTCAGGTGTCCAGGAAATAATAACATACGATTGGCGACAGAGTCAACCCTTGTTCCATCCTCAAAGATTGTATACCCATCATTGCTATTCACGTATAAAATAGCAACACGATGAGGTGTTACAGACCCATCAGGTTCTTTGAGGTCAACATGCATTTCTTTCTCAACAACTTCAGAGTAGACGGGAGTTCCGTTTGCTTTGATGCGATACAACCCATGAGGTTCGAGGACATTTAGAACTCCTTTTACATATTGCCAAGAATCTGAACAGGGCTCAAAATTGCGGTAGATTGCATGTACAAACTGAGGATAACAATCACCTTCATTTACACTTGCAGGTTCAATAAACCATGGAAATGTATTAGACAAAAACATTTTCTGAAGAGATTTAAAATACTTTTCAGGAAATGCATTGTCAATAATATCAATTTCTTTATTCATGATGTACTGATTTTCTTGATTTAATATATTCCAATTGATCCCATTGATCGTGGTAGCATAACACTAAGAGACGATCATTGCGATGAGTTGTTCCATTTGGCAAATCATCAGGATGCTTGGGTCGGACATCTATTTCGATTGTGATGTAACTTTTGTCTTTAAAATACACCCAACCCTCAATACCTCCTCTGAGTTTCCACACAACATAATCATTTACTTCAGGAACATATTTCATACAAATGCGCTCTCAAGTGGTGTTTGCTTGGGTATCATCGCTGAATATGGCGATGTTGCATTAATATTTACGCACTGACCAACAGTCTTACTGTTGACTGGTGAATGGTATTGTTTTGTTTTGGTGTTGTAGAATCCCCAGATAGAGCGAACTGGACCGCGATTATTGTAATCAAACCCGTCACGATGATGAATCCAGACTGCAACAACATTACGTTTAAAGGATTCACTTTCATAATAATAACCTTTGGGTGCTTTGTGTGGAAATTCAGGAATCAGATTCATTGTCAGCTTGAACACGAAGATGCTTGGGATTACGTCCTTCTGCGATATACATCTCAAGTCGTGCAGTGCAAACTTCACGGGTAAGTTTGAGATCCAGAGGTTCCCATCCCGTTGTCACATATTCCTCAATACGATAAAGTTGTTCCATAATAATCAGGTGGTGAAAGTATCAACAATACGGGAAGGTTCTTCATCAACAAGTCCAAACTTGTTGGCACTAACTACACGTTCCATGATTCGATTATCGTGAGTGGCATTGTATTCATCCCGCCAATCCAACAGAAGATCATGGCACTCATTATCATTTTCTGCAATGATACTAATTACGCCACCGTATTCCGAAGAAGGAAACGGAACCCAATAATCAACCAGATAAAGAAATTTCATTGTTGTGTGTAAATTACTCCTTAATTTTAGATGAATGTTGCAGATTTGTCAACTGACGATTCAGTTCGACTTTCATTTGAATCAAATGTGAATACAAAAAAGATTGATACTCGTTCCCCTCAAGAAGAGAAGTCAGATTATCAATCTGTTGCAGTCCCAACAGAAGTTTGGTTTGTTGATTCATAGAAACTCTGAAGTGAAGTAATCAACAGTCAACTCAAGTTTAGCGGCAGTGTTCTCAATGTACTCATCAACAAGTTCAGGAGCATCTTCCTGAAGAATGTGGTAGTATTGATACCAAAGAAGAGAAAGAGGTTGAGTCATTCTACATTACAATCAGGGTGCCAGTGTGCTTGTTGCTTGCAGTATTGTTCTTTAGGTGTCTCTTTGCCGTAATAGACATCATACAATTCCCGATCACGTTGAATCAGAAAAGCATTCCATCCGATAATAACACCTACACCAAAGATAATAGAAAAAATCAATTTAGAATTCATCAGACTGCACCATAGAAAGGATTACCAAGTTGAGGCAGGTCTTGGTTGTCACCTGTCACCACATAATCGTATGCCAGGCGATCACGAATGGCACATGCTTTCTCAACACGATTCAGATACTTCTTGGAGATCTGATCGATACCCTTCCAGGAGAGCACCTGCATACACCATTCTTCAGAGATGTCACCGAAAGGCGTCTGCACAGGATAGAATCCGACCAGCATCGTGCCGTCCTTGGATTGCAGGGTGGGGAAGTCAGGCATTGGGGGTGTCCCGTGTTGATACATGTATTATAGGTCAGAAGGAGGGCACCACATCGTACCGTAGTCCAGTTTCCGAAGTGTCCATCCGCTCCCAGTAGGAGTAAAGTTTGTTATACAGTGCAGGCACACTTCCGTATTCACATGCAATTCTATTTTCCTCACGGAGATTGAGTTCCTGCAGTGCAGATAGAATCACACCTATCTCATGCACATTCAAATTGATTGGCATTTGGGTAAATTTGATTTCAAGATTTACATTTGGTTGTGACATCATTTCAATCCCAAGATACATTTTGTAGAAGAAATCCAGGCATCACCATCGACCAGGAACCCTGATCTGCCACACCTGAAACTCTGTATTGCCACTTATAGGCAAACTTGTTATGACTATCCCAAGTCATAAAACCTTTCTCCTTATCAAACCAGGACTTGATTGTGAGTCCAAAGCGATTAGAGAAGATGTTGCGAGTGCGGAGTGATCCACCAGTCTCACGAGTTTCTACCACTTTACATGTATCAAATTGCGTTTGCAAACTCACATCCAGAGCACACGGAGTTTCATAGGTGAATGTGCGATACACCTTTGGTGTTGTCGGTGTTTTGATAGTGGCATCGTGATTATGTGCGAGTGCTGGTGTGGTCAGCAGTGCGGCGGCAAGTAATAGTGATTTCATATTAAACTCCAATTAAACGCAATTGACCAGAAATACACATCGAAAGTTCTGTAGCAACCTGATCATCTACATCACCCAGTTTAGCAGAAATTGCTTCTGGAATCAACTCAACCATTAAGTCAAAGAAACGTTCATCTTCAGTGATGTATTGTGCCACATCATCACTGAGAGCATCAGCAAGACGTTGGATAGTAGAATCGGAGAGTGCCATAATTTAAACAGGAGTAACCTCTGTATTTCTGTATTATAGAGGCAAACACACCCCTTCTACACATTCACTGTGCCAGTTCGGATGGTGGCACAGGGTCAATCCAGAAACACCGTGACCTGATTTAGAAATATTCGCTTCATTTGATCGTGTTCAGCATCACTTTGATCTTTTATGCGTTTTTCGGGGTGGAGGGAGTCCCCTAGTAGGATCGTGCCACCTCCCAACCGCTTTTTACAAAGTTCTACGTTATCTCGCATAATATCCACCCCATAAATGTCTTTTAGGGCGTTTTCTTCACTCATTTTGTGAAACAATACCTTAACCCACTTGACTGCCACTAGGAACTGCCCATCCCCACAGGCGGGATCAAGCACCGTTTTGCCAGGAGTAAAATTGCTCAGGTTCACCCGCTGCAGCATCCGAATCACCAGATCGGTGGGCGTGAAGATTTCTGCTGTTGCTTTGATTCTGTAGGCATCACGATCAATCTCACCCATATAGGTGTGATCGTCCATACAATCTTTGATCTTATCCCATATGGTTCTCAACATAATCTCTCTCTTCTTCGGTTAACCCAAACAGCACATACATCTCCAGATCTGACAGTCTACGATCAATTGGAAGATTTGGCAAGGATCGGAACACCTTTTCATTACCAAATCCTGACCACTTAGCACTTTTCAGAATATACTTTATGAGTTTAGTGTCCAGATTGCTAACCAAATTCTTACCACTTTCCACATCAGGAACCAACACATAATATGCCATGTCAGTTCCGCCATATACACCATCATCGTAGAATGGTTTTGTGTAACCACTACGTGACCACATTACTTTCTTTTTACCTGCCCAATCTTGACGAATCTTAGAGTACCAAACCTGAGAGTTTGTATGAAAGATTGGGAAGATATGATCTGGCGTTTTAGTTTTACTGATGGTATCATTACGATGGATCAGCACATTGTGGCAAGTCACATAATCATAACGTACATCTAACTTAGGGCGCTGATTAAATATAACCTTCTCATGAATCGAATATGCCTCTTCACAAAAATCATTAGGAAGATACAACATTGTGGGTCCAATCTCTTTGAGGAATGTATCACTAGATGTAGTGATTTCTGTCTTCTGAAACGCACTGTTAGTGTTCACAATCGCATAATCAGCAAAGGTACTCCCAACATCAGGGAAATACCTTTTGGTGTCAAGATGTAGGAACAGTGCCATCTTATCCTGAAAGATCTTTAGAATCTTATTGGATGGTGACATAAAACTACTGGGAGAAACCTGAAGGAGAATCCCTCCAGGTTTTAACCACTTATCGAATGCACGTTGTGTGAAATCAATCCACAGTTTATGCTGCGTTTTCTTCTTATTTGTAAAATCCTGAAATGGAGGATTCGTTGCTACAACATCAAATTGCATCAGCAAACTCCTGCTTTTTTAAGATTGAGATAGGTATTGATAGAGGTTGAGATCTCTTTAGATTTCTTAGGACGTCTTTCGCCGTGAATCAAATCCACACCCTCTTTTTCGTGATACTGAGTGCCAGAATACTTTGCTTTGGGAAGATACCAAGCACCATTCTTTTGCAGAGTAAAAGGAACTTCGATGCTCACAATTACACCAGCAGAATCACGGAGAGTAAACAAAACACCCTTCTTATTTGTATTATATTCTACCACAGATTCAGTGGAATTAACACGCTCAAGGATTTGAGCATATTTCTGGTTAAACAAGGAACACAAATACTTACCCTTACCCACAAGAAGAATCTCCTCATCATAGTTAAGACCTGCCATCTTAATGATGCGATTCTTCACTGCATCTTTGGGAATCGAATCCAAAGCAGCAATGATTGTCTCTGCTGCTTTCAGACCATAGGTAGCACAATCACTCTTCCATTGAGCAGATACATTGCTCCAATAACGTGCTTGTTCACCATAAGTGTAAAACTCTTTGATTGTGTCATTTACAGTATCAAAGAAGGTATAAACTTCCTTGAGAGCATCATAACCAAATTCCTTAATCAAACAATCACGGTATTCACGATCACAACCCTGAAACACTCCATCAGTAAAAGGGTCATGGAAAATACCAACACCAGCAGACTCAAACAGAAAGTTGTTTAGAAATGAATGCCAAGTGCCAGAGCACAACTGAATGCGATTAAATCCTTTCTTGTAATTCTTGAGGGAGAAAGAGATCGAAGAATCGTCCTCGAATCGGATGATGAAATCTCCCTTCAGTTTCTTGTCTCTAAACTCACGCTCAACATCTACAAAATCGAACTTACGATTCGGATACTTAGCAAGAAGATCAGAGAAGAACTTGTCGATAACAGCGTCGATATTATCTTTGTAGACACTTTTGTTAAACTCATCCAGAACATTCCGATCTTCACAATACTGAATGAAAGTATTGTGCTTCTCTGCCACATCATCAGTGATGGCAACTCCATTCTCAACTGCGTGTGCCTGCAGAAGATATACAATATATGCTTCTGCAGCATCTTGAATGAAATGATCGTTAGTGCAACCAGCGCCCATAATGTGTTTGTAACTGTGTTTATTATACTGCCTGCATCAGGCGATTGGGGAAGTAGTGTACCACTTTTGGTGCTGGCACACCATAAGTCTCCAACAGATACTCCAGATATAGTGTTTCTTCTTGCTCCCGTGCCTCTATTTCGTGCGGTTGATGCCAATAGTCCACATTTTCCATGCATTCTTGACCATAATACATTTTTCCGTGCTTTGCCCGCAGTGAACCGACTACCCATTGCCGCAGATGGGTCAGTTCGTGTAAAAGAGTTTTTATATACAACTCCTCTTCCATATGAGTGTTCAGTTCAATCAAAAAGTGACGGGGGCGATAGGATTCACCCACATAATCACAATACCCATAAACGTGCTCACGATTCAGACCACGATGAACAATATCCACCGTGATCTTATGGCGTGGAAAGAACCGATTCAGAAACCAAGAGGTAACATCCTCACAGAGGCGTTTAGAATAACCGTATCCGCTGTGAAAAATGGTACTCATGATGTTTTGAACTCACAGTCATATTATAACTCCATTACTTGATTTGGTATTTACAAGTGTGCCACTATCTCAACTGTCCATCCTTTATGGTGTTTATATTTTTTATGTGCGACATTTCTCATAGCACCAGGATCGATATCTTTACCCATACAAAATGCTTTCATATTTGTTTCATAAAAAACTTCACCATCAGGGCTGGTAATAGTGTATTGATACTTACAAGAACCAATACTATTATTTTTCCTTCTTTCTTCAGTATGCTTCACACCAAGTAAAGAGTTTTTTATTTTTTGTTTGGTTTCTTTACTATGCCTGTATCCTTTCCGTGATTTCTGTATGTTATCAGTCCATTCTTTTGTTCTTGGTAACCAAGTGCAAGCAGGAGCACCTCCAGATATTATTTCACTAGGATCTGGTGGAGGACACTCAAAAGTTTTAAGACCCTCTAAAAAGTCATCCATTCTACTCTGTTTTGACCGCATATGTATTTATATTAAAAAGGAGGGAGTTTCACCCTCCTCCTGACAGATTGCGGTCAAATCAGGTAACGTTATTTAGTATTACTTGGGTTAATCTGCTTCCCCAATTCATAAAAATAAAGAACGAAGAAATGAAGATCAGTTTGTCAGTTTTAGTCATCATTACCAGCGTGAAGACAATAGTTAAAGTACAACGCGAAGACGCTCAACCCCAACCACCAAAGAAAAAAAGTAGTCATCAATTACATCCGAAACCAGCACCACCAATAAAAGCACCAAGAGGGACAGACCATTTGTATCCATCCCCACGACTCATACTAGCAGCAACTCCACCACCAAGTATAGCACCTAAAAAGGTTCTTGATGGATCGCAACTGGGTCTTTGATAATTATGAGGTTGTTGATACTGGCGTTGATTATAAAAGTATTGATTGTTGATTCCATAGTTGCAAGGAACCGTTGTTTGCACTGGGCGAGTGCTCGGAGGATAATAGTTTCCGAACTGATCATAACCACCAGGAATATTCACCTGCCGTATATCAACACAAGCAGGTCCAACATATTGTGCTTGTGCAGGAACAACAGCAGCAATTGGAAGTGTAAAGATCAGAGAAAGAAAAAGTTTTTTCATTTTTCAGCGGTAGTAGAGGTAACCACCTGCCCAGTCAGCGTTCTGAAGTAACCATTCGCGTTCTTCAATGATACGGAGGTCGAATCGAACACCTTTAGCAGGAGATTTCCAAGATGCAGATTTATATAGTTCGCCCGTCTTCTTATCCACAAAAGCGTGAACCGAACGGGAACCATTGGCAACCATAATGATCTTGTGATACTTACGTCCCGTTTCAGGGTAGAACTCATAACCACAGTTGCCGTTCTTCAGGTCAGTGATACAAGCATTGTGGTAAGCAATACCAGTCTCAGTGTTGCCTTCCAGGCGCTCCAGAGCATTCTCATGCATCTTGATGCTGTGCTGAATGAAGTTCTGGCGCAGTGCCTCACAGAGGGCATAGGTATGCCCTAGAACTGCCTCTGCGATGTTGTTCCGTGCCTCTGCTTGGGCGGAGTATTCAGCGAAGGTGGTGGTCATGGGGTTGATTGCTTATGTGCTTATTATAGCGGCACCTAGGCACCGCTGAGAGGGTCAGTGTGCCAGTTCCCGATCTGGCACATAGTGGTTATCATCCTCCAAGTATCCCATCCAGTCTTGGGGATCCGTTTCATAGATCGCAATTTCCCGCAGCTCATCAATCAGTTCAGACAGTTCGACAGAATTCATTGGGAGTTCCTCAACTACTGATATTATAGCAGAAAACCCGCCTTGTGGGCGGGTCTTAAAAAATACTTATAGGTTCCAGTTCAACGATACCAAAGGTATCTATACAAATTCATATTTTCACACTGCCAGTGCTCCAGCAGGGATCTCAACAACTTCAGGAAGTTTGCTATCATCAAACTGGTGCATATTGTAGCACACCCATTCACCAGCACGGAAGACATAGGCATACTCTTCACCATCACACAGATACTCATTCAGATTTTTATCAAGGCGAGGAGGAGTGTCTTCACCACGATAGGAGTAATAGTTGGGAGCATACTTTTCGGTGCTGGTGGTTGATTTAGTCAGTTTATCCCAGCGATCATTAGTCCAGCAGCAGGACATATCGCCACCATCAATCAGTTCTGCAACTTTCTCTTTGGTGCCGTAATGAGTGTTGAGAATACGACCCAACCATTCGGGATA